>Ga0172382_10000716_pt1 | contig 61940 bp, 56 predicted proteins | sample Leawel138RmetaG_FD_122245 | JGI IMG/M metagenome (GOLD analysis project Ga0172382, IMG submission 122245) | Leachate microbial communities from a municipal landfill in Southern Ontario, Canada - Leachate well 138R metaG | ecosystem: Engineered > Solid waste > Landfill > Unclassified | place...
GAGGAGACCCTGGTGCCGAGGGACCCCAAGGGCCGCAGGGAGACCCTGGTGCCGAGGGACCCCAAGGGCCGCAGGGAGACCCTGGTGCCGAGGGACCCCAGGGGCCGCAGGGAGACCCTGGTGCCGAGGGACCCCAGGGGCCGCAGGGAGACCCTGGTGCCGAGGGACCCCAAGGGCCGCAGGGAGACCCTGGTGCCGAGGGACCCCAGGGGCCGCAGGGAGACCCTGGTGCCGAGGGACCCCAAGGGCCGCAGGGAGACCCCGGCCCCGAAGGTCCCCAGGGTCCGCAAGGAGAGCCCGGTCCCACCGGCTCGCTGACGATAGCCCATGGAAGCTACCTCTACACCGGAGAAAGCGGACTCATCCTCGATTTCGGGCAGCCTCTTACTACTAACGGCGTCTATCGACACTCTGTCGGTCGCTACTATGTTCCCCTGGATGGGGACTACCTCGTCTCCATCACGTTGACTACAGGCGCGGGCTCATCGCAGCCTATGAACCTCTACATCGACGACGCCGCTTCCACGACTTTCGTTGTTGGCTCTGCCGTTTCCGGAAGCTTGAATACCCAGACAGCGCAATTTATCGTTTCGCTGCGGCAGGGTGATCTCTTGAGCGTAAGGCGGAACGGTGATACAGGACTTCCCATCACTAATGGTTCCCTCTCGGTTACGAGAACCGGTCCGGTGAGCAGTAACATTGAGAGGATCTCTGTGTCTTCGCAAGGCGAACAGGCTGACAACCATTCCGTTTCATCCTCTTTTCGGCAGGTCTCGATGTCTCCGGATGGTCGCTTTGTAGCATTTACATCCTCAGCGCGAAACATCCACCCTGCAGACACAGACACTAGAAAAGACATTTACTTGCGAGACCGGTACCTAGGTACGACTGAACTTATCTCGGTCAGTTCAGACGGGACCAAGAGCAATTCCGACAGCGGAAGACCCACGGTTTCGGCAGATGGTCGCTACGTGGCTTTTGACAGCAACGCGACCAACCTGGTCCCGGGTGACACTCGGGCTACGGACGTCTTCCTGCGAGACAGACTGGCAGGAACAACCGAACTGGTGACCGTCGATAGCAACGAGGTAAAGGGTTCTGGATCTTCTCCCAGCATGTCTAACGACGGGCGATTCGTGGCTTTCTGGTCGGGCGAGCAACTTGTGAATGAAGACACGAATGGAAGACCTGACATGTACGTGAGGGATCGTCTCAGTGGGACAACCAGTCTCGCTTCCAAGAGTAGCGACGGCACTGTCGGGAATACTCTTACCCAACCGGGCCGACTATCTGGAAACGGTCGTTTTGTGGTCTGGCACACAGGTTCCACGAATCACTCGCCGTTAGACGACGATTCCCTATGGGATGTTTACCTGCACGACCGTCAGAGCGGCACGACGGAACTGATCTCGGTGAATACCGCCGGTGAGAAAGGAAATGACTCAAGCTTTCACCCTTGTGTCTCCGACGATGGTCGATTTGTCGCGTTCTTCTCGCCTGCCACGAATCTCTCTCCTGAAGACAGCGACGATCTACACGATGTCTTCGTTCGCGATAGGGTGAATAGCACCACGACACTCATTTCGAAGAGCAGCCTTGGGGTGAAGGGTAATGACTGGAGTAGGAGTCCTTCCATCTCAGCCGACGGCCAGTTCGTGGTCTACCTTTCCAATTCGTCTAATCTGTCGCCGGAGGACGGAGACAGTTTGTCAGATGTGTACGTGCACGACCTCAGTAATAGTAGTACGACTCTTGCGTCGGTAGGCGTGAACCGTACAAAGGGTGACTCTGTCTCGGACTACACGACCATTTCCGGCGACGGACTTGTTGTGGCCTTCGTCTCTCTTGCGCAAAACCTGATCTTCAACGATACGAACGGGCGTTTCGATGTCTTCACAGTTAGGAATCCGGTAGTCCGATAGAATGAAGCTCTCGCGTGCCGTCGCGGTATTGTTCAAGAGCTGGGCGCCGCTGGAGTTAAAGACCCGGGAGGGTCTTTTTCCTTCTTCGCGGTTTAACGCTCAAGCCGTGAGTTCGTCCACGAACTCTACATCCATTTCACCGATCCGCACCCCGTTGGAGCGAGCCTTCTCCATCAGCTCATCCTTGTTCTCGGCCAGGATCTCCCGGGTCAATTTGGAGGTAGTCTGGAAGGTGGCTTTCACGCCGCCCTCTTTGTCGTGGATCAACGAAATTTTGACTTCGCCCAGATACTCCGGGTTCAGACGCAGCTGCATTTCGGTCTGATTGGCCACGTTTCTCACCTGAATCTTGGTGAGCAGCTGATCCATGACCGCCCGTCTCTGCTCGGCTCGAGCCGTCTCACCGGCTTCCTTGGGCATACCCGCTGCAGCGAAGTCTTGAATATTAAAGTTGGCAGGCTCTTTAGCGGCGTTGTTGTTTTGAGCCGAGTTCATCTGCTCTTTCAACTGGGCCACGGTTTCCTCATCGACCTTAACCCCCATCGCCTTCATCTGAGACATCATTTTGCCCAGCTCCTTGGTGTCCATGCGGCTCAGCAGCGACATGATCTGTTGGGGCGTGAAGGAAGTCATATCGATGCCCTGGCTCTGCAGCATCTGCATCATGCTGGACATGGGTTTCTGGTTGGCCGCGAACTCACCCATACGGAAGGTTTGGCGCTCGGCCATGGATAGGGCGGCGGGGTCTTTACCGGTGGTAATGTTTTTCAAAAACTCGTTGACCTGGCCTTTCTTCTGCTTGGCCTCGTCATTCTTGGCTGCCTGCTTGTCGGCTTGCTCGTTGTCGCGCTTTTTGGCCTCGGCCTTGTCGACTTCTTTTTCCTTAGCCGACTTATCTTTGCTAATCAGTTCGGCTTTCTTAGAGCCCTCAGCGTCGGCCGATTCGGCCGCTCCCATGGCGGAGGAGAAAGCATCGGCATCCCCGGGGCTAGAAGTGCTTTTCTTCTTTTTACTGCTGTCGGCCGTGCCCGTGAGGGCTCCTATGCTGCTACTGTCCATCCTGCTGTCCATTAATCCTTACGCTTTAAAATCCGAGTAGTTGTTGAGAACCTTTTCCACGTAGTCCTGGGTCTCCTTGAAAGGCGGCACCCCGCCGTACTTCTGGACGTTTCCGGGACCGGCGTTGTAACCGGCCAGCACCTTGGTCAGGTTGCCATCGAACATCTCCATCAACTGGCTGAGATACTTGGCTCCGCCCATCACGTTTTCTCTGGGGTCGAAAGGGTTGTTCACACCCAGGTCCTTGGCCGTCCCGGGCATCAGCTGCATAAGACCCTGGGCTCCGACGTAAGATTTAGCCGAGGCGTTGTAGGCCGACTCTTGCTTGATAACCGCTTCGATCAAGGCGGGGTCCACGTTGTACTTGGCCGCGGCTTCCTGCACGTAAGGACGGACCGAAGCCGAATCCAACTGCTGCTTCTGCGTGGGCCGATAAGAGGAGGAAGCCTGGGGCTGAAATTTTTGGTCGGACAGTGAATTCACGAGGCTCGTAAAACTGACCCCACCGGGCTCGCTCCGCTCAGCCTTGCCTATTTTCCCGGTGGGTGCTGCCGAATCCGATAGGCGAGACTCCAGCGAGTTGATCTTGTTTTCGATGGCGTTGATCCTGTTAAAAATCGACAAACGAGTTCCTCCTACTTAAGACGGGCATCAGTGCTCTCATTCTAATCGCAATTGCGAAAAGTCGCAACAGCGTGCTTTCCGTCCACTCTAACCAGCTTAGCCGCCCCCTTTTGCATCCATGAGGCCGGAGTGTTACCAAAGTGTTAACAACAAATACCCAGAAGCCTGTGTTTCCGATCACCGAAAAGTGGAAAAAATCTGCTTAGGATGAGGGAATGATCATACATCAGCCAGTGCGACCCCGAGGGAATATCCTCGCCATCGCTATGGCCCTGATGTTCACTCTGGTGGTGGTGGTCATCGCCCTGCACGCCTCCCAAAGTCGAGCCATGCGCACCGTGGCTCAGGCCGAGGCTGAACTCCAGTTTCGTCAGTCCGCGGAGTTTGCCGGCGCCGAATTGTTCTCCACCGCCCAGCCCCTCCCGGAGGAGCTACGAGTTTCCGCCCCCGACGAACTGGTGGGGGACCACCAGATGCCCGAGAAATTCGGAACTCTCCTGTGGAGCGGTCTTCCCAACTGGAATCCGAAGGATCAAAAATTTGCTCCCGGTCATCGGACCTACCGCTTGGACCCCACCACCTCAGACGACGCCCTCAAGGTCTTCGCCGGCAAGCACACCTGGCTGGTGGGGCACAGCCACGGTGGATATTCGGTCTACGCCCCCAAGGGCAACATCACCATCGGTCGGGCCGTGGGCTGGGCCAATCCGGCCTTCGGAGACGAGCGCTCTTCGCCGGAAGCGTACAGCGGCGTTCCGTTCCTGGCTGCCGCTAGCGGAGACATCTCCATCCAGCAACTGCCCCACGGCAGCGCTTACACCAGCGGCGGCACTCTGGAATTGGGCAACGACCCCAACGGGATGGCACTGGGATTTAAGGGTCCTCTTCCCCTGCGCGCCTATGAAGATGCCCTGAGGTCGAGCTTACAAGACGCCCGAGATGAGTTAGAGTCGGCCGCCGGGTCGGGAGATAAGACCGCTCTGCTCAATGGGGGTGCGCTGTCTGCGGTGGGGGCCGTGCTGGACATGCTAACCTCGGGGCAGCCCAACCTCGATATGAGCCTGGAGCAGGCCATGGGCTTTCCCTTTCCCATGATCCCCGGTTTTTCGGCGACCGTGCCCGGAGTCTTCTTTGAGTTCTGGTTTCATGTCCCTTATCCGCCGGACTTCTCCAGCCCCGGTTCGAGCGACAACGGCTTCTCCGAGCAAGCCGGAACCAAAGCCAAGGAATTGGAAGATGCCATCACTTCACTCAACGCCCAGATCGAGGCAGAGGAGAATGAAGCCAAGCGAAACCTCTTGATCCTCCAGCGGCAAGAAAAACTGGACGAATTAGAACTACTGCAAGAGCAGATCGAAGACTTTTCCGAACAGATGTTGGAGGAGATTCAGGGCAAAGTCGGCGCTGTCCCTGACGCCCCCGTCACCCGCAATGATGACCAGGGGATCCCCAAAGACGGTCAAAAAGGTTGGAACTACTCCCGGCTCCTCTCGGGTATGCTCGACCTGCTCCTCAACACCATCTCCGGAAACCTGGAAGGGATCGCCAAGAGCGTCTCGGCCGACGTTCGACTGGTGCATTTTGGCCGTCAGGACAACGTTCCGGATTTCCGCTTCTCGGAGGGTTTTTACAGCAAATCCGGCTGGACGGTGCCTCGCGGTCGGAGCTTTCGGTACAGCGGAAACATGACCATCGTGGGTGACCTCTGGCTGCAAAAAGGCTCCCTGATGCAGGTGACCGGAAACCTGCGCCTGCGCAATCCCGAGCCGGGCTCCTCCCCTCTCAAACCGAGCGGAAAGATCGTGCTGGAAGAAGGCTCCTCGTTGATCGTGGGGGGGGACCTGGCAAGCGAGGGAGACCCGAGGTTCGGATCGCTCTGGGTCTGCTCACCCCCCACACGAATAGCTCCCGTGTCCACTTCGATCTTCGTCCAGGGCTCCGCGCATTTCCCTTACGGGTCCTTTTCCGCCACCAATCTGGGGGACGCGGCCCGGGCCATCGAAGGATTGGAAGGTCTGGGCGACGGCCTGGACACCCTGCTGGGAGAGTTCACCCCGAACCTGGCCAAGTTTGCCGGACCGTTCCACGAGAGGCAGCCGTACTTCGCGAGCTACGCCACCACCTTTCAGTTGACCATCGTCTACACCCTCTTCGGCCCTATCCCGGTGCCCACGCCGATCCCGCTTCCCAAGAAAAACATCCTGGTCCCGATCTTCCGGGTCATGACCATGATTTACAGCGGCGCCATGAACGCCAATCTGGGGGAGAACCTGTATCTCCACAGTGACTGGTGGGCACTGGGCGACGGCGTCGTTCCGGCCATGATCAAGCTGGACCCGAGTGGACCGATGAACTCCCTCAAGAGCCTCAATCTCAATGGCTTGAAACCCGATATCGATTGGGACGACTTCTTGCAAAACCTGGCCACTACCGTGCTGGAAGAAGGTGCCAAGTTTGCCATCAAGGAGGTCGGACAGAAACTCGTGCAACAGGTGATGGCCTCGGTTCTGCCCGGAGGCTCTGTGTTGGACACCATTCTGGGCGAAGTGGTGGGCCTTATCGACAACAAGGGGAGTACCCTGGATGATCTTCGCGAGAAGGTGCTCGAAGCGACGATCGGCCCGTTCGTCAATCAGTTTGAGACTCTCCAGGACAAATTGGATGGCGAGGTCAAGAACGCCCTGAGCAGCGCCTACATGCGAGAGGTCGCAGGGCCGCTGATCTACGCCCGCTCGATTCGGGCCGGAGACGAAGGCGACTCTCTCTTGATGGCCGGCATGCTGGTGGCCGAAGACGAGATCATCATCGATTCGGAGTCCTTCGTCGGCTCTCTCACCTCTTTTAACGGCGATATCGAAGCCAGAAACGTTTACTACACTCCCCTCTTTCACCGGGCCTCGCTCTACAAGCCGAAGGCCACTTCCACCAACTCCCTCGCCCGCATGCTGGAATTCCGCTACGGCAAGAGCTTCGACAGCAACCAGGCCGTCGACGTGGGAACCGGCCTCAACCGGGTCACCACCGAAAGCTGGAGCCGCTGATGGGAGTTTGCCTTCGAATCCGGGCCTTTTCCATAGTGGAGCTGGTGATCGCCTTGGCCGTGATCGTGGTGGGCTTCTTTACCTTTTTCTCGGTCTTTTCCACCAGTTCGCAGCACGCCATCCAAACTCAAAATCGAGCCGCCGCGAATATGCTCGCCCAGAGTTACATGGACGAATTTAAAGAGCACATTTTCGGCACTCCTTCCCCCGAATCTTGGAACCAGGAGATCGATGAACCGTTGCGGATGGTGGTCAAGGATCGCGAGACCAACTTTGTCTTTCATAAAAGGATCGAATTCAAGACCGGAGCTTTTATCGGAGACTCAGACGGAGACACGGATGTCGTGACCCTGGTCGTGACCTGGAGAGAAGCTGCCGGCTCCGATCAGACCACAGGGGCGCCCACAGGCCATCCCGAGGACAACAAGATGCTCAAGGTGGAGATGCCGGTATGGCGGTAAGCACCAGGAGAGGCTTTACTCTCATCGAGATCATCATTTACTTCGCCCTCTCGGTGGCTGCGCTGGCTATCCTCTACTCCTTATTCACCGTACTGCGACGGACCGGAGAGCACACCTACGCCCAGTATCTGGTCTCCGGAGACCTCTCCACCACCATGCGAATGGTTCGTAAGGATCTCCAATCCACGGCGCTAGCCAGTATCACTTCCCAAGGCGCCGAAGCGGGCGAAGAGCCCGGCGTTTCTTGTGTGTCAGGATACAATCAGGACGGGGAACTCCAACTCGGTGCCTACGGAGTTCCTCATTGGCAGAAGCACGTCTACTACACCCTGGACACCGAAGGCGCCATCACCCGCTGGAGCAAAGACATCGCCGACAAGAACTACCTGCCGAGTCTGGCCCCACCTTTAGTGAAAGACCAGAGCGGGCGGGTCTTAATGAGCGACGCTTTACCCCCCAATACCTCGGTGGGTCAATGGCACACCGGCTCCAGCTACGGGGGCCTGGAGGTGGGATTCGTACGCCGGGACGGAGCGGCCGAATCGGTGGTACCTCAAAACCCTCGAGAATCCACCGACCCGGAGCAAAACACCAGACTGGTTCAGGTCATTCTCCGCCTGCTCGAAGAGGAAGGTCCGAACTTTCTGGAGATCAAGTTTCGGGTCTTTCCGAAGTATTAGGGCCCGGGCCTAAAGCTCTGCGGTGGGCTCCTTGCCCTGGCGATTGGGAGGATAGAGGGTGAGGAGCAGTTGCTGGGTGGCCGCGTCGCCCGAAAGGTCCCGATCGCCGATCGGTTTTTCGCGCCGGGCTCGATCGATGGCGGTGGCTCTGAGGTCGAGAACAACTCCCCTAGTGGCCGGCTCCAAAGTGGCGCGAAAGGTCAAAATATTTCCGGAGACCGGGCGCACTTCCACGTTCGGTTGAATCATGCCGCTGACGTCGTAGCCGGCCGGCCGGTCTAAGAAAGCCAGCAGATCGGAATAAGAGATTAGAGGTTCAGGATCGCTATCAGGGTCGGTGACTTCCCCGAAGTCGATCTCTTTACGAATCAGAACCTTGAAAGGGCAGGCGCTCTCATAGTCTCCCTGGTTAAAGCCCGCCCCCGTAAAGCCGAACGTTTCCAGGCTGGTCGGGGTGACCGCGTAGTACAGAATGTTTCGCTGCCAGTGGGGCTTGCCTTCTCGGCGGACGAAATTCCCACTCACCGGGTCCACCGCGGACAAGAACCACAGCACATCTCCATCGGCCCCGGTCAGGTGCACGAGTTCTGCCGGTGCCTTTTCGATGCGGATGGTCTCACGTCCGTCTTCTGTTTCATAGGCCGCGCCCGCCAGGTCCCGCTCCAAAAAGCTTTGAGCTTTGTAGAGTTGCTGCTGGGCGTCGGCGTTGGCGTTGACTTTCCACCAGGTGTCGATGGTGCGCACCAGTAGAGCCTGGGTCACGGCAAAGATCAGCGCCGTGATGGTCATGGCCAGCAGCATCTCAAGGACCGTCATTCCTCTTTGAGAATTACGGTTCACGAAGGTCCGATTCCCGGATCAAGCGAGTCGCGGTCAGGGTCAGGCGACCGTATCCTGGCTTGCCCTCTTCCCCGTTCCACCAACCGACGGTCAGGTCCACCTTGCGCAGGCGATTGTCGGGCTGTTCCTTGCCCAGCAAGGCGGTGCCACCAGCTGCCCCCACCGAAACGTAGCGGTACTCGTAGGTGAAGGCGGTTCGGTTTGAAGTGCTCTCGCTCAAGGCTCCAGCCCCGCTGTACTTCTGATACTCGGAAACGCTGTCAGGGGCACTCCAAAACTCCGAGCGGGCAGAGCTACCGACCACACTCACCGCCCGGGCAAAGCGATTCAATTCGGCATCGGCTGCCGACAGGGCTACCTGGGTCATCTCGGCCTTAGAATCCCCGCTGAGGGCGGCCGTGGAGAGGGCAATGATGGAGAGGATCAGGACCGCAGCCAGACCGATGCCGATCACGGCCTCCACCATGCTGAAACCTAAACGCTTTGATACTGCCATCGGCGGATCATACCTCCACTCACAAATAACAGTCCCCTGGGAGTAGTTTTATCAAAATATTTGCTACAATGCATTTTATGAAGGCTCCAAATCGAGGCATCGTAATTGTAAGTATTCTTGTTCTGACCCTGCTAGCCACCTTCTTTTTAGGTGCTCTTATCCAGATGAACCCCAGCAGGCTCAGGAGAAACGTCCACGACGAAAAGCGGGATCGGGCCAGCATGGCAGCCCGAGCCGGGGTGGATTACGTCTTGAACCGCTTTAAATCCGATGCCGAGTGGTCGGGTGACTCCAACACAAAAACGGTGGAAATGGAAGACCTGGTCATCCGGGAGGACCACGGCAACGTGCTGGGCTGGATCCGGACCGAGGACGGCAACTGGGCCGGTTTTCGAGTACGCTTCAACGCCCAGGACGGAGACGGGGGTTTCGACAACCGCTCGAACCCCACCTATCCGATCAACAACGAGGCGATTTCACTGAACAACCTGATGGCCGGCAACCTGAAATCGGTACCCAAAGCGACTGCCAACGGGGTGGCCGTAGTGGATCACACCGACCCCCTCGATCCCAACGCCGTCATGAAGGTACCCGCTAATGCCCTGGCCCTGCAGGTGGAAGGGCTCGTGGGCCCGGACCTCCAACCCGACGACCCCAAGGGGCTGGCTCAAAGCCGGGGCGAGACGGTACGAACCGTGGAAGGGATCTACGCCATCAGCGAGGTGGTGTCCGGCTCCGATGAATCGGCAGTATTGAGCGCGGGGGGACAACACAGTTCTATCACCGTGGGAGAATACGCGGACCCTTTGCCCGGAAAATTTGAGGGAGTGCTGAGCCTGCAATCGGGCACCGACAACACCGCGGTCATTCGGGCCAAAGGAGAACTCAAACTCGAGCGGGGTCAGGGAAGTGAAGCGTACACCATGTTCGACCCTGACGAAGACGCCGAAGTGAGGACCCCTTCCGCGGACCCCTTTAATCCGAGGCTCGCCGACGGCTCGTACTTCTCCGGAGGGGTGGAAGACAACGACGCCACCTTTCAGAAGATCGAGTGGGAGAGAGTGAAGGACACGGAGCAGGCAGACTCCCTGACCCTACCGGGAGGGGTTTACATCTTTACCGAGGGGGACAAGGACAGCGGGCGTAGCCTGGCCGACAACGTCAAGTACTTCGACATGAGCTGGGCCGAGTACAAGACCGCACTGATGGATCCTGATCCCAACATACCCCGCCCCTCCACCATGCCTGATGGTTTTCTGGATATGGTGGAACTGGATAAAGAAAGCGTGTCGCTGACCCGAAACGACAGTGAAGATAACAGCGTGAGCCAGGAAAAGCGAGACGTCATCACCATTTCGGGAGATGTGGTCGTGGATGATCCCAACGAAAAAGGGCTGACCATTGTGCCGGAGCGGGGGGCTCGGCAGAAGGCAGGGGAAGAGAGTGGCGAGACGGCACCTGACCAGGTGACTCCTATTACGACCGAGCAGCTGGATACGTTGGCAGCCTCGGACCCTCAGCGCGTAACCGACCTCGGGACGCTGATCATGGACCACATCGTTGCGAATTATCAGGGGCCTAGAACAGGCCCCGGAGGTTCCATCGCCTGGGACTGGGGCAACCAAACCAACCTGGTTTTTTCCTACGACCCGAATGTTGGCTTCGTCTCAGGTGTTCCCGGGCAACCAGCCACCGGTGCCAGATTTCTACTTACTGAAATTCTTACAGGTGGAACAATTTTGTTTCCTGGTGGAGACATTAATCCACTGCCTGCCGGAATGTCACTAGCCAATTCTCCCCCCCCTCCCGGTACTGATGTTACCGTAATCCCACAATACAAATTCGATCCTGCAGATTTCCTCGCAAGCCTGGATGGCGTTGAGTCACTCTACGAGGGTACCATAGCCGGCGGCGGCGGCACCCACTCCGACCCCCTCCACATCCCGGACACCGACCCCGAGACCGGAGAACCCATCTCCCTGGACGGCGGGGAGGCCGACCGCACCGTGCCCCAGGATATCGAGGTTGTTTTCAAGCCGAAAGAGGGGAACGACACCGCCTTCATCCGCTCCGAGACCGACATCTTCCTGGGTACGCACATCTCCGGTGAAGGGGGCGGGGTGATCTCCAATCAGGAGGTCCACCTGGTGGGCTTCGGCATCAACATCGACGCCCGCACCCAGCAAAACCAGGGTGAGATCCAGGAACGTACCGGGGTCGCCATCTATGGAAAAGAAGGCGTCAACATTTCCACCTACGACGAGCGCCGCAACAACTACTGGGACGCCGAGATCAAAGGGGCGGTCTTCACCGAAGGCAATATCTCCATTCGCTTAGGCGAAGAGAAACTGGCCGGCGGAGGAGATGATCCCCCCTGGGGCCTCTTTAGCTACGAGGGGGCCATGATCGCCCTCGGAAACGCCAAGGCATCCGGTGGAGGAGGAATAGGGAACGCGATGCCCGACCCTCCTCCAAGACACAGCGTAACCAACAAAGGGGGCCAGGTCGATCTCATCGGCCGTGGAATTCGCCTCTTCTACAATCCCAGCTACCTGGCTCCCTACCTGGAAAAGGCCGCCATGAACCCCACTTTCTCGGCTCTCTCCGTGGTCGAGCGCTGATAGAGCCTTAGGATCTGGCCAGAAATAACTTTCTGGCCAAATCCTTAGTCCTCTTCTCGCTGTTGGCGAGCAAAGTTGATGGTTGCCAGTTCGTCGAGCATGATGGCCTCTTTGCGGGCCTCTTCGGCTTTCCAGTTCTCCTCGCTCTTCTCTCTGTGTTTTTCGTAGACCTGGCGCTGCTGGGCTGCGTGAAGCAACGCTTTTCGTTGCTCGATGATCCGGATAGCGATCTCTTTTAGGCGCAATTCCTGGTTTCGAATCTGCATCTTGATGGCCTGAATGTGACCGGGATAGTAACGGAGTTCCTCTACGGCCAGACGGCCGGTGGCCTGCTTCTCCCTCAACTCCTGCTGAACATCGAGAAGCTTCTGCTTGAGTTGTGCGAGCTTCTGTTTTTCCAGGACCTCAAGCTCCAGGAGTTTGGCGAGCTTTTCTTTCTCCTCTTCCTCCAGCTTTTCTTTAAACTCGAGGATCTTTTGCAGTCGGTAAACGAACTTCTTCGCCATCTATCTTCTCTTACCGAAACTGCATCGCGACTTCAGGAAAAATACCGCGCAGGTGCTCCATCATCTGATCGAAGCTATTGCGCTCGAAGATACCCTGTCTCAAGAAGTCTTGCACGTCGTCGATCTTGTCGATGGCGTAGTCGATCTTGGGGTTGTTGCCGCGTTGATAGGCACCGATGTTGATCAGGTCTTCGTTCTGGCGGTACATATCGAGCACTTCTCGAATCTTATTCGCAAGAGCCTTGTGCTCGTCGTCAGTCACCTCGGTGAAGACCCGGGAGACGGACTGCAGTACGTCCACGGCCGGATAGATGTTGCGGTGGGCGATCTTCCGGCTGAGCACGATGTGACCGTCTAGAATACCCCGAACGGTATCGGCGATCGGCTCTGACATATCGTCTCCCTGCACCAGCACGGTGTAGATGGCCGTGATCGTCCCCTTGGGAGACGTGCCGGCCCGTTCCATGAGCTTGGGCAAGAGCGCAAAGCAACTCGGGGTATAGCCCTGGGTTGCCGGAGGCTCACCGACGGCCAACCCGATCTCGCGCTGGGCCATGGCAAAACGGGTGACCGAGTCCATCATCAGCATAACGTCGTGCCCGGCATCGCGAAAGAACTCGGCCACGGCGGTACCCGTGTAGGATGCTTTGAGACGAACCAGCGCAGGGGTATCGGAAGTGGCCACCGTGACCACCGACCGTTTCATACCTTCAGGGCCCAGGTCTCGCTCCAGGAAGTCTCGCAACTCCCGACCCCGCTCACCGATCAAGGCCAATATGTTGATGTCGGCCTTGGCAAAGCGCGCCACCATGGAAAGGGTGGTTGACTTACCGACGCCGGAACCTGCGAAGATTCCGACCCGTTGCCCCTTGCCGAAAGTGAGGGTGGAGTCCAGCACCCTGATCCCCATCTCCATACGGTGTTCTACCCGGGGGCGTAGAAACGGGTTAGGAGGCTCGGCGTAGATCGGAACTTCATCTTCACAGTCCAGAGGACCGAGCCCGTCGATAGGCTCTCCCAGACCGTCCAGAACGCGGCCCAGGAGATTCCAGCCAACCTTGACCATCAGGGGTTTCCCGGTCGCTCTCACCTCGCTGCCGGGGCCCACACCACCCAGATCGCCCAGCGGCATCAGTTGCACGATGTTTCCCTTGAAACCCACGACCTCGGACCGGACCACGCCTCCCCGGGGGTTCACGATCAAGCACATCTCCCCCATCATGACCGCCGGTCCCTCGGACTCGATGATGAGGCCCACGATTTTACTGACCCGGCCGTGCTGCTTGATAGTGGTGATCTTGGGCAAAGTCTCAAAATAACGGGTCAGATCCGGTTCGAACGTTGCTTCCTTGGGTCCGGTCATTGGTGCCTCATCCTCCCTGCATCTGCTGTAGATAGGCTTGTTGTTGTTGATAAGCTTCCATGTACTCTTGCTGCTGCTCGGGAGTGAGTTGAGCAAAGAGCTCTTCGGTGGGCTCCGGTAGCAGCTCCATTTGTTGTTCCTGCTCTTGGGCCATCTGGTTTTGCAGGTGCTCCAAATAGGCTTGCTGTTGTTGATAGGCCTCTAGATACTCTTGCTGCTGCTCGGGAGTGAGTTGGGCGAAGAGTTCTTCGGTGGGTTCGGGCAACAGTTCCATTTCTCCGGGCTGTTGTTGGTACTGCTCGTCGGCGCCCTGGTCTTCCGGTGCTTCCTCCTGGGGCCCGTGGCTCTCTTCCTGGGAAAGCTCGGCGTGCTCCCGTTCCTTCATGCGTTGCTCAAAGTCCGGATCGCCCGGCACCTCTACCGGCAAAGCCTCCACTTGCTCACCACGCTCGAACTGACGGATCTTGGTCATCTCTTCTAAGCCTAACCGGATGGCCTCGAATTGGGTTTCTATGCGGGCGTCCACGTTGCCCAGATTGGTCTCGATGGCGCAACTACCAAGTTCGATCGCACCATCCGGCTGAATCACGAACTTTTTCAGTCCTTCGATCATGGCTTCCAGGGCTTGTTGGTGTGGCTTGACCGATTCAAACTCCGCCGGATTCACCCGAATCAAGATCTCGTCTCGTTCACCCAGGGTCGCCAGGGCCGAACGGACAACTCCCACGATGACTTCCCGGTTCTTTACGATCTCGTCGCCCACCACCCGCCTGGCGATCTCGATGGACAGACGAATGATCTCAGGCTCCATATCGAGCACGATCTTGCGGCGAAGACGTACCATCTCCACAAACTGAAACTTCAAGTGCTCGATCATCTGCTGATGTTGCACTTCGCCGGCTTGCCGTCCCTCGGCCAGACCCGCTTCTCGACCTTCTTGATAGCCCTGCTCTGCGGCCTGGCGACGGGCCTCCTCGGCAGCCTGCTGGGCCTGAGCCATGGCGTCGTTCACGATCTGTTGAGCCTGCATCTGGGCCTGCTCCATCATCTGCTGGGCCTGGGCGATGATCTGCTGAGCTTCGGCCTGGGCTTCTTCGAGGATCTCCTGACGGGCCTGTTGCGAGGGCGGAGGCTGATACTGCTGATTGGCCACCATGGTCTGATCCAGAGGGTCCGGGTAGTCCCCTTCCTCCTCATTGTCTCCCGGCAGGCCTGGAGCCACCGGGGTAGGAGGCTCCGGCTCGCCTCCGGTTGGCACCTCCTTGAGGCCGTCCGGTCCGATGATGACGGTTCGCTTGTATTCAGGAAGGCTTGAGGTCTTTTCTCCCTTACTGCTGCCTCCTCCCAGGACCCGCCCGGCTCGTCGAGTCGGAGGTGCCGGAAAGTCATCGAAGGCAGGTTCGCCAGAGGAGCCAGGCTGTTCGACTTCATCCTCGGCAAGATCTTCCTCGGGCAGGATGGGATCCACGCGGGAACGGAATAGAGACGATTTTCGCTCCTCGGGAGTGGAGCCTGATTCTTTTCTATTGCCTTTATAAAGGGCCAGCGGTCTAAATCCTTACTTAAAACGTATCTTACCCAGGCTCACCAGGCCTCGGAGAATATTCCGAATCTGTTGCTGGGCCGCCCGAATATCTTCCCAGGACACCTGGGCTACCGACTCAACATCACTGCGAATCGTATTGGCCTTGTCAGGCCCGTACACCCGATAAACTCGCTCTGCAAGTTCCTTGTTGGCCCCTTTGAGGGCCAGGATGAGGTCTTTGTCGTCGACCAGACGCAGAACCTGGGAAAGGGAGGCCTGGTCAATGGAGTTCAGATCCTCAAAATCGCAAAGCTTGGTCTTGATATCGCTAGCCAGATGAGGGCTGGTTTGGGTCAGCCCGAAAATGACAGACTCTTCGGTTCCCCGGTCAGCCTTGTTCAAGATCTTGAAGAGCCGATCTTTCCCGTCATAACTCGACTCGAAGCCCTCGTCGATGGCCTTCTGCAGTTTGCTTTCCAGCACTTTTTCCAGTTCTCGAAGCACTTCCTTAGGCACTTCACCAAGGCTTGCCAATCGGTGTGCCACCTCGGTCTGAACCGAAGGAATCAGGTTGTCCAGAATAGACGATGCTTGTTCGGTTTCCAGATAGGAAAGGATGACAGCGATGGTTTGGGGGTGCTCCCGGGAGATCAGTTGGGAGGCGGTGTTCGCTTCGATCCTACGCAAGAATCCGAAAGGGCGATTGATGGCGGCGGCCGGGCCGGTAGGCATGACCCCCATACCGGCCGGCATACTGGAGGTGGAAAAGCGCTGGGTGGCCATGCCTCGGGAAGGCTCCATCTGAGTCGCTGCTGCTGCTCCTCCACCGCCGGAAGAATTCAAAAACTCGTTGATCACCGAAGCCCGGACTTCGGGTGCAATACTGGGTAGCTGAGTGATCTCAAGCGTGATCGCTTGTACCTCTTCGGGACCGAGTTCACTAAAAAGCTGAGCCGACATCTCGGGGGGGAGACTCATAAACAAGACGGCTGCCTTTTGCTTGGGCGATAGCTGCTGTGAAATCTTAACTTCCTCCTGCTCTTTCTAGTTTCGGCCCGAGGTTGCCGACCCCTTCACGAACCCAACCAGTGAGACCGGATCCTATTTACCACCGCTTCAGGCTTGCGCCTGATCATGTAGCCCATGGCCTTCCCCAGGACGTGGATCGGCTGTTGCCCCGCGTCTCTTCCGTCGGTGGCTGCCATGAGCTCCTGGAGCACGGCTTTTCGAAGCTCGGTGTCCACATTCCCAAGCCGCTCAATGGTCTCCAGGAGGGGATCCACCTCAGCCTCGTCCATTCTGGTCAGCAAACGAAAAGCCAGAGGGAGAGATAGCGATTGAAAAAAGACGGCCGCCTTCTCCAGGTTGCTGAGCACCTCAGAGGGTGCGGTCCGTGCATGCGAAGAAACCGAGACCACAGCCTGCTCGGTCAGCCAAAGACCCTGAAGCCGTCGAGCTACTCCCTGGGGATCGCTTCGCACAAAGGTCTCCACCACCACCGGCAGGCCCACGTCATCCACGGTCAGACCCGGAATACCCAGGCTGACCCCTTCCATAAACTCCGCCAGGACTAGTTCTCGGGCCTCGGGCAGCACAAAAGGCAGATCCACCAGGATGCCGGTCACCAGATGCACCAGACCGGGCGGGAATTCCGCCAGCACCATAGCCGAAAGCTCCGGAGGCAGCCACATCATAAAGACAGCCGCTTTTTGAGCGGATTCAAGAGCTTCAAAGTCCAGTTCCAGCAACGGTTCGTCGTCAAGGGAGCCTTCCTCAAGCTCGGTCTCAAGCCACAGCTCTCTCATCCGCTCAGCCACCTTCTGCGGCTCGGCCCGAACAAACGCCCTGGCCACATCGGGCAGTTCATCCCGGGCTACATAAGGGGGCAGATGGTCGGTCGTCAGGCCCTGCAGATACTCTTCCAAGACCTCCGGGACCAGGGCCCGATCTGCTTCACTCACCCGCTGGACTTCGAACTTGAGGAGCCGATGTTCGTCGGCCAGAAAGTGTTCGAATAGAAGATCGGCGTGCTCCTGTCCGAGGACTGCCAAAAAGACAGCAGCCCGGTGCAAGGAGTCCGATTCCACGCCCCGGAGTCGACGTGAAACCCGAGGTGCTCGACTGCCTACCCGCCAGCGCAGAATCTTGATAAAGCTCATTCCATTCCCTTTCGAAGCTCTTATAGCGCGAAGAAAGGAGGGAATCTGCATTCCCTCCTTCCCCTATTTGTCGACTTCCTCCTGAGAAGAAGCTCTTAGGACCTGGCCTTAACTCTGGCTAAGCCAGGTGCTCTTCAGCATCTCAGCCACTTTGGTGGGACGTTCCTTGACCAATTTCTCCAGTTCATCCGTGGTATTGACCTGGGTGGCCGCGGAACTTGCGGGGGCATTGGTCTTACCAGATTTTTCGGTGAAGTGATCGGTAATGCTGGTCGCCATGATGCTGCTGGAGCCAGAGGAGATGATGGCTCCCTGGTCGGCCTGCACCTTGTGTTGCTTGACGAAGAACACACCCAGCAGACCGAGCACGAAGATGGCTCCTACCGCTACTCCGGCTGCCAGATGTTGGCCGCTAAGGGCGCTTCCGGCTGCGGGTTGGTTCTGATTGGCACCGCCCAGGCCGAGGGTGGCGTGGTTATTAAACATGTTCTCACGTTGAAAGGGCAGGTTCTCCACCACAACCTCGTCACCCCGACTTTCGTCGGCGCCGATGGCGCGCTTCACCAGACCACTGATGGCCTGCAGTTCATCGTCAGAAACGTTGTCGGCCACCACGCTGGCGGTGATCCGCTTGATCCTGAAGCCGGTGTCCACGGTCTTTATGGTGTGCTTGGCAACCTCAAAGTTCTCGGCTTGCTTCTCGTTGACGTAGTCGGAGCCGTCCGTCGGCTTGTTTCCACCGGCGAGCAGTTCGCCGTCAGAGTCGGAGCCTTTTTCACCTTTATTCAACTTCTCCCGGGTGACCTGGCGACTGGACACCACGACCCCGTCGTCAGCGGCCCCACCCGGGGTGTAGCGCTGCTCTTCTCGCTTGGAGAAATCCATCTCCAGGTTGACTCCAACTTTCGTCTTCCCGGGCAGAGCTCGCTCAAGCATTTCTTGAGCCTTCTCCTGCAGACGTCTCTCTTCGAGGGCCTGAATCTCCAACTGAGTCCCGGAGGCCACGAAGCCGTTTTCATCCGAGGGTACTCGAGCGGAAAGATTGACGCCTTGAGAATCAATGATCTGTACGTTCTTGGTCTCCAACTCCGGAACCGAGGCCGCCACCAGCGACAGCATGCCGCCGATCTGTTCCCGGCTGGGGTCGTGGCCCTGCTTCAGGTTCAGGAGAACTCGGGCGGTGACGGCTTTGTTGTCGTCCTGGAAGTAAGTCTTATCGGGAATGGCCAGCTTGACCATCGCGTCGTTCACGCCTTCCATTTGGCGCAGGGCCAGGGTGATATCACCCTCCAGCAACTGCTGCCTGATGGCCTTTTGCTCGGCCGCGGTCTTACCCATACCGCCCTCGACTTTGTCGTGGGTCAGGACCGGCTGGCGAGGCAGATTCATCTCGGCCAGTTTCACCTGGGCCGGGATCCGCTGATCGGGATGGAGCATGATGCCTTCCACCAGATCGATGTTGTGGGAAATCTGCATCGAGGTTAGCGCGGATGAAATCTCTTGAATGTCGTTATCAGAGAGCTTCGCGGGATAAAGCTTTACGTAAGCGTTGCTGGCAGAATACAGATACAAACCGCTGCCGGCGAAAACTAAAACAGCGACCAGCACACTGATGCCGATCTTAGCGCCTTTACCCAGGCCTTTCCAGATATCTCCGAGTTTTCCGAGCGGCCCCCCGCCGCTTCCGGGTGCTCCTTTACCGAGTTGCGAATTCCGGGAAATACCGCTGCGGCTTCCCCTGTTCATTCCTGTCTGTATCCCGGTTGCCATTTAGTGCGCTCCTCCTACTTAAAGCCTGTCGTGTCTTCCGTCGTCGCGGTCTGTGTAAGTTTGTTCCCGCTTTTTATATCTGCATCTGAAACAGTTGGGTGGTAGCCTGGGCCAACTTCGAAGTGATGTTGGTGGTCAGCTTCATCATAATCCCGGACTTCGTGCTGGCGATAGTCATTTCGTGCAGGTTGTCGAGGCGACCGGAGAGCAACGCACCGGTCGTCGACTTGGCGGCGTCCATCGACTCGTTGACCGAACCCAGAGCGTTGGCCAGCAAGCCGCCGAAGGTCTGGCCGTCCTCTTCGGAAACCGACGAAGGAGAGAGCGGACTCGAGATGGAGCCGATGCTCGGCATCGAGGGGATGCCGGAAGACCCGGCGGTGGCGGATCCGATTCCGCCGATTCCTTGAAAAAATGGTGATCCTTGCATGTCTTACTCCTTAGCCTTTCCCGATCTGTAGTGCTTTCATCGCCATCGACTTGGCCGCTTCCACCGTGGTGGCGTTGGCTTCATAAGCGCGGGTGGCCAGCATCATGTTGGTCATTTCTTGAATAATGTTGACGTTGGGCTTAGCCACATAACCGGCCTTGGAGCCTTCCTTCATGGCGTCGGGGTGGGACGGGTCGTACACCCAGTTGAAGTCGCTCGAATCTTCGGCAACTCCGTCCACCTTGGCGCCCCGGCCGGTGTAGCCCACGCCGGTCTCCTCGAAGATATTGGTGAACTCGGAGTTCATGCTGGCCTGCTCGTAGGCCGACTCAAAGGCCGAGGCATCCTGACTGGAGACCTGGACGAACTGTCTGCGATAAGGGGTGCCATCGGCGGTTTTGGTGGTGTGGGCGTTGGCGATGTTGTTGGAAACAACGTCCATCGTCTTTTGCTGCACCTTCATACCGCTGGCGGCTATATCGAATGTTTTGAAAAATTTCATTTGCTAACTCCTGCTGGGCCTTCCTCTTAACGTCCGCTGTTCTCGATGATCCACTTCAAGGCACCGTACATACCGGAGACCTTGGAAGTGTAGGCATTGTAAAGAATCTGATTCTTGGCCAAAGAAGCCATCTCGGTGTTGACGTCGATGGTGCCTCCGGTGGTCTCGACGGTGGGTCGCAGGGACTCTTTGGTCCACCCACCGATGTCCTCCAACTGAAGCTCCTTGGGCAGGTTGCTCTTGAAGACGAACTCACCGTCTTTGCCGGCGTTCTTGTCGTGGTCGACAGCTTCCCGGAGGTACTCGTCAAATTTGACGGCTTTCGCTTGATAGTCGGGATTATTAGCGTTGGCCAGGTTGTCCGAGACGACTTGCTGCCGCAGGGCGGTGGCGTCCAGGGCCTTCTCCAAAAACGTACTGTCTGCTAATCTAAAGGGCTTTCCCAAGGTCTTCCTCCTGCGTTGAATGACCGAGATTCACTAGTCTCGGACTTTTCTTCTGTTGCCATCTTATCCAAGCCATGTTTCTGTTTCTTTGAACGCTTGTTAACAGAATATTAACACGGATCCCCTGAGGGGCGGAAAAGCCTTTAGCCATAAGGCGAATGTACCAATCCTCGTTCGGTCGTCTCGACACAGCTTCACCGCCCTACTATATCATGAATGAACGGTCGAGAAGGACTGCTCGGGAAAAAATTTACAAGAGGGGAAACCTTCTCCTCTCCGAGGAATGAGCGCCCACGGAGACAATGTCTTCGGGAAATTCTCTGAAAGGAGTCCGAAGTGGCAACTGGACCAGGGGGCGTGGGCCCCGGTGGGCACGTACCGTTATCAGCCGAATGGTTGAGGCAGGCCGGAAGGATGGCCAAACAACAGGCCACCGGCCAGGCCGCAGACACTTCGGAAGCCGGCGAGACGGCCAACCTGAGCGAGGCCGCCCAGAAACTCGCCATCACCAAAGACGAAAAGATGCTTCAGGCCATGAAGGCGGAACTGGCCGGCCTGGACCCCGATTCGGAAACCTTCATGGAAGAAGCCACCGGAAAGTTGATCGATTCGGTTATAGATCAAGAATACGGGGAAAGCTTTAAAAACAAGCCCGGCTACGAGAGCTTGCAAGACAAGCTGATGGCCACCATCCTCTCCAATGAAGACTCGCGAGAAGCGGTCTCCGACTTCTTCGAGCTTCTGTTGTTGGCCGAAGAGCTCAACGAAGAAGAAGACTTCGAAGATGAAGATGGGGAGGGCGAAAAAGAAGAAGAAAACAGCTCTTCGGAAGAGTACGAGGACGAAGAAGAGCCGTACGAAGAGGAATAGTTTCATGCCCATTGTTAGAGAGGCGATCGAAAAGATCGTTTACCCCCAGAGATCCGAAACCCTGAGAGAATTGGGACTGATCCGCGAGATTTCTGAGAGGGAAGTTCACATCACGCTTCCCTCCCCCGCCATCCCCAGGTCACGGGAAACCGAACTGCGAGAACTGATCGAAAAAGCCGCTGGAAGTGACGTCATCGTACACTTCCATCGAGAGCAAGCCGCGGCCCCTCGAGGATTGGGTTCAAACCTTCTAGAGAGCGCCAAGAACATCATCGCGGTGGCTTCCGGCAAGGGCGGGGTGGGCAAGTCCACCGTGGCCTGCAACCTGGCAGCGGCTCTGGCCGCTTCCGGCTGTTCGGTGGGGCTTTTGGACGCCGATGTCTACGGACCCAGCCAGCCGTTGTTGCTGGGTGTGGCCGGAACCCAACTCAAGATCAAAGACAAGCGCATCCTGCCTGTGGAAGCCCACGGCCTGAGCCTCATGTCGATGGGTTTTTTAATGAAACCGGGCGACGCGGTGATCTGGCGCGGACCCATGCTCCACGGCATGATGCAGCAGTTCTGCCGGGACGTGGAGTGGGGCGAACTGGACTTCATCGTGGTCGATCTGCCACCCGGCACGGGCGACATCGCCCTCTCCCTCTCCCAGCTGATCGACGTGACCGGGTCGGTCATTGTTTCCACCCCCCAAGACCTGGCTCTGGACGTGGCCACCAAGGCCGTGGGCATGTTCAACAAGCTAGGAGTGCCCATCCTGGGCCTGGTAGAAAACATGAGTTACTACTGTTGCCCCCAATGCAACCACCGGGACGACATCTTCAATCATGGCGGGGCCCACCAGGCCGCCCGCACTATGAACCTCCCGGTGCTGGGTGAAGTCCCACTGAATTCGGCGATCCGCAAAGCCGGCGACGTGGGGGTACCGGTGGTCCTGCACGAACCCGACTCCGCCCCCGCCAAAGTGTTCACCGAGTTGGCTCAATCCGTCGCCGAACGGGTCAGCCTGGACGCACAAAAACAAATTCTAACAGAACTCCAACGTTCATGAGATTGAACCTGGTGAACGGATTCATAAGAATATGCCAATGAATACTGAACTGGACTTAACCGCTTTGAAGGGGCTGACCATGCCGATCATTGCGCCTTCTAAGATCCCTCAAGATCTGGCTATCCAAAAAGTGGAAGCCCGACCCGATCCGCCCCACGGGGACGCCTACGAAATCGAATGGAGTTCGGAAAACGCTCAATTGCGCTTGAAGGCCTCCAGCACTTACCAGGGCAAACTCCGCGACCGGGCCAACCTGATCGAGTTTGACCACCACTATTTTGGAGAGTGCTTTCTCGAGCGCACCGGCCAGAGAGTCGTCACGGACTGGTTTACCGAGATGCAGGCCGGATACCCCGCCTACAGCGTGGAGGCTCGAGGACTGGATCCCGAGGAAGTGATCGAGTTCGTGCGCTCGCTCGACTACGTCCGCATCAATTAGCCAGCAGTTTTAGAACCTTCGCCCCAAACTCCTCGACCTTCCAGGCCTCCAACCCCCCCAGCCCGGACAGGCTCTCGGAGTCTTTGGGGCGTTCGCGCGCTACCAGTTTGAGTTGGCGATTGGAGAAGATCCGGGCCGGTTCCACCCCTCGCTTCTTGCTCTCCTCGTTGCGCCACTTTCGGAGTTTCTCAAACAGCTTATCGTCCTCTTTGGTCCAATCCTGGGAGTGACGGCTGCGAGGCTCCGGAAACGGAACAGCCCCCGCCTCCCGCCCTTTCTCCAGGGCCGACAGAAGCCTGGCTGCGTGCTTTCTCAGGGTCGGACTCTTGGCCCAATCCTCCAATTGTTCGACCGTTCTGAAGCGCTTTCGACTTAGACTCAGTAAAGCACCATTATGGGCGATCCGAAAAAGTGCAAGATCCTCCTCCATCGCGATCCGTTCACGGCAAGCGAAGAGTTCCTTCATCACCGAACGTTGCGACGGCGACAATTCGCGGGCCCCCTTGATCTTTGCCCAACCATCCGGGTCGAAGTCCCGGGGCCTGAGATCGATCTCCTCCAAACGGTCGAAAGATTGGCGAGCCTCCCTCTCCATCCCCGCCTGTAGCAATTCCTGGGAAAGCTTTTCGGCCAGAGGACCCAGGAACATTGTATCCTGCCGCGCGTATTCCACCTGATCCTCCGGCAGAGGCCGGACTCTCCAATCGGCTCGAGTCTGGTCCTTTGGCAACACCGTATCAAAGTAAAGCTCCACCAGGCCACCCAGGCTCTTGCTGGACAGCTCCAAGAGTTTGGCTGCGAAATGAGTGTCGAATATATTCTTAAACCGCACCCCCCGGCTCCGAAAATAAGGAACGTCGTTCTCGCCTGCGTGAAAGACCTTGGTCACCGCAGGGTCCTCGGTAAGCTGATTCAGGGGCGTCAGATCGGAAAGAGCCAGGGGATCGATCAGATAGTCTCTCTCTTCAACCGACATCTGCACCAGACAGAGCTTGGTCTTATAGACAAAGTACGAATCCATCTCCGCGTCCAGAGCCAACCGCTCGGCTCCTTTCGAATCTGCGATCGCCTGTTCAAGTGCGGCGGGCGTATCCACCCAGGTCAATGTTCTCATGATATCTCTTGCTACGTAAAAGGCCGGTATCCTGTCTATTGACACAACAGGAGCAATTGCTATAATGCCTGAGTTCGCACCCTGCGGAGGTGGCGGAATTGGTAGACGCGCATGGTTGAGGGCCATGTGGGCATTGCGCCCGTGGGGGTTCGAGTCCCCCCCCCCGCACCAACATTTGAACCAATGAACGAGTTGCTTCGGCAGCTCGTTTTTTACGTAAGGATTTGGTCCTGAGCAGGCAGGCCCCACCGGGTCGCCGGGTCGAAAGCAACAGTTGTGACGACGAAAACTGCTTTTTCTCATCCCAGCACCCTTTGGAAAGGGTTTTGGGGCGTACAGGTCCTGCACGTGGGCCAGTCCCTGGGCCTCTTTGAAGCCCTAGACTCTCCCAAATCGGCCGCTCAACTGGCTCAGGACCGAAGCCTGGAACCTCGCTACGTCCAACTCTGGTGCGAGAGTGCCCATTCTTACGGTTTTCTCGAACGAAGTGAGGACAAGTATAGCTCCCGAGAAGAGTACGCTCAATGGTTCCTGGAATCTCGGGGTTTCACTCACACCCACCTTCATCTAGCCCGCAGGTCCAACGAGACACTAGAGGCGGTTTTCGGAGGAAGAGCTTTACCCGAGCCCCAGATCTCTTTGAGACTCTTGCTGCAAGAAAACCTCCAGGCCAATTACCGTTGGCTTTTCCGCGAGGTTCTCAGGGCGGTACCTGCGGTGGAGCAAACCCTGACCAGGGAAGGGAGGGCTCTGGAAGTGGGTTGTGGGGCCGGGTTCGGGCTCAGCTACCTGAGAAACTACTATCCAAGCCTGGAGCTCTTCGGCCTGGAAGCCGACTACGAATGCGCCCAGGAAGCCGAACGCTCCACCAAGGCCGTTATTCATGTGGCCGAGCTACCCGGCTCGCGATTTTCCCGAAGCTTTGATCTGATCATTTGCTTTCGCAACCTTTCGGCGGTATCCGAACCAGCACGATTGCTATCGGAGTGCGCCCAACTGCTGGAGCCCGGGGGTTACTTTCTGCTCGGGTCAGAGACCCGGGAGCAGGACGACGGTCGAAAATCGGAAGCTCGAGTACAAGGAGAGCGTCTGGCTTACAACATCCTGGCCGGAGAGCATCTGAAAAGCACCTTTAGCAAGAGCGAGCTGAAAGCCTACTTGAAGAGCGCAGGCTTCGAACTGGTGGCCGAAATCGATGCTCCTGACTGGGCAACTCCAACCTTTGTCTGCAGGCAACCCCGGACAAACTGAAGGGGAACCTCCTTCAGCTACGAAAAAGCCCGTCGAGGTCTAGAGTTTGTCGCATTCCGAAGAGAGAGAGCCCGACTCCGAAGAGCAAGCAGCCACGGAGGAGCACACTGTAGCGGCCGGTGAGCCCGCAGAAGATGGCGATCAAGTGAGCAAGTCCCCAGCAGAGGATCTCGCCTCATCCGAGCAGCCTGAGCTTGCCGATCACCGCCTGGCTGCCCTGATGAAGATGCGCTCTCAATTTGTGACGGAAGAAACCCTCCGTTCCACCGAAGAGCACTCTAAACCCAAACCCAAGCCTCTCCCCACCGACCCCGGTGACGACGACGAGTTCTACGACGAGGGCGAGTATGACGACGATGAACATTACGACGAAGAGTTCGATGACGACGACTATGAAGATGAAGAACTGCGCCCCCGGGAAGCTGCCGGTGGCACCGCCCAAGTCGAGCCGCCGGAACCAGAGATAGAGCACCTCGAGGAGGAGGAGGACGATGGTGAGGAGATCGACCATCGAGTGGCCCAGCTTCGCAAGCTAAGACAGACTTTCGTCAACGAAAAAGATCTCGAAATCAAGGCGGGCAAACAGGCCGAGAGCTACAAAGAAACCGAAGTCAGGAAAGTTGTTTGCCCCAACTGTCAATCCGAAGAACTCCGCAGCCAGAAGATCTGTGCCCAGTGTGGTGCCAGACTTCCCAATATTCTGGTAGAGGAAGAGAAGTACAACCCGGGTAGCCTGAACAAGGCCGTGCTGAAGTATTACGATGCGGTCAAACATCTGCGCAGCGAAGAATGGAGCATCGAGCAGTTTACCGACTTCTTGCACGATCGATACGAACTCAGCAAGACCCAGATCGATGGACTGCACGAACTTATTGAGGAGTGCGGTTCCCAGGAGTGGCTGCCCGAGGCCACCAGGCTCATCTTCGAATCCACGGAGATGCTGGAGACCGCCATATTGATCATGATCGACAAGGTCAATGAAGCCGTGAGCTCCCACGTGGAATTCGATCCCGATGACTATCCCCTGGAAGATGCTCGAGGGAACCCCATCGAGTACCCGTTTGAAGATGAAGATGGAAACCTGGTCGAGTTTCCCCTGACCCTGGAAGACAGGATCCTGGAGATCGATTTTCAGTCCGAACTTGAGGAGATCAAGAAGGCGAACGGCAAGATGCTGGAAACCCTCAAGATGATCGATGCTTTTCAAAAGCAGGCTCAAGAAGACCTCGAAGTCTCTATGTAGCCGTTATGACCGACGATCTTCAAAAGGAGCACCTGGACCTTCTCCTCCAGGCCAGCGCGCTGCTCAACTCGACCCTCAGCCTGGATGGCGTACTCGCCTATTTGCTGCGAGAAGCCGTCAAGATCGTGGGAGCGCAGCACGGCGCGATTCTTCTTCAAGAGGACGGCGACTTTGTGCCCAAGGCCATGATCCCGGAGCGTACCGACTTCCCCTACAGCCGAACGATCGTTTCCCAGGTGCTCGAGGAACAGGCCACGGTCTGCCTACTGGACGCCGCCGATGACGCCACCTACGATCCCCTCTCCAGCATCAAGAGTGGAAACCTGCGCTCGGTGATCTGCGCTCCCCTACTCTGGAAGGGGGAAGCTCGAGGAGTCATTTATCTTGATCACCGGGTCAGTCAGGGGCTCTTTCAAGAAGAGCAGAAGCGCCTGATCGAGGCCTTGAGCCAGCAATGGGCGGTAGCCCTGGAGAATGCGGCTCTCCACGAAGAGCGGGAGTTTCTGCACGAAGTGGCCTTACAAAAGGCCTCCAACGAACTGGCGGAAACCCAGGCCCAACTCTTCACCGCCCACGAACTCACGTCCCTGGTAGTCCAAACCGTACGAGGTCCCCTTCAGGAAATCGCCTCTGTAATTGCTCCCGGCGACTTGCAGCGCACGGTTTCCAAACTGCAGCACACCATGGATCTCTTCGCGCGGTTTGTGCAACCCGACCGCGAGCGCTGGCCAATCTTTCTGCTTAACGAAACGGTCGAGCACGCCCTGGCCCTGGGTCTCACCGGCGATGCCGAATTGACAGCCGAACTGCAAGACGCTCCGGTCAAGGGCGACCCCTCATGCCTGGGTCGGGTCTTTCTCAACTTGTTGAGCAACAGCGAAGACGCCGTCTCCGATGTCTCCGGCGAACAAAAAATCAAGGTTCGCACCCACACCAAGGAAGGCCGAGCTCTTCTGGAAATCGAGGACACGGGTTGCGGCATGAGCGAAGAGATCAAATCCAGGATGTTTGAACCGTTCTTCTCCACCAGAGGCGTGGAGTACCGGTCCGGACTGGGACTGGCTGTGGCCCAACAGGCCCTCAACATGCACGGTGCCGACATCGAGGTGGAGTCGACTCCAGGCCGCGGCACCAAGATCGTCATCTCCTTTCCACCGGTTTAAGAGGCACTTTAAGATCAATTTCCTTCATGACTTGCTCTTTTGCACTGTTCACGATATTATGCGAACACGCCGAAAGGCTGGAAACTGAACTAGAGTGGAATTGGAATAATGCTTGAGACTTCTATACGCGACGACGAGACCATTGAAAGCGCACTGCGTAGATTTCGCAGAATGTGCAACCAATCCGGTTTGATGTCCGAACTTCGCCGCCGCGCTCATTACGAGAAGCCCTCCGACGCCAAGCGACGTGAGATGAAGAAGCGCCTTCGCAAAGAGCGCCGGTAATAGAGCTACGGCCCCCGGCCGTGGATAGGGCTACTGCAAGACTCCGACTGGCACAGACTTCCGGAGTCTTTCGCATTCTGTGAGCGACTTTCTTGGAGGGCCACAGTTTAAGCAACCATGCTTCACCTTCGATGCCATAGAATTATCGTTTTCTTCACCCTGCTCACCCTACTGAGTGGTGCAGCCAGCGCTAAAGACCAGTTTCTGATCCGAGCTACCAATGACCAGGATACCAAAGTCGAGGAACTCGCGATCAGAGTGGACAAGTCGGGCCGACTGTCGCACCTGCTGCACAGTTCGAGCGGACGGACTCAGGTGGCCTATACGGCCCAGCAACTGAAAAATGGTGTAGTCCTCAAGAAAAAGTCCGGGCGAGATCTGGTCTCCCTAAAGATGCAGCGATTCTCTCCGGAAAAGGGAGCGTCAGTGGTCCTCACCTACCTCTACAGCGCGGTACCGATGGACAGTTATCAATCCATCAAACTCGACCTGGTCAAAGATAAGGGCGAGTGGGTTCTGAAGGACTCCAGAGGACGGCGACTCTCCTCGCTTCACATCCGAGCCAATATGGCCAACGTCTTAGGGTACCGACAGGCTGTAGGGATCCGCCAACTGGAACTCCAGTCAGCCGACTAACTATTCGTCTTTGGCTCGATCGGCCTTGGATATCGCGGCAAAGATTCTGTTCTGGCCCAACTTGGTCGCCTCGTCGGCACCCACCGTGGCCAGGTGCCGAACATCAAGCTTCTCATCCGTGTCGGTGGGGTGATTGGCCACCCCCATGGCGACCCCCAGTCCGGGCATCTTGGAGCAGAACTGCTCCTCCAGCTTTTCTCGTAACTCCCCCGCATTATTGATGGCATCAGGCTTGGTGATCCCCGGAAGGATGATCTCCAGGCGGTCCTTGTTGGTCTTGGCGATGAAGATCTGGGTACCCAGCAGCGCCACCATGAGGTTGGCGACGTTGACCAGCAGCCTGTCGTTGACGTAACTTCGATCCGAGCCCCGCAAGTTGGAACTGTCGGTGAAGTTGACGACGTAATAACTGAACTGATTTCCGCTGCTCGAAAGTTGCGCGACCCTGGCTTTCACAGCTTTCTCGTCGGCAAGTTTTTCCACGGTTTGATAGGTCATTCGTTGCTAGTCTTCTGCCAAAATCGAGACACTCCTACGAGTCCCCGTCATTTGCGGTATCGGTTTCCAGTAGACGTTGCCGTTTCAACTCCTCGGCAAACAAAGCCGCGAGTTCGTCACCCGGATGAAGGTAATCTCCGGGTGCTTCGGTCAGATTCACACCGTCGGATATCGCCTTTTCCAAAGTGGGAAGCAGATCGATCACTCGCAGGTCCATTTCCTCAAAGTACCGCAGGGAATTTTCCCTCGACTCGATCTCGTCGTCGTTCCACTCGGAATACGGCTTCAGCATGGGGTGCAACACCACCGTGAAACGGATGCCCTCAGCCCCGAGAGCGCTCTTAAACTCCTGGAGGCCCTCCCTGACCTGTTGCTCTCGCAAAGGCTTGTCCTCCATGCTGGGCCAGGCCCAGCGGTACACGTAACTCTTTCGAAACAGCCAGGGGTTGATATCCAACCCGGGTTGATAAACCTTGATCTGGCCCCGTTCTCGAACCACCAGCGGGGTGGCCCGAAAGTCGTTGTTGTGGAAAGTCAGGACCACGTGGTCCGGATTGATCTTGTGGTTGTGCTCACGATACAAGACCCACTCTTGCATGGTATTGAAACTTTCCACCCCGGCGTTCCAATATTCGTAAGACTCCTCGCCGTAAAGGGCTTTCAGGGCATCGATGATGCGGGCCCGATGGGTGACCGAATCTCCCGCAAACAACACCCTCTCGGCCTTGGGATTCGCGACGTCGTAATCATTTTTCAGGCATCCTTCGGGACCGAACAGACCCTTGCCCACGATCGGAAGATAGCCGCACTCCTCGTGCTCGACGAAAGAAGTCATCTTCTCGTCTGCAGTCAACTCCAGGTGAGCCGCCGGGATGCCTCCGTCTGGATAGTAGAAGCGGAGCCCGATCTCCGTAAAGATAAATCCAAAGACCAGACCGAGGGTGATGGAGAGGGCTCTTACCAAATACTTCATGAGGCGACAACGCTCGTCTTTACCACGAACTGCGGTTCTCGGGGTCGATAGAATGCCCTTCAAGAGCCTAGAGGAAGTGAGGTCCCTCCATGGAAGGCCCAGGCCATGTCGGCGCAATTGTCGGAAAATGACGAGCTGGTCCTGGGTCCGTGGGGTGGTTTGCTCGCAGGTCTAGCCGTGGGTGGTGGAGTCTGGTTGGGGGCTCTACCGGTCTCCGGACTGGAGTTTTCCTGGTCCTCAGGCTTTCTTCCCTGGCTCTTCTTTGCCGTCATGGGCCTGCTCTATGGAGCCTGCCAGCTTCGAGTCCCGGTCCGGGGCCTTATCGCCGTAGGTGTCTTCTACGGTGTCTTTCTGTGGGTTCTGACCAACCTGGTGGGCTGGCTGCTATTTCCGGCCAGTGCCGCCCAATTGCGCTCCTGGCCGGGTTTCGGCCTCTTTATTCTCTTTAGCACGGGCCTCGGGCTGCTGTCCGTGCTAGCCAGCTTTATGGGAGGAGGAGGTGGGGAGAAGGCACGCCATTAGAGGACCGCTCGAAGGTTTGTGCAATTACCCCACGCTATGAAAGGTATCATCGAAACGCTTCGTGAGTTCACCCAACTGCTTTGGAAAGAGCGGATGTGGTGGATGATCCCCATGGTCGTCGTTTTGGTAGGCCTGATGGGCTTGATCGTCCTCGGTAGTTCCAGCGGTCTGGGACCTTTCATCTACACCTTGTTTTGAAAAAACTTTGGGAAGGCTGGAAAGAACTGGCCGGATACATCGGTGACTTCCAGTCCCGTTTCATTCTTACGGTATTCTACTTCACCATCATGGTGCCGTTTGCCATTCTGGCGCGCTTGACCGGTGCCTCGCTCCCGGAGACCCTGGACGGCTGGCAGGCCAGGCCCGAAGCCGAAACCGAGCTTGAACTGGCCAGAAAGCAATTCTAATGAACGTACTGGGTATCTCTGCCTTTTACCACGACTCGGCGGCCGCGCTTCTCATGGATGGAGAGGTCGTTGCCGCCGCTCAGGAGGAACGCTTCTCCCGGATCAAGTTCGATGCGGGGTTTCCCCATAAAACCATTGAGTATTGTCTGCAGGAAGGGGGCATCAGCAAGGAAGACCTGGACTACGTGGTCTTCTACGAAAAGCCGCTTCCCAAGTTTCAAAGAATCCTGCAGTCCAGTCTTTCCACCTTCCCCAAATCCTGGAAGGTCTTCCGAGAGGCCATGATGACCTGGTTCAGCGAAAAGCTCTGGGTCAAGGGTAAGATCATGGAGTGGCTCGACGTACCGGCAGAGAAACTGCTTTTCGTGGATCACCACATGAGTCACGCCGCCAGCGCCGTCTTTTGTGCTCCCTTCGAAGAGGCCGCCGTGTTGACCATCGACGGCGTGGGAGAATGGACCACCACCGCGCGAGGCCGGAGTACGACCAGCTTCGAAGACGGCAACATCAACAAGATCGTCCTCGACGAGGAACTGCGATTCCCCCACTCCCTGGGGCTCCTCTACTCCGCTTTTACCGCCTGGGAAGGCTTCATGGTCAATAGCGGTGAGTACAAACTTATGGGAATGGCTCCCTACGGCGACCCCAAGTACCTCGATAAGATCGAAAGAGTCATCAAGATCCACGACGACGGCAGCTTTCATCTGAACCTGGACTACTTCAGTTTTCACCACTCGGCCACCCACACGTTCAGCCAGAAGTTCGTGGACCTCTTCGGGGCCCCCCGCCCGGTGGAGGGCGACTTCTTCACTGAGCGGACCGGCGGAGTGGAGGGCCGGGTCAAGGAAGCCGAAAAAAATCAGTATTACGCCGATATCGCGGCCAGCATTCAGAGAACCACCGAGGAGGTGGTTTTGAAAATGGCCAACTCGCTCCATCATTCGACCGGCTGCAAGAACCTGGTGATGGCGGGCGGAGTCGCCTTGAACAGCGTGGCCAATGGGCGGCTGATGCGGGAAACCCCCTTTGAACAGGTCTTCATCCAGCCCAACGCGGGAGATGCCGGGGGTGCCCTGGGAGCAGCCCTCTACGCCTGGCACGTGCTCTTGAAAAAGCCCCGCAAACACATCATGGAGCACGCCTACTACGGCCAGGGCTACACGCCGGACGAGATTCAGACCACCCTGGACAGCTTGGGGCTAAAGTACTCGCGATTCGACGAGACCCAAGACCTGGCCGGCCGGGTGGTGGAAGCGATCCTCGACCAGCAGGTGATCGCGCTGCATCAGGGACGCTTTGAGTGGGGGCCCAGAGCGCTGGGGAATCGCTCCATCATGGCCGACTCCCGGAACCCCGAGATGAAAGACATCATCAACACCAAGATCAAGTTTCGGGAGCCTTTCCGCCCCTTTGCTCCGGTGGTACCGGAGGACGACGCTCCTAAATATTTCGACCTGGGTCCAGCGGAGGGCCAGTACCCTCAGAGGTTTATGCTCATGGTCAGTCCGGTGTTGGAGGATAAACAAGAGGAGATCCCCACCGTGAGCCACATGGGTACGGGCCGCCTGCAGACCGTGCGGGAGGAATGGAATCCGCTTTATCACGGCATCGTCTCTCAATTCGGCCAGGCCACCGGTATCCCGGTCCTGGTCAACACCAGCTACAACCTGCGGGGAGAGCCGCTGGTCAGCTCCCCCCAGGACGCCTTCAACACCTTCGAGGCCAGCGACATCGACATGATGGTGGTGGCCCCGTTCGTGGTGGAAAAGAGTACCATGCGAGGCTAAGGCTTGGAGGTCCGAGGCGCTCGCAGCAGGCCCAGGAGGTGCTCCAGTAGTCTGCCCCTGACCAAGATCTGATCCGCCTCCCGCCAGTATCCCGCCCGCCTGAGCGCATGCACCGCCTTGGCCCGGACTGCGTGCACGTAGAGATGCTCGAGGGGGAAAGCTTTTTCCACGTGCAGCAGGGTCGCATGAAGCTGAACCAGCGCGGTGGATGAGCGGCGCAGCTTGGCGATGACCAACTCCACGGCTTGTTCCACTTTCTGGGCAGCCTCGAAGGAAGAGGATGTCCAACCGGCCGAGGCCCGGTAACGGATCCAGGTGGTTAATGGTGCCACACTACGGGCCAGCCGGGCCAGGTCGTGCTGCAAGAGCGCTCCCAGCGGCACCCCCGCCTGCTCCCTCATTTCGGTTGCCCGGCGCTTGAGTTCCAGCGCCTCCAGGCCGTCTCGCCGGCTGCGCTCAGGGGCAAAGGCCAGACAGTCCGCCAGAGCTTCCATCCATTCTGCACTGTCGATCGGTTGCTGGCGCAACCAGGCGTGGGCTTTGGCGTGCTGCTGCAGGGCCATCAGCACCTGGGCTCTCTGCAAGGGGTCCTGGGTATGCGTCAGGGCCTCGGCCGGTTTTCCATCCAGTCGTAAAAGCTCTCCGCGCAACTCGTCAGGAAGATCGTCGGAAGGGTAATTCTGCCCACAGAGCGCCGCCCCTACGGCGTACAACTCTTTACAGGGAGCCAGGCTGTCCTGGGGGTCTAGAGCTGCCAGCTTCAGACTCAAGGGTTGGCACTCCTGATAGTTGCCCGCTTGCAAGCTCATCTCCGCAGCCTGCAGGAGGGCCAATCCCACCTTCCGCCGTTTCGATACCAGAACGTTCTGATCGGTGATCCGAGCCAACGCTTTCAGCAACTGTTCGAATCGAACATCATCCTTGAGATCCAGCAAAAACCTTGTTTCGGTAATCCAGCCCCTCACTCGGCCGGCGAGATCGACCTCGCCTCGGGAGTGAAATCGCTCCTCGAGTCTAGGAGCCCAATCCATCAGTTCCGTCAGGGAAGGCTCGGGAATTGGCAACTCTGACTCCATGCGCTGCAAGAGCAACCATTCGATGGAGGTCTGCCCCCACTGAATCAAGCGGTTGAAATTGTCGTTTTCAGCAAGGTCGGTATGGGACACGTTTTTATCCAGCGGCCCCCACAGTACCCCGTGAGCCATGGGTGCTCCCAGCAAGGCACCCGAGCGCTCGAACAACACTCCGTTGCTGAACAATCCGACCCCCTCTTCCCGGGCTTGCTCCTGAGAGCTCAGAGCGATTACGCAACCGAAGCCTTCGGTGCCGGATTCCATTTTATATCGCGCGCAGTAGGGAGCCCACTGAGAGGTGGGCTCACGGGGGGGCTCTGGGCCCGCGAGATCACCCAGCTGCAGCCACCCGATGCAATCCGGGGACCGCCCCACCTGAACCGGCTCCTGAATTTCTCTACCGTTCACCTCTAGAAATAACGGAGCATAGGAGCAACTCTGCTTGAGCACCGGCAGCTCGGCGTAGTTTCCGCGCCAACCCGCCCAGACCCTGGATAGACTCGCCACCTGGGTGACCTTTAAGGTATTGCCGGGGCGATCTTGAGGAGCGGCAGAATCCACCGTAAAGGTCTCACCTCGAATGGTGAGACGGCCGCCCTGACCATCCTCCCCGACCGAACAGAGAGTAATGGTGGTCTCCTCACTTTTCCTCAGGGTGTTCACGGCCACCGCCAACTCAACCAACGGAGGATCCTCGGGGCTTAAAAGTTGCTGCAGAAGCATCTCCAGTTGCTCGGTGCTGTAAACCTGTCCGTCAAACCAGGTTGAACTCCCCTTATTGAAGAGGCTGAACTCGACCCGGGTAGCCCCACCCAGGACCGCCGCCGCCACCAAATTTCTCACGAACTGGTGGGGCTCAGCCAGTTGAAACTGTCTCAGCTTCTCCCGAGCTTTCTCGGCGGAAATGGTAAAGACACCGCTGGAGTCGGTGGTGCCCGAGCTCTGCAGTTGCTCTATGAGATTTTTCAATCCCTCTTCCGGCAAAGGACTCTCCCTCCTGAACGCACAAATCTCAAATCCGATGTTCGGATCTCTACAGCCAAAATCTCTTTCCGGTTGCGCCCGCGGCCGTTACCAATCCAGCTTCTGCGGAAGCTGCCACGCCATGGCCGAACTGGGTCGCCCGTGGGCCTTGGCCACCGGTTATGACATCGCCTTTCTTCATCTGATCATGGCCGAGCTCCAAGAGGCTCCGGTGGAGCGCCTGGCCTGTACCGCCCTGCCTTTTCGAAAGCTCCCGGTCCGGCGTCTCCAGGCAGACTCCCGGCGCTGGTTGGCTGCCGTCAATGTGCTGCTTATCGAAGCCAAATGCCGCGACGACGCGTCCGACGAAGGAGGCCTCAAGGGCCGACTGGGCTTGAGGGTGGTCAAGAATCAGGCCGCTCGAGCCCGCACAGCCCTGGCTGAATCCGGCTTCCCCCATGTCTCGATTTCGACTCTGGCCGAGCGTCAGCAACGGCTGGAAGAGCAAATGCTTTCTCTGGAGCAGTACGCCCTTCCCACCGGATCGCTGTTGGGCGAGATCTTTGAGCACGCGGCCAAACTCAGTGGGCGCGCCGAGTGGGCCACGGCGATGCGCCGATTGGGGCAGGGCCTGGGCTCGGCCATCTACATCAAGGACGCCCTGGACGATTTCGATAAAGACTGCAAGCGCAGCCGCTTCAATGCCATCGCCGCCGGTGGACACAACTTTTTTTACGCCCGAACCGCTCTGGATCGGGAGGTCGAACGAGCCCGAAATGGGTTGTTGGAGATGGGACTGGGAACGAGCGAAGCCGCCTCGGTACTCCAGGAGCTTCGACCGTCCTCCGAGCCCCCCAGAGCTCCCCGAAAGCGCAGAAAGCTAGCTGGATACTGCGACTGCATCGCTTGTTGCGACTGCGGTGTGTGCCTGGATGCCGGGCTTTGCACCGACTGCTGGGGAAGTGGCGGGTTCTGCCCGTGCGAGTGTTGTGGTAGCTGTGGCTCTTCCGGCAGCGACTCCCACCTGAGCAGCAGCGCCGCCGGAGCGACGACCGCCCACAAGGCCACTCCGCCCGTCTTGCTCCACTGCCCAAGCTGCGGCTCCAACCTGCATCCCTGCCAGTTAGGCAGAGTGGAAGTGGACGAGTGCACCGGTTGCAACGGTTTGTGGCTGGACCACGGGGAACTGGAGGAGTTGGCCGGACTCAAACAGTTGCCGCCCCGACTCCTGACCATCCAAAAGACCCGGGCGATCCAGGTCCGGCCGGAAGGAACCCGCCCGTGCCCCCGCTGCAGCAAGCTGCTCCTGGGCACTCTGGTGAAGGGTGTCCGGCTCGATATCTGCCCGGATTGTCAGGGTCTCTGGCTGGATCAGGGTGAGCTGAACCAACTTCTGGAGGACTGAGCGTTATTGTCGGATGAGGTTGAGGTCGACGGAATCGGTCACGTTTCCGTTGGCGTCGATGGCACTCACCTCGAGATCGATCTGGCTGTTAACCGGCAGATTGGAGGTGTTCATCTGCACGTTAAACCGTCCCTGGGCGTCGGAGACCGTGGAGGTGGTGGTCGTCCTCCCGGTCAGCCCGATGATCCCGGGGATCAAAGGACGCTGAGAGGTGGCATCGATCTTCACCTTGGTGTAAGGACTGGTCTGTCCCTGGATGTTGAACACCGCCGGCACTCTAGCTCCGTCGGTCAGGTTGCTGATGGAGACGGAGGGGTTCAGGGAAGGATTGTTGACGGCTGATTGACTTACCGTGAAGTGCCAGTTTCGGCGCATCTCCTGTCCGTTTTGATCAAGAGCCGAGACCTCCACCGTGTGGACCCCGGGGTTCAGGGAGTAGCTCGGGGTCATGGCCACGGTTCGCCCATCGGATTGCACGATGGGGGTAAATCTCTGGCCGTCGATCATGATGTTGGCCGTATTGGAGCGGATGTACTCTGGGAAAACCGCGGTCAGGGTGGGTCTGGTTTGGGACACGATGGTACCGGGACTGGGCGATACGTAAGTCACCTCTTGGCTCGAATCCGCAGCCACGCTGATAGCACGGTCGGCTTCCATAGCGGTCTCCAGGTTGTCCTTGCGCAGGTAGCCCACCAGGGTTCCCTGGTCGATATTCAGGTTGTGATGGATATTCAGTCTACCTTCGTAGCGTCCGGGCGAAATCTCCGACATTCTGACCTCTTGCACTGCTCCCAGCACGGCGAAGCTGGCCCGGGCATCAGGGGTTCCGAGCAAGGTGACCACCAGATCATCTCCGGGGTTCAAGGTTCCCCGGGCGTTGTGGAGCAACTGGCTGATGCGGGGTCGAACCTCTTCGTCGGGTTGCTGCTGCTCTTCGTTGTCCGCGATCTCATCGGTGCCGTCGTGGGTGATGGCCACGGTGCGACTGGCCGACTGCCACTTCACCTCGGCTCCCATGGCTTCCGAGACGAAGCGGAGGGGAACCATGGTGCGCCCTGCGATGGTTCCAGCCGGCACGTCCAGGTAGACCTGGCGACCGTTGATGAAGGCCTGCCGCTCGCCCAGGGTCAACTCTACCGTGTTGCCGCTTCCGGTGGCTTTGATCTGTTTGGTGGCGGGAGTGTACAGGACATCGGCCCCCAGATTTTCAAAGATGCCTCGAAGCGGAACCAGCACGCGACCCTCCTGCATGACCGGAGGTTGATCAAAGTAGAGCCTGTTTCCGTTGAGCTCGGTGGTGATATTGGGCTGAGCCACGGCCAGACCGGCGGCCGCGAAGATGGTGCCAACGGTAAAGCCGATCCTGGCTAATCCTTTTCGAAATTTACTGCTTCCTCTAGACATAAAAAACTCTCCTTCTATTAGGTGTGCCGTCAGCGTAGCTCATCTCGAACCACCCCCACCGCCTGCAGAAGGATCGCCGGGCCCTATACCAGCGGACCAAAAAAGATCGGACGGGACTGTTGCGTTTTACGATTCGACCAAGTCCCTCACCGTGGCCCGCACCTCGGGAAGCACCTCGTGAGCAAACCAGGGGTGGCGCCCTAGCCAGATGTTGTTGCGGGGGGAGGGGTGGGGTAGCGGGAGGTAGCGCGGAAGTGACTCTTTCCATTTTCTCACCCGCTCACTCACACCCGCTCCGCGCCCCAGGTAGTACGCCTGAGCGTAGCCGCCAACCAGAACCAGCAGACGCACCGACTTTAGTAGCGGCAGTAGGCGTGGATGCCAGAGGGGTGCGCACTCTTTGCGAGGCGGGAGATCGCCGTGGGGCCCGTGGCCGGGATAGCAAAAACCGATGGGAAGATGGCCCACCAGGGCCGGATCGTAGAACTCAGCCTCGCTGAGCCCCAACCACTCGCGCAGACGGTCTCCGCTGGGGTCATCCCAGGGTTTGCCGCTCTGTTGCACCCTTCGCCCCGGAGCCTGGCCGACGATAAGCAATTTACAGGTTTCGCTCACTTGAAACACCGGACGCGGTTCGTGGGGCATCCACTCGGCGCAATGGCGGCAGACGCTGGCTTCGCGAACCACGGATTCGAGTTCTGTCACTCTTCTCTCAATCTCAAGGCAAAAGAAAAGTTCTGGCGGAGCGCACAGCCTCTTTACTCCGAAAAATCTTCCTCATCGGCTGAGGGCAGGTCTCTTCCCAGCGCTTCTCTTCGCTGCACCTGAAGGATGAAACTCGAAATCATTTCGCGCTGTTGATCGTCGATATCCTCTGGAAACTTCAGAGCGACTTGCTGTTTGCGCTGGTCCGTAAGCACCGTCACCCGCTCCACCACGGTTTCGATGCGAACCGGGTGGTCCCAGCCTACCACCCGGATGGTGATCTCCTGACCTTCGGCATACCTCTGGTTCAGGGGAGCCAACAGCGCCATGCCGCCTCGGCTCAAATTGGTCAATCTAGCAAGCTTGGGCGGGGCGTCTTTGGCTTCAACCCAATCGGTCTTCACGCGGACCGGCAGGTAGACCTCGATGCGATAATCGTAGCGCCCAGTGCTGGGAGCCAGCAGTGACTTCTCCCTCTCGCTCTTGAGCGGGATCGAGACCAGAATGTCACGACCCTTCTTGCTCAATGCCTGGACCTGGTGGGTGTGGACCTCTTCGCCCCGAAACTCGATCAAAAGAAGCTCCCCGACCGCCGGGAAATCTTGCTCTTCGTTAGCCGGTCGCAGCCATGCGCCGGTGCCGCTGTGAGACTGTACAAGGGCCGCCCCCGGCATGAAGTCGAGTTCCAGGTCTTTGGGCATGACCAGAAAGCGAGCCCCCTCCTGGTAGGGCGACTTTGTAGAGCCCAGGCTGATGGTTTTTTTTGGACTTTCGGACAAAATAGCCTCTCACATAAATAGTTTGGGAGTGACTGGAATCCCCCTTTTTGTCGTTGAATCCAGGGTTCGGGTGCCCGCGGGAGGGACAACGAGAACCGCTGAGAACTCCGCCAAGCTTTATGAATTGCGCAAGGTATGTTGGAGTCCTGCCCCGAGCCGGAATGCTGCTGGTTCTTCTTTGGGTGTTGACGGGTCCGCTCTGGGCTCAAGAGGAAGCTGTCGAGCCTGCTACCGCGGGCACAGAGCAGGTCTTGAGCCTACAAGAGGCTCTGGCCCAGGCCGTTCAAAACCACCCGAGGTTGCAGCAGGCCCTGGCCACGGTGGAAGCTCAGGAATTCGGAGTCATTGCATCAACGGCTCCCCGATACCCAAGGTTCATGTTGAATACTTCGGCTGGCCAGAGCGGTTTCGAGGGCCAGCCGGGAGGCCAGGATGTGGTACGGACCGGGCTGCAGCGAAGTTATGGCTACGGCATCTCCTTGAGCCAGCAAATCTTTGATTTCGGTCGGACCCGACACAGCATCAAGTTGAGTGAGCTACAACTCGGCAGCACGCGCTTGGATTACCTGCAGATCCGGCAGGCCGTGCTGGACGCTGTGGTTCAGGCCTATTTCAATCTGCTCCAGCAAGACCAGGCTGTGACCGTAAACCTGGAAAACGTGCGCAACGCTCAGGTGGTCCTACAGCAGGCTCAGGGTTTTCTGGAGGCAGGCACCGGGGCTAAGATTGCGGTCATTCAAGCCGAAGCCGATCTGGCCAACGCCCGGTTCGGCCTGATTCAGGCCCAGGGCGCTCACGGGAGAGCTCGGGCAGCCCTGGCCCAGGCCATGGGTCTCGATCACCTGCAGGACATACGCCCCGAGGAGACCTCTCTGGAGGTTCCCGATTGGCAGCCGGACACGGTGAGGCAGCTCGCTCGGACAGCTCGCCCGGACGTGGCAGCCGCTTCGCTGAGCGTAGCCCAGGCGGAAACCCGGGTCAGGCTGGCTAAAGCCGAATATTTCCCCAGCATCTCCGCCAACGCCGGATACAACTGGAGCGACTCGGTTTTTCCTCCCAACAACACCTCCTACAATGTAGGCATCTCCCTTTCCGTACCCCTCATCAACGAACCCCTGCTCTCATCAGCAGTGGGAGAAGCCAAAGCTAACGTGAAAGCGGCCATGGCCGGTTTTCGCGAAGTGGAGATCCAGGCCGTCCAGGAAGCCCTGAGCGCGTACTACACCCTGCAAGAGTCCCTGGAACAGGCGAACTCGGCCTCCGAAGCTCTCCGCTTCGCTTCGGAAAATTTTCGGCTCGCCACCGAGCGCTACCAGGTAGGAGTGGGAAGCCCCCTGGAGGTGAGTCAGGCTCAACGACAATTGGTGGAGGCGCGCACCCAGGAAGTGCAGGCCCGCTTTGGGGTGCAAAACGCAGTGTCCGCCTTGCTACTGGCAACCGGGCAGCTCGACGCCTACTCTCTGCTGCCTCCAGAGCTTGTGATCGACCCAATTTTCGAGATTCCAGAAAAAATCACCCCGGGTTCTTAAAAATCTCTAAAAATAGTATGGGGTTTTGTCGCTCTGTAACTTCGTTGTCACATGTTGGTCGAATCCGGTTTTTATGATGACAAGACAGAACGAAAAATATATGGAGGACAACCCCCGTGAATATCAAGGCTCAGATCAAACCGCGCATCCTACCGCAACCCCAGGCTTCCAGCGTGAAGTCCGGCAGCGGCTATATCGTGATGCCGCCTCGAGAAAACTCATTATTCAAGTCCGAGGGAGCGGAAACGCCAAGCCTGGATAGTTTCGGAGTTCAGAATTCAGACAAGCTCGATCTGGTTGGGGGTTACCTGGCCGAGCTATCGCCTGCTCAAGTCAAGAAGATGGAAAACAGCGGCTACCGCGTTTTCAAAGACGAAGTTAAGGAGTACATCCCCAACCATAAAGCTCTCGACTTGAACGCCGTAGCCGAGAAAGCTCTGGCCGGCGCGGAAGCCGTTCTAGCCGGGGGCAAGGTTCCCGAAGAGAGCGCCGGGGAGTCGAACACTCTTTACAAGCCGCGCAACGAGATGGTCGAGCCTCGCTTCGAATCCACCATCGAAAAGGCTTTCCGGGGTGAAGGTGTGACCATCGCGGTCCTGGACTCCGGTATCGGTGCCCACCCCGATCTGGGAGAGCGCTTCATCGGTCAGATCGACTTTGTACAGGGTGAGCCGATCCCCTACGACGACAATGGACACGGCATCCACGTGGGTGTGACTGCCGCCGGCGACGGGTCCATGAATGAACTCTTCGCCGGTCCGGCCCAAAAGGCCAACGTCATCTCCATGAAAGTTTTGTCAGGCGAAGGCAGCGGCAAGACGTCCGACATCATCAAGGCGATCCAAACCGCCGTAGAGATGAAGGATGAACTCAACATCAAGGTTATCAACATGTCGCTGGGTGGGCCTGCTTCCAAAAATGGTGAATCGGATCCCATCAATCAGGCTATCAAAGCAGCCAAAGAAGCCGGCATAACCGTAGTGGTTGCAGCCGGCAACGACGGACCTGACCGAAAAACCGTGGGCAGTCCTGGAAACAGCTTGAATGCCATCACCGTGGGGGCCATCGACGACAACAACACCGAGGATCTCAGCGACGACAAACCGGCCGAGTTCTCCAGCCGGGGTCCGACTCCTGATGGAATCACCAAGCCCGACGTCATGGCACCCGGGGTCACCATCATGGCAGGACGTACCCACCAATCCGAGTCGGCCCAGATGGCCAACCGGATGAACATGATGCACGAGTCGATCCGTTTTCTGGATGAGATGCCCTTCGAGCAGTTGCAAAAAGCGCCCAACGCCCTGTTCAATGCTATCGGAATCGGTGATGAGACGGCAGAGAAGATCAAGCTCTTCGAACCCATCTCGGACATGGTGTTCGAAGCCCTTTCTGAAGCGACCGCCAAAATGCCCCAAACCGATGACGGCCTCTACCTGGGTATGTCGGGCACCTCGATGGCGACCCCTATCGTGGCTGGAGTTGTAGCCCAACTGTACAGCGCCAACGCGGATCTAACTCCCGATCAAGTTCAAGAGATCCTGACCACCACCGCCGACAAACTGCCGGACGGCCGCCTGGGTGCCAACACCCAGGGCCACGGCGTGATCAACCCTGAAAAGGCACTTCTCAAGGCACTGCAAACCGAAGGCGAAGCCCAGGAGAAGAAACTCGACACCAATCCTCTGGCCTTTCTCGCTGACCTCGGCCTGACTCCCGAGGACCTGATCGCCGATGACGGTGGCGAAGAAGCCAGCAAAGCCTGAAATATCGTTTCGTTCTGTGGAAAGGCTCGCCGAAAGGCGGGCCTTTTTTTGAGGGCGGTCTGGAATGTAGCCTGAATGGAGTTTTGAAAACCACTTCTTTAGTCGGACTCGTTGTAACAATTGTTAACACCAATTTCACATCTTTCACTTCGTTGTAAGGACATGCCCTGGTACATATGCATTATGATTAAACGGCAGAGGGGCGATTTAAAGAGCTCCCGTTCTATTCAGAGGAGAAGAGTGTGCCTAACGTAAACGGATTAAATAATTTTGGAACTTTTGGAATGGGCTACCCGACGGGTGGCCTTGGCTATCCCATGGGGGGAATGGGTTACCCGCCGGTACCCCAGTTCGGCATGGGGACAGGGGTACCCGGATTCGGGACTGCGGGTCCTCAGGACCAGATGGCCCAACTGCTGTACTTGTTGATGAACGTCCTGTCAGCCCTATCCCAAACCGGTTCAGGTTGGAACAATTTTGCTGGAGGTGGCGGAGGAGTACCCGCAGTTGGTAACGCGGGCAATGCTGGTAACGCCGGGAATGCGGGTAACGCCGGAAATGCGGGCAATGCTGGTAACGCCGGTAATGCCGGGAATGCCGGTAACGCCGGAAATGCTGGCAACGCTGGTAACGCGGGCAATGCCGGCAACGCCGGTAATGCCGGAAATGCCGGAAATGCCGGCAACGCTGGGAACGCCGGAAATGCCGGGAACGCCGGGAACGCCGGGAACGCTGGCAATGCGGGCAACGCCGGAAACGCCGGAAATGCGGGTAACGCCGGGAATGCGGGCAATGCCGGAAATGCCGGTAACGCGGGCAATGCCGGTGGATACGGCGGAGGTGCTGCCGCAGGTGGCGGGGTAGCCGCTGGTGGTGGAGGCTACGGCGGCGGAGCGGCTCCTGCAGGGGGCGGTGGTGGCTACGGCGGCGGCGGAATGGCCGGCGGTGGTGGCGGAGGCTACGGCGGTGGAAACCTCGGAGGTTTCGGCGGTGCCGTCACCCCCAAGTTCAGACAAACCGGCAACGACGGCTTTGCCCGCTACATCGACGCGGTGGACCAGAACGGCAACGTCAACAACAACAAAATCACGGCCGGCGGTCAGATCCCGGTCGAGCAAGCTCGTACCAGTATCGTGGAGGGCTACGCAGCCGAGTTTTACGCAGGCCAACGGCTGGAAAACGCTGCCGACATGCAGCGCAACTCCGACGCGCTCTATGCCGACCTCAATTCGGGCAACCCTGGCCGACAGCAGGCCGCGACCTTTGCTCTGGTGGCCTCTCGCTACAAGAACAACGGCCAAAACTACAGCAACGGCAATCTCAAGAAGCTGCTGGAATCAACCGGCAATGGTGATCTCGCGGGCGGCGGCGGTGTGGGTGACAAAGACGTCCAGACTCTGGGTGCGGTCACTCGAGCACTGCAGCGAGGCAGTCTGCAACTGGGACAGATTTTCGGTGAAGACGGCCGCGATGCCCTGGGCAACAAATCTGTAAAAAATAAGGGAGCCTATGACCGTGCCATCCAGTCGGTAGGTGCGGGCGACCTGGGCTCCAACCTGGACGGTCCGGGCGGCGGCAACAAAGGCGGCACTATGCACGGGGCCGGTCGCTCTCCCATGATGTTCGGACCCGGGGGCATGGCCCCGGCCGGTCAGGGAGCCATGGATCCCACCATGGCAGGCGGTGGTATGGAACAACTGTACGCTCTGGTTATGCAACTGCTCCAACAACTGATGGGCGGAACCACCATGGCCAACGTGGTAAATCCGGGTAACGCTGGCAATGCGGGCAACGCCGGTAACGCGGGCAACGCCGGTAACGCGGGCAATGCCGGGAACGCGGGCAATGCCGGGAACGCGGGCAATGCTGGCAACGCCGGTAACGCGGGCAATGCCGGGAACGCGGGCAATGCCGGGAACGCGGGCAACGCCGGAAACGCGGGCAATGCTGGCAACGCCGGGAACGCGGGCAATGCCGGGAACGCGGGCAACGCCGGAAATGCGGGTAACGCGGGCAACGCCGGGAACGCGGGCAATGCCGGTAACGCCGGTAACGCCGGTAACGCCGGTAACGCCGGTAACGCCGGTAACGCCGGTAACGCCGGTAACGCCGGTAACGCCGGTAACGCCGGAGGCGGTATGCGCGGGGCCGGAGCGGCTTACTAACCAGGGACAACCAATCAAAGGGCCCCGCCGTCGGCGGGGCTTCTTTTTTTGGGGGGTCCTAAAGCGCCGACACGATGCTGGACATCGGCATAAGAACCGCCACTATAATAAAGCCTACTCCCACCGAGATGGCCGCCAGGACCAGAGGCTCCAGGAGGTTCAGGAAAGTATCTACCCTGTGGATGGTGTCGTGCTCCAGGATCTCTCCGCACTTCGCGAGCATAACCGCCATTCGCCCCGACTCATCACCCACTTCCACCATGTCGGTCAGGAGTGCTGGATAGACCGCAGAATTTTGGAGGATCTGGTTAAAGTACCGCCCCTCCCGCAATTCTCGGGTCACTCTTTCTGAATCCAGTCGAATCAGCGGGCTTCCGCTGGCATCCGACGAGATTTTAGCAGCCCGGATGATATCCACTCCAGAATCGATCAGCATGGCCATGGTGTGAGAGTATCGAGCCGAACTCGAATACACCAGGACTCCACCCAAAACCGGAAAGTGATTGAAGGCCACCAGCAACCTCTCCCAACCCTCGGGAGTCCGGGAGTAAAGGATCAGGGCGATCAACAACGCGGTCAAGGAAAACCAGGTGAGGGGCTGCTCCACCAGATAAACCATCCAGAGCAAGACCCGAGTGGGAGTCGGTAGGTCAACCCCCAGGCCGATCACCGTCTCCAGTATTCCTGGGATGACTGTGCGAAACAAGCCGATGGTCAAGACGAAGGCTACCAGTAACACCAGAAACGGGTAGGTCAGCGCCTTCTTCACGTGGCGCTGGATCTGCTCCCGCCGGTCCAGCCAATCGCCCAACCGGTCAAGCACGGCCACCAACTTCCCGGTCTCTTCAGAAGCCCTTATCATGGCCACGTAAGTGGAAGGAAAAATCCTTGGAAACTGAGCAAGGCTGGCGGAAAGACGATGGCCGTGGATGATTCTCCGATGAATCTCCGGTGTCACCCAGATCGATAGACTATCGGCTTGCACCCGCATGAGAGACTCCAGGGCCTCGTGCATGGGGATCCCTGCCCCCAACAGCACGGCGAGTTGCCGGGTAAAGCGGCTGAGAGTGGAAGTCGAGCAACTTACCTGGGTTGGGTCCGTGCTTGTAAAGAATGTCTTCAAAGCCTTGGACTCGTCCCTTCGTGCCAAACCTTAAACTCGAACTGGCCTTCCTCGGTGGAGAGTTCGGCGTAGATCGTGAAGGTCGAGCTACTGGCGTCCAGCCCACCTGCCACACCGGTGGACTCCAGCAGCACCACCTCGTGGGTCTGGCGATATCTCCTGTCTATTCGAACTGTATAAGACCCAACCTCTCTGCGGGTGGAGTCCACGACTTCCTCGCGATAAGAAAACTGAACCTGTTCATCCCCGATCCCGGTGGGGAAGTTCGGATCATTGGCAAGTTTGGCCCAGATGTCGTTCATGCCGCTGTGGGCCAGGGCCCGCGCCTGGAGATTATTCACGATGGCCCGGGAGGCGGCGTAGTTGCCCCGGCGCACTCCCAGCAGGCCCAGCGCTATGACGGTCACTAGAATCGTGAGCAGCAGAGCGAAGACCAATAAAAACCCCCGTGTCCGAAACAACTTCATCGCAGTGCGACCTTCAATGAGTGTCGGACCGAACGCCTGGAGTTCGAAGTCTCGAAGGTCACCGTCACCAGATCCTCCCCTGATTCACGTCGCGCTTCAAACTCGGTCACCTGGATCAGTCTTTCGACCGCCCTGACTCCCAGTGAAGTACGCGACTGTCTCTTCAGCAGCCCCGCTTCCAGGAAATACGATACCTGCACTTGATCGATGGAATCAAACGGCTCGAAATCATCAAAATCGTTGATTCGGGCCTGAATCGAAAGCCCGGAGTCGATCCTGTCCAAAGAAACTCGATCCGATCCAGAGCCTTCAGAAGGAGAAGTCACTTTCAAAGCAGCCCCCAGGTCCGCCTTCAGCATGGCCATGACCTGAACGATCTCACTCAACTCTCCCATGTTTTTCAGGTTGGACTTTACCTGGCCGGCCTGGCGAAGGGTGTAGGTCAGGGCGCCGAGCACCAGAAAAATCAAGAACATGCTAAAGATGCCTTCGATCAAGGTGAAGCCCTTTCGATCCCTAGCCATTCTTGATCCGAACCTTTCGTTTAGCCTCGGTACCCTGATAAACCGCGCGAACCACCACGTCACACAATCCCGCGCTTCTCTTGTAGGTGCCGTCATAGTTGCGGTAGGCGTTTCGATAGCGGCAGGTCTTTCCGTCTCGGCTTTCCCGATAGATAGAGCCGAACCCGTTCAGTGGTTCCACATACCAGGAGAACTGTATATCATCCACCTCCACGCCGTTGACGTAGGCCTTGGCTGAAAAATCCTTGGTCCCCCAGGGGGCCACATCGAAAGTCCCGGAGGTTATCGGGTCGATCTCGGTCCCTGAGGGGTTGATCACGACCTGGAAATTGCTGGCTCGAGTAAAATTGGCTACGTATCGAACCATCCTGAGTTCGTCACGGCCGCGCGACCACCTCACCGCTACTTCGCATTTCAAGACCGATTCGGCCAGTACTCTCCGCTCCGGAGTAGGAAAGGGTGGGTCAACTTCCGGATACTGAGTCTCCAACTCCGTGCACGGTAAGGGTAACTCCATGGGTTCAACTTTGGCCGAGATCTGGTACACGCTGTAATGAGGAAGAGTCCAGTTTCGACCGTGGTAAGTGGACCGAGTCCCCGGGAAGTTTTTGTTGGCAAAGCTTCGAATCTCTTCCAGGGCGCTCTCGGCTACGATCGCCGCGGTGATGCGCTGCTCGTTGTTGGCTTCAGCTCGCAACGAGGAGTCGAAAACATAAACACTGATCAAAATCGACGTAATTAACAAAAAGGAGGCAAAAACGGCCTCCATCAATGAAAATCCGTGTTGCCTATTGGGACACAGCGAAGGACGCAATTTCTTTCCCCAGGCTGCTCGAAATTTCGACCGGCGTGGAGCCGCTTGCATTGATAGCTCTGAAGAGCTTTTTACCTCGAATAAAGAACACCCATCTTCCCTCCGGAGAAAGCTTGACCGAACTCACCCCCGTGGTGCTGTACGTGTACCTGGTCTCGGGAGCTTTCACCGAAAAATCAGGATTCAGCACTTCCTTGACCACAATCTCCTGGGTTGTGCCTTTGTTTTCGACGTAGGCGACGAATAGCCCGTCTGCTGACCAGGTGGGCTGGCCGATGACGTTGGCGTTGGTTATCGGGTGCGTGGAGCCGGCCGAAGTGCGTCGCAGGTTGATGCCGGGGTTCGGGGTCTCCAGAAACCAGTTGGGCTCGGTAAGATTGAAGATCTGATTGGTCGCATCCACAGAAACGCCCAGAGCCGGTGTGGTTGTGGGGGGGAAACCCTCCATGGTCACCCCGTTGTCGGGATTCTCTTGATAGCCCGGAACCGGATGGTAGCGTCCGATACCGAAGGCCGCCGCGATGGGGCTCGGCTCACTAAAAAAGCCCAGCTTCCGGTAAGAGGTCCTGCTCTTGAACCGCAGAGTGTGTTCCGACTCTCCATCCCAGAAGAAACTCCCGTAAGCGTCGGTGGCCACATTGATCGGGGGAATCGCACCGTTTAGATGCAGGACCTCCAGTTCATAAATCTGGCCCGGACGCCCCGGGGTGTAGCGGAGAATCCAGTTCGGAAATCGGGAGGAGCCCAGATTGACAAGGGTATGGGCCTCGTACTCCGATTCCCGGATGTTGATGCGGTATGCGGCGTAGTGATAGGTGGGATCGAACCGGATGTCGATCTCACCATCGACGGCCCGGTTAGCAGCCACCACCGCCGGGCTAAACTCCCTCAAAACCTTGAGACCGGAGCCGTCGGCGTTTCGAACCCGGAGTTGCAGCCCCCCCGCCGGGGTGTCGTGTTTGGAGTAGATCCGGGTGCCGTCGGGGCTGAAAAACGGTTCGTATTCAGGCACCTCATCTTCGGTGAGCTTGACCGTGTTGGAACCCTCGATGTTGGCCATATAAAGTTGCCTATCGGAGGTCTGGATCACCATGCGAGAAGGAGGTAGATTGGCGATGCGGGGCAGCAAACCGGCACCTGAAGCCGTGAAGTCACTGTGCCCCTCCTCATCTCGGACCGTGATCTGGAGTTCATACACCGTATCTTGCGGCGCTCCGGGCGGTGGCCTCCAGGAGATCAGGGTCTGCCATTTTTCCGTGTCGGTGGCCGGGTCGTAGATAAAATCCATGGCCCCGGTCTCGTTGCTGACCGTGAACTTGCCGCGTTCTCCAGAGCTGGCAATCGCGTGAAGATCGAAGTAGAGCGGCCCTCCGTCCTTGTCGGAGGCGGTGACCAGCATGGTCGCTATACCGTACTCCAGGCGCTCGCTTGCGCTCTCCTTCTGGTCCGGATGAATGTCCACGTAGTTCTGATTCAGCCCCACAGTATCCGAGCCCGGGATCCCCTCGGGAAGGAACTTGATATCCTCGATTTTTGGCGCCTGGGTCTTGGTCGCCGGGGCGGCCGTGAAGGGAGCCGGGTGAGGGCGCAGGTCGGTGGGGGGCAGTAGGCCCATAGGGGTGGTGCCCTCTTCGATGGAAACATTTCCGGAGCCGCTGATCCAGATGGTGTAAGGGTCGCCCACCGCGGTGGCAGTGGAACGGGTGCCTGCCCGGTCGGCCACGAAGGCGCTACCCACCACCAACGCGTAGCTTCCCTCCACTGCCGGAAGATCGTTGCTAAACGCGCTGCCATCCGGGCGGAAATAGATGCAGATCTCGTTGGAGGTGGCGGTGCTCCACCCGACCGGGACTTCAGTACTGCTCAGGGATGCACCCGGCCAGGTACCGGCGAAAATGTAGCCATCATAAGCTTTGTCGTAGGACAGAGTCTTCAGGACATCACCGGTTTGGGCACCCTTGCGAACCAGGGCGTTCTGAGAAAACGGATTACTCTTTGCTTCGCTGGGAAAGCAGATGGCCACCAACTTTCCACTCCTGGAAGCCTCGGTACGGGTAGCCCTCAAGTCGGCCAGCAGGTTGTGGGCCATGCCTCGCGGACCTTCTCGCTCAACGCTCGACCTCAGGGAAACCGCGGTCACTCCGAGTAGAATCGCCATAAGGGACATAACCAACACGATCTCGACTAACGAGAGACCCCGATGCCTGGCCGATCTTGGTCTATGAAAGTGAAGCAAGCTCGTCATTACTCCCTCTGAGAATTTACGAAGAAAGACTCATACTAGTATTACCATACCAGGGTTCCCACCGGAAGGTGGAGGCCTTCATGACAAAGCTTTGTTACAACCCGGCAACAGCCTGTTTACATGCCGGGCCAGAATTCAAAAAGAGTCTCAATCCCTCGAAGGTCTTCCGGTCCACCCAAAAGAACGCGCAGCCTGACTACGAATGGGAGGCTGTTTCAAGGCATGTCTAGGAAAATTTTGAAGGCCGCGGTGCTCGGAGCGGGGACCATGGGAGCCGGTATTGCAGCTCATCTAGCTAACGCCGGAATCCCGGTACTCCTGCTGGATATCGCAGCCACCGGCGACGATCCAAACGCCATCGTAAAGAAGGGTTGGGAGAGGGCTCTGAAGTCCAAACCCGCCGCCCTGATGGAGACCGAGCGCGCGCACCTGGTTAGTCTCGGAAATATGACCGACGACTTCGACAAGCTGGCCTCCATGGATTGGGTGGTAGAAGCCATCGTGGAGCGCCTGGATATCAAGCAACAGCTTCACCAGCGTCTGGAAGAGTCCACCGGGGATCGAACCATCATCAGCTCCAACTCCAGCGGTATTCCCATGGCTTTGCAGGTCCAGGGCCGCTCAGAGAGCTTTAAAAAGCGATTCCTGGGGACTCACTTCTTCAATCCGCCCAGGTATCTCCATCTCCTGGAATTGATCCCCACCGCCCACACCGACCCGGAAGTGGTCCAGGCGATCTCCGAGTTCGGTGACAAGATCCTGGGCAAGGGGATCGTGGTGGCCCACGACGTCCCTGGATTTGCGGCCAACCGCGTAGGGGTTGGGTGCATGTCGCGCACCATGCAGGTGATGGCCGAAATGGGCCTCTCTCCCGACGTGGTCGACCTGCTGACCGGACCTCTGGTCGGGCGACCCAAGAGCGCCACCTGCCGAACCGCCGATCTTTCCGGGCTGGACATCGTGACCACCGTGGCCGACAACATCCATAAGGCCACCGGCGAGCTGGTCAAATTTCCGGAGGTGATGGACCGGATGGTGGAGCGGGGTTTGCTGGGTGAGAAGTCCGGGGCGGGATTTTACAAGAAGGAAAAGTCCGGGGGGAAAACCACCATCCTCACCTTAAACTTCGACACCTTTGAGTACGAAGATCGAGGCAAGGTACGCCTAGATGAGCTCAACGAGCTGCGGCTGCTGCCGACCCCCGAAGAGCGGGTCAAGGCCCTGCTGGAGTCGGAAGGACAGGCCGGAGAGTTCACTCGTCGGACCCTCTTTCACCAGATCCACTACGCGGCCGGCAAAGTGGGAGAAGTCGCGGCCACCGCCCAGGACGTGGATAACGCCCTGAAGTGGGGCTTTGGTTGGGAAGTGGGCCCGCTGGAGTTGGCGGAATCGCTTGGTCGGGAGCGCTGCATCCAGGCCTTCAGCGAGCACGGTCTGGAGGTCCCCGCTTACTTCCAAAGCGAGCGCCCACCCGCGGCGGGCACCGGCTTACTCACGGTCAAGCAATTGAACAACAAGGTGCTGGGGAACTCCGACGCTACCCTGTGGGACGCCGGCGACGGGGTGGCTCTTTTGCAGTTTCACTCTAAGGGCAACAGCATCGGAGCCGGGACCCTGGAGATGTTCGACCAGGCCCACCAGGAAGTCTCCCGGAACTTCCTGGGCATGGTCATCGGAAACCAGGGCCAGCACTTCTGCGCCGGGGCCGATGTCAGCATGATACTGCAGCTGGCTAGAGAGCAAAACTTCGAAGCGATCCGTAAGGCCTGTCGCACCTTTCAAGGGATGACCTCTCGACTCCGATACGCCCCCTATCCGGTCGTATCCGCGCCTTTCGGAATGACGCTCGGAGGGGGCTGCGAGGTGATGCTCTACAGCGATCTCAATATCGCTCACGCTGAACTTTACACCGGATTGGTGGAGGTTGGGGTGGGCATTCTGCCGGCCGGGGGCGGGACCACCGAGATGCTCATCCGCATGAATGAGCGCCTGCTCAAGGGTGCTGACCCCTTCAGCGCCGTGCAGCAGGCCTTCGAGTTGATCGCCATGGGCACCGTCTCCACTTCGGCTAAGCACGCCCGGAGCCTGGGCCTTCTCCGCTCCACCGACCGGGTGGTGATGAACGCCGATCGCTTGTTGAGCGAAGCCAAAAAGGCGGTCTTGGAGCTGGCCGACGGCTACCTACCGCCGGTGCCTCGAACCGTTCAGGTCCTGGGCGAATCCGCCTTTGCCAACCTGTGCACAGGAGCCCACGGGATGATGCTCGCCGGCTTTATCACTGAGTATGAGTATCACCTCGCTGAAACCATCGCTCGGGTGTTGTGCGGGGGAGAGATGAACCGAGCCGACGTGGTCAGCGAAACCGTTCTCCTGGAGTTGGAAGAAGAGGCTTTCCTGCAACTCTCGGGCAAGCCCCAAACCCAGGAGCGACTGGCCCACACCCTAAAAACTGGAAAAACCCTGAGGAATTAGGGTCTGAAAAATCTTTACTTCAGGAGTGTATGAAATCATGGATAAGAGTCGAACACCTGTCATCGTGAGCGCCCTGCGCACGCCCGTGGGAAGAGGCCGAAAAGGGTCGCTCGCTCACACCCGTCCAGACGACCTGGCGGCCCTGGTGCTGAGGGAAACCTTGAGTCGTACGGGGGTACCGGCAACCGAGATCGAAGATGTGATCCTGGGTTGCGCCATGCCCGAAGGAGAGCAGGGCTTCAACGTGGCCCGGTTGGCACTCTTATTGGCGGGCCTTCCCGATACGGTCCCAGGTATGACGGTCAATCGATTCTGCTCCTCCGGGCTGCAGGCGGTGGCCCTGGCGGCCCAGGCCGTCAAAAGTGGGATGGCCGAGTGCATCATCGCCGGTGGAGTGGAATCCATGAGCATGGTACCCATGACCGGCAACAAGCCCTCCATGAACCTGCGGCTGCAAAAAACTTTGCCGGGCGCCTACGTGGGCATGGGTATCACGGCGGAAAATTTGGCCCGGAAGTACAATATTTCTCGGACTGAACAGGACCAATTCTCTTTGGAGTCCCACCACAAAGCTGCGGCCGCCCAGCAAGCCGGTCGCTTTGACGATGAGCTGGTGCCGGTGACGGTCAGGGTGGACAAACGCAAGGGCGCCGCCGTGGAGTCCAAAGAAATTGTTTTTGCGCGCGATGAACTGGTCCGAGCGGACTCCGATCTGGAAACCCTGGCCAAGCTTCGCCCTTCTTTTCACGTCAAAGGTAGCGTCACCCCGGGCAACAGTTCACCCGTTTCCGATGGAGCGGCGGCCGTCATGGTGATGAGCAAAGCCCGGGCCGAAGCCCACGGGCTGGAGCCCCTGGCCGAGTTTCTGTCCTTTGCGGTGGCCGGGGTGGCACCGGAGATCATGGGGATCGGCCCGGTGGAGGCGGTGCCCAAAGCCTTGAAGCTCGCCAATCTTGAAATGGCTCAGATCGATCTGATCGAACTCAACGAGGCCTTCGCCGCCCAATCCATCGCCGTACTAAAAGAGATGAATCTGCCCACCGACAAACTCAACGTCAACGGTGGGGCCATCGCCCTCGGTCACCCTCTGGGGTGCACCGGAGCTAAACTGACCGCCACCGCCCTCCACGAACTAAGACGCCGTGGAGGCGGCCACGCCCTGATCACCATGTGTATCGGTGGGGGTCAGGGCGCGGCCGGTATCTTGAAAGTGGGCCCTTAGACCCGTCGTACCCCGCCGCTGACCAGTGAGATGATCAGCAGAACGATGGCCGCCACGAAGATAAATTTCCCGATACTGGCTGCGGCTCCGGCCATTCCACCGAACCCGAAAAGGGCTGCGATGAGTGCTACGATAAAAAAGGTAAGTGCCCAATTAATCATTTTATAACTCCTTAGTTTTGGTTTACGGCTTTATCATGCCTTACCCCAAGGAATTCCAAAGGCTTCACCAGTCTACAACCGCGCTACCCTATCGGGTCCTACCCGCCTTGTATCGGACCGCCTCGTTCAAGCGACGCCCGGCCGCGGCGGCCGTGGTCTCCAGCACACTTTCTATCTCGCTCCGGGCAGCCAGCCTGACCTGCTTTTCAAACTTCCGCTCGTGCTCGTCAAGCTTGGTCTTCTTTGAGGCCAGAACGATCTCGCGCAAAACTTGGATCCTGCTGCGATAATCCCCCGAGCGAAGGATCTCGGTCCAGCGGTCCAGGCGGTCTAACGATTCCATTTCGGAAACATCCTCGACCTTCTCCTTGCTCGACAAACTAGACAGAACCTCGTCTTTATCGGCCAGAGAGCGCACTCCCTGGTCCCGCAATTGATTGGCCGGGATCTTGATAATGCCGCTTCCCTGGCGAGGGCGCAAATGAATAAACTGCATGGTCTGACCCAGCATAGTTTCTTCCCGCACGTCCTCAACGCTACACATTCCCCGCATAGGCACCACTACGGTCTGCCCTACTTTAAAATCCATAACTAATGACATCATCGAACTCCTATTAATTCTATTGAGGCAGGCGCGCTTAAGAGAGCGTCGTTTGTCGCTCTCTGGTCGTTTCGCGTGGAATAGGGCGCGACCACAGCGTGCTCCAGCCTATCGCCAGGCCCCAATGCCTCTCATGGTACCCCATGTGGAGCAGAAGGTCAAAAGTAGAAAGGAATACCTTTTAACCCCTCGTACTTTCCCCGATGAAAATCATTTTGTCTTCAATCCTTCTCGCCTGTCTGGTTGCGACCTCAGTCCTGGCCCAATCGCCGACCGATTCTGCCAACGATATCAGGTCCCGAGCCGAGCGCGACGCGCTGACCCCCAACCAGGTGCTCTCTTCTTTCCAAGACGGCAATCAGCGCTTTCTCACCGGAACCCAAAAGGTACGGAACTTTCGTGCCGAGCAGTTGGCTACCAAAGGAGGCCAGCATCCCGCTTCGGTCATTCTCAGCTGCATGGACTCCCGGGCTCCCGCGGAAGTGATCTTCGACAAAGGGATCGGTGAGATGTTCAACGCTCGGGTGGCCGGCAATGTGGCCAACCCCGACATGCTGGGAAGCATGGAGTATGCCTGCGCAGCGGCCGGAGCTAAGCTCATCGTTGTCCTTGGCCATTCAAGCTGTGGTGCCGTTCAGGGAGCCATCGACAACGTCGAGATGGGTAGTCTGACTGGACTTCTTGAGCGAATTCGTCCGGCCGTGGAGGAAACCAGGGTTGACCACGGCGCCCCTCACGAATCTTCCAACCCGGAGTTCGTAGAGGCCGTGACCCGCAAGAACGTGGAACTGACGGTAGAAAAGATCCGAAGACTGAGCCCCCTGCTTCGCAGCATGGAAGAGAACGGCGAAATCATGATCGTGGGCGGGATCTACAACGTGCAAACCGGTAAGGTGGAATTCTTGAAGTAGCGCGCCAAGGAACAGTCGGGTCCGGCCTCCAATGTCTCGGAATGAGACAGTGTGTACTTCTATTCATTTGTATTCTTCTGGCTACCCAGTCGGCCCTGAGCCAGGATAGCTTTGAACTCTCAGAAACCCCTCCGGTGGCGATCGTGGCGCTCTCCCAGGGAGCCACTCAGGTCAAGCACCCGGGGGGCGATTGGGGTCCCGCCTACTGGCTCACCCTGGTCAGGCCGGAAGACCAGGTTCGCACCTCCACCGACGGCAAGCTCGTGCTGACCTTTTTTCACGACTACCACCGGGAAGTGGTGGAACCGGACACCGAAGGCAAGGTGGGTTTTCGGGCTACTTCAAAGACCGGGGGCAGCGGAGAGATCAGACAAGACCGCCCCAAAGACCGGGGAGTCACCGAGATCCCTATCCCTTATCTCTTGATCCGACAACTGACCGCCGCTGAGTTTGCGGCTGCCCAGGAGGCCAACGCCCTGGAGCGAGAACAGACCTTCTTGAGTAGTTACGTCAAGGCCGAAGCGTTTCCGCCGGTCTTCGTCTGGCGCGACACCGGAGCTCAGAAATACAAACTTCAGCTCTTCAACGAGTGGGACGAGTTTCTGTATGAAACCGAGACCTCGGAGACCCGATTTAAGTTTCCCTACCGGGCCCCGTTTCAACTGGCCAAAAACTCTCTTTACAAGTGGCAGGTCACCGATGAGAACGACCAGATCGTGGTGCGCCGCTATCCGTTCGTGCTGCTGACCACTCTCCACTCTCGAGAACTCGAGCGCGCGGAAGCCCGGTTTGCCCGCCTGGAAAACGAAAACAAAGCAACCCAGGCCGATCAGACGGACCTTTTCCTGTTGTACGTGCAACGCAAGATGGTGGACAAATACCTGCATTCATTGGAGCGGATGGCTCGAGAAGACCACCAGAACCCGGTCATCCATCGTGGGTTGGTGCGGGCTTATCTGGCCAAAGGGGCCCCCGCCCACGCCTGGCAGAGCCTGGAAGCCGAGCGAAGCTACGGCGGAGTCGATGAAGTTCGGCAGTAAAAAGCGCTAACGATCCAATACCGAAGGCCCTGAGCTTTCTTCGAAGAACTTGGGTTTCGTGGATCCGATCGATGAGATAGACGGCAAGAAGAAGCGGCGCACCATGTTGGAGAACATGCAGCGCTCGTCTTCCTTGTTTCAATCCAAGATCGCCAAGTCCAACGAAAACAAGGCTGCTGAAAAAGCCCAGGTGCAGGCCCGTCAGACTTCCGACGACAGCACCGATTTCTCCAGCGAGTTCACCGATCAAGATTCCAACCTCAATTCGGGGAACCAGACCAGTGGCCACCTCATCACCAATTGGGAAGACATTCTCGAGGATGATGAGTGGCTGGACGAGGATGAGGATGAGGACGAGGACGAAGAAGACCAGGAAGGTCGAACTGAAAGCCACACCCAGGAAGAGTTCGAAGAAGACCAGGGTGAAGAGGAGTTGCAGCCCCCACCCCCACTGAAAGGGCGGCCCACCTCCGGCAAACCCGGATTTTTCCAGAATTCGTTCGGTTCTCCACCCCCTTCCGGACCCACCCCCCCTCCGAAAAAAGAGGGCACGGCCGAGCAACTCGGCTTTTCCTGGGGTCCGGTAGAGACCCGCAAGGCCGACCCGGCGCTGGCCGCCCGAGACGTTATGCAGGGGGAGTCGGGCAACCTCGAGCCGGTGAAAGAGCAGGCGGCGGTTCCGGCTCCTCCCTCCGGTGCCGCGGAGACCTACGAGCCGGTATCGAGGGTTCGTCCGGTGGGGAAAACACTACCCACCCACGGACAGCTCTCGGAAGTCGACGACGCGATCGTCCGGGCCGCCCGTCTGCTGATTGCAACTCCCGATGACGAACCCGGCTATGAAGAGTGCATCAGGCTCCTGAGCCGCTTCGGGCTGGGGGCGATCCGGATTTGCAGCAAAGCCAAGGTTAAAGTCCATATCCTCGATGAGGCCGGGTTTGCCGGGTTCGACGAGTTGGCCAGGATGAACCTGGCGCCCGAGGAGTTTCCGGTGGATGGCGCCTACCTGGTCAAGAGCCGAAGCTGCTTGATCGACCGGCGTTGTCTCACCGAAAAGCCGCGCTTCTTCCATCCCGCTCTGTATTACTTCGCCCACGCTCTGGATCACGCGCAAGGGGGCGACGACTTCAGTAGCCGCAAAGCGACCGCCGTCCTGGCTTGCTTTGAATCTTCGGCCAGCGGATACAACGGAGCAGACTTCGTGGACGAACTGGCCGCCACCGACCCGGTGCGATACTTCGCCCGCTCCGTCTCCATCTACCTGGAAAGAGACGACTGCGATGAGCCCATCTGGACTCACCAGGACCTTCACGCTCTGGATCGCTCGATGTATGAATATCTCCAATACCTGTTCGCGAGATTCGCGGCGTGATGCTCTACGGATATATTCGCACCTCCCAGGGTCGAAAACGCAGCGAGTTTCCTCTGGGCACTCTGGAGTGGCGGGACAAGGTGATCTTGAACATTCGAGATCGCAGCCTTCGGGATAAATTGAATACCTATTTCCAGGAACCGCTCTGGGTACCGCTGCCCCTCGGCGATAGCGACGCGCTCATGGGTCATACCTGGGACCGACTGGAGCCGGGCGACGAAGAGCACTTTATGGAAGCCCTCAAACGCCTCCATCGCCTCGATCTTTTCGTGGATCTGGACTCCTGATTCAAACCCGGAAGGCAGCCCGGACTTGCTCTACCAGGGCAGGATCAGAGTAGACGATCTCCTGACCCGACCAATTGGCCGGTGCGTTCAAGGCACACCACGCCAGGGCCCGGCCAGGCACCTCCGGAGGCTCCAGTTGCCCGTTGCTGTGCAGAGCTGAAAAATACTCTGCCAGTTCAGCGGGCATCATCTCTTTACGATCCCGGATATTTTGCTGCATGGCCGTGTCGACCGCTCCGGGAGCAAAGCTAAAGGCCGTGATCTCGGGCTTCTCCGCCGCGATCAGCCGCATGAGCATGAGCAACGCCGCCTTGCTCACGCAGTAGGCACTCCAACTGGGAATCGGCCGACTGGCTGCCCCGGTACCGATGGTGATGAGGCGCCCTCGAGATCTCGATAAGGCCGGCAAAAGGCGCCTGGCCACCAGAAAAGGAGAGCCTACGTTCAACTGAATGCAGCGCAACCACTCTTTTTCGTTGAGGTCCTCCAGCATCCCGATCGGCTCGATCTGGGCCGCGTTGAGTACGACCGCGTGAAGCGGCCCGAGTTCGGCCACCTTGTCGGCCAATTTGCCGCAGAACTCGCTGTCGGCGAGGTCACCCGGTAGAGTGGTCACGCCAACTTCATATCCGGCCTCCCGAATGCGGGCGGCTGTCCTGGAGAGGCCTTCCTCACTGCGAGCGGTCAAGATCAGGTCCGCCCCCAGTTGGGCGGCAGCCAGAGCGGTTTCGGCTCCCAGCCCACGACTGGCACCGGAAATTAGCACATTGGGTTTGTCACTCATTCTCTCCGGTTTGGTGGCCGACGGGTGGGAGTCCTCTTTCCCCGGGAGGAGTTCAGAGCCCGGGGGTTTCATACCCTGGGCATGGCGAAGCTCCAGGTTATCATCCAACTGCTCCACTCCCAGGCCCAACTACCGTTTCGGGCTCACCAAACCGACGCTTGCTTCGATCTGAGAGCCTCCGAAAATTTGACCATCGGGCAGGGGCAAACCGGACTGGTCCCTCTAGGCTGGAGCATGCAGCTCGAAGAGGGCTGGGAGGCGATCGTTCGCGGGCGTAGCGGGCTGGCGAGCCAGGGCATCGTGGCCCACCTGGGCACCATCGACCACCTCTACCGCCAGGAGGTCAAGGTCATCATTCACAATTTCAGCGGCTCCGACTTCGTGGTACAAACAGGAGATCGTATCGCCCAGCTGACCTTCGCCCCGGTCTACCCCGTGGACTTGAAACAAGGAGAAGTCGAGCTAACCGAGCGCGGCGGGTTCGGCTCCACCGGACGCCGTTGAGATCCTCATAGAGAACTCCGCCATTGCCTTTCCGGCTTGCTCGTTGTACAGGCGTCTCGCTCTCACCAATTGAGAGCTCGCACTTCAGATTCGGGTGCATCGGCACTTGCGACCTTTTCAAGAGGCTTGCTGAAAATTGACCACACCCAATTGAATAACCCTCAACGCAGGATCTCTTCCCATGGTACGGAAGAACTATCCACAAACTATCAAGAGGGGTATTAAAGCATTGGGGAAATTTTCCGTACGCACATCCGTTTGTTTCATCGTTCTATTTTTACTGGCCGGGCTCGGTTTTTTTAGATCTGACCTTGGCGAGAGTCAAGCTGTCAGCCGGGTCGTCGAGGAGGCGCTGGGAGCAAAGAGTGCTCCGGCTGCGTTGGACCTGCTTCGGGCGGACTTTCCAGAGCCGTTCATTCCCACGGTCAAAGGGGCTGACAAGGAACCGCTGGCTTCGGTGCTTGAGCGATACGCAGCAGACCCTCGACCGAAGTCGAAGAGGGTCGATTTGCTCGAAGATTTTTTGGAGGCGAATCCCGGTGATCCTTGGGGGCCTTCCGTTCGGCTATCGTTGGGTGTTTACTATCACCAAGGGGGCCGCTTCACTCGAGCCTTGAGGCAATTAGAGCACGCCTGGGAAGACCTGAAGTCGACCGAGGACCCTCGCTTAAAGCCGCTGGCAGATCAGGCCCTGGGTGAATACGCACTCACCTTGGCCCATCTGGGCCGCGTGGAAGACCTCGAACCTCTTCTAGAGAGTGTGAAGGGTCGTTCCCTCCAAGGTTCGGCCACGGAGTTGGTGGCTGCAGCCAGGGAGGGACTGTACGCTATGAAGGTCCATCCGGAAGATAGTTTTTGGTGTGGTCCGCTAGCCTTGAAAAGACTCTTGCAAGCCCAGGATACCTGGGATGAGCGTGCTCTTGAAACATTGAAGACGTGCCCCTCTACCTCCCGGGGTACTTCTCTGGTGCAGATCCGTGATCTTTCCGAAGAGCTTGGAATGAATTATCAGATGGCCTATCGAGGGCCGGGTTCGGCTGTTATCACACCGGCCGTGGTGAATTGGAGCGTAGGCCATTACGCTGCTCTCTTAGACTCCGAAGAGGGACTTTACACGGCCGTCGACGATACCGCCGGGTTTGCACGTGATAGGGTGAGAATCGACATCGATATTTTGGAAGAGGAAGCTAGCGGCTACTTTCTTGTCCCACCAGGGCCTCTTCCTGCCGGCTGGCGAGCCGTGTCAAGAGAGGAAGGGAGGATGGTTTGGGGCCGTGGAAACACGGGCTTGAATAGTGAAAGCACTGGGACTGGAAGTCAAGATCATACAGTAGGTCAAGAAAAAACAAAAAAAGGTCCACCCTGCCCAGCCATGACAGGGTGGAGCGCTCACACCATGCTCGTAAGCCTTCGACTCCAAGATACTCCCGTGGGTCTGAGTCCGGCGGCTTTTGCGCTTCCCTTTACTGTGACTTACGCTCATAGGGAAATCAATCAACCTTCGGTTTTCGACTATTCCAACCTGGGCCCTAAATGGACCACCAATTGGACTAGCTTTCTCACCGACCAGCGCTCTTCAAACGGTAAGGTCGTGCTCTATAAAGCAAGCGGGGGCAGCGATGAGTACCAGTTCCTCAGCGGAAGCACCATTTCTCAACCAGGATCCTATAGCCAGGCCTCGCTGCTAGATACCGGAGACGGGTTTCGACTCGACTGGCCGGACGGCTCTTATCATGAATACGAGCAGTTCGTCGGCGGCCGCTACTTTCTTTCGGCGCTTATCGATTCACAAGGGAACACGATTCGTCTGGAGTACGATCTTTTAGGGCGACTGCAGACAATACGCGATGCGGTAGACCGCCCCATGTCACTTTTTTATGGGCTACCTGACGACCCATTCAAGATCACCGAAGTCACCGACCCATTTGGCCGGTCAGCATCGTTTGCTTATACATCGGACGGTCACCTGGAGTCGGTTACGGATACCTTGGGAATTGTCTCAAACTACCAGTACGGAGCAAACGACTTCATTCACACTTTGTCCACTCCCTACGGAACAACTCATTTCAGCTATGGAGATATCAACACCGATACAAGCCTCGGTGTTCGGCGATTTCTAGAAGTCACGGACTCGGAGGGGCGAACCTCTCGTTTGGAAAGTGCACCTTACGGAAGCAGCTCAGAAAGCGTGGTTCCCGCCGGTATGCCCGTGGGAAATGTCTACCTTCGATTCCGTAACAGCTTTTTCTGGGAACCCCAACAACTCGATGCCGAACCGGACTATTCTAAGGCCACGGTTTATCACTTCATGCACCAGGGAAACCGCTCTCCCTGGACAACCGGGCGCACGCTGGAGAGCATGAAGCGCCCGCTCGAAAACAGAGTCTGGTACGCTTACGATCAGAATCCAAACCCCATCTATTTCACCGGTCGAGAACTCGTGACCCACATCGGCCGGGTGCTGGGAGACGGGACCACCCAGCTCACCAAGTATAGCTACAACGCTCCAGGTCACGTCACACAAATGACCGACCCCGCCGGGCGGGTCTTCAACTACACTTACGCCCCCAACGAGATCGATCTCACCAGCGTCTCCACCGGCGGTCAGAGCCTCTTTTCAGCCACCTACGACGACAACCACAACATCACATCTCTCATCGACGCCTCCGGTGGAACCTCCACCTTCACTTACAACTCCCGGGGTCAGGTGACCAGCATGACTAATCCGCTGGGAGAGACCACCAACTACACCTACACCTTCACCGGAAACCTCTACACCATCGAAGCCCCTATGGGGAAGGTGACCACCTTTCTCTACGACAGCGCCGAACGGGTGAGCACCGTGGTGGATTCCGAGGGTTATTCGGCCCAGGTGACCTACGACGCCCTGGATCGCCCGCTCAGCGTCACCTACCCCGACGGCACCACCGACACCTTGACCTA
>Ga0172382_10000717_pt1 | contig 61881 bp, 50 predicted proteins | sample Leawel138RmetaG_FD_122245 | JGI IMG/M metagenome (GOLD analysis project Ga0172382, IMG submission 122245) | Leachate microbial communities from a municipal landfill in Southern Ontario, Canada - Leachate well 138R metaG | ecosystem: Engineered > Solid waste > Landfill > Unclassified | place...
GCGCAAAAGCTGCTGGGGGCGGATGCGGCGGTGATGGTCACTGGCTCGCACAATCCGCCCAACCACAACGGTTTTAAAATGATGCGGGCGGGCAAGCCGTTCTTTGGCGATGACATTCTGCGCCTGGGCACCATAGCCGAGGCCGGACTCTGGGCCAAAGGCACCGGCAGCGTCCGGGATGAGGGGATGCTCGACCGCTATGTCGCGCGCATTGCGCAGGATTGGGATGGCGGTGATCGCGCCCTGACAGTTGTGTGGGACGCCGGAAACGGTGCGGCGGGCGAGGCCATGGTCCAGTTGGCGGCCCGGCTCCCCGGCCGCCATGTCCTGCTCAACGAGGTGATCGACGGGACCTTCCCGGCCCACCACCCCGATCCCACCATGCCCGAGACACTGGAGCAGTTGGCCGCCGCCGTGGCCGCCGAGAATGCCGATCTCGGTATCGCCTTTGACGGCGATGGCGACCGCCTGGGCGTGATTGACGGGTCGGGCCGTATCTTGTGGGGCGATCAAATCCTCGCCCTTCTGGCCGAGGACGTGCTGCGGGACCATCCCGGCGCCACCATCATCGCCGACGTCAAGGCCAGCCAGATGCTGTTCGATGAGGTCACGCGCCTGGGTGGGGCGGCGCTGATGTGGAAAACCGGCCATTCCCTCATCAAGACCAAGATGGCCGAAACCGGCGCCCCGCTGGCCGGGGAAATGAGCGGCCATATCTTCTTTGCCGACCGCTATTACGGGTTCGACGACGCGCTCTATGCCGCTGTGCGCTTCCTTGGCCTGATCGCCCGGCTGCCCGGTACCCTGGCCGAGCGGGCGGCCCTGCTGCCATCCATGATAAACACCCCGGAACTGCGCTTTGATTGCCCGGACGACGAAAAATTTGCCGTCATCGAAGGCGTGAAAAAGCGCCTGCGCGACCAGGGCGCCGAAGTGTCCGAAGTCGATGGCGTCCGCGTCCGCACCAAGGACGGCTGGTGGCTCCTGCGTGCTTCCAACACCCAGGCCGTCCTGGTCGCCCGCGCCGAAGCGGCCGACCAAGCCGGCCTCGCCCGCGTCCGCGCCCAGCTCACCAGCGCCCTGGAAGCCTGCGGCCTGGCACTGCCGGCGTAGGTCAGACATTTAAGAAAGGGCGCTCCGCTGGAAGCGCCCTTTGATGATGTGCTGTTGTGGATGGTAGGTTCAGCGCGCTTCGGCCCTGGAATTCACCCGTATGAGCGCAACGTCGATATCGTCGGGCGGCACGACCACGCAGCCGGCCTCGAACGACCGTAGGCGGGTGCACGCGGCGCGGGCCTCGGTTTCACTGGGCAGGCCGAGGACGCGGGCGCGGTAGATCATGCCGGCGTCGCCCTCAAGCGGCGTCACGGCGGCATGGCTGTGCGGCACGGCGGCCTGGAGCATGCGAGCGGCGCGGGCGGCCTGCTCGCTGGCCGAGGTGAAGGCGGCGAATGCCCCTACCTGAATGCCCCAGGTGCTGATGATCTGCGTGGTGGCGACCGGAGGGGCCAATCCGGCGGGGCCGCCAAGGGCGGCGGCCGACTGCGTGGCCGCGATGCTCGTCTGGGTGACGGCCGGTTTGGCGGCAGGAATGACGCTGGCCACATTGGTCGGGTCATCGGGCGGCAGGACGTCGGTCGGGTTTTCCGCAGCGCTCGCCAGCATGGGATCGGGCTTGCGGCCCGGCGGGGGCAGGGACACCATCGTCGTACCTTGAGCAAAGGCGTCGTCGAGCAGGCTCATCATGTGGCGGTCGCGCCAGCCTGCGGTCTTGCCGCCGAACACCACGCCCACCAAGGTCCGGCCATTGCGCTTGGCCGAGGTCGCCAGATTGAAGCCCGAGGCATTGATGTAGCCGGTCTTCAGGCCGTCGGCACCGTCGTATTTGCGCAGGACGTGGTTGTGGCTGCGGATGGTGGCGCCAGCCCATTGAAAGCTGCTGATGCCGAAGAAGTGGTAGTATTGCGGATGGTCGCGGCGCAGCGCGATGGCCAGGGTGGCCATGTCCCGTGCCGTTGAAACCTGCTTGGTGTCCGGCAGCCCCGATGCATTGCGGAAGGTCGTGTTTTTCATGCCAAGAGCGCGCGCCCGGTTGGTCATCAACGTGCCGAAATTGCTTTCAGAGCCGCCAACGAACTCGGCCACCACGACGGCGACGTCGTTGGCCGACCGGGTGACCAGCGCCTTGATCGCGTCCTCCACCGCAATGGTGTCGCCCACCTTGAGGCCCAGTTTGGTCGGCGGTTGCGCGGTGGCGCGGCTCGAAACCGGAAGACGCGTCTTGAGGTTCGCCTTGCCCTTTTCCATGGCATCGAACAGCATGTAAAGGGTCATCATCTTGGTCAGCGACGCAGGGTACTTCTGGCTGTCGGCATTGCGCGCATAAAGGACGCGGCCGGTGTCAACCTCGATCACGATCGAGGCGTATTTTGCCAGAGCCGGCGATGCGGTCGCGGCCATGAAGATTAGGGATAGCAGCGCCACAAGGGCGCCCAATCCAAAGGCGTGGCCGGGAGTCCTGGGGCGTGTTGGGGCGAAACGCTCAGTCACGTCGGGCATCTTTCGGAGTTTAGGGCGGTGTTCCGTGGCAGCCCCTACCATAGATAAAAGGAGATTCCGTGTCTATCGATGTATCGAGTCGCAAGAATCGTGGCAGCTATGCGGCAGGGGTAAGACGTTTGTGCGCCGCCTTGTTCTGCGGGCTTGTCGTGGCATCGTGCGGGATGGGGGAGATGTCCAATGGCTTGGCTGATATCGAAAATCCGGTGTCGCGACGCCTGAACTGGTTCGCCTATCTGGACGGCGCCGATATACGCCGGGAGTGTCGGGCTGGCAGTGATGACCGGGTGCGGATGGTCTTTAATGGCCGCTATATGGATCAGGTGCAGTCTTATGAATTGACGCAGGATGGCGGAGCGGAAGTGCTGCAGACACACGTCTTCGCGCCGTTCCAGGTCAACCGGCCCTTCGGTCTCGATGGCATCGGGGAGGTGGCGAGCGGCAGGCCTCGAATGGAGCGCCTCGGCCAAGCGGGCGCGCAGGCCCTGTGGGCGGCGCTGGCCGACAGCGGCGCCTTTGAACCGGCGCCGCGTGGTCTTTGGCTGGACAGCGAGGAGTTCTATTGGATCGCGGTGGGGTGCCGCGACGGCGCGGTGTTCTTTAATGCCTGGCGCCATCCGTCCCCGCGCTTCGCCGCGCTGACGTTTCCCGAGGTCCTGAGGCGGTACGAGACCTCCGATGTGGCGTGGCCGCGCTTGGACATGCCGCCCGACATCATGCGTCAATCCGACATCCGCGAGAGTGAAGTGCCGCACTTTCGCCTGGAGGTCCGCCCGGAAGGGATTAAGCGGTAGGGAGCGGAGCCGTGCACGGAAGGGCGGAGACCGTTCCCTCGTCGGTGCACTGCATCATCCCGTCGTATAGGGCACTCGCCCCCAGTGTCCGGTGTTCCTATATGGAATGCGTCGGTGGTGATCAGGAAAGGTGACTTCCCCCAAGGGGTACTGAAAGCGGGGGCAACGTGTTTGGGGCGTTCCGGGCGGTTGTTGAGACGATAATCGCAGTGACGCCTTTGCATATGGTCTGCGCGCCCATAAACTCGACGGAACGGACACTGACACCGTTGGGTAATCGGCAGGAACAACATGAGCGACTTCGACCGCGACGACGACCGCAACCCCGGCACTGGCATCGCCACCCGGACACGGCCCAAGACCAAGAAGCCGTCCATGTACAAGGTCTTGATGCTGAATGACGACTATACCCCCATGGAATTCGTCGTTCACGTCCTGGAGCGGTTTTTCTTCAAGAACCGCGATGAGGCGACGCAGATCATGCTGCATGTGCATCAAAAAGGTGTGGGCGTGTGCGGCGTGTTCACCTACGAAGTGGCCGAAACCAAGGTCACTCAGGTTATGGATCTGGCGCGCCAGCAGCAGCATCCGTTGCAGTGCACCATCGAGAAAGATTGATGCCGGAGGTACCCTTTCCCAATCAGTGTTGCAGGTAAGAACTGTTGCAACCCGGTAGGGGCATCCGGCCGTTAGGCTAGTGAAGATCGAGCGAAGGGTAACGGTTGATGCTGTCCCGCAACCTGGAAAAAACGCTGCACAAGGCTCTCGCCCTCGCGGGTGAGCGGACTCACGAATACGTGACCTTGGAGCACTTGCTGCTGGCTCTCACGCAAGACGCCGATGCGATGGCGGTCATGCGGGCCTGCGGCGTCGACCTCGACAAACTGGCAACCGAGGTCACGCAGTTCATCAATTCAGAGCTTCAGGGATTGGTCGCGCCCGGTGGTGCCGACCCTACCCCCACGGCCGGGTTCCAGCGTGTCGTCCAGCGCGCTGCCATACACGTGCAATCCTCGGGACGCGAGGAGGTCACAGGGGCCAATATCCTTGTGGCGCTGTTCTCCGAGCGGGAGAGCCATGCCGTGTACTTCCTGCGCCAGCAGGACATGACGCGGCTCGATGCCGTCAATTACATCAGCCACGGCATTGCCAAACGGCCGGGTCATTCCGGAGCCCGAACTGTTCATGGCGCCGACGAAGGTTCGGCCGAGGAGGACGTGGTGAAGAAGGGGCAGGAAGCACTCGACGCCTACTGCGTGAACCTCAACCGCAAGGCGGCCGAAGGGAAGATCGACCCCCTCATCGGACGCGAGCAGGAGGTTGAACGCACCATCCAAATCCTCTGCCGGAGGTCCAAGAACAACCCGCTGTACGTCGGCGACCCCGGTGTGGGCAAGACTGCCATTGCCGAGGGCCTGGCGCGCCGCATCGTCAAGGGCGAGGTGCCCGAGGTGCTCAAGCCGGCGGTGATCTTTGCGCTGGACATGGGCGCCCTGCTGGCTGGAACGCGCTATCGCGGTGACTTCGAAGAACGCCTCAAGGCGGTCATGAAGGAACTGGAGGCGATGCCGGACGCCGTCCTGTTCATCGACGAAATCCATACGGTGATCGGGGCCGGGGCGACCTCGGGCGGGTCCATGGACGCGTCCAATCTGCTCAAGCCGGCGCTGGCGTCGGGAGCCATCCGCTGCATCGGGTCCACGACCTACAAGGAATTTCGCGGCCACTTTGAAAAGGACCGCGCGCTGGTCCGGCGCTTCCAGAAGATCGACGTCAACGAACCGTCGGTCGAGGACGCCATCAAAATCCTGCACGGCCTCAAGCCGTACTACGAGAAGCATCACAACGTCCGCTACACGGCCGAGGCGTTGAAGGCGGCGGTGGAACTCTCGGCCCGCTACATCGGCGACCGCAAGCTTCCCGACAAGGCCATCGACATCATCGACGAGGTCGGGGCCGCCCGGATGCTGTTGCCCGAGAGCAAGCGCCGCAAGACCGTCACCGTCCGCGACGTCGAGGAAGTGGTCGCCAAGATTGCGCGCATCCCCCCGAAGTCGGTGTCGTCCGACGACCGCGAGGCACTGGCCAATCTGGAACGCGACCTCAAGACCATGGTGTTCGGGCAGAACAAGGCCATTGATGCCCTGTCCTCGGCCATCAAGCTGGCCCGTGCCGGTCTGCGCGACGCCGAGAAACCGATTGGCTGCTACCTGTTCTCCGGCCCCACCGGCGTCGGCAAGACGGAGGTGGCCAAGCAGTTGTCCCGGTCGCTCGGTATCGAACTTCTGCGCTTCGACATGTCGGAGTACATGGAGCGTCACACGGTATCTCGCCTGATCGGTGCGCCGCCGGGGTATGTCGGGTTCGACCAGGGCGGCCTGTTGACCGACGGCGTGGACCAGCATCCGCATAGCGTGCTGCTGCTCGACGAAATCGAAAAGGCCCACCCCGATCTGTTCAACATTCTGTTGCAGGTCATGGACCACGGCAAGCTGACCGACCACAACGGCAAGACAGTGGACTTCCGCAACGTCATCCTGATCATGACGACCAATGCCGGCGCCCAGGAACTGGCGAAGAATACCATTGGCTTCATGAGCGACGAGCGGAAGGGTGATGATACCGAGGCTATTGAACGCATGTTCTCGCCGGAGTTCCGCAACCGCCTGGACGCCACCATTCCCTTTAGTAATCTGCCAATGGAAGTGGTTGAAAAGGTGGTGGACAAGTTTGTCATCGAACTGGAGGTCCAGCTCAGCGACCGGGACGTGTCCATCGAACTGACCGCCGAGGCTCGCAATTGGTTGGCCCGTAAGGGTTATGACAAGTCCATGGGTGCGCGGCCGTTGGCCCGTGTCATCCAGGAGAACATCAAGAAGCCCCTGGCCGAAGAATTGTTGTTCGGCAAACTGGTGGCCGGCGGCACGGTCGCCGTGCGCATCGACAACGACAAGGTGGTCTTTGACGTCACGTCGGCTCCTGGCAAGAAGGGTGGCGGCTCGGCCAGCAGGCGCAAGGAACCGGAATACGTCTGACCCGATCCCAGGCGTGCGTGAGGAAAGGCGGTCCCGAGAGGGGCCGCCTTTTTCATCGTAAAGGCCCCTATGTCAGACGCGATGAATCGGCTGCAGGTGTTCGACCACGAACTCTGTGCCCAAACGCGCCGCCACGATGCTGCGGTGGCAATTGGCAGGGTCGCTCTCCATGCACATCAGGGCGACCCGCTCCTCAATGGCCAAGGCGCGGAGGGCAGCGAGGGCGTCCTGTGCCTCTGGGCGGGCGAGCTGGGTGTCGTAGATCCGGCGCATGGTGGCCGTGTCGCCGCGTTTGGCCGCGTCGCGGCCTTCCTTTGGGGTGCCCAAGGCCTTGAGGTGGCGGTATGCGATGCCCGCATCGTTCAGTGCGGCGGCCAGGGCAGTTTTTGAGAACGGGCGGTTGCGCGATGCCGGCACCGCCCGCACATCCACCAGTTCGGCCACACCCGCAGCCTTGAGCGCATCGAGGAATGGACCGATGGCGCTGCCGGCATAACCGATGGTGAAAATGATGGCTGGGCTTGTCATTGCCGCTCTCCTATTGACCAAGGCTTGCGCCCCTGGGCAGTCTCTCCCATGCTCGGCCGTCGGATTTGCCGAGGAACGGAGGGACAATGGTGCAGGATAGTCTTGCCGGAGTGAAGGTTCTCGATCTCAGCCAGTACATTCCGGGGCCGTTTGCCACGTTGCTGCTGGCCGACCTGGGGGCCGAGGTGGTGAAGGTCGAACCCCCGCAGGGCGACCCCATGGCGGCCTTTGAGCCTTGCGATGGCGACGGCATTTCGCCTTACTACAAGGCGGTGAACGCCGGGAAGACCGTCGTGCGTCTCGACCTGAAGACGGTCGAGGGCAAGGCCGCCTTTGAGCGGCTGGTCGTCCGCGCCGATGTGCTGCTGGAAAGTTTCCGGCCCGGCGTGATGGAGCGCCTTGGCTTTGGTCCCGATCATTTGCGGGCGCTAAATCCGGGGCTGGTCCATTGCGCCTTGTCGGGATTCGGGCAGACGGGGCCATGGCGCCTGCGTGCCGGACATGACATCACGTATATGGCGCTGGCGGGCGTGCTTGGCCTGAATGGCCCGGCCGCTCAACCGCCGCACATGCCATTTCCGCCCGTGGCTGACCATGTGAGCGCCTTGGGCGCCGTGACCGCTGTTCTGGGGGCGCTGTTGCGCAAGGCCCGTACCGGGCAGGGCGCAACACTCGACGTGTCGATTTTTGAATCGGCGCTGCACCTGAATTACCAGGCCTTGTTGCTTGCCTCGCGTGGCGGCGGGCCGGATCGCGAGGCTGATTTGCTCAACGGTGGCGCGGCCTGCTATCGCGCCTACCGTTGCGCGGATGGCGGTTTCCTTGCGGTCGGCGCGCTGGAACCCAAGTTCTGGCATGCGTTCTGCAACGCCGTGGGGCGCCCGGAGTGGGTGGCGCGCCAAGCCGAACCGTTGCCTCAGACGTCCCTCATTGAGGATGTGGCAGCCGCCCTGGAGACCCGTCCGCTCGGGCACTGGACGCACCTCCTTGAGAACGTCGATTGTTGTGTTGAGCCGGTCCTGACGCCTGCCGAAGCCCTGGCTCAACCGCATGTTCAGGACAGATGTCTCGCGGCCGGTGGGCCGGGCGGCTTGGATCTGCGGTTCCCCGCATGGTCCGATAGCCGCCCGCCCGCCCCGCGCAAGTCTTACCGAGAGGAGAATTTCGAAACCGTAATCGCGTTATGGCAATAAGGAGCGAAAGACACTACTTCCGGTCGCTGGCGCGGGGTGGGGTCGGCGTTTGAGGCGCTTTGGCCGTATCATTCATGGCCGTCTGCAGAGTGCCCGAGTCAGCCGACTGGTGGCCTGCGCACTCTGCGACCGCAGTGCTGGCAAAGGCCAGAGTGCCTGCAAGGGCCAATGCCGCGACGGGAAGGCGAGCAAGTGAGAGCATGAGGTGTCTCCTTGGCGGGTGCCGTTCAGACGAAGCCCGAGTCTACCAGTGGGTCTTATGGCGGGCAACCGCTCGTGCGAATAATTATGAATGGAGTCGCCGCCAAGCGCGCCGGAGCCACCGGGAGGGCGGGGCATTCGTGCCCGCGTGAGTGGTCCTTATGGGCCATGTATAGGGTGTTTTTGGCTGTTTTGTTCCGTTTTAATCGAGGGGCTTCCTGCGGATATTCGTCATGTGTGTTGACTTACGCCGTAGGGTTGCGCTTGAATGGGTCTGTCGAGCTGAAGAGAGGCCTATCGTGAACATTGAAAAAGAACCCGACCCGATCGACGTCCATGTCGGCGGGCGTATGCAATTGCGCCGTACGCTCATGGGCATGACCCAGGAGCAACTGGCGAAAGCCATTGGCGTGTCGTTTCAGCAGGTCCAAAAATACGAGCGGGGCCTAAATCGTCTGAGCGCGAGCCGTTTGTTCGACGTCTGTCAGGCCCTTGGGGTATCGATCACCTACTTCTTTGAGGACGTGCCGGAGGATGTTCTGCGGTCGCGCAAGCGAAACGCCGAAGTCACCGAGCCGGCGGCTCTGGGCGGCGCACGTCGCACGTCCAGCGACCTCATGGCAAAGACCGAGTCGCTGGAATTGGTGCGGTCGTACTGGCACATGCCGACCAACCAGCGTGAAAAGGTTCGCGCGCTGATCGATACGCTGGCCCGTTCAAACAAGCCATAGTCAAAGGCGCGGCTCATCGCCCGCCCTTGATTACCACGCGTCAAAGCCGGCCGCTCTGTGCGGCCGGTTTTTAATTGCGCCCCACCCATCCGCTTGTCCGGGAGGAGGATTGGAACGCCGCCGGGCGGGAACTGTCCCTTTGTGAACCGGGATGCTGGCGCGCCTCGCAGTGTCGAGCTGAAAGAAGCAGTATCCCCGGTCCGCCTAAACTCCGGCGGTTTCCAGGGGTACCCTACTGCATGTTCCCGACAAAAGGTCCTCTCTGAAATGAGGGGGAGGGGCGGCAACATCGTATACCTATTATATATGATGGGAGCGTAAAGTGCCGAAATCTGTTTCCATGTTGGGCGGCAGGAAGCGGTGAAAATCGAACGTGCACGCTTGGTGCGCCACTCCGCTGACGCTTGCCCCCTTATGTGGGGTGGGGGGGGATGCATGAAAGGCAAGGGTGGGCACCATGATGTCAATGCAGCGACAAGACCGGAATGATCTCGCTCGTGATGGGCTGGAAGTGCGAGTTCACCGGCTGCGGGCGCTGCGTGCCATGCTGGTCTTCGCCGCTCAAGAGGCGCAGGCACTGGGAGAGGCGCCGTTGTCGGGCGCGATAGAGCAGGCGCTAGAGACCGCGGAACTGGCCGTGTCCTCTGATATTGGCCGCCCCTACGGTCACGACGCCTGACGCATCATAACCTTTTCCCTGGAATACTCCTTGGGGATTAGCCCGCGCGCACGGTGGACCCTGGTCCATTGGCAACCGATCATGGATGGCCGCCATCCGCGTCGTTGCCAACCAGGGAGCCGTCATGTTTCGTGCCGCACTTGGGGCCGCCATCGGTATCCTTGCCCTGACCGTTGCCTTTGTGACGTTGCGCACGGACGATCCCCCGCCGGTCGCCTATCACAGTCTGGAGCGTGACATCGCGCGCGTGACCCTTCAGGGTGAGGTCCTCGCCGCGCGGGGCGATGAGTGCCTGAACGCCTCGCGCGAAGGCGACCCTGCGGCCGTAACTCAGTGCCGCAATTTCTTGATGGATGCCGAGCAGTGGTCGCGCCCGTTGGACGAGGTGGGGCAGCGCCTGAGCGAACTCGACATGCATTTGGAGGATGATGCGCTGATCGCTGTCGGGGCAACCAATGGCCCGGCCGTTGACAGTCTCGCCGCCCTCGCCGCCGTCACCGCCCGTCTGGGGTCCCAGGTCGAGCAGATCGATGCCTGGATGGTCGGCACGGCCCAGGCGGCCGAACGGGGCCGTCGTGGCGGACGATTGATCCCGGTGCCGGATTAACCCTTGCACAGGTGCCCGGTGCATCCCCCAAGGGGCGTTGCGTGTCAGAACCTCACGCGCGGTTTGGCGGAGTGCTCCTTGAGTTTTCCGCCGGTTTCGGCGTCAATTTCCTCCAGCAGAACGTCGTAGCCCCACAGGTTTGCCAGATGTCCCAGCACCCGCTGGGCATCGGCTTCTTCGAGGACAATGCTGTCAAGGACGCGGTGTTGCAGGCGTAGGCGGCGGTCGCCTTCCAGATCCACGTCGATCACTTGGATGTCGGGGTCGAGCCATGCCACGTCATACTGGCGGGCCAGGGCGCGGCGCAGGCGGCGGTATCCGCGCTCGTCGTGGATGGCCTCCACGCGGATGCGTGGCTGGGCGGCGTCGTCGACGATGTGGAACAGGCGGAAGTCGCGCATCACCTTGGGGCTGAGGAACTGGAGGATGAAACTTTCATCCCGGTAGTTGGCCCACACGTCGCGCAACACGGCCATGTGATCGGCTTGTCCGGCGATATCGGGGAACCACAAGCGGTCCTCCTCGGTCGGTTCGCGGCAGATGCGTTCGATGTCCTCCATAATCGCGAAGCCGAGTGCGTAGGGATTCAGGCCCGAATACCGCGGGTCATCAAACTCCGGCTGGAAAATCACGTTGGTATGCGAATGCATCACCTCCATCCACGCGCCGTCGCTGATGCGGCCCTCATCGTGCAGGCGGCGCATGATGCGATGGTGGCAATACGTGGCGCAGCCTTCGTTCATCACCTTGGTCTGCATTTGCGGATAGAAGTACTGCGCGATCTGGCGGACGATGCGCAGCAGTTCGCGCTGCCACCCGGTCAGGCGCGGGGCGGTTTTCTCCAGGAAGTACAGGATGTTTTCCTGGGGAAGCTGCAATAGCGCGCGGCGGCGGTCCCTGGCGCTCGGGCCGCTGCGGGGAATGTCCGCGCCGGGCACCGTGCGCCACAGGTCGTTGTAGATGCGTTCCCGGTTGGCGTGACGCTCAATCTCGCGCTTTTCCTCGGAACGCAGGTCGGCCACCTTGGTCCGGGGATAGCGGAAAATGCCGTGGGTGCGGAGCGCGTGGGCCGCATCGAGGACCATTTCCACCGCGGTATGCCCATGCTTTTCCTCGCACGAGGCGATGTAGTTCTGCGCAAAATCGAGATAGCCGAGGATGGCGTCGGCGTCGGTCCACTGGCGGAACAGATAGTTGTTCTTGAAGAAATGGTTATGCCCGAACCCCGCATGCGCGATGACCAGCGCCTGCATGGTCGTGGAGTTTTCCTCCATGATGTAGCTGATGCAGGGATTGGAGTTGATGACGATCTCATAGGCCAGCCCGCGCATGCCCTTGCGATAGAGCATTTCGTGCTGCACGAAGTGCTTCCCGAACGACCAATGCTTGTAGTACAGCGGCATCCCGTTCGAGGCATAGGCGTCGAGCATCTGTTCGGCCGTAATGACTTCGATGCGGTTGGGATAGACGTCCAGGCCCATTTCGCCCACGGCGATCTCCTGGATCGCGTCGTGGACCCGCTGCACGGTATCGAAGTTCCAGTCGGCGCCCGCATAGAGCAAGCGGTCGTCGGTGCTCAGCGTCATGGTGTTGGGCTCCCTTCGGCGGCGCGGCGGAACAGGTCGCGGAACACCGGAAAGATTTCGCGGCGGTGGCGGACTTGGCGCATGACCAGCGGGCCGCCTTGGTTGGCGACGGTCCTGTACGTGCGCCACAGGTCGCTTTCCCGCTCGCGCGACCCCAGGCCGAACGGCTCCGGCCCGCCGTCGCTGCGGCCGACCTCGATATAGGCGTAGTACTGGCACAGCGGCAGGATCGACTCGGCCAGAAGCTGGGCCGTGCGCCGGTTGTCGCTGGTGGTGTTGTCGCCGTCCGACGCCTGGGCGCAATAGATGTTCCAGTCACCCGCCGGATAGCGGTCCTGCACCACCTTGAGCATTTCGTCGAGCGCGGTGGACACCACGGTCCCGCCGGTTTGCGGGTCGTGGAAGAAGGTGTCCTCGTCAACTTCCTGGGCGAGGTGGGTGTGGCGGATGAACACCACTTCCACCCGCGAATAGCGCCGCTTCAGGAACAGGTGCAACAGCATGAAGAATCGCTTGGCGAGGTCCTTCATGCTCTCGCTCATCGACCCGGACACGTCCATCAGGCAGAACATCACAGCCTGCGCCATTGGCTTGGGCACTTGCTGGAATCGACGGTAGCGAACGTCCAGCGGGTCGATGTAGGGGATCTGGCGGCTCATGCGCAGCTTGTCGGCCAGTGTGGCGAGCAAGGCGTTCAGGCGCTGCGGGTCGCGCCCGGACCGCTCCAGGGCCTCGATCTCCTCATAAAGGCTGCGGATCTCGGCGCCCTTGGGGCGTTTCAGCGCCATGCGCCGGGCCATGCTGTTGCGCATGGTCCGCGTCAGGGCGAGGTTGGCCGGCGATCCCGACACCGAATAGCCGGCCCGCAACGGCACGGTCTGGTCGCTGGCCGTGGTCCGCCGCTTGACCATGTCGGGCAGTTCGAGGTCTTCGAGGAACAGGTCGAGGAACTCGTCCCGCGACAGCACGAAGCGGAAATCGTCCTCGCCGCCGCCGTCGGGGCTGCCTTCGTTGCCCCGGCCGCCGCCGCCGGGCGGGCGGGCGATGGTGTCACCTTCCACGAAGTCCTTGTTGCCCGGCAGCACGCCCGAGCGGATGCCGGTGGACGAGGACCGGCGGAAGGACGGCTCGCGCATCCCTTCGCGGGGGATGGACAGTTCGCCGCCTTGCTCCAGATCCTGAACCCCGCGCCGGGCGGAGCTTTCGCGCACCGCTTGGCGGACCTGCGCCTTGACGCGGCGCAGGAACCGTTGGCGGTTGGTCAGGCTCTTGCCCTTGGGATTGAGCCGCCGGTCGATGATGTGCATGGAAAGGCCCCCCTGCCGGTCACCCGGCCTGCTTGACCCGCATGTACCACTCCACCAACCGGCGCACCTGGCGCTCGGTATAGCCGCGGTCGATCATGCGCTCGACGAAATCGGCGTGCTTCTTTTCGGTGTCGCTGTCCTTCTTCGATCCAAAACTGATGACCGGCAGAAGTTCCTCGGCCTGGCTGAACATGCGCCGTTCGATCACCTCGCGGATTTTCTCGTAGCTGGACCAGGACGGATTCCGCCCGCCGTTGGCCGCCCGAGAGCGCAGGGTGAACTTCACGATTTCATTGCGGAAGTCCTTGGGGTTGGCGATGCCGGCCGGCTTTTCGATCTTGCTCAGTTCCTGGTCGATCAATCCACGATCAAGCAGTTGCCCGGTGTCGCTGTCCTTGAAGTCCAGATCCTCGACCCACGCGTCGGCATATTCGACGTAGCGGTCGAACAGGTTCTGGCCGTAGTCGTGATAGCTTTCCAGATAGGCCTTCTGGATTTCGTGGCCGATGAACTCGGCGTAGCGGGGGGCCAGTTCGCCCTTGATGAATTCGATGTAGCGGTTCTCGGTTTCCTCGGGCACCTGCTCCTGTCGGATGGCGTTTTCGAGGACGTACATCAGGTGTACCGGGTCGGCCGCGACCTCGGTGGTGTCGTGGTTGAAGGTGGCGGCCAGGACCTTGAAGGCAAAGCGGGTGGAAATTCCGTTCATGCCTTCGTCCACGCCCGCGGCGTCGCGGTATTCCTGGAGCGTCTTGGCCTTGGGATCGACTTCCTTGAGGCTTTCGCCGTCGTAGACCCGCATTTTGGCGAACAGGTTGGAGTTTTCATGCTCGCGCAGCCGCGACAGCACCGAGAACCGGGCCAGCATTTCCAGGGTGGCCGGGGCGCAGGGCGCGGCCGACAGTTCCGACCCCTGGATCAGCTTGGCGTAGATCTTCTGTTCTTCGGTGGCGCGCAGGCAGTAGGGCACCTTGATCACATAGATGCGGTCGATGAAGGCTTCGTTGTTCTTATTGTTCTTGAACGTCCGCCACTCGGCCTCGTTGGAGTGCGCCATGACGATGCCCGAGAACGGAATGGCCCCGATGTTTTCGGTGCCCACGTAGTTGCGTTCCTGCGTCGCGGTCAGCAGGGGGTGCAGCATCTTGATGGGCGCCTTGAACATCTCGACGAATTCCAGCAGCCCCTGGTTGGCCCGGTTCAGGCCGCCCGAGTAGCTGTAGGCGTCGGGGTCGTTCTGGGCGTGCAGTTCCAGGCGCCGGATATCGACCTTGCCGACCAGGGCCGAGACGTCCTGGTTGTTGTCATCGCCCGGTTCGGTCTTGGCCAGCGCGACCTGGCGCAGCCGCGACGGGTACATGCGAACCACCGTGAACTTGCTGATATCCCCGGCGAACTCGTCCAGGCGCTTGATGCACCATGGACTCATCGGGCCGGTCAGGCGGCGACGGGGGATGCCATAGCGTTCCTCCAGCGCAGCGCCCATGGTGTCCGGCTCGAACAGCCCGAGCGGGCTTTCAAATACCGGGCTGAGTTCGTCGCCGGCTTTCAGGACGTAGATCGGGTGGGTTTCCATCAGGGCCTTGAGCTTTTCGGCCAGCGAGGATTTGCCGCCGCCTACCGGGCCGAGCAGGTACAGGATCTGCTTGCGCTCCTCCAGCCCCTGCGCGGCATGGCGGAAGAAGCCGACGATGCGCTCGATCGTTTCTTCCATACCGAAGAAGTCGGAGAAGGCGGGATAAACCTTGATGGTCCGGTTCATGAAGATGCGGCCAAGGCGTGGGTCGTCCTTGGACGTGTCAATGGTCTGCGGGTCGCCGATGGCCTTGAGGATGCGCTCGGCTGCGCTGGCATAGGCCATCGGATCCCTGCGACACAGGTCCAGGTATTCGGCCAGTGACATCTCGGTTTCGCGGCGGCTGTCGTAGGTCTGCGCGAAGGATGTCAGGAAGTTGTCGACAAGAACCATGAGTCCTCCGTGGCGGGGAATCGGTCGTGTCAGCGTTTGCCGGCGGAACGCGCCCGGAAACCCCTGTCATGCGGTTCAATGGCATCGGGTTTTTTGGCCCTATGGCGCCCGACCCTGTAGCCCTTCCGCCATGCGCAGCGGCAAAACGACCGATGCATCTGATCAACGCTTCATGGGGACGTGCGGCACCCAGAAAATCCCGAACGCAAAAGGCCACCTCCATCGAAGTGGGATTGCGCCTGGGCAAAAGCAAGCATGTGGCCCTGCCTTACTTTGGGCATTGTCCTGCCAGACACAAATTCTTGTATTCGTTGGCGGCCACATCCAAGGTTTGAGCGGCCTGAAGCCGTTCCGGTGAACGGCTGTCCATATCGGGAGAAATGGCGCAGTTGCGGCACCTTTAAACCATGCTACTTTTCCTCGGCGCTTGCATTGGGCTTGCGCTTACGGGGATTAGCTACCATGAAGAACCTGGGTAAGGCGCTGCTGGTCGGCGCGAGCATGCTGTGGGCCACGTCTGCCGTCGCCGGAAATCAGGATTTCTCCCTGACCAACAAGACCGGTTACCAGATCGACCGCATCTATGTGTCTCCGTCGAACAGCACAAGCTGGGACGAAGACGTCATGGGCCGCGATGCGCTGGCGAACGGCGAAGCAGTCGATATCTCCTTCGACAACAGCGAAAACACCTGCAAGTGGGACCTCAAGGCTGTCTACAACGACGGCGAAGAGGCGGTGTGGGAAGGTTTCAACTTGTGTGAAATCAGCAAGATCACCCTCCACTACAACGCCAATACCGGCGTGACCAGCGCGACCTACGAATAAGGACCGCACCGTCTGGCTTTGGTCCGGACGAAGCGACCTTTAGGGCGCAATAGACTAACCCCCGCCGAGCGATCGGCGGGGGTTTTTCGTGCTCAGATCCGTTTCAGGAAGGCGGAGATGTCGCACATAGAAAAACCCCCGCCGATTGCCCGACGGGGGTTCTATGAGCCTATGTTCCTGCGGGAACGGAATTAGCAGGAATAGTACATCTTGTACTCAACCGGGTGCGGGCAATGTTCGAAGTTGTACACTTCTTCCCACTTCAGGGCGATGTACCCGTCGATCATGTCCTGGGTGAAGACGTCGCCCTTCTTGAGGAAGTCGCAGTCGGCCCGCAGGCTTTCCAGGGCTTCACGCAGCGAGGCGCAGACGGTCGGCACGCCGGCCAGTTCTTCCGCCGGCAGATCGTACAGGTTCTTGTCCATCGGATCGCCGGGGTGGATCTTGTTCTCGATGCCGTCCAGGCCGGCCATCATCATGGCGGCGAAGGCCAGGTAGGGGTTGGCGGTGGGGTCCGGGAAACGGACTTCGACGCGCTTGCCCTTGGGGCTGGAGACATACGGGATACGGCAGGAGGCCGAACGGTTGCGGGCCGAGTAAGCCAGCAGCACGGGGGCCTCGAAGCCGGGGATCAGGCGCTTGTAGGAGTTGGTGGACGGGTTTGTGAAGGCGTTCAGGGCCTTCGCGTGCTTGATCACGCCACCGATGTAGTACAGCGCGGTTTCCGACAGGTCGGCGTACCCGGACCCGGCGAACAGCGGCTTGCCTTCCTTCCACAGCGACATGTGGACATGCATGCCCGACCCGTTGTCACCCATCAGGGGCTTGGGCATGAAGGTCGCAGTCTTGCCGTAGCTGTGGGCGACCATGTGCACGACGTACTTGTAGATCTGCATCCAGTCGGCGGCCTGCATCATGGTGCCGAACTTGGCGCCCAGTTCATGCTGCGACGGAGCCACTTCGTGGTGATGCTTTTCCATGGGCAGGCCCATTTCCATCATCACGGAGACCATTTCGGCGCGCAGATCGGTGCCGCTGTCGACCGGGGGAACCGGGAAGTAGCCGCCCTTGACGTTCGGACGGTGCGCCCAGTTGCCCTCTTCGAGCATCTTGCCGCTGCTCCACGGGGCTTCCTCGGAGTCCAACTCGAAGGACACCTTGTTCATTTCGACGGAGTAGCGCACGTCGTCGAACACGAAGAATTCGGCTTCCGGCCCAAAGTAGGCGGTGTCGGCGATGCCGGTGGACTGCATGTGGGTCAGGGCGCGCTTGGCGATGGAGCGCGGGTCGCGTTCGTAGGGCTGCCCGGTTGCGGGGTCAACCACGTCGCAGAAAATGATGAGCTGCGGCTGCGCGGTGAACGGGTCCATGACGGCGGTCGACAGGTCAGGCATGAGGATCATGTCGGACTCGTTGATTTCCTTCCATCCGCCGATGGAGGAACCGTCGAACATCACGCCTTCCGTCAGCAGGTCTTCATCGACCGTCGAGACGTGCTGGGCGGTGTGCTGCCACTTGCCTTTGGGGTCGGTGAAGCGGAAGTCAACGTACTTGACGTCGTTTTCCTTAATCATGTCGAGAACTGTTCTGACGTCGGACATGGTCCTGGATTCCCGTGTTTATGGCCGTTGGAAGGCGTGGTGATGGCGTGCCGGGAGCGGCCAAGGCCGTCCGGGTGGCGGTAAAGGTCAGACGGCGTCGGTTCCCCGTTCGCCGGTCCGAATGCGAATAACGTCTTCGATGGCGGAGATGAAGATCTTGCCGTCACCGATGCGGCCGGTATGAGCGGCCTGGGTAATGGCCTCGACGGCACGTTCGACCATGTTGTCGTCGAGCACCAGTTCGATCTTGACCTTGGGCAGGAAGTCCACGACGTACTCGGCCCCGCGGTACAACTCGGTGTGTCCTTTCTGACGCCCAAAGCCCTTGGCTTCGGTCACCGTGATGCCTTGCAGGCCGACTTCGTGAAGCGCTTCCTTGACCTCGTCCAGCTTGAACGGCTTGATGATCGCTTCGATCTTCTTCATGCGCCGGGTTTCTCTTCCCTTCTCCGCCCGGTTCCGCCGAATGGGCAGTTCCAGACCGTGATTGGTTTCCGGCTCTCCTCTATCACGTGGCGTGCCAAATCGGCAATCTGAATAAAAGTCCGCAAGTGCTATGCCGGAGGAAGAAAAAGAGGCTGGGAGATGCCTTTTATTTAGTCTATTCGCTGAAAAAAGAGGCAAGTGTCTTGACGGTCCCTCGGGCTGTGCGGCGGGGGCTGCTTTATGCTATGCCTGCAGGGTCCGTGAAGTGGCAAGGAGCATGCCCGTGAAGCTGGCGAATTCGGTGCTGTCGTCCTACGGCACGACCATATTCGAGGTCATGTCGCGCCTTGCTCAGGAGCACGGCGCCGTAAATTTGGGCCAGGGCACGCCAGAGGGCCTGGAACCCGCCGACGTGGCCGAGGCGGCGGCGCGGGCCATGGCGGACGGGCCGCATCAATACCCCTCCATGTGGGGCATCCCGGCCCTGCGGCAGGCCATCGCGGCGCACGAAAAGGCGTACTGGGGCCAGGACGTCGACTGGCAGGCCGAGGTGATGGTCACGTCGGGCGCCACCGAAGCCCTGGCCGCCTGCCTGTTCGGCCTGATCGAGCCGGGCGACGAGGTGGTTCTGATCGAGCCGCTGTACGACAGCTATCTGCCGATCATTCGGCGGGCGGGGGGTATTCCGCGCCCGGTGCGGCTCAATCCGCCGGACTGGACCCTTCCGCGCGAAGATTTGGCAGCGGCGTTTTCCGACAAGACCAAGCTTATCCTGCTCAACACCCCGCAGAACCCCTGCGCCAAGGTGTTCACCCGCGACGAACTGGAGTTCATCGCCGGTCTGGTCGAGGCCCACGATGCCTATGCGGTGTGCGATGAGGTGTATGAGCACCTGACCTTTGACGGGCGGCCGCATCTTCCGCTGATGACCCTGCCGGGGATGCGCGAGCGGTGCCTGCGCATCGGGTCGTTCGGCAAGGTGTTCTCGCTGACCAACTGGAAGGTCGGCTACGTCATCGCCGCGCCCGGCCTGATGAGCGCGGTGGCCAAGGCCCACCAGTTCCTCAACTTCACCACCCCTGTCGCCCAGCAAGTGGGCTTTGCCTGGGGTCTTGAGCACCGCGACGACTATGTGCGCGGCCTGCCCGGCATTCTGGAGGGCCGCCGCGACCGCCTGGCCGACGGGCTGCGCCGGATTGGATTCGCCCCCTTGACGGCGGCGGGCACCTATTTCCTCAGCGTGGACTTTTCACCGCTGGGCGTAAACGAGGACGACGCCGCGTTCTGCCGCCGCCTGACCAGCGAGGCCAAGGTGGCCGCCGTGCCGGTGTCGGCGTTTTATCAGGACCGCCCCGGCGAGCCGCGGCCATCCCACATCATCCGGTTCTGCTTCGCCAAGACCGACGCCGCCATCGCCGAGGCGTTGACCCGTCTTGAGCGTTATTTCAAAGATTAGTGCCATCGGCGTGCCGCCTCCCTATGTAAACGGGCGACGGGAACTCATCGGGAACGGGTAGGCATGTTCTTCGACTTTTTGGAAGGCTTCAGCTACGGGCTGTTCGTGTCCTGCTTCCCCTGGTTCATCCTGGGGATGGTGGAGCCGCGCCTGGCCCTGCCGACCGACCCGCCGCGCCGCTGGCAGGCCATCGTGCGGTACTGGTTCCTGGTGCCGTTCCTGGCGTTTGTGCTGTGGCTGACCTCGTTGCCCGGCGGCATCGGCAGCCCGACGCTGGGTGGCTGGCTGGTCGGTTTGGCGGCCATCGCCATAGAGGTTCCGCTGGAACGCCGCTGGCGCCGTTGGCGGGCCGGCAAGTTGGAACGCCGCCGCAAGGCCGTGCTCGATGCCGCCCGCGCCGCCCTGGAGCGGGAGCAGCGCGAGGCCGGCGTGATTGACCTGGACCCCGAAAACCCGCCTGCAGGGGCTGACGATGTGATCCTAGGTCTGTGCGAAGGCAAGCGCCGCCTGCTTGATGCCCGCCGTCCCGACCTCGCCCTACAGGCTGACCGCCTGTATGCCCGTTATGCCCATGTGATCGATGTGCTGCGCGGCAAGTTCGACGAACGCGAGCTGACCTTCGAGCGGTCGCGCGGACTGGTGGCCGAGGTGGCGCGCGGTGCGGTGGACAATTTGTTGGGCATGGCCTCGCTGGCCCATGGCGTTGCCGGGGTGGACGCCGGTTTCGTGCGTCGCCGCCTGGACACCGAAGGCCCCCGTTTATCGCCCGAGGAACGGGAGGCACTGCGTCGCCGCCTCGATCTGGTGGACGACACCGACCGCCGGGTGCGGGATTTGGCGTCGCGCAACGAAGCCGCCATGACCGCCCTGGACGATGCGGCGGTGGCCGTGGCGCGGGTGGAAACCGAACGGGCGCAGGCCTCCGTGGCGGCCGAAACGGCGCTTCAGGACCTGCGCCGCTTTATCGACAAGGCCGACCTTTACGGCCGCAGTGCCGCCCTCAAGGAGTAGCAGTTCATGACCGAGAATCCGGCATCGCCGCTGAGTCTGTCCCTGCCGGTTGACGATATCGCCGCCGAGGTCGAAGAACAACTCGCCAAGGCCGAGGACCCCGAACTGGCCGCCATGGCCGAGGCTTTCGTGCAGGAAGTGCTGGCCGAGGAACCCATCGTCCCGGCCGAGGGCGGCACCCATCGCCAGCGCGAGGCGGTGGACAGCATGGGCGCCGAGATCCAGAAGCAGGCGGCCTATCGGAGTTCCATGCTTCAAGGCTCCATCCGCAAGCTGGCGCACGAGGGCGACGAGGGCGGGCCGGTGGCCAAGGCGCTGCTCAACCTGCGCAGCCGCATGACCGACCTCGACCCGCACCGCCAGAACCTGACCGACGGCGGCTTGGCCAAACTCCTGTCATTCATTCCTGGCGTCGGCACCCGGTTGCAACGCTACTTCCACAAATTCGAGACGGCGCAGCAGGCTCTGGACGCCATCATCAAGGACCTCGAATCCGGCCGCGACATGCTGCGCCGGGATAACGTGACCCTGGCCGACGATCAGGACGCGTTGCGCGACGTTTTGGGCCGCCTACGCCGTCAGATCGATCTGGGCGGCATGATCGACAAGCGGCTGGTCAAGGCGGCCGAGGGGCTGCCTGTCGATGATCCGCGCCGGGCGTTCATTGAGGAAGAACTGGTCTTTCCGCTGCGCCAGCGCATCGTTGACCTGCACCAGCAACTGTCGGTCAGCCAGCAGGGTGTCTTGGCCCTGGAAGTGGTCATCCGCAATAACCGCGAGCTTGTGCGCGGCGTGGACCGTGCCATCAACGTCACGGTGTCGGCCCTCAATGTCGCGGTGACGGTGGCGTTGGCTCTGGCGAATCAGCGTCTGGTGCTTGACCGGGTGGAGGCTCTGAATACCACCACGTCCGACATGATCGCGGGCACGGCCAAGGCATTGCGTGGGCAGGGCGTGGCGATTCAAAATCGCGCCGCGTCCAGCATGCTGGACATGGAAAAGCTGGAGGCCGCATTCGCCGACGTGCTTGGCGCCATTGAGGAAGTCTCCCGTTATCGCCGTGACGCGCTGCCCAAATTGGACGCCCAGATCGACCGGCTGGAGGATCTGACCGCCAAGGGCGCCGAGGCCATCACGCGCTTGGAACGCGGCAACGCAACGCACCCGGAAAACAGGGTCTGAATTCTTCTTGACGGGTGCTGCCGGGCAGGGGTAGAAACGCGACCTCGCCACATGGCGGGAACACAGTGGCGGGTATAGCTCAGTTGGTTAGAGCGCCTGGTTGTGGTCCAGGAGGCCGTCGGTTCGAATCCGTCTACTCGCCCCATCCTCCGCCCCCTAGGCGGAGCAGACGCATAAAAAAGGTCCGTGCCTCTGGCGCGGGCCTTTTTTCATGGTCGTCAGCGATTGGGGGAAAGCTGTGGGACGCCTGCTTTACAGCTCGCCGTATTCCAGGCGTTGCCCGTCGCCGGAAGTCGCCGGAAGGGGTGCCGGTCGGGCTTGCGCGGCAGGGGGAGGCGCTGTTGTCTGGGGCGCGGCGGACAGTGCTGCCGTGGGGGTGGGCACTTCGTCGTGGTCGTCGTCGTGGCGGTCGGTGCGGTCCTTGTCGCGCATGGCCCGGCCCAGGGCCGCGCGGCGCGACAAGTCTTCCTTGATCGCGGCGACGTCGGTTTCCAGGCTTTTCATGCGGCGTTGCAGATCGACCAGGGTGGACTGCATGGCGGCCTTGTCGGCGCGGCCGGCGTCGGTCAGGTCGCGCAGCGTCTTTTGCAGTTGCTCGTCGATGGCCTTGATGCGGCGCTCGTTGTCTTGCTGCACGTTTTCACGCAGCCGCCCGGCGTCGTCGCCTAGCTCCTTGCGCAGCGCCTTGCCGCGCCGGTCCATTTCGCCTTCCATGCGGGCGATGGCGCTTTCCACGTCGGCGCGCAGTTCGACCTTGATCTGATAGGCGTTCTTGACCAGCGACGAGACATAGGACATCAGCCCGACGCCCATGACCAAGACCAAGGCAATGGCCAGGGTTATTCCCGCTACGGCTCCGAAGCTCATTGGCTGGGGCCCCCTCCTGCGCCCATTGTGCGTGCTGGGTCATCGTCGTAACGGCTTGACGGTGCCGCCCCTCCACGCCGATGATCGGCCAGCCCGAACACTGTCCATTATCTCTGGTGTGGATGCAAGGGTGGTTGCTCGGCGCCAGGAACGCCCTCATGTAGGCACATGCGCATCGTCACGATGGAGCGTTGAACATCATGGAGCAGTCTGCCTCTGCCCGCCGCCGCTCGGCTGCTACGGCCGCCGGCGCCCCCGATACCACGCCGCCGACGACCACCGAGGAGTTGATCGCCTGGATCACCGCGCGCGGCATGACCGAGGTGGAGTGCCTTGTTCCCGACATGGCCGGAGTTCCGCGCGGCAAGATCCTGCCGGCCCACAAGTTCATCGGCGGCCTGCACGAGCGTGGCTTGCGCCTACCGGAGTCCCTGTTCATCCAATCGGTGACGGGCGATTACCCCGAAGAAGACATCATGCCCGACATCGACCAGGACATGTACCTGCGGCCCGATCCGTCGAGCATCCGCGTGGTGCCGTGGTACGACGAGCCGACCGCGCAGGTCATCAACGACTGCTTTTACCGCGATGGCAGCCCGGTGGAGATGGCCCCCCGGCATGTCCTGCGCCGGGTGCTGGCATTGTATGAGGCGCGCGGCTGGCGGCCCGTCGTGGCGCCGGAACTGGAGTTCTATCTGGTCAAGGTCAACACCGATCCCGATTACCCGCTGGAGCCGCCCATCGGGCGGTCGGGGCGGCCGGAGATCGGTCGTCAGGCGTTCGGCATCGACGCGGTGAACGAGTTCGACCCGCTGTTCGAGGATGTCTACGACTACGCCGAGGCGCAGAACCTGGACGTCGATACGCTGCACCACGAAGGCGGCGCGGCGCAGATGGAGATCAATTTCGAGCACGGCGAAGCCATGTCGCTGGCCGATCAAGTGTTTCTGTTCAAGCGAACCCTGCACCAGACGGCGCTGCGCCACAATCTCTACGCCACCTTCATGGCCAAACCGTTGGAAGGCCAGCCGGGCAGCGCCATGCACCTGCATCAGTCGATTGTGGAAGAGGCCACCGGAACCAACTTGTTTGCCACGCCCGATGGCGGGGAAAGCGACCTGTTCCGCTGGCACATCGGCGGCCTTCAGAAGTTCCTTCCGCAGGCGATGCTTTTGCTGGCCCCCAACGTCAACAGCTACAGGCGGCTGGTGAAGAATTTCTCGGCCCCCATCAACATGCACTGGGGGCATGACAACCGCACCGTGGGCCTGCGCGTCCCGGTGTCCCAGCCGGCCAACATGCGCATTGAAAACCGCCTGTCGGGGGCCGATGCCAACCCTTATCTGGCCATCGCGGCATCGTTGGTGTGCGGGTATCTGGGGATGATCGACGAGATCGAGCCAACCAAGCCGATCACCGGGTCGGGCTACACCAAGGCCCATGCCTTGCCCAAACACCTGCCCGACGCCATCGAACGGTTCCAGCACGCCCGTCGCCTGCACGATGTCCTGGGCGAAATGTTCTGCGCCGCCTTTGCCGCCGTGAAGGGCGCGGAGTGGGATGCCTATCAGGACGTCATCAGTTCCTGGGAACGCGAGTACCTGTTGCTGAACGTGTAGGGCATGAAAACGGCGCCCCACCACGCGATGGGGCGCCGTCCCGCACTGTTCAGGGCGAAGCGTTACTGGCTGCTGCCACCCGTTGTCCCACTGGGCGGAGTGCCCGTGCTGGGGCTGCTTTCCATGCCGGGGCTGGTGGTCCCCAGGCTCGGCGAGGTGCTCATGCCGGGGCTGGCGGGCGGCTCCTCGGACGGCGTTTCGGCCGTCTGGGGCTGCATGTTGCTGATGTCGACGTCCAGGGCCTGCAGGGTTTCGGTGTCGGGTTCACCGCTTGCCTGAGCTTGCCCTTGCTGCTGCTGGAAGTCACGCAGCGCCTGCTGGGTATTCGGACCCCACACGCCATCGACTTCAAGGTCCGCGGCCCCTTGATCCTTCAGGGCCTGCTGAATCTGCCGCACGGCTTCGGAGTCTTCGGTGATCTGCGCGGTCTGCCCGGACGAACCCATGGCGGATGACCCGCTCATGGACGAACCGCTGGCAGGCTCGCTGCCGACTTGGCTGGACTGCGCGCTGCTGCCGGAACTGACATCACCAGAAACGCTGCCCTGACCTGACACTCCGGTCGGGGCCGCGCTGCTGTCGGAGGCCTGCGAACCCGTACCGGCGGCGTGGGCAGAACCAGCGGCCAACGCGGCGGCCAGAATAGTCGAAAGAAGAAGCTGCTTTTTCATGGGGAAACTCCTGGTGAATTCAAAATGCGGAGCCGAAGCTCCAAGGGTGGCGTGCCTAACAACGCCTGCCGGCCATGGGCGTTCGCCCAAATTGCCGGGGGGTAGGCTCGGCTCTAATGGGAAACGCCCAGGCGGCGGGCCTCTGCGGCGGGGTCGCGGTCCTGCACGACGCGCAAACCGGCGTCTTCGGCAACGCGCGCGGCATCGTCGTTGCGGGCGCCGGGCGCGAACCACAACACCTTGAGGCCGAAGGGATCTTTGGCGTGACGAGCACCCTCGGCGGCCATCTCGGCATCCTTTGGGGTGCCGTAGACGAGAACCATGTCGATGGTGGATGAAATGTCGGCCACCCGGCCCGGTACCACCTCGCCCAGATGAAACTCGCCAGCCAGATCAGGATTGACCGGGATCACGCGATATCCCTCCATGCGCAGATCCAGAGCGTGCTTTTCGCTGTCCTGGCCGGGCTTGTAGCCGATGACCGCCACCTTGAAGGTGTCGTTGAGGCATTCACGCAGATAGTCGTCGGGATAAGGAATAGGGCCGCCGGTGCCGACGGCGTCTGCCGTGTGGCGGAACTCGGTCATGGGTGCCTCCGTCGGAGTGATGTCTCCGACAGCAACGCGTGCGGGGTGCTTACGGGTGCAGGCGGGGCTTAGAGGTGCAGGCGGGCGATTTCCACCTTGATGCAGCGGTTCATGACCACCTTCAGGCCCGCCGCCTCGGCCCGCTGGGCCGCGGAATCGCTGCGGATGCCGGACTGGAGCCAGATGCCGTGGATGCCCTTCGCGGCCGCTACGGCAATGGCTTCGTCCACCACGGCGCCCGCCGCGTCGGAGTTGCGGAACACGTTGACCAGATCAATGGGGGCGGGCACGTCGGAGAGGCGCGCCCGCACCGTTTGGCCCAGGAACTCCTGCCCCGCGAGGCCGGGATTGACCGGAATGACCCGGTATCCCTTGGCCTTGAGGAACAGGGCGATATCGTGGCTTGGCCGCGACCGGGTGGCGGAGAAGCCCACCACGGCGATGGACTTCACGCCGTCCAGGACCGACGCCAGATAGTCGTCGGGGTAGGGGATGCGGCTCCACAGATCGTCGGGCAGGACGTCGGGGGAATGGCGGAAGGTCATGGCAGCTCCAAAAGGGCCTGGTCCAGATCGCGGATGAGGTCGGCCGCGGTTTCAATGCCGACCGACAGCCGGATCACCTCGTCGCCCGCCCCGGCGGTATTGCGCTGTTCTTCGCTCAATTGGCGATGGGTGGTGCTGGCCGGGTGCAGGATGAGCGAGCGCGTGTCGCCGATATTGGCCAGATGGCTGAACAGCGTGACCCGCTCGACCAGCGCCTTGCCCGCCGCGTAGCCGCCCTTGAGGCCGAAAGTGAACACGGCGCCCGGACCCTTGGGCAGATACTTTTCCTGCAACGCCTTGTAGGGCGACCCGTCCAGCCCGGCATGGCTGACCCACGCCACGGCGGGATGCCCGGCCAGGAACTGGGCCACCTTGGTCGCGTTCTCCACATGGCGTTCCATGCGCAGGTGCAGCGTCTCGATGCCGCTGATGGTCAGCCACGCGTTCATCGGACTGAGCGCCGGGCCGAAGTCGCGCAGCGCCACGGCGCGGGCCTTGGTGGTGAAGGCGAAATCGCCGAACGTTTCATAGAAGGTCAGGCCGTGGTAAGCCGGTTCGGGCTGGGCCAGCGACGGGAACTTGTCGTTTTTGGCCCAGTCGAAACGCCCGCTTTCCACAATGGCCCCGCCGACCGCGTTGCCGTGCCCGGACAGGAACTTGGTGGTCGAATGGACCACGATGTCGGCCCCCCATTCGATGGGGCGGCAGAGGTAGGGCGTCGCCATGGTGTTGTCGACGATCAGCGGAATGCCTGCGTCCTCGGCCACGCGGGCGACGGCCTCGATATCCACGATGATGCCGCCGGGATTGGCCAGAGCCTCGATAAAGATCGCCTTGGTCTTGGGCGTGATGGCGGCGCGGAAGTTGTCAGGGGCCGACGGGTCAACGAAGTGACAGGTCCACCCCAGTTTGCGGAACGACTGCCCGAACTGGGTGATCGACCCGCCATAGAGGTTGCGGCTGGCGATGAACTCGTCGCCCGGCTCCAGCAGGGTGAAGAACGTCATGAACTGCGCGGCGTGGCCCGACGCGCAGCACACCGCCGCCCGGCCGCCTTCAAGGCTCGCGATGCGTTCTTCGAGGACGCTGACGGTGGGGTTGGTCAGGCGCGAGTAGATGTAGCCAAAGGTGTGCAGGTTGAACAGGTTGGCCGCGTGGTCGGCGTCGTCGAACACATACGACGTGGTCTGGAAAATCGGCGTGGAGCGCGCCCCGGTGGTTGGGTCGGGCGAAGCTCCGGCGTGGATCGCCAGGGTTTCAAACCCGCAGTCGCTCAGGCCGTCGCTGTTGCCCCGGCCCGGCGCCTTGCGCTTCTTGCTGGAGACGATGCCGGAATTGACGCCCTGCCACGACAATTCGCCGCCCAGGCGACCGTATTCGATCTTTGGGCAGCGGTTCATGACCACGGCAAGGCCCGCCTGCTCGGCCCGCATGGCGGCATCGTCGTTGCGCACGGCAAGCTGCATCCACACCACCTTGAGGCCAAGGCGCTTGGCTTGTGCAATCGCCTCGTCGGTGACGGCCCCGGCAGCGGCCGAATTGCGGAAGATATCCACCATGTCCACGTGATCGGGAATGTCAGCCAGCGAGGCATAAACCTGCTCGCCCAGCAAGGTCTGTCCGGCCAGCTTCGGGTTGACCGGGATGACCCGATAGCCCTTTTCCTGCATGTACTTCATGACGAAGTGGCTGGGCCGGTTGGCATCGGCCGAGGCACCCACCAAGGCGATCGTCTTCACCTGCGCCAGAATCTCCCGCAGATAGGCGGCTGGATAGGGAAGGGTGGCATTAGGATCGTCGGGCAGAACGGCCGAAACGTGCAGGAAGGTCATAGCATGGGGACTCCGCGGTCAGAAACGAGACCGAGTGTACCCAAATCATTCCTACCAGGGTAGCAGGCGTCGCAACCCCCGCCGCAGCCCCGGACTAAGGCCCACGGCCACGCCCAGGCCAAGCCCTGCGGCGAGCAGCCGCACGGGATGCGCCGCCACGGCGGCATGGGCACGCGCGCCGACCGCCATGCCGTGATCGAGCATCATGGCGTGGGTTGTTGGCGGCGCTGGCGGCGGTGTGGCCTTCCGGCCCGTCGCTGGCGAGGGCGGCGGGGGCGCGGCGGCCAGCCCCATGGCGGTGAATGGGGCTACGGCACCCTTGAGGGCGACCTGAGCCGCGCGGCGGCGCGTGCGGCCGATCAGCGACCCGGTGAGCCATACCACCAAGGCCAGGATCAAGGCTCCGGCCGCCACCGACAACGCGGCGGCAACCGGACTCATGTCTTCTGCCAGCGCCAAAAAAAGGGCGGTTCCGGCAAAGCCCAGGGCGAGCATCACAAGAACGCCCACGATGATGAGGCTGACCGCGCTGATGACGGTGGCGGACAGATGCAGCTTGAGGGCCGATTTGACCACGTTGGCTTGGGCCGAGAGTGCTCCCAGGATCATGCGGCGTTCCCCCTAGGCGGTTGCTCAGCGGCGGCCGAGCAAGGCGCCCAGGACGATGCCGATGGCAAACGCCCCGGCCAGGGTCGACAGCGGATGCGCCTTGACCTGCTCGCGCGCCTTGCCGGTGGCTTCTTCGGCCTGTTTGCGCGCCTGATCGCCATAGACGCGGGCATGGCCATAGGCTTCGCGCAGGCTTGCCATTCCGTGGCGTCCGGCGTCTTCGGCAGTTTCACCCAATTGTTCGGAATAGGTGGCGAGTTGCTGGCGCAGGCGGTCCATGTCGTCCTGCAAGCGCGATAGTTGCTTCCTCGGGCCTCCGTGCGACAGCATGGTCGTCTCCCCATGGGCATCCGTGAGGGCGCGAATTCGCCTTCATTCGCATCATCAACGCAAAGCGCGTGGCGCAGGTTCCCTCCTTGGCAGGGGGATCACCTTTTGGGGCGGTTGCGGGTCCATGGGTTGTGTCAGGGCGTTGGTGGGGCAATATAGGGCGATGGGTTACTCCGTCGTTTCTCATTGGTCCCACTGGGGAATTCCCGTTGCTCATCACAATGCCTTCCGTACCACACCGTGTGTTCAGCGCCGTTTTGACGGCACTGGTGCTGTCGGGCTGCGCACGCCTGGGGCTTGGTGAGAGCGATCAGTCTGCCTCGGACACGCCGAGTGTGTTTTCCGAGGCTCCGCCCGTGGAGGGGCCGCGTATTCCCTATGAGGTCACGATTGCCGGGGTCGACGACGGTGACTTGCGCGAAGCCCTGGACGACGCATCGCGTCTGCGCCAGTTGGCCGATGACGCTCCCGCCTCCATCCTTGCCCTGCGCCGCCGGGCGACCGACGACGCCGACCGCCTGGGCCGCGTCCTGCGCAGCCGTGGGCACTATGCCGCGAAGGTCGAGCCGGTCATCGACCAGGATGTTGATCCGGTGCGGGTGACGTTGACCGTGGATCCCGGACCCATCTACGGCATCGTCGAATTCAATGTTGAATACGTCGATCCGCCCCCTCCCGCCGATGCCGACGTGCCGCGCGATTTGGCCGCGCTGGAGTTGGAGCAGGGACAGCCGGCGCGGGCAGAGGACGTACTGGCGGCTGTCGCCAAGGTTGGCGAGACGTTGCGCAATCAAGGCTATCCGTTCGGCCGCACGGTCGGCCATACCGCGCGGGTCGATCATGCCGACCGCACGATGCGGGTCACGGTGCAGGCGGAAAGCGGCCCTCCGGCGGTGTTTGGCTCCACATCCTTTACCGGCCTGACCAGCGTCGAGGAAAGCTACCTGCAACGGCAGATCACCTTTCACGAGGGCGAACGCTTCGATCAGCGCGAAATCCAGGAACTGCGCCGTACCCTTCTGGGCACTGGCCTGTTTCAAGCGGTGTCCATCACCCCGGCGGAGGCGGTGGATGCGGACGGCACGCTGCCGCTGACCGTGGAGGTCGAGGAGGCCGACCATCGCAGCATCGGCGTCGGCGCGCGGTACTCATCGAGCCTCGGCTTGGGCGCGAACGTGTTCTGGGAACACCGCAACCTGTTCAACCGGGATGAGGATTTCCGGGCCGAGCTGGATGTCTCCGAACGGGCACAGACCTTGGGCGCGGACTTCACCAAGCCGACGTTCCTGGGGCGGCGCGGCCAGTTCCTGCGTGGCAATGCCGAGGCGGCGCAGGAAGAATTCGAGGCTTATGACCGCACGGGCATTCTCGCCCAGGTCAGCATTGAACGCAGCCTCAGCCCGACGTGGACGGCATCCATCGGAACGGGCGTCGAGTATGCCAAGATCACGGACAGCAAGGAAACTCACCGATCGATGCTGTGGGGCGTTCCGCTCCGGGCGTGGCGCGATGCGACAGACAGCCGCCTGGACCCGCGCGAAGGGTCGCGGCTGGATTTCGGGATCACGCCGTATGTCGGGTCCTATGACGGGCCGGTCATGTTTACCCGCAACATCGCTGAAGGGCGCCTCTATTACCCGCTGACCGACGACGGCTGGACGGTGTTGGCCGGACGCGTTGCCGTGGGAGCTATCGCTGGGAGTGAGCGTGACGACATTCCGCCCGACAAACGCTTCTATTCCGGCGGCGGCGGGTCGCTGCGCGGGTACGGGTATCAGTTGGCCACCGATGTCGATGCCAACGGTAGCCCCATCGGCGGCAAGTCGCTGTTCGAGATAGGCCTGGAACTGCGGCGGAAAATCACCCAAACCCTCGGCGTGGTGCCATTCATTGAAGGCGGTCGCGCGTTCAGTGACCAGATGCCCAATCCTGCCGACGATCTTTTCTGGGGGGTAGGGTTGGGGGCGCGGTATTACTCGCCGGTCGGACCGATCCGCTTTGACGTGGCGGTGCCGCTGGACCGTCGTCCGGGCGTGGACGATCCGTATCAGATCTATATCAGCCTGGGGCAGGCTTTCTGAGATGGCTTGGATGTGGCGCGTCTTGATTGGGGTGGCGGCCCTGATCGTGCTGATCGTTGCCGGTGTCGGGGTTGTGGTGGGAACCGCGCCGGGCAGTCGATGGGTGGTGGACCGCGCGCTTGAGGCGGCGGGGTCCGTGCGTGCGGCCTCCGTCGAAGGCACGCTGCTCGACCGCCTGACCCTGCACGGTGTCGAGGTCGCAGACAACGCCGGGACGTGGCTGACGGCCGACACCGTGACCGTGGACTGGCAACTTGCGCGGCTGCTGGGTGGGCGTCTGTGGATCGACCAACTGGTCGCCCGCGAGGTGCATGTCGCCCGCCCGCCCGAGCCTGGCGTCGAAACCTCGCAAGAGGGCGGCAGCGGGTTCGACCTTAGTCAACTTGAGCGCCTGACCCTGCGGCAGCTTGACCTGGATGGCGTCCATGTGGCCGAACCCGTGCTGGGCGCGCCGATCAATTTCCGCGCCGCCGGACTGGCCACCGGCACCGAGCAGGGCGGTATTGACGCGCAGCTTGAGGCCAGACGCCTCGATGCCCCCGGTGAGGCGCGCGTGGAAGTCCGTCACCGGCCGGGCGGCGTTCTCGGCGTCCATGTCGCGGCGTTTGAGCCAGAGGGTGGCGCCATCGCGCGGCTGCTGGATCTGCCCGGCCTGCCAGCGGTGCGCCTATCCTTGAACGGCGAGGGTCCGGTCGGGCAGTGGCAAGGCGCGCTGCTGGCCGAGGCCGAAGATTTCGTCACGGTCGAGGCCGATCTGACCCTGTCCCTGGCCGCCGCGCGGACGGCGTCACTTGCCGGGACGGCCCGTCCCGGCCCGCTGATGCCGGGCGAAATCACCGCTGCGACTGGCGAGACGTTGGAATTCGCCGCCACGGTGCGCCAAGACTCCGGGTTTGCCGTCGAGAACCTGCGCCTGCGGGGCGCCGGGTGGACGCTTGGCGGAGCGGGAGGCGTCGATGAGGGGGCGCAGGTCGCCGGGCAGGCGGTGCTGGATATCACCGATGGGGCGGGATTTGCCTTGCTGATTGGCGTTCCGGTAGGGCAGGGCCGTCTGGAAACACGCGTTCAGGGGCCGCTGGATCGAATGGACGTCGCCCTGGACGCCTCGCTGGTCGGAACCGTCGTGCGCACTGCGGAGGTGCGCGCCCGTGCCGTGGTCGGCGGAGAGGTCACGCCGTTTTCCGCCGAAGGCCGGGTGGGGGGCGTCAGCGAGCTGGTCCCCGAGGCTGCTCCCCTGGTGGGCGAGGGCCTCGATTTCGCCGTCACCGGAACGGTGCGCCTGGAGGACAGCGAGATCGCCGTCGAGCGGCTGACCGTGCAGTCGCCGGTGATGGGGGCGGAGTACGTCGGCGCTATCGCCTTGGCGCCGCTTGGGGTTGCCGGTGGTCTGGAAGCGTCGATTACCGATCTGGCAGCCTTGGAACCTCTGACCGGGATAGCCCTGCGCGGCGTCGGCACCGTGGCGGCTGATCTGCGGGCGGATCAGGAAACGATCGTGGGGGGACTCCGCATCCTCCTGCGCGACTTTGCCACCGGCATTGCCCAGGCCGATGCCCTGGTGGCGGGGCAAGTGGATGCCGCCTCCACCGTGCGGTGGCGGGGTGAGGAAATTATATTGTCGGACCTGCGTCTGCGGGCGCCGGGGGCCAGTCTCGATGCGTCGATGGCTATGACCGGCTTTGAGGTGCTGGATGGAACGTTCGTTCTTGAGGCGTCCGACCTTGCCCGCCTTGACCTCGGCGTCGAGGGTGCGGCGCGGGCCGAGGGCCGTATTGGTGGGACTCTCGGGGCGCCGGAACTGACCGCCGCCGTGGGCGGAAAGGATGTGCGCGTGGCCGGCCTGGACGTCCGCCAGCCGTCGGCTGGGCTGCGTCTGACTGGGCAGCAGGTAGACCTGAGCGATGTGCGGGCGCGCATCGCCGGTGTGCAGGTCGCGGGACGGCTGGCGGTGCCATTCGACACGGCCCTTCTTGACGGTGCATTTTCCCTGGACCTCCAAGCGCCCGAGGAACTGGCAACCCTGACCGGCCAGCCAATCACCGGCCGTCTTGTGGGCGACGTGACCTTTGCCCCGATGCGCGGCACGCAGGGGCTTTCGGCGCGGCTGAACGGCGAGGCATTGGCCTTGCCCGAGGCAGGCGTGGCGCTGCGGAGCGTTCAGGCGCAGGCCGATCTGTCCGACCTGTTCGGTGCGCCGCGCGGGCGCATCGACGTGACGGCCGGCGAAGGCGGGGCAGGGACGGTGATGTGGCAGGATGCCCTGCTGCGGGCTGACCTGAGCGACGGTGCCGGAGCGTTTTCGGTTACGGTACGCGGCCCCCCGACCACCCCCTATACCGCCGAGGCCGGGGGACGCCTGACCATGGCCGAAGCCACGGCCATCCGCCTGAATACCCTGCGCGTGGCGAATCCCGACCATGCCGTGCGCATGACCGCTCCGACCACCCTGACCTTGACGGGGGGAGATATCGACCTGGGGCCGACGCGACTTGACGTCGACGGTGGAACGCTGGCGGTGGAGGCCCGCCTGGCCGGGGGGGCGGTAGACCTGTCGGTGACGGGTCGGAACCTGCCCATGACGGTGCTGGAACTCGCCGTGACAGATTACCCGGTTGAGGGTATGGCGGCGCTGGACGTGCGGCTGACCGGGCCGCTCAGGCGCCCGACCGGGCGGATCCAGCTCCGGACCTCGCCGCTGGCAATTCCCGAGGCCGGTGTCGAAGGGTTGGTGGTCGAAGTTGATGGCGACATCGCGGGCGGCCGATTAAGCGGGCAGGCCCGCCTGTCGGGGATAGCGCCTGAACCCGCCGTCATGACCGCCGATGTGCCGGTGGCTTTTTCGGACAGCGGCATCCCATCCATTCCCGAAACGCAACCGTTGTCTGCCGCGATAGACTGGCACGGCCCTGTGCAGTCGGTTTGGGCGCTGGTGCCGCAGATCGGGCACCGCGTCGCCGGGCAGGCCGTGGTCCAGGCGCGCGTTACGGGCACCCTTGCCGCGCCTCAGTACTCCGGCGAAGCGGCGATGGTTGATGGGTCATACGAGAATTTCGAGTGGGGCACGGTCTTGCGCGACCTGCGCTTTACGGCGGGGCTTACTCCCAACGGGGACGTGTCGCTCCAGGCCTCGGCCACCGATGGCGGGTCAGGGCGGGTCACGCTCGACGGCACCATCGACAACAGCCAGGCCGACATCAGTCTGGTGCGCGCCCGCGTTGCCCTGCAACAGGTCCAGGCGGTGCGTCGGGATGACCTTCAGGCGGGGGTCAGTGGGGAAGTCAGCTACGAGGGCACCTTCGACGAAGGCACGGTGCGCGGCGACCTGAGCACGGAAACGGTGCGCCTGACCCTGGGCGCGGCGCTGGGCGGGGGGATCCCTGAACTGGACGTGGTGGAGGTCAACTCCGCGGCCATTGGTGATCCCGAACGCGTCTCCGTGGCGGCCGAGGGCGGTGGGCCTGCGTTTGGCAGCGCCATCGCGCTGGATGTGCGGGTACGGATGCCGAACCGTATCTACGTGACGGGGCAGGGCCTGGATTCCGAATGGCAGGGCCAACTGACCCTCGGCGGCACGCTGGCCGAGGCGCGCATTGTCGGCGCTTTGCAGGTGGTGCGTGGTACCTTCGCGGCCCTCAATCGCTCGTTTGCTCTGGAAACCGGCACGGTCGAGTTTACTGGCGGCGAGGAGATCGACCCCACCGTTGCCGTCCGCGCCGTGCACAAGGCTGAGGAGATCACCGCCATCGTCGAAATCAGCGGCTTGGCGAGCGATCCGACCGTGGCGCTCGACTCGCGCCCATCGCTGCCCGAGGACGAGATCATTTCGCGGGTGCTGTTTGGGCGCGGCATGGGGGCGCTCGGTCCGGCCGAGGGGGTGGCCGTGGCTCAGATGGCGGCGCGCATGGCCGGCATCGGCGGCGGTGGGCCGGGCGTCCTGGAGCAGATGCGCGGCGCTTTGTCCCTCGACGTGCTTTCGGTGGGCGGCGGGGCCGATGGGCCGACCGTGGAAGCGGGTCGGTACGTGGGCGAAAACGTCTATGTCGGGGTCGAGCGCGGCGCGGGTACCGACAGCACCTCGGTCGAGGTCGAGGTTGAACTGACCCCCAACGTGACCCTTGAGACGCGCGGCTCGGCCCGCAGCGGGGCCGATATCGGCGTACAGTGGAAATTCGATTACTAGTGTTACGTCCTTCGTCTATCCTGAAACCTTCACAGTGCCGGTTTCGGGGCATGTTTCAGGACGGGGGTTGCGGGAATGTCGTTGGATTGGCTGGGTATCGCGTCGGGCCTTTTGGGCGGCCTAGCCTTGTTTCTGTACGGACTGGACAAGGCCGCTGCCGCGCTGAAGGCCGTGGTGGGCGAGAAGATGCAGCCCATGCTGGCCTCGCTCACCCGAAATCGCTGGGCCGGGGCGGCGACCGGCGCAACGGTCACGGCGGTCATCAATTCATCGACGGTAACGACGGTGCTGGTGGTCGGCCTGATCAGTGCCGAGGTCATGACCCTTACCCAGGCCATCCCGATCATCTTTGGGGCCAACATCGGGTCCACGTTCACCGCTCAAATCATAGCCTTTAAGTTCACAGCCATCGGGCTGCCGATGGTCGCCGCCGGCTTTGGCGCCATGCTGCTCGCCAAGCAGGATGCGGTGCGCCACTGGGGCGCCATGTTCATGGGCCTGGGGCTGGTGCTGTTCGGCATGACGCTGATGGGCGATTCCATGGCGCCCATGCGTGATTATCCGCCGTTCATCAACTTGATGCTCAGCCTGAGCAATCCGCTGCTTGGCATCCTGGTCGGGGCGCTGCTGACGGCAGTCATTCAGTCGTCGGCGGCCGCTACGGGCGTTGTCATCGTCATGGCCTCCCAGGGCCTGATAAGCCTGGATGCAGGCATCGCCGTGGTGTTTGGATCAAATATCGGAACCTGCAGCACTGCCTTGCTGGCAGCCATCGGGAAGTCGCGCGACGCTGTGCGCGCCGCCCTTGTGCATGTGCTGTTCAACGTGTTCGGCGTGATCCTGTGGATGGCGTTCATCCCGCAGTTGGCCGATCTGGTGGTGCTGATTTCCCCGTCCTCCCCCGAATTGGTCGGCGCGGAGCGTCTGGCGGCCGAGGTGCCGCGTCAGGTCGCCAATGCTCACACCCTGTTCAACGTCATCAACACGTTCCTGTTCATCGGATTTGTCGATAGCATGGCGCGGCTGGTGGTGCGTCTTGTCCCCGATCGGCCGGTGGTCCTGCCGCCGGCCGCGCAGCCGCAGTATCTTGCCTTTGAGCTTATCTCCACCCCGTCGCTCGCGCTGGATGCCGTCCAGCGCGAAATCGAGCACATGGGTAAGTTGGTGGACGGCATGATGGCGGTCATCATGCCCGCCGCGCTGAAAGGCACGCCGTCGGAGTTGTACCGCATCGCCGAGATGGACGCCGACGTGGATGCCCTCCATTCAGCCATCGTTGAGTATATGCGTCAGGTGGGGCGCGGTACGTTGTCCAAGCCTCAGTCCGAACGCTATGTACGGCTGATGGAGGTTGCCAACTCCCTGGAACAGGTCGGCGATATCATCGAGACGGAGCTTGTCCAAACCGGACTGCGCCGCGTCGAGGGTGGTGTACAGGTCAGCGCGCCGACGCAGCAACTTCTGCTCGACCTCCACGAACGCGCCCGCGAGGGGCTGTCCATGGCGGTTGAAGCCGTGGTCGAGCATGACGTCGCAAAGGCTACACGCGTGGTGGCCATGAAATCCGGGATTGGTGCGCTGGCCCATCAGGCCGTCGAGCACGGCGCCAAGCGGCTTGTATCGGATGCGCCCAACCGAATGCGCGCCTACACTCGGGAGATGGAGGTCATCGAGAAGCTCCGGCGCGTTTACTATTTCTCAAAACGCATGGCGCAAACGGTCCTCGCCCCGCAGGATACGGACGGTGTGCCGCCTTCGGCACGCGTTGCGCATACCCCTGATCCGGATGGGGACCCGACTCCGCCGGCGGTTCCCGAACTCGCCCCCGACCCAGTGCTCGCAATGGCGCCGGACCATGTCATGTTGCCTGATGGCAGTCCTGACGGGCGGTAGGCGGGTGGCCGATGCGGTGAACCAGGCAGCGCACTGGTGGCACCGCGCGGCTGTCCGGGGCGGTCATGCCTCGGTTGCAGCCGGGCCATGGTGCTGACGCGCCCGCCGCAACCTTCCTGAAGGGGCGCGTCGGCCTGGCGCAATAGCCTTACTCCGCTGCTGCCTTGTCCCGCGTCGCGGCGGCGCCGGGCAGGCGGTGCCCGCGTTCGAATGCCGTGATGTAATCGCGTGTCATTGGCACCGTGGTATTGCGGCGTGCGATTTGGAGCTGGAACACCACCTGGTCGTCGTAGCGGAACACCGCCTCGCAGCCGGCCAGATAGAACTCCCACATGCGGCAGAACTTCTCGTCGTACAGCCTCATGGCGTCGGCGCGGCGGGCCATGAAGCGGCCGCGCCACGCGTGCAGGGTTTCGGCGTAGTGGTGGCGCAGGATCTCGACATCGGTGACGATGAGGCCCGAGCGCTCGATCGCGGCCATCAATTCCGAGAGGGCCGGAGTATAGCCGCCGGGGAAGATGTACTTGCGCAGCCAGGCGTTGGTTCCGCCGGGCGGGCTGGTGCGGCCGATGGTGTGCAGCACGAACACACCGTCTTCGGCCAGCAGGTCCAGCGCCTTGGCAAAGAACTCGTCGTAGTGATTGACGCCGACATGCTCGAACATGCCGACCGACACGATGCGGTCGAAGCGCCCCTGGTGGGTGCGGTAGTCGCGCAGGAAAAACTCCACTTGGCCCGATAGCCCTGCGGTGCGGGCGCGCTCGCGGGCGACGGCAAGCTGTTCGCGTGACAGCGTCACTCCCTCGACCCGGCAGCCGAAGGTGCGGGCCAGATACAGCGCGGTCCCGCCCCAACCCGATCCGATGTCGAGGACCCGGTGGCCGGAGGCCAGTAGGAGCTTGGCGGCGATGTGACGTTTTTTGGCCTCCTGCGCTTCCTCCAACGTTTCCTGGCCGGTGGCGTAATAAGCACAGGAGTACTGCCGGTCACTGTCGAGGAACAGGTCGTACAGCGCTCCCGACAGGTCATAGTGGTGGGCGACGTTGGCCTGGGCGCGGGCAAGGGGATTGTGTTGGTGGATCCACCGCAAGGTACGGTTCAACCACCACTGCGCCCGCAGTGCCCAGTGACTGTCCGGGTGCCGGCTCATGTTGTAGATGACCAGCCCCAGGAAGTCGTACAACGTCCCCTGTTCAACGGTCAGGGTGCCGTCAGTAAACGCCTCGCCGGCTGCCATGTGGGTGCTGGTGAGCAACCGCCAGTGCAGTGCGGGATCGTGCAGGCGAATGGTGACGGAGGGAGGGATGCGCTCCGGTGGCAGGTCCGTGATCGGCAGCCCCATGAAACGGTGGTGCGAGCCGTGCGCGTCAATGACCGTCAGGTCGCCGTGGCGGATTAACTTTTCCAGCAACCGGGACAACAGCATGCGCGCTCCTCCCTATTCCGTTGTGTCGTGGTCCCTCCCTTGAGCGTCAATACCCGCCGGTTACGAATGGTTCCCAATCAACCTACTGATTAGCACCCGCGCCACTGCGCCGGGCGCTTTTGAAGGAAGGCGTCAATGCCTTCACTGGCGTCCTGCGCCGCCATGTTTCGAGTCATGACCTCGCTGGCGTAGACGTAGGCGGCCTCAAGCGGCATTTCGACTTGCCGGTAAAAGGCTTCCTTGCCGAGCGCCAGGGTCAGGGGTGATTTAGAGGCGATCAAGGTCGCCATATCGGCCACGGCGGCATCGAGGTCGGCGGCGGGGACAGCGTGGTTGATCAGTCCGGCGGCCTCGGCCTCCGCAGCGGAAATCGGGCGGCCCGACAGCAGCATCTCCATGGCCTTCTTGCGACCCACCGCGCGGCTGAGAGCCACCATCGGGGTCGAACAGAACAGGCCGATGTTGACGCCCGGCGTGGCAAACTTCGCCTCATCGGCCGCATAGGCCAGATCGCAACTGGCGACAAGCTGGCACCCTGCGGCGGTCGCCATGGCGTGAACCTTGGCGATCACCGGCTTGGGCAGGTGGACCACGGTGGTCATCAGTTTTGAGCACTGATCGAACAGCGGGCGGTGCTGCTCGCGCGGCAGGCCACGCACTTCCTTGAGGTCATGACCGGCGCAGAAGGCCGGGCCGTTGGCGGCAATCACCACCACCTTCACCGAATCATCCTGCGCAATGAGGTCCAGAGATTGCTGGAGGGCAGCCATCAATGCCACGGATAAAGCATTGCGTGCCGCAGGTCGGTTCAATGTCAGCGTGCACACGCCATCCGCATCATCACGCAGTAGAATCGGGGCGTCCCGATCGAGAGAAGGGCTGTGGGACATGATGGACACGGCTCCATGAATTGTTTTAGGTTTGAAGCGACATCATACCGACATGGGGCCGGGGTTCAAAGCATGACCAAGATCACTATTCCCGAAATTCAGGAAATTCTTGATGCCGAATTGCCTCTGGTCAACATCCTGGGTTGTGCGGTGGAGGATGTCGGCGCGGGCCGCTGCACGGTGCGCATGGCGTTCAAGCCTGAACTCATCCGGCCGGGCGGCACCATCGCAGGTCCGGCGACCATGGCCCTGGCGGATCTGGCGATGTATGTGGTGGTCCTCAGCCTGATCGGCCGGGTGGAACTGGCGGTGACTACCAACCTTAACATCAACTTCCTGCGCAAGCCCGGCCCGGCCGACATGATCGCGCAAGGGCGAATCCTCAAGCGTGGCAAGCGCCTCGCCGTGGTCGAGGTGGAGCTGTACTCGGACGGCGCGCCCGACGACATGGTCGCCCACGTCACCGGGACCTACAGCATTCCGCCGGTCTAGCTCAGGCGTCGTCGGAGCTTTCGCGCACGTGGAAGCGGTCGGGGGAGTCGGCCAGCATTTGGACCGCAACGTTGCCGTTGGCGGTGTGCAGCACCAGTTCGCAGGCCCACTGGTTTTCGTCCAGCTTGGTCGGGTTCGCCATGGAGATCGCCTGAACGTCCTCCACGTCCATGCTGATCGAGTGGTTGCTGTTGAACGAAATGGCGGCAACCGTCTTCATGGCATGGTCCCCCTTCGGCAAACCCCGTGACTCCGGCGGTCAGGCTGCCTGCCACGGGGCCGGGCGTCAAGGTTGGACGGGGGGGTAAGCCGCGAATACCTCACGCGCGCGCTGTGCAAGGCCCGTGGCGACGGAGATGAACTCGCCGCCGGAGCTGATCCGCTCCTCGCCGAAGCGGCGCGTAAAGATCGCCCGCACCGCAGGCACCAGCGACGAGCCGCCGGTCAGGAATACCCGGTCCACCTTGGCGGTTGAAGTAGCGGTCGTTGCCAGCAGGCCATCGACGCAGCTCTCGATATCCTCCAATTCCTTGCCGATCCAGCCGTTAAACTCGGCGCGGGTGATGCGACGCTCGGCCGTCACCGGATCGTGGTCGAACCGGAATACGGTTTCATCGGCCCGTGACAGGTCCAGCTTGGCCTGCTCCACCGCCCGGTACAGGTGATAGCCGAGGTTATGTTCGATTAGTGCCAGCAGTTGCCCGATCTGGTCGGGGTGGGCGACCTGACGGTGCAACTCGTGGAGCAGCCGCAAGGTCCGGGGCGTGTTCAGAAACGAGATGTGGTGCCAGCGTTCCAGCTTGGAATACACCCACCCCGGCATGGGCAGCGTCGCGCCGTCGGCCTCGTAGGTGGTGCTTTTTCCGAAATGGTCGGACAGGCCGTGTTCAACGATGCGGCGGTCGAAGGCATCGCCGGCGATGCCGACGCCGGCCGTGCCGATGATGGCATCCTCGGGCCGCCCCAGACGGCCGCGGCCCGGCCCTAGGCGAACCAAGCAAAAGTCACTGGTGCCGCCCCCGAAGTCGGCCACAAGAACGGTCTGGTCTTCGGTCAGCGTGCGCTCATAGTAATAGGCGGCGGCGATGGGTTCGTATTCGAACACCACGTCATTGATGCCTGCTTTGCCGAAGGCCTCGACCAGACGGCTGGTCGCGAAGTCATCCTCGATGTCGCCTCCCTCGGCCACGAAGCGCACCGGCCGTCCGGCCACGACGCGGGTGACGGGGGTGCCAGTGGCTTCGGCGGCGTGGCGCAGGTGGTCAACGATCAGCGCGACCAGGGCCTCAAGCGTGTAGTTGGCGCCAAAGATCGTGGTGCCGGTGAATGATCGGCTGGTCAGGTAGGACTTGAACGATTGCAGGAACCGGCACTCGCCGTCGCCACTGAGATAGGCGTCGATCGCCTGATGCCCCACCATCGGCAGGATGCGCCGGTCGGCGCCCCGATGCGCCGCGTCAAAGGCAAGAACCGACCGCAGCGTCGACGCCGGACCGCCTGAGGCCGCAAACGTCACCACCTTGGCCTCGCGGTCCGGCCCCGCTACCGCGACGGCGCTGTTGGTCGTCCCAAAATCCATTCCGACGAACATCGATCATTCCTGACTGGTTGAGGTGCCCCCCGAAACGGCCGGTCTTTGTATCGGCAGTGCGGCAATGGATCAACGTCAACCAAAAATTAGCCAATTGTACTGATCATAGGTGCTATGTCGGTACCTTTAGGCTTATATAAAAAGGACTTTTGGCCGCCGCACGGTTGCCCGCGCGCCATCAATTTCCGCCGACGCCCTTGCGTGCGGCCTTGTGAGGATCTCAAGACGATGAAGAAACTCTCCGATATCAAGATCGCCGGAAGGCTCGCGTTGGCTCTCGCCGTTCCCGTCACCGGCCTTTTGGCCTTTGCGGGATGGGGGGTCCTGGCCGAGGCGGAAACCCGGTCCATCATGGACCGGCTGGAGCGCGGGGCCAGCCTCATTCCCGCACTGTCTGCAACCGTTCATGAGGTTCAGCGAGAACGCGGCCGCAGCAATGCCGTGGTGGAGACGGCAGGTAAGGCGGGACTGGCGGAATATAACGCGGAAATCGAGTCTGTAGACAAGGCTGCCGCCACCCTCCGCGACGCCATCAACAGAGTGGATACGTCCGTTTTCTGGCCAGCGGTGGCGGGTCAGTTGGTGGAGGCCGAAGGGGCGTTGACCAAGTTGTCCGCCATCCGCGCCGACACCAAGTCGGGCAGCGCAAGCTCCTCCACGGTTCAGCAGAACTACACTGCGATCATCCAGGAGCTAATTGACCCGATCAACGCTCTTGCGGCGTCTATTCGCCAGGGCGCCATCGTCCGCGACCTATCGCTTTATGCGGCGCTGCTCAATCTTAAGGAGCGTGCCGGGCAGGAGCGCGCAGTGGGGAGCGCGGGCTTTGCGTCCGTCGCTGGGAGGGCGCATGCGCAGGGCACGTCGTTCCCCATTGACAGGTTGGCGGTGATGATTGATTTCGCCGGGCGCCAAGCTGCCTTTGCGACAAGCTTCCACGCCATTGCGCCGGAAGATCTCTCGCGGCAACTGCGCAACGTCCTGGAAGGCGACCACTCTACCAACGTGATGGAATATCGAGCCACGGCCGCCGCAATGGCCGCTGGAACGCATTCTGGCCCGGTGCCGACCGCTGCGGAATGGTTCGACGCCACCACGGCGCGCATTGATGCGCTGTATGCGTTCGAAGACGAAGTCTCGCGACTGCTGACGCATGATACCGCCGCGATGAAGGCGGATGCCACGGCGACTTTCTGGACGATGCTGGCTGCCGCGCTGGCCGCTGCGGCGGCGACGGCTGCTTTGGTCGTGATCATCGCCCGCAGCATTACCAAGCCGGTGGGCGATTTGACCGGCGTGATGGGGCGTTTGGCCGGTGGTGACAAGACAGTTGATATTGAAGGCACCCAGCGCCGCGACGAGATTGGCGGCATGTCGCGTGCCGTCTTGGTGTTCAAGGAAGCGATGATCAAATCCGACGAATTGACCGCCCAGCAGGAGAAGGAGAGGGCAGCGAGGGAAGCCAGGGCAGCGCGGATTGTCGAGCTGAACAAGGCATTCGAGCAGGCCGTCGCGTCCGTCCTCCAATACGTCACGTCCGCGTCCAGCGAGCTTCAGGCGACGGCGGGGTCAATGTCCTCCATCGCCGAAGAAACCAATGCACAGGCGACCGCGGTTGCTGCCGCGTCCGAGGAATCGTCGGCCAACGTCCAGACGGTGTCCTCCGCCGCAGAGGAACTGTCCAGTTCCATTCAGGAGATCGCGCGCCAGGTTCACACGTCCACCGAAACATCGCGCACTGCCGCACAGAACGCCGAAGCGACGCAGGCCGTGGTGGAGAGCCTCTCCCGCTCCGCCGCCAAAATCGGCGACGTCGTGAACCTGATCACCGACATCGCGGCGCAGACAAATCTGCTTGCGCTGAATGCCACCATCGAGGCGGCCCGCGCGGGCGACGCCGGAAAGGGGTTCGCCGTCGTTGCCAATGAAGTCAAGTCGCTGGCCAATCAGACGGCACGGGCCACCGACGATATCAGCCAGCAGATCCGCAGCGTCCAGGATGAAACCAGCCGCGCCGTCACGGCGATCGGGGGAATCGTCGCTTCCATTACCGCGGTGAACGAGGTGACGGCGACCATTGCCTCGGCGGTGGAGCAGCAGAACGCCGCGACACAAGAGATCGCGCGCAACGTCGATCAAGCATCGGCGGGCGCACAAGAGGTGTCCTCCAACATCCAGGGCGTGACTCAGGCGGCCGGAGAGGCAGGCGCAGCCGCCGAGCAAGTTCTTTCGGCCGCTGGCGAACTGGCCAACAAGGCATCCGAAATGAAAAAAATCGTCGATACCTTCATCCTGGACGTTCAGGCCGCGTAGGGGGCGGAATACAACTCACCCAGAACCTCGGTCGTGAAGAGGTGGTTCTGGTACGACAGGTGGGTCAAGGAGGTCAAGAAGCACTGCCAGGAGAATGCTCTCCACTATGGTGCAAGGCCTGCTAAGAAGCCGGAGATTGTGTGATCGCTTTGCCAGTTGGCAAGGCGACTATTCTGCATAAATAACGGAATCCTGTGGCGGTACACTTGGAGTGCTGTACGCCCCCCTCCGCAGCGCCTTTTTTTCTCACCGCTTCGCAGCCTCTTGAGGGGCCAGAGCGTAGGTGCGCTGTCTGGCTTGGAGAACGCCGTCCGGGCGTGGGGGCGTATCGCCGTTTTGGGGCGTGTGGCAGGGGTGGGGTGGTTGTTTTGCCTGCTTTCGCCGCGGAACGCCGCCGGTCGATAGGAGAGTCTATCGTGAACGAACAGGCAGCAAGCGGGTCCTTAAGAGAAAAGACTGTCGTGACGGGAGGCCACAGGCGCGAGTTCCTGTCCTTCATTCTATTGGCTTTCGTCGCCTTGCCGATGGTCATGTTCGGCGCGATTGCGGCCTATGGATTTATTGTGTGGTTTCTTCAGATCCTGTTCTTTGGGCCGCCCACCTGATCGGTGAGGGCGTGGCCCGATATGGGCCTGCGCAGGCGTGACAGTGATCCGTCCGGAGCGAGCGTGATGCTGAAAAAGCTCTTTCGAACCATCAGGGATTTGTTCTTCAAGCCGGCGGTCAAAATCGGCCTGGGGATTTTGGTGACGGGTGGTTTCGTCGCCGGGGCGGTGGCGTGGCACGGTTTTGGCACGGCCATGGAGGCGACCAATCAGGAAGAGTTCTGTCTGAGTTGCCATACCATGCGCGATAATCTGCTGCCCGAATTGCAGAAAACCGTGCACTGGAGCAACCGTTCCGGCGTGCGCGCGCGGTGCCCGGACTGTCATGTGCCGCACGACTTCACCGACAAGGTGGCGCGCAAGATGCAGGCCAGCCGCGAGGTGTGGGGGCAGCTTATCGGCACAATCGGCACGCGCGAGAAATTCAACGAGCATCGCATCGTCCTGGCCCGCCGCGAATGGAAGCGCATGACCGCCAACCAGTCGCGCGAATGCCGGGCCTGCCATGACTACAAGGACATGGACATCAACCTGATGCGGCCCACCTCGCAAGTGGCGATGCGCGCCGCCGCCGAACGCAATCAAAGCTGCATCAGTTGTCACAAGGGGATTGCCCATCAGTTGCCCGACCTGAAGGGCGAGCACAATCCGGCGTTCGATACGTTGGTGTCGGCCGCGGCCGGGCAAAGCGTCGAGGCGGGCAAGGAATACTTTGCGGTTCTGCCGCGCCAATTGTTCGCCGATGCGAGCTTGTCCCAGGCCATAGGTTCGATCGAAGTGGCAGGCAAGGTGAAGGTTCTGGAAACCCAGGGCAACGCCCACCGGGTGGAACTTAATCTGTGGCGCAAGAACAAGGGCTATGGCCGGGTGTGGTACAGCAATTTCGGGCTGAACATCACCAGCGCAATTCTGACCAAGGAAATGTCGCGCGACGAGGCGTTCGTGAAGGTGATGGAAACGCGGGAAGATCCGGCGACCGGGCTTGAATGGAACAACGTCAAGGCGGAAGCCTGGATTCCGGCGGAAAGCCTGATCGACAGCCCGGAGGAAATCTGGTCGATCGCCCGCTCCAGCTACAATGAAAGTTGCAGCGTCTGCCACCGTCAGCCGGATGAGGCGCACTTCGACGCCAACACCTGGCCGGGCCTGTTCGGCGGCATGGTGGGCTTCACCAGCATGGACGCCGACACGGCCAAGGTGGTGCTGAAGTATTTGCAGACTCATTCGTCAGACTTCCGTGAGTCAGTGCACGGAAGTGACGCGACCAAGGGCGTCGTTCAAACCGCGCGGCCCTGACCAGGAGGACTTCCATGAGCTTTTCACGGCGAGACTTTCTCAAGGGAATGGCGGCAATCTCGGGAACGGCGCTGGTCGCACCCAGCCTGTTGTCCTCCGTCCCCCTCGGGGCGCGTCCGGCACGGGCCGTGACCGGCGCCGGGGGGATGACCGATGACATCACGACTTGGAAGATCACCGGCTCCCACTTCGGCGCGATCCGGGCCAAGGTCGTCGGCGACCGGGTGGTGGAGGTGCAGCCGATGGAGTTCGACAAGCACCCGACCGACATGATCAAGGGCATCCCCGGCCTGATCTACAGCCCGTCGCGGGTCCGTTATCCGATGGTGCGCCTGGACTGGTACAAGAACCGTCACCGCAGCGATACCGCACAGCGCGGCGATAATCGCTTCGTGCGCGTCGGGTGGGACGTGGCCATCGACTTGTTCTATGAGGAACTCGAACGGGTGCAGAAGGAGTACGGCCCGTGGGCTCTGCATACCGCGGGCGTGGGCTGGCGGTCGGTCGGCCAAATGCACAGTTGCGGCAACCACATGGTGCGCGCCATCGGAATGCACGGGCGCAGCGTCGGCACGATCGGGGACTATTCGACTGGCGCGGGACAGGTGATTCTGCCCTATGTCCTTGGTTCCACGGAGGTTTATTCCCAAGGCACGTCCTGGGACGTCATCCTTGACCAGAGCAAGCTGATCGTCTTTTGGGCCAACGACCCGATCAAGAACCTTCAGGTGGGGTGGAACACCGAAACGCACGAAGCCTATGCCTATTACGCCCAGTTGAAGGACAAGATCGCCAGCGGGGCCATTCGGGCCATTTGCGTCGATCCGGTCAGAAGCAAGACGCTCAATTATCTGGAGTGCGAGCACCAATACGTGAACCCGTTGAGCGACGTGGCGATGATGCTGGCCATGGCGCATACGCTGGTCACGGAAGACCTTCATGACAAGGCGTTCCTGGAAACCTACGCGCTCGGCTTTGATCGGTTCGTGCCGTATCTTTTGGGCAGTACCGAAGACAACGTTGAAAAGACGCCGGAATGGGCCGAGGCCATTTGCGGCGTGCCGGCCGACCGCATCCGTGAACTGACCCGGTTGATGGCGGCCAACCGCACACAGCTTATTTTCGGCTGGGCCATCCAGCGCCAGCAGCATGGGGAACAGCCGTATTGGATGGGCGCCGTTCTGGCGACATTGCTGGGACAGATCGGGCTGCCCGGCGGCGGGATCAGTTTTTCGCACCACTACAGTTCGGTGGGGGTGTCCTCATCGGGGGCGGCGATGCCGGGGGCCTTCCCGCTGAACCTCGATCCGGGGCGCACACCCAAGTACGACAGCAGCGATTTTCAGGGGTACAGCGCGGTGATCCCGATCTCGCGCGCGATCGACGCCTTGCTCGAACCGGGCAAGGAAATTGACTTCAACGGCTCCAAGGTCAAGCTGCCGCCCTACAAGATGGGGATTTTCATCGGCCATAACCAATGGCACCGGCAGCAGCAGAAAAACCGTATGAAGGAAGCCTATCGCACGCTCGAAACGGTGGTGGCGATTGATTACAACTGGACCGCCACGTGCCGCTTTGCCGACATCGTGCTGCCCGCGTGCACGCCCTATGAACGCAATGACATCGACGCCTATGGCTCGTACAGCAACCGCGGGGTGCTGGCGATGCACAAGCTTGTCGATCCGATGTACAATTCACGCCCCGATTTCGAGATTTTCAGCGCGCTGTGCCGGCGTTTCCACCGCGAGGCGGAATATACGCGGGGCATGAACGAGATGGAGTGGATCGAGTTTCTGTACAATGAGTGCGTCGCCGAAAATGTTCTCAAGGACATTCCGATGCCCTCCTTCGCCGAGTTCTGGGAGAAGGGCTATCACCTGTTCCCGGACGGTGAACCATGGGTGCGTCATGCCGATTTCCGGGATGACCCGGAGGTCAACGCGCTGGGCACGCCATCGGGCTTCATCGAGATCTTCAGCCGCAAGATCGACGCCTTCAAATACGCCGACTGCAAGGGCCATCCGATGTGGATGGAAAAGATCGAACGGTCGCACGGCGGCCCCGGTTCCGACCGCTTTCCGTTGTGGCTGCAATCGGTTCACCCGGACTTGCGTCTGCACTCGCAATTGTGCGAGTCCGAACCCCTGCGCGACACCTATGCGATCGGGGGCCGTGAACCCATTTTCATGAGCCCGCAGGATGCCGCCGCGCGGGATATTGCCCATGGCGATCTGGTGCGCGTGTTCAACGATCGGGGGCAGTTGCTGGCGGGGGCGCATGTGTCGGACAATTTTCCTCCGGGAGTGGTCCGCATCCAGGAAGGCGCCTGGTACGGCCCGACCGGCCCGGGAATCGGGGCGCTCGACACCTATGGCGATCCGAACACGCTGACGCTGGACATCGGCACGTCCAGTCTGGCGCAGGGGCCGAGTGCCAACACCTGTTTGGTGCAGATGGAGAAATTCCTCGGCCCGGTCCCGGCGGTGACGGCCTTTGGCGGGCCGATCGAGGTCGATCCCGACGGCAACCTGGTGAGCGACGATGCCTGAGCGTGGGGTGAGTTCCGACCGTGGGGTCAGTCCCGGCGCGTGGGCGCGGGTAAGTCGGCAGCGCGCGCTGGTCTATGGCTGGTTTTCCGCCCTGTACGCCGCCGAAGTGCCCCGCGCCACGCTGGCCTCCTATATGGCGGGGGGCGCCGCGCCGATGCTGAAGGGGTTCTCCATCCTGGGCCTGGAGTCCGAGGCCGAGCGTCTGCACGCCGCGCTTGAGGCCTTGCGGGGCGTGGACTATGCGCATCTGGAACTGGCCGCCGACTTCGCGCAGATGTTCCTGCTGGATGCCAAGGGCGGCGCGCTGCCCTATGCCTCGGTCTACGAGTCCGAGGGAGCGCGCCTTTATGGCCCGGCAGAGGAACGGATGCGGGCCTTCCTTGCCGGGGCGTCGTTGGCCATCCAGGATGATTTCAAGGAACCCGCTGACCATCTTGCACTGTACTTGGCGGTCATGGCGCGGCTGATCGAGGACAACGCGCGCACCGCCGATAGTGCGGCGGCGGCGCGCGATCAGGCCGCCTTTCTGGAGGATGCCGTGCTGTCCTGGCTGCCCGCGTTCAACGCGCGCAGCCAACAGGCGTCACCCCGTTTTGACTTTTATCCCGCCCTGGCCGCCTTGTTGACCGCCGTGGTTCTTCAGGACGCCAGCTTCGTGCGCGAGGTGGCTGCCCCCCTGTTGCCGGAGGACGCCCTGTAAGCGGGCCTGTAAGGGGGAGCGGTGGCTGGCGTGTTCATGCGGCGCCACCTGACCGAGTGATGCGGTCCACCCCCCCCCCGACACGACGTTCTGGCCGTCGCTGTGGCAGGTCAGAAAACCACACGATTCGTCTTGAGGCGGTTCGGTGCCGGAGGGGCCATTCAATATGGCCCTATTTTGGAGGGAGACAGAGGGATTCACTCAAGATTTTGGGCAGTGTCCAACCCCCGGTTAGTGCCCCTGCCGACCCGCCCGATGTTCAGGCCGGTCGGCAGGGTGTAATGGGATCAGACCTCTTCCACTGCTGCGTCGGTCCCGGTCTTACGACGCGAGAAGAGGCGCGTGATCAATGTAAAGAATACCGGCACGAAAAAGACAGTCAAGGCCGTGCCCAGGAAGGTGCCGAAGAAGGTCGCGAAACCAATGGCTTGTCGCGCCCCCGATCCCGCGCCGCTGGAGACCACCAGGGGCAAGACGCCCAGGCCAAAGGCCAGAGACGTCATCAGGATCGGCCGGAACCGCAGTTCGGCCGCCTTGCGCACGGCTTCAACCGCGCTTTCCCCAAGCGAATCCATGCGTTCGCGGGCGAACTCGACGATCATGATCCCGTTCTTGCCGGTCAGCCCCACCACAGTCAGCAAGCCAACCTGGAAGTAGACGCCGTTTGTCTGGCCACCGACCCAGGCCCCCACCAGCGCGCCGAGAATACCAACCGGCATCGCCAGCAAGACCGCTATTGGAATGGTCCAGCTTTCGTAAAGTGCGGCAAGACACAGGAAGACGGTGGCCAGCGCCAGCACATAAAGGGTGATCGCGCCTGCGCCCGCCTCTTTCTCTTCCAATGACATACCGCTCCATTGCAGTTGGAAACCGGGCGGCAATCTGGTCGCCAGTTCCTCCATCGCGGCCAGCGCCTCACCCGAGGAATACCCCTCGGCGGGCGAACCCTCGATCTTCATGGCCGGCAGCGCGTCGTAGCGGGTGACCTGCTGCGGGCCGAAGGCCCATTCCTGGGCGGCGAAGGTGGAGAAATCCACGAAATCGTCGTTCGCGTTCTGCACGCGCCACAACGCCAGATCCTCGGGCGAGGTTCGCGCCCACGGTTCACCCTGGACATAGACGCGCTTGACCCGACCTTCGTAAAGGAAGTCGTTGACGTAGGCTCCCGCCCACACGGTGTTGAGGAAGGTGCCGACGTCGGCAGCCGTCACGCCAACCGCGCCCGCCTTGGCCCAGTCGATGTTCAGCCAGAACTGCGAGGCATCCTCGACCCCGCTGGGTCGCACGGCGGTCAGCCGGGGATCCTGGCCCGCCATGCCCAATAGCTGATTGCGCGCATTCAGAAGTTCTTCATGCGTTTGCCCGTTGGCGGCCTGCAAGAAGGCGGTGAAACCGTTCGAGTTGCCCAGTTCCATCACCGGCGGGGGCACGATCGGCACCACGATGGCCTCCCGGATGCCGCCCATCAGCGGGCCAAAGGCCCGTCCCGCGATGGCCTGGGCGGAAGCCGCTGCTTCCTGGCGCTCCGACCAGTCGGTCAGCTTGACGAAAATCATGCCCATGTTCTGGCCTTGGCCCGAGAAGGAAAAGCCCCGGACCGAGAAGATTGATTCGATGTTCTTCCCTTCGTTGGCCGTGTAGTAGCGGCTGACCTTTTCCAGCACCGCTTCGGTCTGTTGGGCCGTCGAACCCGACGGCAGCTGAACGATGGTGATCAGCACCCCTTGATCCTCATCCGGCAGGAACGAGGTGGGCATGCGCTGATACAGCACCGCCATGCCAGCGACGATCAAGGCAAAGACAGCCAGCATGCGCAGCGGCCCACGGGTGACGCGCCGGACACCGCCGGCGTAGCCACGGGTCAAACCGCCGAAGCTTTTTTCGAACCACTTGCCGAACCCGGCGGCCCACCGGCCGACCATGGTTTTCGGGGGCTTGTGGCTGTGCGGCTTCAGCATCGTGGCGCACAGCGCCGGAGTGAAGATCAACGCAACCAGCACGGAAAGCATCATCGCCGACGCAATGGTCACGGCGAACTGCTTGTACATCTCGCCGGTGGAGCCGCCGAAGAACGCCATCGGTACGAAAACCGCCGAGATGACGATGCCGATACCGATCAGCGCGCCGGATATTTCGTCCATAGACTTGCGCGTGGCCTCCAGGGGGCTAAGCCCCTCGTCGCGCATGATGCGTTCGACGTTTTCAACCACCACGATGGCGTCGTCAACCAATAGGCCGATGGCAAGAACCATGGCAAGCATGGTCAGCGAATTGATCGAGAAACCGAGCGCCGCCATGATGCCGAAGGTTCCCAGCAGCACCACCGGCACCGCCAGGGTCGGAATCAATGTGGCGCGGAAATTGTGCAGGAAGACCAGCATCACCAGGAACACCAGCCCCATGGCCTCGACCAGCGTATTGATCACGGCTTCAATAGAGATCATTACGAAGGGAGTGGTGTCGTAGGGAATGACGTAGCTTACCCCGGCCGGGAAATTGTGGGCCAGTTGATCGATCTTTTCCTTAACAAGCTCCGCTGTTTCCAGGGCGTTTGCGCCCGAGGCCAACTGGATTGCCATGCCCGATGCGGGCTTGTCGTTGTAAAAGCCGGTGATCTCGTAGTTTTCGGTTCCCAGTTCCGCCCGGGCGACGTCGCGCAACAGCACCATGCCGCCGTCGGTGTCCGTCCGCAGCACGATGCGTTCGAAATCCTCGGGCGTCTTCAGCAACGACTGTGCGGTAATGGTGGCATTGAGCAATTGCCCATCCGGCGCCGGCATGGCGCCGAAGGTGCCAGCCGAAATCTGCGAGTTCTGGGCTCGGATCGCAGCGGTCACGACTTCGGGAGAGAGGTCGTAATATTGTAGCTTGTGCGGATCAAGCCAGATGCGCATGGCATATTCCGACCCGAACACCTCGACCTTGCCGACGCCCTGTAGACGGGAAACCGGTTCGACGATGTAGGTGTTGAGGTAGTCCGCCAGGTCGATAGCGTCACGCGCACCGTCGTTGGATACCAGGCCGACGACCATCAGGAAGCCAACTGCGGACTTTTCGACGGTCACGCCTTGCCGGGTGACGGCTTCGGGCAAACCGGCCTCCGCGATAGCCAGCTTGTTCTGAACTTGTACCTGGGCGATGTCGGGATCGGTTCCCAAGGCAAAGGTCAGGGTGATCGTCGCCCGTCCGGTCGAGGTGGTCGAGGAGTCGATGTAGCGCAGCCCGTCAAGGCCGGTCATCTCTTTCTCGATGTTCTGGACCACGGTATCGGCCACGGTTTCGGCCGATGCGCCGGGGTAGGTCGCGCTGATGACCACCGACGGGCCCGCGATCGACGGATATTGCGATACGGGAAGCCGCAGGATCGACAGAATCCCAAGGCCCATGATGATGATCGAGATCACCCAGGCAAAGATGGGACGGTTGATAAAGAAACGCGACATGATGTTACTCGCCTTTCGCGTCTTCGGATGCGTTGGGGGCACCGGCGGCACCGTTTTGCCTGGGCGTTTCCGGTGACGCGATTTCGACCTTTGCTCCCGGCCCCACCTTCTGGAAGCCCGAGGTGACGACCTTGTCGCCAGCGGTCAGACCGCCGGTGATTACCCATTCGTTGCCTGTTCCCGTCATAATTTCGACTGGCCGCACCCCAATCACGCCATCTTCGACCACCCATACCTTGGCGTTGCCGGCGGCATCGCGCGTGACCACATTCTTCGGCAGCAGCACGGCATCCTTGGCGTAGACCTGGGGCAGCTCTACCTCGACATACAGGCCGGGCAGCAGGCGGTAATCGGGGTTTGGGAAGGCGATGCGCAGGGTCACCATGCCGGTCGTCGGTTCGACCTGCGGTTCAGCGGCACGCAACTCGCCGGTGTGGTCGAAGATCTGGCGATTGGGCAGAATCATCTTGGCTTGGCTGGGCATCTGCGGGTGCCGGCTTGCCGCGTTGCTGTCCCATTCCAGAAGTTCGTTGGCCGATTGCGTCACATCCACATAGATCGGGTCGAGCGTCCGAATGGTGCTCAGGGCATTCGCCTGCTGCGCACTGACCAGCGACCCCGGAGTGCTTTGCGACAGGCCGATCGTTCCGGAAATCGGCGCGCGGATGGTGGTGCGGTCAAGATTAATCTCAGCGTTTTGCAGCTGCGCCTTGGCCATTTGCATCGCGGCCCACGCCGAATCGCGCCGGGCGATGGTGCTGTCCCGCTGCTGTTCGGAGCCGGTGCGGGTGGCAAACAGCTCTTCATACCGTTTCGCATCGCGCCGAGCGAGGGCGTAATCCGCCTCTGCCTGGGCAACGGCGGCCTCGGCCTCGGCCAGCGCGGCGGCGTAGGTCTCATCCTCGATCTTATAAAGAGGCTGGCCCTTTTCGACCATGCTGCCTTCTTCGAACAGGCGTTCCCGGATGATGCCGGAAACCTGAGGCCGCACCTCGGCCACGGTGGAAGCCTTGATACGACCGGGCAGGCGCACCGTCTTGAGGAAGTCCTGCTGTTCTGCGGTCATGGTGATGACGCTGGGAAGGCCGGGAGCCCCCTGCGCCACGGCCGCTATTGGGGAGATGAACAGAGCTGCGGCAAAGGCAGCCGGTCCTGCACCTGAAAGCCGAGAAAATATTTTCATGACTCAACCTATGAAAGACGGATTAACGGGAGGGTTTCGCGTGGCATTTGTGGGTTTCTGTCGCGGAAAATCCCACTTTCACGGCAGGGATTCGGTTTTTTCATTTCGAAGCTGCCTTATGTTTTGTGTTTTTGTCTTCCGCAACGTGGACGTTTGTGCCGAAAGGACTTTTGATCCGAGGGTGGTGAGAGAAAAGGCCTTGGAGGATCGCAGCCATTCGCTCAGCACCCCATTCATGGAAACCAGCAGCAGAACAGCGGCTTCCTCTGGAGTGAAATCGGGGTTCAGGGTGCCGTTTTGCTGGGCGAGATCGGCCACACCGCGCAGCATTTCAAAAAGCTTGCGGTTATGTTCATTAACTTGATCCGCGACCTCGCTGTCGGCGCCATGATTCGACAGGATGCGGAACAAGCGTTGCTGCCCCTCATCGGCCTCAAAGATCTCCAGAACGTCGCGGCCGGCTTCTTCCAGAAGGCCCAGCGGATCGGCGTGCCCCTGCTCGGCGGCCAGGGAAAGCAACTCCTGCTGCGGAAGGACGCGCCGCGCACACAAGGCAATCAGCAGGTCGGACTTATCCTTGAAGTGCCAGTAAAAGGCACCGCGAGTGACCCCGGCGGCGCGTGAGATTTTTTCAAGGGAGGTCGCTGCAATGCCTTTTTCAGAAAACAGGCGCTCTGCTGCATCCAGAATCGCGCACCGCGTCTGCTCTGCGTTTTCCTTTGTTCGCCTCATCGCGCTCTGCCATGCCCGCCCAACGGCTATACATACTTGTATGTATAATAAAATTGAGAGGCAATTGGCAAGCAAGATTCCACGCAAAGTCCTTTTGCCACCCTGCCAGGCTGTCACAGTTTCACCATTTGCGTCGCCCTACACGAATGGGCGGAAACCCCCATGAAATGGCGGTTTCAAGCGGGGTATCATGATACCACGTCATAAGTCATTGTTTTTGTTGATATTTATCTGGTTGACTGGATGGCGTTCCGTGGCATACTCCGCCCCCTGGATTCACCGGCCCCAAAGCCTATCGTTCCCTTTCCGGGGGCGGGGTGACGGGGAGAACCGACTGAAGTGAGAGCGATGAAGACCTATTCCGCCAAGCCGACCGAGGTCGACCGGAAGTGGTTCGTGATCGACGCCGAAGGTGTCGTTCTCGGCCGCCTGGCCGCCACCGTCGCAAATATTCTGCGCGGCAAGCACAAGCCGATGTACACCCCGCACATTGATACTGGCGACCATGTCGTCATCATCAATGCCGAGAAGGTCAAGCTGACCGGCAACAAGCTCGCCGACAAGCGCTTCTTCTGGCACACCGGGTATCCGGGCGGCATCAAGAACCGCACCATGGGTCAGATCCTGACCGGCGCTCACCCCGAGCGGGTGATCGAAAAGGCGATCGAGCGCATGGTTCCGCGTGGGCCGCTCGGCCGCGCCCAGCTGAAGAAGCTGCGCGTCTATGCCGGCACCGAACATCCGCACGATGCCCAGCAGCCCGAGGTCCTGGACCTTGCGGCCCGCAACCCGAAGAACAAGAGGTAAGTCATGTCCCTTGAGGATCTGAAGGGTGCGGCCACCGCGCAGGACACCCCCAAGGCTGAGCCGAAGCGCGATTCGCTCGGTCGGTCTTACGCTACCGGGCGCCGCAAGAACGCCATTGCCCGCGTGTGGATCAAGCCGGGCAACGGCAAGTTCATCGTCAACGGCCGCGTGCTGGAAGATTACTTCCCGCGTCCGGTTCTGCGCATGGTGATCAACCAGCCGTTCGGCACCGTCAACGTGTCCGGCCAGTTCGACATCATGGCGACCGTCACCGGTGGTGGTCTGTCCGGTCAGGCCGGCGCGATCCGCCTGGGCATCAGCCGCGCGCTGACCTACTTCGAGCCGGCCAACCGCCCGGCCCTGAAGGCCGCCGGCTTCCTGACCCGCGATTCGCGCGTTGTCGAGCGTAAGAAGTACGGTAAGGCCAAGGCCCGCCGTTCCTTCCAGTTCTCGAAGCGTTAAACCCGTCCGGGTTCGTCGCATCGCTGTTGCGAAGGGCGCCCTCCCACGGGGGGCGCCCTTCGGCTATAAAGGGTTCCGTATTCCATCCATCGTCGCTTGAGACACGGGAGCATTTCATGTCGGACAAGGTCAACGTCGCCATTTTGGGGGCCAGCGGCTACACGGGCGCCGAACTGGTGCGCCTTCTCGCGGCCCATGGCCGGACGCGCATCACGGCGCTGACCGCCGACCGCCGGGCCGGGCAGCCGATGAGCGCGGTGTTTCCGCATCTGGCCGGTCTCGACCTGCCCGACATGGTCGCCATTTCCGAGGTCGATTGGGACGGCGTGGACGTGGTGTTCTGCGCCCTGCCGCACGGCACGACGCAAGACGTCATCGCCGGTCTGCCCGAGCGGGTGGAGGTGGTCGACCTGTCGGCCGACTTCCGGCTGTCCGACGTCAAGAGCTATGCCCAGTGGTACGGCCAGGACCATAAGGCGCCCAAGCTCCAGAAGCAGGCGGTCTACGGCCTGACCGAGGTCAATCGCGGCAAGGTGAAGCAGGCCCGGCTCGTGGCCAACCCCGGCTGCTACCCGACGGCCAGCCAGCTTCCGCTCATCCCGCTGCTCAAGGCCGGGCTGATCGAGGCCGAGGACATCATCATCGACGCCAAGTCGGGCGCCACCGGGGCCGGGCGCGCGCCCAAGGAAGGCATCCTCTACGCCGAAGTGACCGAGGGCATCCACCCCTATGGCGTGGCCAGCCACCGGCATAGCCCGGAGATTGAGCAGGGTCTGTCCGAGGCCGCCGAAACCCCGGTGATCGTCAACTTCACGCCCCACCTGATGCCGATGAGCCGGGGCATCCTCGCCAGCATCTACGCCAAGACCAAGGGCGGCGCCGACGCCAAAGTCCTCCGCGAAACCCTCGCCACGGCCTACGCCAACGAGCCGTTCGTCCGCATCCTGCCCGAGGGCGTGATGCCGCAGACCCGCCATGTGCGCGGCTCCAACCTGTGCCTGATCAACGTTGTCGATGACCGCATCAAGGGCCGCGTCATGCTGTTCAGCGTGATCGACAATTTGGTCAAGGGCGCGTCGGGGCAGGCTATCCAGAACATGAACGTCATGCTGGGGTTTGATGAAGCCGAGGGCCTGTCTCTGCCGCCCATGTTCCCCTAAGTCCGAGGAGGTCCGACCCATGACGTCGCACAGCCCCATCATCCTGCCGTGGAAGGGCGTCAGTCCGACCATCGACCCGACGGCGTTCATCGCGCCCAGCGCGACCGTGATCGGCGACACGCATATCGGCGCCGACTCCAGTATCTGGTTCGGCTGCACGGTGCGCGGCGACGTCCATGAAATCCGCATCGGGGCGCGCACCAACGTCCAGGACGGCACGGTCATCCACGTCAGCAAGGGTAAGTTCGGCACCTATATCGGTGACGACGTGCTGATCGGCCACGGCTGCGTCATCCACGCCTGCACCCTGGAAAGCGGCTGCTTCGTCGGCATGGGGGCCACCATCCTCGACGGCGCGGTGGTCGAAAGCGGCGCCATGGTCGCCGCCGGAGCCACCGTCACGCCCGGCAAGCGCGTCCCGCGCGGCGAACTGTGGGCCGGGGCGCCCGCCCGCAAGTTCCGCGACCTCAGCGACGAGGACATGGCGGGGTTCATCCGCCAATGCGCGCATTATGCCGAGTTGGCGCGGGATTACCGGGCGATGCTGCCGGTACTGTGAGGGGCGGGCGCTGCCCGGACCCGCAAAGGGCCATTGGCCCTTTGAACCCAGGACAGCACCTGCACTTCACTTGCGCCGCAGGCATCTAACCATGCCGTTTGATGCGCTGCGCGCGGCAGGATCTCCATTCCCGAGGTCAAGGAGGCCACGCCTCCTTGCGGGTGCGGGCAGCGCCCGCGTCTTTCCAAAAATAGAAGGATCCCACCATGTCCACTGTCTTTTCGCGCATCTTTGCCGGTGAGATCCCCGCCGCCATTGTCCATGAGGATGCTCTCTGCGTCGCCTTCATGGACGCCGGGCAGGTCAATCCCGGCCACGTCCTGGTGGCCAGTCGGCGCGAGGTGGCGACCTTCACCGATCTGACGGAGGACGAGGCGGCCCACATCTTCCGCATCGCCCACCGCATCGCGCGGGCAGTTCAGAAAGCCTTTCCGGCCCCCGGCATGACGCTGTTGCAGGCCAACAATCCCGAAGGCTGGCAGACCGTGCCCCACTTCCACGTCCACGTCCTGCCCCGCTTTGCCGACGACGGCGCCGACCTGACGTGGCCGCGTCCCGATCCTGGACTGGAGGCGCTGCGGGAGTACGGCGAAAAGGTGCGGGCGGCGCTGGGGACGTGAAGGGTCCCGCCTCACGACCACAATAGAAAACGGCGCCGCCCTTTTCAGGACGGCGCCGCAATCACTTCAGCCCGAACCTCTTAGACGGCGCGGACTTTGACGTAGCTGCCCGGTGCCGGTTCGATAGCCTTGAGCTTGCCCTTGGCGGGGTCGCGGGCGTCCACTTCGGGACCGGCGTAGTCCTTGAGCCATTCGCGCCAGTCGGTCCACCACGAGCCTTCGACCTGGGTGGCGTTCTTCAGCCAGGTTTCGGGGTCCTTCACCTTCTTGGCGTTGGTCCAGTAGCAGTACTTTTTCGACACCGGCGGGTTGACCACCCCGGCGATGTGGCCCGAGGCGGACAGCACGAACTTGACCTTGCCGGCGAACAAGTGGGTGCCTTTGTAGGTGGCCAGCCACGGCGCGATGTGGTCTTCGCGGGTGGACAGCATGTAGACCGGCGTCTTGATGGAGCGCAGATCGATCGGCACGTCCTTGAGGGTGATGCCGCCCGGCTCGATCAGCTTGTTCTTCTCATACATGTTGTGAAGGTAGAAGCTATGCATGGCGGCCGGCATGCGCGTCGAGTCGCCGTTCCAGTACAGCAGATCGAACGGGAACGGCTCCTTGCCCAGCAGGTAGTTGTTGACCACGAACGACCAGATCAGGTCGTTGGCGCGCAGCATGTTGAAGCTGTTCGCCATGTCGGCCCCGTCGAGGTAGCCGCTCTTTTCCATGCGCTCATCCAGGGCGGCGAGCTGGTCGGCGTCGATGAACACGCCCAGTTCACCCGGCTCGGAGAAGTCGAGCAGAGTGGTCAGCAGCGTCGCCGCGCCGATGCGGTCGTCCTTCTTGGTGGTCATATACGCCAGGGTCGAGGACAGCAGGGTGCCGCCCAAGCAGTAGCCCACGGCGTTGACCTTTTCCGCCCCGGTCTGCTTCTGGATGGCGTCGATGGCGGCCAGAATGCCTTCGTCCATGTAGTGTTCGAAGGACTTGTCCTTATGCGTCTCGTTGGGGTTGACCCACGAGATGATGAAGGTGGTCAGGCCCTGGTCCACGCACCACTTCACGAACGAATTCTTTTCGCGCAGGTCGAGGATGTAGAACTTGTTGATCCACGGCGGCACGATCAGCAGCGGTACGGTCGCGACCTTTTCGGTGGTCGGGGTGTACTGGATGAGCTGAAGCATGTCGTTCTGGTAAACCACCTGACCCGGCGTCACGGCGACGTTGCGGCCCACTTCAAAGGCGGTTTCATCCGTCATGGAAATACGCAGCTTTCCGCCGCCACGTTCCAGGTCGGACAGGAGGTGCTCCAGCCCCTTCAGCAGGTTCTCGCCGCCGGTTTCGGCGGTGAGGCGCAGCACTTCGGGGTTGGTCAGCACGAAGTTGGACGGCGACAGCGCATCCACGAACTGGCGGGTGTAGAAGTCCACCTTCTGCGCGGTCTTTTCGTCCAGGCCGTCGACGTCATTGACCACCGAAGTCAGCCAGCGGCTGCTCAGCAGATAGGACTGCTTGATAAAGTCGAAGATGTCGTTTTCCTGCCAGGACTCGTCCTTGAAACGGCGATCCCCGCGGTCGGGCTGCACGACCGGCTCGGCCTGTTCGCCCATCATGCGGCGGGCCGTGTTCTGCCACAGGCTCATGTAGTCCTGCCACAGCGACATCTGCGCCTCGACCAGCTTGGCCGGGTTGGCCATCAGGCGGGCGGTCATTTCCATGAAGGCCTTGCCGACGTTCAGGGGATCGAGGTCCGAGCTAGTCTCGGGATGCTGGGCCTGACGGGAGAGGAAGTCGTTCACCAAGCGTTGGCTGCGCTCGGCAATATTCGACATAGCCTTCGACACCTGCTCCGGGTCGGGCAGCTTCATGTCGGGATGGTGGTGGTGGTCCTGGGCCTGCGTGTGCGTCTGATGCTGTTGATCGGCCATGGAAACGTGTTCTCCTCCCACTGGGTGGGACCTGCCCCTAAGATAGTGCCCGGCCTTGCATTAGCAAGAGTGGTCTAACCCTGCGGCAAACCCGTGGCGTGCGTCCTCTAGCCGTATAGACCGGATTCCGCTATTTGTTAAGGGGTACACCCCCGCGAATGGAGTTGTATCCTGTCTTTAAACCGTCCGGACGGTACGATTTCATCGAAGGGTAACACGGGGTAGTCCTTTCGGGGTCACAGTGATGGGGAAGGCCAGGGTGAGTATGTCGACGGTGGAGCGAGCAATGCGGAAGATGTGGACGGCGGGCCAGGCCCGTATCGAGGGGCAGGGGCGGACACGGTCGGCCGGGTATTCCGGCGCGATGACGGCGCTGGCCGTTGTGCTGGCCGTGGGCGCGTGCTCCACGGTCGAGGATAGCTGGGACTATGTGTTCGGCGACGACGTCGCTCCGGCTGTCGCAACCACGGCGGAGGGGAATGCGACACAGGATGGTCCCGCGGCCCCCGAGGCGCCGATCCCGGAGGGACTGCGTGGCGACCCGCAGCCGCCCGAATACGCCCCCGGCAGCCGTCGCCAACCAACCTCGACCCGCGCCTTGAACGACGAGGGCGAAGTGCCCGCCGCGCGGCAGACCGTGGTTGAGAGCGCCACCCCGGCGGCAACGCCCGCGCCCGCGCCGGTGCAGCGCGCCCCTTTGGCGCCGCCGCCCGCGCCGGTTCAGGCTGCCGCAGTGCCCCCGGCTTCTGCCCCGCAGCCGCCGGCGGTTCAGCATCAGGTCCTGCCCCCCGCCGCGCCGTCGGGCGAGGTATTCGCCAATCAGCCGCTGGTGGCCGCCGTGCCGCCGCCGCGCTTGACGCCCCCGCCCGCTCAGACCGCCGCCGCGCCGATGCAGCTTCGGATTCCGCCTGCCGCGCCGACGGACCAGCTCTTGATCTCCCCTATCGGTGGTGCCGGCGGCGGGGGTGATCTGGGAACTACGGTGATTGGCGGCGATGGCCGGGTGCTGTCGCGCCCGGATGAAATGCTGGCTCATCCGACCTTGACCCCGGACTCCTTCGGGTTCGATGGGGACGCGGCAGCCATGCCGATGATGATGACGGGGGCCGAGACGCTGCTCGCCACCATCCAGTTCGGGCACGGGTCAGCCAATCTGTCCGAGCGCGAACGCCGCCTGCTGCGTCAGGTGGTTGAGATGCAGCGCCAGAATGGCGGCGTCCTTCAGGTGGTCGGCCATGCCTCCAGCCGGACGGCGGACATGGACATGGATCGCCACATGACGGTGAACTACGTCACGTCGGTCCAGCGTGCCGAGGCCGTGGCACGGGAGTTGCGCCGCCTGGGCGCCCCAGCCGGCGCGGTGCTGGTCGTCGCGCAATCCGACAACCAGCCCATCTACCGCGAAGTCATGCCCTCGGGCGAGGCGGGCAACCGCCGCGCCGAGGTTTATCTGTTGAACTAAACCACCTTGACCACGACCACCGTGGCGTCGTCCCTGGGCGGGACTGCGCCACGGTGGGCGGCGGTGGCATCCAGGATAGCGTCGAGCAAGTCGGCGGCGCTCCCAGCGTGGTGGGTGCGGATGACGTCTTTCAGGCGCTCCTTGCCGAACATTTCCCCCGTCGCGTTGCGGGCTTCCCAGATGCCATCGGTGCCGATCACCACCACCTGCCCGGTTTCAAGCATCCCGGCCTCGGACGGGGCGAACAGCCAGTCCGGGTCGATGCCGAGCGGAATATCCTCGCCGCTCAGTTCGGCAAAGGCATCGCTCTGTGGGTCATAGGCCAAGGCCGGATCGTGCCCGGCGGTGGACCAACTCGCCACCTTTTGGCCGACCGTCAGGAATAACGCGAACACCGTCATGAACCGTCCGCCCTGGGCGTCGGCGGCGAGCAGCGGGTTGACTGCCGCCAACAGGCCGCCGGGTTCGTCGGCACCCTCGGCATGGCTGCGCAGCAAGGCCCGCGTCGTGGTCATCATCAGGGCCGAGGCGATGCCGTGCCCGGCCACGTCGCCGACCAACACCGCCATGCGGCGTGGCCGCCCGAAAGCATCGCGGCGCAAGGGCACATAATCGAAATAGTCGCCGCCGGTTTCGTCGCAATACAATGACCGCCCGGCGATGTCGAAGCCGGGAAGGTCGGGTGATTTCTGGGGCAGCAGCGCCTGCTGCACCTCTTGGGCAACACTCAGGGCGCGCCGGATGGTCAGGCGGTCCTGCAACAGCGGCACC
>Ga0172382_10000718_pt1 | contig 61816 bp, 44 predicted proteins | sample Leawel138RmetaG_FD_122245 | JGI IMG/M metagenome (GOLD analysis project Ga0172382, IMG submission 122245) | Leachate microbial communities from a municipal landfill in Southern Ontario, Canada - Leachate well 138R metaG | ecosystem: Engineered > Solid waste > Landfill > Unclassified | place...
GCGTGAATGCCAGGGGATGGGGGATAATCAGTTGCACCCGCTCTTTTTGCAGGTATTCGATTAAAAATACAAAGACAAAGAGCAACAGCACAAAATAGAAGCTATATTCCAGGGGTTTGATAAAAAACAGCCCGATCAAAGGCAGGATGGCATGTAGTGACAAGCCATACACCATGGCATACAGCGCCGCAGCGGCAAATAGCGCCAACATCAACAATAGAAAGCCCAGGGAAAGCTCTTGCATCATGCTGCTGGCAAAAACACTGATTCCTGCCACCAAAGGAGCGGCAAGGGCGATCAGCCAGGTTTGTCTGGGGCTTGTTTTATCTACCATAGGCATTGGGGGAAAGGCATTCTCTTTGTCAATCCGCACAGGAAGACGGCGGTCTCAGCTCTGTATCTTTTGGAAGAGGCGATGCTTGTTGCGCTTGTAGATCTCAAATGCCAGAGCCAAAATAGTGGCAAAGATAAAGCCCAGGATGGTGGCAACTATGCAGATAAAGGCGCGCTTTGGTTTATCCCGGTTGCCAGCCATGCGTGGTTGGTCCAAGATTTCGATGGTGGGCATATCTTTGAGCTCGGAAAGGCGGGCAGCCTCGTATTGGGGATAGAGGAATTCATATACCTTTTTATAGATTTCCATATTCATCTTGATCTGGGCATACTGGGATGAAATTTGGGGGATTTTGCCTATATCCAGCAGGAATTCGGGCTTGGGTCTGGAACCGCCCTTTTCCAGCTCTCTAATCTGTTTTTGGAGGGTTTGGTTTTTGAGAGCAAGCTCTTCCACTGCTGGATGATGATTGCCATAGGTGGAGCGTGCCAATTCCAGCTCGATATCGCTTTTCATCTTTTCTGCTATCACATCTCCATAGCTGTCGATCATCGCTCTGGCCTGGGCTTCCAGATCTATGGCTTTGCTGCTTTCCTGAAATCCTCTATTTACAATGATCAAGGAATCCAGGATGGCGCGGGTCTCATTTACACGAGCTTCCAAAAACTCACGATTCAGTCGCCCCTGGGTAACCTTCTGATTGCGGTTATATTCATCAAGGCGCATCAAATAGTGGTTCACAATATCCACGCTCAGTTTTTTATTCTTGGTTTTCACATTGATCACCACCAGCCCCAGCTTGTCATCCACCTTCATCGAAACCACAGATGACTTGTATTTTTTGAGCGCATTATCCATGTTGCGCAGGGAATCCGGATCGTTCAGCTTGAAGTATGGGATCAGGTCAAACTTGCGGATTACCTCCTCGCTAAAGGTGCGGCTTTGCATCACCGTCACAAAGTTCTCAGCCTTGGCAGAGCCGTCATTGCCCAAAAGACTGGCGGAAATGCCAGAGAATCCGGGGATATTGAAGGGGAGCTCGCTGATCTCGTTGCCCACGGCAAAAAAGCTGGCACTGGAAGACCAGATTTGCGGGGTCACCAAGCTGTAAATCACGCCTGCAATTGCCACCACACCTGTGATGATCAGGATGAGCACACGTTTGGCTATCATGATGCGCAAGAGCTCAAAGAGGTCAAAGTTCGTTTTTTCCATGTTCTCTCTATTGGTCATAAGTTTATGTCTATTCATTGTTTGCAGTGTTACCAATCAGGATATGGGCTTAATAAAACAATCCTTTTGCATACCGGTAAACAGCTGCCTGTTCAATTCTTAAACGCTTTGATCATGAGCAAATCAATGGCAAAATCTGTCAACTCTTATTTGCGGGGGAGGCAGGTGTGCCCGCATTATTCCTCCCGATATTCCTCCTATCTTACTTACTTATAATTCTCCCACATTACGGCATGAGCGGGGCACTGCGTGTCAAAATCACAAATCAGTAAAGAGAAGTCCTATTCCTACGGAGCCGATGCTCTTGAGTTTGGGATTAAACTTGTTCAGATAAAAATGAAAATCCAAATACATGCTTTCATCGTCTGACAGTAATATGCCCAGCCCAAAATCCCAGCCTCTGCTAAATAAGACACCAAAAGTTCGTCTGTCTTCTTCGGGATACATCAGCCAGGCGGGGGTGATTCCAAATACCTTGGATATGTGAGACTCAAATATACCATATTCAAAGCTCAGCCTGGGACCGGTCATAACGCTTCCAAAAAGGGCATTTTCCTGTTTCTCAAATCTGGCGCCAAACATGCTCATCACTTCCCAACCCAGGTTTACGGGTTTCGTCTCTGTAGTATAAGCAAATCCAACACGCAAAGAGCCCAGCTTGTGCCCATCTTTTACAGATGCTCCGTCTATGGCAAAATATGATAAGGAAAGAGCGCTCAGGCTGGAACCCATCAATGCTATCAGCAAAATAATTACAAGACGCCATCCGCGGCTGCCACTCATTCCTTTGGGGTCTTTTGTTGTTTTCATTTTTAGCTCCTTAACAAGCCGTTTTCTGATCATAAAGCAAGCTTGCCTGATATAAACTATTTATATGAATATACAATAATGGTATTCACTATAATGGCAAAGCGATTTATATAGCATGGCCATATCGTCTCTACTGCTACTAACAAATGGTCTTAAAGAATGTAGATGGCTCACCCATACCAGATAGTTTGGAAAGCTCTCTTTTAGACCAAGGCTTTGACGATATGGTATTTAAAATACCCGATAAAGACCCCTTACCAAAGATCAACAATGTACTGGATAAGCTGGCACAGGATGCATTAATCAGTCATCCATAAAATCAACACATGAGGAAAGGATACAGATTAAAAAATCTTGAGTGTTCATTATCTGATTCTGCATTTATTGCTTGACAATTCAATGCTTATCTGTAGCATAGAATCCAATGGTTTTTAAAACGTTCATATAGTGTGACAGCTTTTAAGTTCATGAATTCATAACCACCTGTGGCAGAGCATCATAAGCCTTGCCACCCCACTCCCTCCAAGTTCATAGCATGGCAGCATAGTACCTATTTTATCATAAAACACCAAGATCAAAAATACAAACTTAAAACAAGGAGAAAACATGAAAAGGCTTTACCTTTTGTTTTTCGTTCTCACCGTCGCCAGCCTTGGCTTCGCACAAACAAAATATTGGGTTGGGAATTACAGCAATAAATGGGAAGATTCTCAGAATTGGAATCCACAAGGAACTCCCACCGCAAACGACGATGTGGTAATCCCTTCAACAGGCACATATCAACCCTATGTCGATTCCAACGCCACCTGTAAAAACCTGACTGCAGCTTCAAGTTCTTCCGTGATTATCAGGCAAGATAGAAGCTTAACCGTAACTGGAAACTTTAGCACTCACGGCAGTGTTGCGCTTTTACTACGTGCAAAACTGGAGGTGAAAGGTGATGCCACCTGGAATTCAAATTCTGCCATTAACACAGATTTAACCACCCAGTGTGTCTTCCATAAAAATCTCACGCTCAATTGGAATTCAAACTTCGACTATGCTTTTGAGGGTGATGGCAAGATTACCTTTGCCGGCACAACCAACAGCGTAATCACGATAAACAACCAAAACAGCTATTTGAAAGAAGTGATCGTAGCCAAAACCTCCTCTTCCGCCACCGTCACGGTTGCCCAAGGCAATGATTTTTCCATGACCAAACTTGTAATCAATCCCAATAACAGATTCATTGTATATACAGACGCCACCATAACTTTTGATAATAGCGGCGTTGATAATCCTCTTGATCCCTGGATTGAATCCCAACATACCGGCACGGACACCACCTATGGTCTCAAACATAATACAGGGATGTTCAAATTTGCCGGAATCTTTAGCCAAAACCCAGTCCACGTGGAACTTAGAGGAAACGGAAGCTATTTTAATAATGTGATTTTGGCTACAACCCACGGTTTAACCGCTTCCGGCAATTACGGCTATCCAATGGTGGTGAACGGTGATTTTACCATTCAAAGTGGACAAAATATCAACGTAGCTGATCTGCACGTGGGTGGAAACTGGGAAAACACTTCCACAAATACCACCACTTATCCTCAAAAAGTCACTTTCACAAATAAAGCATCAACCCCAATCGTGAAAAGCAATCAAGCTTTCAACACGCTTGTGACCGACACCGGCACTAAAGCGCTGAGTTTTACCCCGGGTGTTGATGTTTCCTGCCAGATTTATTCAAGCATCTCGGGTGGTGTGGATGTTTACACCAATGCCACTTTCACCGTGAATGGCTTCACAAACCCCACCAACCGCATCCCAGGCAGATGGTATCTCTCTCATCCCAATGGCGTAATCAATATCAACAATCCCTCAACCGTACCGTTTAACGGCTGGTTGGAAATCTCCAGTGGAGTCTTGAACTTGAACAACCTCCGCCTTGGAACTCTGCCCGAAACAACCTTTTATATGTTGGGAGGAACGATACATTGCGACGGTATCTACTTGCAATCAACTTTTCAGTCTTACGGCGGAACCATTGTTCTTGAATCCACAGGCTCATCCTATGGAATGATCAGCCTGCCTGCGGACAGTTGGCTCCACACCCTCCAGGTGCAACCCGCCACAAAGACATATCATTTATTCACTGACCTCAAACTTAAGGGCAGTTTCATTCTTAACAGCGGTGAATTCAGCGTTAAAAACCCAACCAATAATAATATCCACACCATGTATGTGGCGGAGAGCTGGATCAACAACCGCGGACCAGAGTTTTTCCATGAAGAAGAAGGAACGGTCGTATTCAACGGTCCCGGTTTCCAAGCCTGTAAAACCGATGAAGATTTTTATACCATCGTTGTGGACAAAACCCCGCCCGGAAGTGGCGGAAATGCTTTCCGTATTGAAAGCCCCACGTCCGGAGTGTATCTGAACGTGACCTGTCAAAATTACAAATGGCTGGCAGGGGCCTTGGATGTAAGCCGTCGTGGCACCTTGACCATCAACAACGTCCTGAACCCAACGCTCGAAGGTAATTTTTGGTGCAATGAAGGCTGCCAAATGAATATCAACACATCAAACATTTCGTTGAATGGTAGTATGCACATCACAGGTGGTGAAATTAACATCACGCAAGTAGGTGCGGGTTTCCTTTATTCACACATGCAAAGCGGCTCTCTTGAAATCACCAGCGGCAGTCTTAATTTTACCAATGCCGGGATGGTGTTTCCAGACACCAATCCTTTCTCCACCAGCATCAGAGGTGGGACCATCTCTGTAGTAAGAGATTTTAATTGCCTGAGAAATGACTTCCAACCCACCGGCGGTACCCTCCTCATCAAGGGTTCTGGGGATAATACTATATCATTCACTCAGATTGGAAGCCACCTCCATAATTTGACCATCGAGAAGGACAACCCGGAAGCCATAGTCGAGACTTGGGGAACATCAGGAATCCCTATCGTTTGTAACGGAAACATCATTGTTAACAGCGGTGAATTCCGGATTAAGGGCTTTAGTTTTATCAGTAAAGGCAACATCAATGTTAACAATTCGGGTAAATTGAGCATCTTTCCAAACGGCCAACTCAAAATGGGCAACGGTACGTCACTTAACATAAATAATGGCGGCGCTTTTAAATCTTGGTCACAACCCACTGCCATCGTTGCCACTCTCACAGGAGAAAATTCATCGAGTTTCTTCGATTTCGCCGTAAATTCTGGTGGAACGTTCGAGGCTGAATATACCGTTTTTGAACACATGGGCATCATGGGCATCTATTTTAAATCAGGCTCTATCTGTAATCAATTATCAAACTGCAGCTTGAGCACCGGGATACTCGATAGTTCTCTCATCACCTTTGGTAACACACAAACCCTGACCTTGGACAACCTCGAGTTTCCTCGTCGCCCAACAGCTTATCAAACCTACAGAAACGTACGCAAACGCACCAGCCTGGGCAGAATCTTCCTCACAAATTTCTCCGGTAATTTCAGCGGCTCCGCCTATGAAAATGACCCTTATGATACCATTTTCTGGCTTGGCTCCGATGTTGACCTTGTTGTAGATCATATCATGATTACGCAGACTGATGAATATGTTTGCGGGATTAGAGCCTCTGCCGTTACCATTAAAAATATTGGAACTCACGACTACTTGGGCGACATCAGAGTGGATTTTTATCCAAATATGCCCACAGCGCCTGCGGCTGGAACCGAGGGGAGCTATCATGGCTTCGTGACCGACCTGTCAGCGGGTAAAACAAAGTTTGTCAACCCTCCCCTGATGAGCACGGACATTGCCGGAGACTGGACCGTTTGGGCGCGGGTGGATACGCACAACGCTATCGTTGAAACCAACGAAAATAATAACCTCAGTGCCCCGGAGATAACAACCTGGAGCCCATTGCCGCCAGTCAGCAATCTACAATTCTTAAATTATGACAATAACAATGCATTGATGAAATGGGATTATACTGCCCCATACAGCTGTTTTAAGATTTGGGGGAACGATGATCCAAGCTTCCCACCCGAAACCACTCAGTTGAATTACAGTCTCGACGGTCCCACTCCTGGCCCCACCTATGCCATTCTTGTAAATTTGCGTTTCTCAAAACGGTTTTTCAGGGTAACCGCGGAAAGGGATTTGCCAGAACTTGAGTAAAGACAAAAACTGTTAAAAACAAAGCGGGAGCAATCGTCTCCCGCTTTGTTGTGTTCAAGCTGGATCAAGCGTGTGCTAATCACGCTTTTGTGAAATTTGCTCTCTTTCATGTTTTTGCCCCGGGACATGATGTCCAGCCTGAATTTCATCCAGGTTATCGCAGCTGCCAGGCCATCGGCGAAGGGCGCCGCAATAAGCAGACCTTCCAAATTGCAACTTCACTTGATACTCTATACATATCAAACCGTTTCCTGCTCGGCTCTTATTGAGATGTGGTTGCGATGTGGTTGCGATACCCAGCAAATCGCTGGGAGGCGCAACCACATCGCAACCACATCTAATAGGAAAGGAAGGTGGTGAGAGGGAGAATATTCATACGAATGAAACAGAGATCACAACAAAAAGCGTGACTAATGTAGCTGTTTAATAAAAGGCATTATTGGCGCAGTTTATGGGATGGAAGGGGCAGGCAGATATAAAGACGGGGATAAAGTGGCATCATCTCCAGCCAAAAGAAATGAAGCCTGCTAAAGGGGGTATATATATCCCTAACTAAATATTATCCTTAAATTTAAGTGTGTCTTGCTCTCCGCTTTTCCGCTATCCATCGCCAGATTGTATGGATGCTATTAGCCAATTCCCTGATAATAAGCCAAAAAAGCAGGGGAAAGATGATGATGATAAATGGGTTATAAGAATACGCGGCAGCGAATTTGCCCTTCAAAATAGCGGAAACAGCCCTCGTTGTGCCACAGCCGGGGCAATTGTATCCACTAATGTTTTTGATGATGCACAGGCTGCACCCTTGCTCCAGGCTTTCCAAAGGATATAAAGCCAGAATAAGGGTGAGACATGTGATCCAGGTTACAGAAACTATTGCTCGTGAGAGCCTAATTTTTCCTAACCAGGGGGTTGCCATTCGCATCGCGGTAGGAATCGGTGGCAATCTGGATCAGGTCTATCAGCGCCCACACTCCACAGCCACCGCCAGTGAAAAGCTGAATAATGCCGATTGTGGTATGTCCGGTATAGAATCTATGAACTCCGAATCCTCCTGTAAATATGCAAAGCAACAGGGTGGTGAGCCAATCCTTGGAATCGTCTTGACGCACGGGCTGATTGTTATTGAGGCTTACACCGCAATTTGGGCAAACAAATGCTTGGGGAGGTGTTTCCTTGCCACAGTTTGAGCAATACATAAGGTTCTCCTTAAATGTTTTGGGATACTCTGTAAAGAGATGTGTTTGACCACGCTCCATCTTTCTCAAAAGCTCCGATTACATTAAAAACAAAATGCCAAGTTGTGTCAACAAGAGTTTTTGTGAGCCATCATCCATTATGGCAGCACCTTGAAGCTGGTGTTGTCCAAATAGGGGATAAGCCCTATATTATCTAATAAAAAGAGGACTTGGAACCATGAGAAAGATAAAACTACTTAAAACGGCAGAGAGGGTGAACGAGGGTGCCGGCGTGAAGCTGTACCGGGCTTTTGGATACTACGACGTCCCTCTCTTTGATCCCTTTTTATTGATGGATGATTTTCGCAACGACAATCCCGAAGACTATTTGGCAGGTTTCCCCTGGCATCCCCACCGCGGGATAGAGACCATCACCTACATACTGAAAGGCACGGCTGAACACGGCGATAGCATTGGCAATAGCGGCGTGATCGGCAGCGGTGATCTGCAATGGATGACGGCTGGCAGCGGGATTATCCACCAGGAAATGCCCAAGCCAGATGAGAGTGGCAGTATGCACGGCTTTCAGTTGTGGGCAAATCTGCCTGCCTCCCATAAGATGATGAAGCCGCGCTATCAGGACGTGAAAAAACATCAGGTTCAGGAAGTGACGGACGATAATGGTGCCCGCGTGAAGGTGTTGAGCGGAGAATATATGGGCGTGAAAGGCGCCGTGGAAGACATCATGATCGAACCCCAGTATTGGGATGTGGTGATTCCCGCCGGAAAGAAGGCAAGCTTCCCCGCACCCGCTGGACACACTTGCTTTATCTATGCCTATGGGGGAGATGCGATTATAGACGGACAAAAGGTGACAAACCGCCAGGTGGTACTCTTTGAAGATGGCGAGGGCATCACCATTCAAGCCGGCGATAAGGATTTTTATTTCCTATATATGCGCGGCAAACCCTTGGGCGAGCCCATCTCCTGGCGAGGTCCCATCGTGATGAACACCGGCGACGAAATCCGCCAGGCGTTCCGCGAGCTGCAAAACGATACCTTTATCAAGGAGTGATGAGGCAGTGCACCTTCATCTATAAGCCTATAATCACTCCAAATACAAGCACATAAAGCTATAAATATCCGCCCACATCTCCAGGCTCTTGGTGAGGTTGCTGGATCCATGGGAAGATTCGAATTGCACATACAGTAGCGCTGGATTCTCATCCGTTGCCTTTGCCTGCATGGTGGCGGCAAACTTGAAGGAATGCCCGGGCACCACCCTGTCATCATGATCTGCCGTGGCTATCATCGTGGCGGGATATTTCACTCCGTCTTTTACGTTGTGCAGGGGTGAATAGGAAAGCAGGTTGTGGAAGTCTTCCTCTTTATCAGGATTTCCATATTCCGTCATCCAGCCCCAGCCCAAGGTGAATTTGTGGAATCTGAGCATATCCAACACCCCTACGCTGGGCACAGCCACGCGGAAGAGGTCGGGACGCTGAGTGAGGCAGGCGCCCACCAATAGTCCGCCGTTGGAGCCCCCATTGATGGCTATTTTATCGGGGTTTGTGTAGTTTTCTTGAATCAGATACTCCGCAGCGGCGATAAAATCATCAAACACGTTTTGCTTGTTCAACAGCATACCCGCTTCATGCCAGCTTTCCCCGTATTCATTGCCGCCGCGCAGGTTGGCGATTGCCACAATGAATCCCTTTTCAAGCAGCGCCATTTGCGTGCTGCTAAAGTATGGCTCCATCGATATTTGGAATCCGCCATAACCATAGAGATAGACGGGATTGTTGCCGTCTTGGGGCAGGTCTTTTTTGTGGATGAGGCTCATGGGGATCAGCGTGCCATCCTTGGAGGGGTAGAACACCTGATTGACGATGAGGTCTGCAAAATCCGCCTTCACGGGGTCACGATGGTAGAAAGTGAGCTTATTTGACGCCACCTCATAGTGATAGCTCTCGTTGGGGCGCACGTAGGATGAGAAATAAAAATATGCCTCCTCGTCTTCTTTTTCATGGTAAGAGAGTGAGGCAGAGCCCAGATAGGGCATCTGGATGGGATAGAGGAAGTTGCCATCGGGATCAAAGACTTCAATATGGGAATAAACGTCTTTGATGAAGGTAATGATCAGCTTGCCACCCACGAGGTCGGCAGCGCGTAGCAGGTAATCACGCTGGGGGATAATCTCTTCCCAGTTCTCTTCCTCAGGCTTAAGGAGATTCACCTTCAGCAGCCGAAAGTTCTTGGCATTCTTATTGGTCATCAGATAAAAACAGTCCTCTTCATAGGCATCAAAGATGTAGGCGTCATAATCGTAGCCTTCAAAGAGGCAGATCCACGGGGCATCGGGTTCATCCACCTTGCGAAAGCGGATGCTGGTGCCGCCAGTGCCCTGAAATCCCATCAAAAACAGGTATTTTTCATCATCGGATACGCTTGCGCTGTGGTAGCGGAGTGGGTTTTCCGGGTCTTCCCAAATCAGCGTATCCTGGCTTTCGTCTTCGCCCAGTTTGTGATAGAAAATGCGGTGGTTCTTATCCTGCGCCTGATAGTCTTGAACGCCCTCGCTCTTGCTGTAAAAAAAGCCGTCTTTATACCAGGGGGTGCCAAAGCCCCGCACGTTCGTAATCTTATCCTTCAAAAAGGTCTTCGTTTCGGTATCCATCACCCAATATTCAGAATTATCGGCGCCGGATTCCGCGATATTATAGGTGGCATAGCGTTTGTCTTTGCTGCGGCCGCTGATATATGCCTGCGTGGTGCCATCCGGGGAAAGCGTGTTGGGATCAAAGAAGAGCTCTTCCTCGCCGTCTTTCTTTTTGCGATAGGTGATATATTGGTTTTGCAAGCCTTCATTCCTGCTAAAGTAATACCACTCCCCAATCTTGATGGGAACAGACTGGCGTGGGTAGTTGTTCAGCTCTTTGAGCCGCTCAAACATCGCCTTGCGCCCAGGATATAAATCCAATACGGATTCGGTTACCTTTTGCTGCTTTTTCAGCCATTCTGCCGTTCGGGGGCTCTTATCATCCTCCAACCAACGGTATGGGTCCTCGATTCTGGTGCCATGCAGCACCTCAGCCACATCCTCTTTGGGTGTGTGCGGATACTTGAGTTCCAGCTTTTTCATGCTTCTCTCCTTCCAGCGTTGTTTATTTCTTAAAAAACAGATTTGGTAAAACCAGGGGTTCTGTCAATCAATAATCCCCGCCTCGGCAAAGTCCCTGCGGTAGAGGGTGCCCAGGGCGATGATCTGCTGCTGCAAGGGGCTTTTGTCTTTGATATCCTTGCCGGGTGGCACCAGCCTCAAGAGGTCTTTGGAAGCGGCTCGTGACGGGGAATGCAGGTGGATTATACGCAGTTGACGCTGTGGCTGATATTCATCTTCAAAAGAAAAGGAGACGGCATCGGTGCCGATAAAGCGGATACGTTTGCTGTTCAGCAAACTTTGTAAAAGCCATTGGCTCACGTGATGGGAGGAACAGAAGAGGTGGGTGAGCTGGGGGCGGGAGCTGAGGTATTGCCACAATCTGGGATTGAAGCGGATAGGCAGGATATCTTGGTCGGCGGAGCTTTGCCCCTTACGAAAATAGGTATGCAGGGTATCGGCAATACCCAGGTTGTGAGAGGCTAAAAAGCTTTCAAAGAGCGGACGCACCTCGCTGTAGGGCAGGGGCTTTTCAGCCGCTCGGAGGGTGTGGATAAAGGATAGTTCCTCGCCAAACACCACTTCCATGGCATCCCAAAAGAGATTGACTCTGCTGCCATAATAGAAATCCATATCCCCTTTTACCAGACCGGTTCTGGCGCAAAAACGGTGAGGGGGAGTGCCGCCCAGTATGACTCCTCGGGCATCTTTGGGAATAAACCCCTGGTAGGGATGCTTGTCCGTTACCAGAACCCCCGATGCCGCCAGATCGGGCAAATCACTTATTTTGATATCACTGCTCCCCGAATGGCATCAATATCTTTGCTGGAAAGCGATACCTGCTCACCAGTCTCCAAATCTTTGAGGATCACACTGCCGGAAGCCAGTTCATCCTCGCCGATGATGAGGGCAAACCTCGCCTGCGAGTGGTTGGCAGCCTTCATTTGTGCCTTGAAAGAGGTCTTGGTGGGGTCATATTCCACGCTCACCAGTTCCCGCCTCAGATCATAGATCAAGGGGATGAGTGCTTCCTGTGCCTCAGCTCCCATGGCGATGGCATAGATATCCGGGATCAAGGGCTTTCCTATCTGTATCCCTTCTGATTCCAACGCCAGGATGAGCCGCTCAAAACCTCCGGCAAAGCCGATGGCTGGCGTGCTTTTACCCCCGATCTGCTCCACCAGATAGTTATAGCGTCCGCCTCCAGCCAAGGTGTTTTGGGCGCCCAAGCCGTCGAACACCACTTCAAAGGCGGTGTGGGAATAATAGTCCAAACCCCTCACGATATGGGGATCGATGATATAGGGCACACCGGCTGCGTTAAGATGCCCTTGCACCTCTGCAAAGTGCTGACGGCTCTCCTCATCCAAGTGATCCAGCTGGGAAGGCGCATCTTGGGCAATGGTGCGGCAGGAGGGCACCTTGCAATCCAAAAGACGCTTGGGCTTGATCTCAAAGCGTGTTTGACAATCAGCGCACAGCTGAGGCAGATGGGGTCGGTAATATTCCTTCAATACCTTCTCGTAAGCTTCCCAACACTGCGGGCTGCCCACGCTATTGATTCTCAGCTCTATCTTGCTGAGTCCCAATCCCTTTAGATATTGCCACAGCAGGGCAATCACCTCCGCATCATAGAAGGGATGCTGGGCGCCAAAAAACTCTATTCCATATTGCCAAAACTGGCGATAACGCCCTGCCTGTGGGCGGTCGTAGCGGAACATCGGTCCCACATAGAAGAGCTTGGTTTTGGCACCGTCTTTATCCATGGAATTTTCCACAAAGCTGCGCACCACGGGCGCTGTCCCTTCCGGGCGCAGGGCAAATTCACGCCCCCGCCGGTCTGTGAAGCGATACATCTCTTTTTGCACCACGTCCGAGCTTTCCCCGGAGCTGCGTTCAAAGAGGGCGCTCACCTCAAAGATGGGGGTGTTGATTTCATGATAGCCGAAGGATGCGGCTATATCTTGAAAGCGGCGGATAAGGTATTGCCATTTATAGCTTTGATCGGGTAGAATGTCATATGTTCCACGGGGGATGGGGTATTTCATTGTGACCTCATATTGTTGTATGGAGGGGAAAAGGCAGGGAGATATCTGCAAATTCTGTCTGTTCCAATGCCAACTTGTGGGCAGGATAGCCCACGTGGCTCAGATACAGCCCTTGCGGGGGTGCCGTTTCCACTAAAGTTTGTTTGGGATCTGCCATTGCCAAGATGTCTGCCAGTTCTGTGGCAGGCAGCTCTTTGGCGGCAAAGTTTATCAGGGTGCCCACGATACGGCGCACCATATTGTGTAAAAAACGATCTGCCAAGAGGCGAAATTCAAGAAAGTCGCCCATGTCTGATATCGTCAGCACTTTCAGATTACACACACGCTTGGGGATATTGGGATTGGCACGCCCTAAAGACGAAAAGTCGTGCGAGCCCAAGAGGGAGGGGATATAGCCTTGCAATGCCTCATAGCGGATGGGTTTGTGAGGGATAAAGCCCATATAGAGCCTGTAAAAGGGATGAGGCTCTTTGGCAAGGAGGTAGATATAGCCGCGCTCACAGGCATCAAAGCGGGCATGGAATGACGGTGCAACTTCATCTATTGCCAACACCTTGATATCCGGCGGCAAGAGGCTGTTAAAGGCCTTCACCATCTGCCAGGTTTGCATGCGGGATGGGTATTCAAAATGGGCACGCTGTGCCAAGGCATGCACACCGGTATCGGTTCTGCCCGCAGCGGTTATGAACGGCTGAGGAGCCTCCATGCGGGCAAGTGCACGCTCCATCACCGCCTGTATGCTGATGCCATTATGCTGCTTTTGCCAGCCATGATAGTGGGTTCCATCATAACAGAATCGCATCAGATATCTGGGCATCAGATGGCTCCCAGGAAGGTCATCAGGGTCAAAAGAGCCAAGCCTATCAAGGCAGGGGCAGGTGTGGCATCTTGATAGAGTGTGGGGTCTGCCATCATGGCTTCCAGATTTTGGGAGATGTGATCCCCTTGCTCCAGGCTGGCTTTGCTGGCATCCACAAATCTCTGTGTGGCGGGCACATCCTTGCGCCTTGGGCTAAGGAACTCACTGCGCAGGCTGTTTACAAACATCACCGTGGCTGCCAGATAGAATACTAGCCCACGCCCCCAGGACCTCTTTAACAGCCAGCGGCAATCATGCAACACCCGCGGCATTGAGAGATGCGAAAATGTATATACCGTCACCTGAGCAAAAAAGATGAGCTTGAGGCTGAAGAGCGTCATACTGAGAAAAGGTGTGTTCAGGATGGTTGCAAACAGCCAGTATGCTGCCAAAAAGATGATGATTAGGCGCAGGGCTCGCCTGAGGTTTTTAAGGCTTGTCAAATCCAATAGGGAAAACAATCCAAAGAGCGCAATCTGCATCAGCAGCATGCGAAAAGATGCACCCAAGTTGCCCACCAATGCCATTAGTAGTATCAGGAGGCGCAACATGAGATGTTGATCTGTGAGGGGTTGAGAGGTGGATTTCATTCAATCTCAGGCTCTCCATCAGGCTCAGGCTGCGGCTGCTCTGCCTCTTCTGTTTGGATAATGGAAGCTTCTTCAGCCTCCTCATCCTCTGTGGGCTCCTCTACTTCAGGTGAAGGGGTTTCTTCCTGCTCCTCGGAGGGCTCCATTGGCTGCTCTTCTGCGGCATCCTCAACAGGAGTAATATCCTCCTCATCCTCCGCTGGGGGAGAAAGCTCTATATCTTCCTGCTCCCCTTCCATAGATTCATCTTCTTCGGGTGGGGGAGAGGCATCCGTGTCTTCTATTGGCACAAGCGATTCCTCTTCATCCATCAGCCCAGGGATATCCTCTTTTTCATCCTCTGGCATGAGGGGCAGCTTGGGGGTGTCATCCAGATTGATCGGCTGTTCCTCGCCTCTTGCTTCTTCAATCTCGATCAAGTGAGTGTCTTCAGGTTCATCATCACCGGTCTCATCTTCCGTCTCCATATCCAGAGAATCGCTCACGGCGACGCTATCAGGCTTTGGTTTGGGGAAATCAAAGACATTGCCATTATAAAACTTACGGGCATAATCCGCATAGTCACCGCCCAAGGGATGGTTCAGCACTTCATCCAGATAAGGCTTGGCGGCTGTGGTATCAGGTTCGTCAAAGGTATGGAACCAACCCAGGCGGAAATTGGCTTTGAGGCTGATGGCAGAATAGGGGGATTGGGTGAGATCTGCCAGGATATCCAGCATGGAATCAGGATCATCGGGATACATGCCCAATGCTATATCCAACAGCTCTTCCTGGCGGTCTTCCTCCGGATCTGCCAGACGCACCGGCTTGCCAGCCATCAGCAAGTTGAAAGCGTTGGTGTATTTATTGGCTGGGAACAGCTCTTCCATCTCCGCCTGTAATGCCTGAAGCGTATCTGCAGGCGTCTGCATGCGGTGTAACAAGGTACCCTTGGCGAAATAGACCAGGGGGAGGATTTCCATATCCAAGCGGGTGATATTGCCCTGCATCTCTGCTATTTTGGTTTCCAGCGAAGACAGTTGGATATTTAGAGTCTTCAATTCATCCTGCTTTGCATTTATCTCCGCTTGCAATTCACGCAGCCAGGCACCCTCGTCTTCTTCCTCATCAGCTTCGTGAGGCTCGGCATCGTCTTGAGCTTCGTCAGTTTCTGTATCATCGGATTCATCTTCCAGAATCAATATTATTTCGGGAGCTTCCTCGTCCTCTCCCAGTTCTTCTTCAATATCAGCTTCGTGAGGCTCGGCATCGTCTTGAGCTTCGTCAGTCTCTGTATCATCGGATTCATCATCCAGACTCAAAATCACTTCCGGCTCTTCTTCCTCATCCTCAAAAGGTTTCAGCTCTATATCGATGCTTTCTGGCGCATCATCGCTTTCTGCAAATAGTTCGATGGGAGTGGGAGTAAGCGTCTCGCCTTCATCTGCTTCCACTTCCAGCGTTTCCTCAAGATCGAGATCCTCCGGAGCCTCTTCTTCATCCGCATCTGGGGTGTTGATCAGTGGCTCATCCTCCTCTTCGTCAATTTCGGGAAGGTCTAAGATAGGTTCTTCCTCTTCTTCCGGTTGTGCAATATCGAGAGGTGGCTCTTCTGGAGTCTCCTCTGCAAGTTGTTCAGAAGTCTCCCCGCTGTCTGGCTCTGCAGACAATTGCTCCGGCTCATCGATGAGATCGGGTAAGGATATCTCCTCCCCATCTTCTTCAGCTTCTTCAGCCTCATCAGGAGGAGTCATGGCATCCACGCTATCCGCCACTGCCTCGGTCTCCATATCAGGAATCAGCTCTTGGCTTTCCAGGCTGTCCGGGGGAGGTTCCGGGATTAGTGCTTCCAATTCTGCTATCTGGATTTGCAGGCTGTCCACGCGTGCGTTGATGCTGTCTGCCACTGCCGTCAGGCTATCCAGTTCCGCCTTGAAGGGAGCCGCCACATCCAGGATGCGTTGATACATCACCAATGCGGAATCGTTCAGGGCGAAGGCATTGAGATAGTTTTCTGCAGCTAACATGTGATAATCCACATATTGCTGCAGGTTTGCCTTGGCAGAGAGGTTCTTGTTTTGTTTGATCTGATTCACGGCATCGGCTTTTTGTTTGGCGAGATCGGCATAGATGGCTGTGGGGAATTCTGTGCGCACTTTACCATAGGTGGTGCCAGCCAGGTCGATATCTGCATTTTGATAAAAGTAGTAATCCGCCAGATAATAATAGGCGGCGCTGGATGCCAGGCTGCGCGGCTGGGATTTGGCAATCTCGTCCACTTCGCTGCTGCCTTTTTCCTCATCCTTTCCCTGCAAGAGCAGCCTTGCTTTGATCACCCTGATGAGCGCCAGTTTATCCAGGCGGGATTCACTTTTTAGAAGTTGGCTTACCAGCTTGTCACACTTTGCATATTCTCCCAATTCAAAGAGGTTCAGCGCCATATAATAGCGACCTTCCAGCTTCAATTCTTTATTGATGCCGCGTGTGTTTACCAGCTTTTCAAACTCTTTGTAGGATGAGAGGTAATCATGCTGTTCATAATAGTTTTTGCCAAACAGAAAGGAGGCTTCCTTAAATTCTGATGATTTGGGATAGTCCGTGATAATGCGCTGCAGCCAATATTGAGCACTCAGGAAGTCCTGATCTTCAATCTCAAATTCTGCCAACACCATCAGCGCGCGGGGATGGGATTTTTGATGGCGGGTATCGCGCACAAAGCCTTCCAACAGCTTCTCCGCTTCCTGCTTGCGGTTCAGCTGTCTTAACACCCGCGCCAGATAGATATGGGCTTCGGGAACGTGACGGCTTTCCGGAAAGCCATTGATCAGTGCTTCAAACTGATCTTTGGCTTGAAAGGCACTATTGCCCTTGTAATACAATGCTCTTGCCAATAGATACACAGCCTCGCTGAGCGTCTTTTTCCCCTTCTTTTCGGTGATGATCACCCCACATTTTTGAATGGTTTTGGTGTATTCATCCACCGCCTGAGGACTGGGGCGTCCGCTGGAGGTGAGGGGACGATCCTGAGCCTGCTTAAAATACTTGCGGGCATTAAACATAGTGTTGTCTATCCCGCAAGAGGTGATGAGCAGGACGAGCAGAAGGGAGGCAAAAAGCAGTTTTTTAGTCATAAGGAAAAGGCTGCCAAGCGCTTGATTATTGTCAATACAATTTTGAGCCGGCATCCGTCACAGCATCAATCAGCTTCCCTTGAGAGATCAAATCCAGGGCGCTGTTGAGGTCTGGATACAGGATGCGGTCTTTGCCCAAAGGCTCTATCCGGGTGCGCACCAATGCTTTCACACTTTCAATACCGGGGGATGACTTGAACTCTCGTTGATCCAAAGCCGCCATTGCCGCAATCAATTCCACTGCCAAAGCAGAACTCACGTTTCGGGCAACCTGCAGAAACTTGATTGCCGATACGGAGCCCATGCTTACATGGTCTTCCTGATTGGCGGAGGTGGGGATGGAATCCACCGAGGCGGGATGTGCCAGCACTTTGTTTTCGCTCACCATGGCTGCGGCAGTGAGCTGGGCAATCATCAATCCGGAATCCAAGCCCGGACGCTGTGCCAAAAAGGGGCTCAATCCGCGGCTGAGCGCAGGATTTAGCATTTGCTCCAAGCGGCGTTCGGAGATGGAGGCAAGCTCGCTGATGGCAATGGCAAGGGTATCCAGCGCCAAAGCCAGGGGTTCGCCATGAAAGTTTCCGCCGGAGATCACTTTATCTTCATCTGGGAAGATAAGGGGGTTATCCGTGGCACTATTGATTTCCACTTCCAATACGCTTTTTACATAATGAAGGGCGTCTCTCACAGCGCCATGCACCTGGGGAGTGCAGCGCAGGGAATAGGCGTCCTGTACGTTTTCACAATCCAGATGAGAGGCTCTGAGGGGGCTGTTTCCCAACAGCTTATAGAGGTTGGCAGCGCTTACTTTTTGCCCGGGATGCGGTCTGAGGTTATGGATGAGAGGGTCAAAGGCGTTGGGTGTGCCTTTGAGGGCGTCGATGCTGGCTGCGGCGATGATATCTGCCTGCATGCACAGGCGTTGTGCCTCCAGCAGCCCCAAGGCTCCGATGGCTGCCATCACCTGAGTGCCGTTATTCAGCGCCAGTCCTTCTTTGGCTGCCAACTCCACTGGAGTGATTCCAGCGGCTTGCATCGCCTCTGCCCCAGACATCACTTTGCCGTTATACTCCGCTTCGCCTTCACCTAACAAAGGTAATACGAGGTGGGAAAGGGGGGAGAGGTCTCCGCTGGCGCCCACAGAACCGCGCATGGGCACTATCGGATGTACGTTGCGGTTGAGCATCTCCACCAAGGTTTGCAGGGTTTGGAGACGGATGCCGGAGTGTCCCTTTGCCAGCACGTTGATCCTCAGCAGCATAATGGCTCTGGTATGGGGGATGCTGTAGGGCTCTCCCAGGCTGGTGGCATGGCTGCGGATCAGATTTACCTGCAGCTCCGCTATATTCTCTTTGGGAATGGTGACGGTGCTAAATTTGCCAAAACCGGTGGTGAGTCCATACACCACACGCTCTTCGGCAATCACTTTATCCACATACTGTCTGCATTTGGTTACTTTTTCGATACACTCTGGGCTCAGTTTGATCTGAGCTTGTTGGTATGCCACAGCTTCCACGTTTTGCAGGCTGAGGCTGTTTCCATCTATTATAATCTGGCGCATGATTCTCCTTTGGCTATCAGAGCGCACAATTTTGGCACTCATTCATAATGTTTATTTGAAAGCCAGTAATTTGGATAGCCCCTTTTTGTCAAACTTCTTGCAAGGTTCAGGTGTCTGTCTGCCTTATTTCTTTTGTGTATGCCTGTCTCAGGATGTGCTCTATATCACCTTGTCTGTCAGTCTGATAGCACCTTCATGCTCATTAACCACCCTTGTGCCTCCTTTGCCGAGGCAAGGGTGAGACAAGGGTGAGACAAGGGAGGCTAATAGGCAAGCTCCATAAAATCAGCGGTTTAGCTTTTAGAGAAAACGCGTCCCTTTCAGACTGAAAGCATTCACATCCAAAGGGGAAAATTGACCTGCCAGATATTTGGGGATGGCAGCGGCAGCCACCATTGAGGCATTGTCCATACACAATTCCAATCCGGGGAAATGCACCTTGATCTTGTATTTGTCAGCAGCCTCGGTAAGCTGTTGTCTGAGGGCGGAATTAGCAGCCACGCCTCCTGCAAGGAGGATATCCCCAATTTGGTTTTGCCGTGCCCAGGTGACGGTCTTTTTGATGAGGGGATCGATGATGGCTTGCTGGATGGAGGCTGCCAAATCCGGCAGTTGGGCTTGTAAATCTGAGGGGGAGAGTGTGCGGATGTGGTTGATGATGGCGGTTTTGGTGCCGCTGTAGCTGAAGTTATAGTTGCCCTTGCGGTTTAGGCCTCTGGGAAACTGGATAAAATCTGGATTGCCGGATTTTGCCAATTGATCGATGATGGGACCACCGGGAAAGCCCAGACCCATTGCTTTGGCGGCTTTGTCGAAAGTTTCTCCGGCGGCGTCATCCACCGTTTTGCCTACGATTTCAAAATCCAGCATAGTTTTGAACCAAATCAATTCCGTGTGTCCGCCTGAAACCACCAACGCCATGAAGGGTGGCTTGATGGAGGGATCTGTGATAAAATTGGCAAAGATATGGGAAAGCAGGTGGTTCACTGTGATGAGGGGAAGTCCACGCGCCCATGCCCAGCTTTTGGCAAATGCCAGCCCCACCACCAGGGAACCAATCAAACCGGGGTTGATGGCAACAGCCACGGCGTCAATCTCACTCGGGCTTATCCCGCTCTGTTGCAAGGCGTTGTGGGTGAGGGGCAGGATGTTGTTGATATGCAAGCGGGATGCCAGCTCTGGCAGCACTCCTCCATAAGCGGCGTGCTGGGGTTGGGCGGAGCTGAGATTGACCAACACCCGATAGTGTGTATCCACTATTGCCACGGAGGTATCGTCGCAAGAGGATTCAAATGCCAGTATCAGGGAGGGTTCTTTCAATTGTGCAGCACCCTCTTGGGCGTCAATTCATAATCGGTGATGCCGGGGGGGCACTTTGCTTCCAGATTTATCCAGCCGTTTTCATCAGGATCACCCTGGGTGGAGATGGTGAAAGATGATGGGGAAAGGGTTTTGATGAGTTCTGGATCGCCGGTAACCTTCAGGGTGACGGTGCGCGGGCTGATATCAGGGAGGGGGGATACTACGGGCAGGGCGGTAAAGATGCGCGTTTCGCTGCGGATGGGTTTGCGGGTAAAGCCCACCATGGTGGTTCCGGAATTGATCTGCTTGTTTGGAAAGCTGATTTTCACTTCAAAGCTTTCCTGTTTCAGCATATTTGCCTTGATGGGCTCCGTCTTGAGATGGGAGACATTGGCAATGAAATTGCGGGCGCCATTGATGGTGATTCTTTCCGGTTTCATAATATAACCACGGGCATAAAACTCGGCACGGGCTTGATCGTTCTCAAAAGCGGCAATTACTTCCACAGATTTTTGGTTGTAAGAATCTGCCTTCAGGGTGAGATGGGCATCGGTTACGGGCTCCAAAATCTTAAATTCAGCGTTTGGGGGCAGGCCGATGATCTCATAATTTTCCATCGGCAGATAGGTCTGATCCACCTCTATCCCAGAGGCGTCAAATTCCACCCTCACACCCCTGATAAGCGCAGCCAGGAGGTCTTGCCCCTTGCCCTGGATATAAAATGGGATATCCTTGGGGGCATCCCTCACCACCACTTTGGAGGGCAAATCCTTCATCACCACCTTAAAGCGCATGATGGTCTTGTGTTCTGCGCTCAGCATCACCTGCAGCCATAGTATCAATGCCAAAAGAACGGAGAAGACTTTGAAGCCCAGATTTTTGCCCATCACTCAAATTCCTTCTTCAAGGTTGATGCCCAGTTGTTTCATTTTTTTGTACAAAGTGGTGCGTTCGATGCCGATTTCAGCGGCTGTTTTGCTCACCTGCCAGTTGTATTGCTCCAAAAAGTGCAGCAGATATTCACGCTCGAAGGCGGCTGTACTCTGTTTGATATTGGTGATGGCAAAAAAGCGTTCCAAATTGCTGCCTCCCACGTTGCGCTGCAGGGTCTTTTTGTTTTGCAGGTGTTTGATGATGGCGGCATTGGTGATTTCCGGTTCGTTGATGATGATGGTCTTGCAAAAGTTTTGTAATTCACGCACGTTGCCCGGCCAATCATAGCTATGCAGGGCTTCACTCAGCTCTTCCAGGTTCAAGCTTTGGTTGATATTAAAGCGGGAAGCGTAGTTGGTAAAGAAATAGTTCATCAACAGCAGGATGTCATCCCCCCGTTCACGCAAGGGCGGGATTTCCACCACGGAGCCTTCGATGCGAAAATAAAAATCCGGGCGAAAGCGCTGGGATTGGGACAGCTCTTCCAGGCTGGCGTTGGAGGTGAAGATGAGGCGGGTATTCACCTTTTTTAGGGCGCCATTCACCACCTGTATCTCTTTGGTTTCTATTGCACGCAAGAGCTTTGCCTGGGAGGAGGGGCTGAGATTGGTGATTTCATCCAAAAACAGCACTCCATCTGAGCATTCCTCAAAGAATCCGGTATTGCCTCCAAGCTGGGGATTGCCCTTGCTCTGCACGGCTCCAAAGAGCTCGTACTCCAAAGAATTATCGGTGAGAGTGCTGCAATAGACAGTGTGAAAGGCATTGCCAAAGCGTTGGGAATTGATGTAATAATAATATGCCGCCACCTCTTTGCCGGTTCCTGTTTCGCCTATCAACAGCACGTCTTCATCCATGGAGGCGAGGCGTATCAATTGCTCCCTCATGTTGCGGATGGCTTCGCTTTCGCCAATGAAGGGAAAGCGGCGCATGAATTGCTTTTTGAGGTTGATATAATCTATCTGCAGGCCGATGTGTTCTTCTTCCTGGCGCTTGAGGGCTACGGCGTTATCGATGTGCAGCAGCAGTTGATGAGCACTGAAATTGACGCCTTTTTCGATGAAGTGATAGGCGCCTAACTGGCGTATTTCCTCTATCTGAGAGGAATTCACCTCGCCGGAGATAACGATTATCTTGTAATTCAGGTCCAGGTTTTCTTTCAGATAGCGCAATACCTGCAGGCCGTTCAGGCGGCTGCCCACCAAGAATACATCCAACAACACCACATCTGGAGAGAAATTACGCAGCTCTTCAAAGAAGTCATCACTATTGGTGGCGTGCAACATCTGATAATCATAGCGCTCCAACACCCTGCCAATCTGGGTTGCCAATACGAGGTCGTCTTCCAGTAATATTACTTTTCCTTTCATATTGTTACCCTAATGCAACCGTTCTTCCAGGTCTGCCAATGCATTGATAAAGTATATGTATGCCTGGTCTGGAGAGTCGTAAGGGGAGAAGTATTTGTGTACGTCTCCATCCTGGAAGTATTTGGTGCACATATAATAGAAATGGTCTGAGGTGCTAAGCAGGCGGGCTATCCTCAACAGCTCCGGGTCTCCCTTGGCTTTGATCTTGTGTAAAAGCTCCCAATAGGTTTCGATGGCGTTGGTTTGCATATCGTTGCCCACCCAGGCAGAGAGGTCGCGCTGTTCATCTGCCCAGGATACGGGGTCTGGGAAGCTGAGCGATTCCTGCTGATAATTTGCCAAAGACTGGGTTTGAGAGGGGGTGGTGAAGGCAAGATGCTCTCTTTTTAATACTTCAGCGGGGAAGTGCATCATAAAGTCGAAGATGCCGGTTTCTGCCCACTGGTGTTCGCCGAAGGTCTCATAATCCATAAAGAGATTGAGAAAGAGGTTGCGCCCCTGGGTTTCATCCAGGGTGAGGTGGTCTATCCAATTCACAAACTTATCCACGGTGAGCGGGTATTCCGGCCAGTCACGATTGGAAAAGCGGAAGGCGATATCATCAGACAGCTTGTAATACTTCAGCAGGAGGTTGATCCGTTTGGCATAATTTTTGTAGGCAAACAGGGGGCTGCGCCACTGGAGGATGCGGTCAACTCCCTCCGTGAGGATGGTAGTAAAGCCCTCAATCTCATACACCAGGTCGCTGATTCTATCCTGATAAATCAGCTCTGTATTGCGGAAGGTGCAGGGTTGAACGCCAAACTCATCCTTCATCAATTGGCGGTGGAGAGCCACCTGATCCAGAAATTCATTGGTATCATAGAGGGCTGCCAAGCTGTGATAGTAGGTCTCTCCCAAGATTTCCACACAGCCGGTATCCACCAGTTCCTTGAAAGAATCCAAGGTCTCCGGGCTATACAGCTTAAATTGCTCGATTGCCGTGCCGGTGATGGAAAAGGATACCTGGAAGCGTCCCTCATGCTTTTTGATCAGATCCAACAGCAGTCGGTTTGTGGGCAGGTAACACTTTTCTGCCACCTTGCGCATCACCTCACCATTGAGCTTGTCGTCAAAGAGGTTGCTATTCTTGCCTACGTCCAAAACGCCCACGTGACGCAGGCGGACGGGCTGGTGCACCTGAAAGTAAAATACTACATATAACATTCATCGCTCCTTTGGCTTTATGTGTTGGATTTGAGAAATGCACTCAGCACTTCGGAATACACTTTGCGAACCTTCTCGGCGGCTTCGCTCCATTGGATCAGATTCACCTCTTTCATGCCGTCCACGCCCATCTTGTGGCGCAGCTCCGGGTTTTCTATCAGGTGGTTGATGGTATCCGCCATCAGGTCCACATCCCAGTAATCTATCTTGAAGGCATGATTCACCACCTCAGAGACGCCGGATTGTTTGGAGATGATGGAGGTGATGCCAAATGCCATCGCTTCCAGGGGAGAGATGCCAAAGGGCTCGGAGACGGAAGGGAGCACATAGATATCGGCAGCCCTCAGGATTTGCTCCACCTGCTTACGGTTCAAAAAGCCGGTAAAGAGAAAGCGATTCTTGAGCTTTAGCTGGGCGGAACGCCGCAAGAGCTTTCTTGCCATATCGCCCGTGCCAGCCATGATGAAGCGGGTGTTGGGATGCGTTTTTAGCACCCTCTCTGCCACATCCAGATAATAATCCGGTCCCTTTTGGATGGTGATACGTCCCAAAAACAGCACCATCACATCCTTGAAGATGCGCTTTTTGACGCTCAAATCTTCCTCATCCCCCTCCACGGTGAAGGCATTGTGCACGATCCGGATTTTGCCGGTATCGATGCGATAGCGGGATACTATCATCTGGGCGGTATATTGAGAGACTGCCATCACACGGTCTGCATACATCATCCCGGAGTGTTCGATCTTATGAATCCGATCATCTCCCGGGCCGCCTGCACGGTCAAACTCCGTGGCATGGATATGCACCACCAGCGGTTTGCCGGATATCTTGCGCGCCAACATCCCCGAGGGATAGGTAAGCCAATCATGGGCATGGATCAGGTTATAATCCAGTTCGCTGGCAAAGCGCTGTGCCCTGTGGGTGAATTCCTGCACCTTCTGGATGAGGTCTTCTTCTCCCACCAGGTTGGCGGTCATGGTATCCCACAGCTCCTGCTCGTCCATATTCTCATATTCCACGCTGTGAAATTCCGTATGCACCTTCTCAAACAGCTGGCGCATATCCTGCAGCTGATAGTAGGTTTCAGGGGAATCCGTAACGCCTATATACTCCATCCGTTCTTGCACAGTCTGAAAGCTGTGACGGGTGTATTCCTTCTGTTGAACGGGGTCCAAAAACACAGTGGGGAGGGTATCCACATCGGAAACCTCACGCAAGGGGAAATAGACCAGCTCCCGCGTTGGCAACACCAGGTCTATCTTGATGCCCAATGCCAAGAGAGCCTTTACCATGCCATAACACGCCATTGCCAAGCCGCCGGAGATCAGAGGCGGAAATTCCCAGGTGAACATCAGTACTTTCATGATTCCTCCCTCAGCGTTGCAATAAAGGTCTCTATATTATAAAGGGCTGCCACACTGATGGCTTGCGCCGGAGCGCCTTTGGGGAAGTGGGGGCTATCCCCATCCCAAACCTCCGCCAGCGAGGCGATATGCCCCTTTTGGAAGCTGGTTCTGAAGGTTTGCACATAGCCGCTCAGCTTGGCTGCCAGGGCTTCATCATCCAAGTCTTCGCGCCAAATCTTTAGCCCCAAGCCACAGAAAGCTCCCAACAGCCATGCCCACACGCTGCCATTGTGATATGCCAAATCCCGCTCTTTCTGGCTGCCATAGTATTTTTTGCGAAAGCGCGGGTCTTGGGGGCTTAGCGTGCGGATGCCATAGGGGGTGAGCAGCTCTGCCTCCGCCTTCAAAAACACCGCTTTCATCTGTCCCTTATCCACCGGCTGCCAAGGCAAAGACAGCGCCAAAATGGCATTGGGACGCACCTCTTTGATCTGGGTATCTCCCACCAGCCTATCAGCCAGATAGTCAGACGTCCAATATTTGCGAAATGCCTCTTTCACCTTTTCTTTGGTGCTCACCAGCAGGTCCATCGGCAGATAGGGTATGCCAGAGGCTTCCTGATAGGATTTGCACATGGCTTCATAACAAGAGAGGGCGTTGTACCACAGAGAATTTATCTCCACAGGTGCACCATCACGCGGGGTGATGGATTGGCCGTCCATGCGTACATCCATCCATGTGGCATGGGCAAATTCCGGTTTCAAATTGATCAAGCCATCCTGCCTGATCTCAAACGGGTATTGTTTATTGTTTAAGATGCTTTTGAGGATCTCCTCACAGAGGTGAATCACCTCCTTCCAATAGCCTACATCCACTTTGCGTTTACCCACCTTCCACAGCAGGATGATATACCAGAGGGTGGCATCGATGGAGTCATAATTCACCTCGCGCCCCGTCTCCGGCAGCATGTTGGGTATCAAACCACCGCGCAGATGTCGGCTGTATTTGCGCAATACCTTCTCCACCTGCTCCAATTGCCCCGGGATGCGCAAAAGGGCGTTCAACACTATCATCGTATCACGTCCCCAGGCTCCGTAATATGGATATCCTGCCACGATATCGTCATTGGCGATAAAGTCTTTGAGGGCAAATTCCAAAAGTTGCAGGTATTCATCGTGTTTAAAGAGGAGATTATCGTTATAATCCAGATTGGAAATCAGGGTGTCATCCTCATCGGCACAGCAGGGAAAGTCTGCCGGCAGAGGAAGATCGGCATAGCGTTTCAGGATGGCATCCTTCACAGCCTGGGGGTATTCGATGGGGGAATCCGAGAAAAGCACACAATTACTCTCTCCGGGCTTCAGCGCAAACTTGAGTTCAAAGAGGCTAATCTGATCCCCAATGCCAGAGTATCCTGCCATCACTTCCCAAGGGTAATATACATTATAATATACAAAGCGATTGGGTTCCGCGCTGCCCATCTGGGAATGACAGTACACCTCCAGATTGTTTTGCACACGCTTTGCCCGGAAGCCACAGCCCTCATCACTGCCAAAGGCTTCTGCATCAAACTCCTCAAAATCAAGGCTGCCATCGGTATTCAGAGAGTGATGGGGATTCATGGTGAGCTTGGGATGCAATTGGAAGTGCAGGGGATGGTGTCCCAGATTGGTGTATCTCACCAGCACGGTATTGCTCTTTTCATCCATCATCAGCTCTTTCAGGATGAGGATATCGTTTTGATGGGGGAGGGCGGAATACAAAAACGCCGGATATGGCCGCAGCCATGGTTTTACAAGATACAAAAAGCCTTCTGGATAGATGCAATTGCTATAGTTGTTGCTATCCAAATGGATTACCTCACCGCGCCATTCCACCTTCTCTTCGATACCTGCCACCAGATGATTGCGTTGAAATTTTGCATCACTGGCGATGAGAAGCCCATGATACTTTCTCTGATTGATCAGATTGCCGGTACCAAGGGCATAAGCACCCTTGCGGTTGGTGAGAATCCATTCGTGATGATGGGTCTCCAAAAAGTAATTATTCATTGAACCCCCTTAGGTCCTGATTTACTAAAAATCGCTTATGTTGAATTAATTCTATTGCTGTATTCTCGTCAAGCCTTATTTTTAAGCAAAGCCGTGCCAAAGCCGTATCAGCTTGCAACAAAAATAGATAATGCAGAATTTAATTCAGAGTAAGAGGGGGTTATTGGGTAATGGCTTCGCTGTAATTGATCAATCCCGGACTGGGCAATGCCAACGCCTCGTGCAAAGACGGCATGCCAGAAAAATACTTGCTGTAGATGATGCGCAAATCTCCGCCCTCTTCGTTTACCGGAGTGATATCCTCGATCTCATAGATCAAATCCAGCTCGCTCAAGGCATCACAATAGCCATATTGATAGTCCACTACTTCCAAAAAGTTGTCTTCCTTGTCAAAAAGACCCAGGAGGAAGTATCCGTGGATGGGAACTTCCAAGGCATTCTGCAGTGTAACATACACGTTTGCAGGGCTGCTGCGATTCACCAACCGGTACAAAAATTCCTCGTCTTCAGGAACGGGATCCACAAAGATATTGCTGGTCAATTCAAAGGCATCCTCATCCAGCCAATTGCCACTGTAGGAGCGGGCAGCCTTAAAGCCACCCCAATGAGCCAGGGTGCGATTTTGATATTGGGATGTGCCGGGATCATTTACGATATAGGATGATGCCAAGTGTGCGGGACCATCACGCTTTACCACCAAAACCCAATGACTGCGCTTGCCACTCACTTGCACGATTACTTTATTGCCCTTGTCCAGTTCAGTTGCCAGATAGTCCCAGTCGTTTGTCCTGTTGATTTGGCTCTCCAATTCAAAGCCCATCCCCTCGCCATGCATCTTTGCGGGCATTTCCCAACGCATCAGGTTGCCGGAATATCCGCCATTACGCCTCAGCCAGCTATTCAGCTGGTCCGGAGTTACACGGGGGTTGGACGCTTCTGAATTGAGCAACATGGAGAGGCAGCTAAGCACGCAGCCACTCTTGCCAATCGACGTGGTACCTTTTCCAAGGCTATTTTGTTTCCAACGGGAATCTGCCTGGGAATACCAGGTAAACCCGTTTGCAAAAAGGCTCAATGCCATCCCTGCCATTATTATTAGTGCATATACTTTTTTCATAATCAGCTTAACTCTCTTAATGTTTTGAATATCAAATTATTAAGCAATGCGAAACCATTAATGGGATGTATTGGATTCCGTCAAGATAAATTTGTGCATATTGTGGATAATCCCCTCACCTGTATGGGATTAAGCGATTTTTGTGCAGCCGCGCACACCTTGCCACTCTTACTCAAAATTCATAGTGTGCTTCCTCATTAGCCTCCCTTGTACCACCCTTGTCTCACCCTTGTCTAGGCAAAGGAGAGACAAGGGTGGCTAAAGGGCGTGGAGCGCCCAAGGTGGCAAGGGAAAGGGGGCAGGGAACAGAGAGCAAAAAAAAACACTTGCCAAAATAGCCGCCTATTTATAATGTCTCTCAAAACAACCTGAGATGAGGGATACGATCCGGCATCGAGGGTGGAAACAAGACCATTCTATCCACTCCTGTGCCCGATCTCCCCGATCTCTTGCAAAGGATTATACAATGGATATCAAACGCCACATTGTCACCATCGTTATTGACAATATCGAGACGGCATTCCAGCCGGTCTCAGACCTTTTACACAATTACGCACCCCATATCCTCCTGCGTGTGGGCTATCCCATGCGGGATAAGAATGTATCGGCAATCTTTTTGGTGATAGATCTCAGCCTGGATGCAATGGGGGCCTTTAGTGGCAAATTGGGGCAAATTGAATCCGTGAATGTAAAATCCATCACCTTGAAAATATGACATTATAGGAGATAAATCATGAAGATCGACACCCAGGGAGTCAAATCCTTCATCCCCACCAACAAAATCAACGAAATGATCGCTTCCGAGAGCCATGCGCCGGAATCCCGCATCCGCGAGATTATCGCCAAATCCTTGGATAAAAACCGCCTCAATCCGGAAGAAACCGCAGCCCTTTTATCCGTGACAGATCCCGAGCTGAAACACCTCATCCAGGAAGGCGCCAAAGAGCTGAAAGAACGCATCTACGGCAATCGCATCGTGCTCTTTGCCCCCCTTTATGTGGGCAATGAATGCATCAATGACTGCGTGTATTGCGGCTTTCGCATCTCAAACAAGGAGTGCCAGCGGGCAACGCTCACCCACCAGCAATTAATTGACGAGACCAAATCCCTGGTGGAAACAGGGCACAAGCGCCTGATCATGGTGTATGGCGAGCATCCCATGTATAGCCCGGAATTTATCGCCGAAACAGTGCAAACCGTTTATGATACGAAGTATAAAAAGGGCGAAATCCGCCGCGTGAATATCAACGCCGCCCCGCTGGATATCGAGGGCTTTCGCACTGTGAAATCTGTGGGCATTGGCACTTATCAGATTTTCCAGGAAACCTACCACGAGGAAACCTATGGCAAGCTGCACCCCAGCGGACCCAAAAGCAGCTATCTGTGGAGGCTGGATGGACTTGACCGCGCCATGCAGGCGGGGATTGACGATCTGGGCATCGGCGCCTTGATGGGGCTGTATGATTGGAAATTTGAAGTGATGGGCTTACTGTATCACACCATCCATCTGGAAGACCGCTTTGGTGTGGGACCGCATACGATTTCCTTCCCCCGCATAGAACCCGCCATCGGCACAGATTTTGCCCTGCATCCGCCATATCAGGTATCGGATGAAGATTTTAAACTGTTGGTGGCAATCCTGAGGCTGAGCGTGCCCTATACGGGTATGATCCTCACCGCCAGAGAGCCCATCGCCATCCGCAACGAAGTGTTGCAATACGGCGTCTCGCAGATAGATGCCGGCTCCAGCATCGGCGTGGGAGATTATTCTGCCAAAGACGATGAATCCCGCCGCAAAAGCCAATTTGTATTGGGTGATACCCGCAGCTTGGACGATGTGATCTATGAGCTTGCCCAAAGCGGACACATCCCCTCATTTTGCACCAGCTGCTACCGTGCGGGCAGAACCGGCGAACACTTTATGGAATTTGCCGTTCCCGGCTTTGTGAAACGCTTTTGCACGCCGAATGCGCTGCTCACCTTTGGTGAATATCTTTACGACTTCTCCTCCCAAAGAACTCTGGATGCAGGCTTGAAACTGATAGATAAAGAGCTTGCCGCCATCGAGGACCCTGTGATGCAAAACGCTGTGAAAGAGAAGCTGGAAGAATTGAAAGCTGGCAAACGGGATATGTATTTCTAAGACGCTATCCCTTGAGATAGTAAACGATATGGGCGCAGGAGACTGTGCCCTTTTTTGGTTTAAAGTCCAAAAGATCCATTCAGGGCAAATTGCAAACCTTGAGACTATGCTTGCAAAATGATTCATAACAAGAAGCCAAAATATCGGGAAGGATATGAGAATGCAATTAAGTAGTGTAGTTCAATTTCCCCGGATATTGGTATCCTGAATATCAAAGGTAAAGCCGCAGATAAGTTTGTTAAGCTAATTCATATTACAGCACCTCAATTTATCTTACTGGGTATAAAAAGGGATTGGAGATTGACAAAATATTAGCGCTCATTAAACTGGTTTTATTACAACTCGATCCCATTTCTTGCGGATTATGATGGGGTCTTCAGGTGTGATTGCATCTGGAAAGGAGCTTAATTTTGGAAGACAGATGGCTACCCGTCCAAGAGAAATGTATCTATCAAAGGAAGGTTTATTAGCAGATGAGCAATTTTATCACCAATCAAGGTGCGGCACAGCTTAAAACCAGGCTTTCGACCCTGATCAAAGAAAGTCTGGATCTGAAGTTTTTGGTTGGCTTCTTTTATTTCTCCGGTATTTCAGAGCTGATTGAGAGCTTGAAGGCGAATTCAGACCTATCCCTGAAGATACTTGTAGGTCTCAATGTAGATGCGCAAAACTATGGTTTGGTCGAGTATGCTGAAAATGCAGGAAAAAAGCGGATTGAACGCATTGAAGATTACCATGAATCAGTGCTTAGAGCTCTTAATAACGATTTATTCGACAACGAGCTATTCTACGAACAAGCAGGCTACATACTTGATCAAATTATTAGCGATAGAATTATTATTCGCAAGACATCCAGACCTAACCATGCCAAGCTATATCTCTTCAAACTAAAAGAAGCTCAGGTTGTCCGCTCCAATCTCTTTATCACCGGTAGTAGCAATCTCAGCAAGGCAGGCCTAACCGATCGGGAAGAATTCAACGTAGAAATCTCTGATTACGGCTTCGAGAAGGCAGAGAAATACTTTGATGAGCTCTGGAACACAGCCATCCCGATTACAGAGACAGATATAGAAAAAAACAGGCTTATCGAGAATATTCGAGACAAAACCCTGCTGAAATCCATCCATCCTTTTGATGCCTATATGTTCGTGGTAAAAACTTGGCTTGATAGTTTCTATAAACATGAATCCAGTCGTTATATCTCACTCCTGCTTGAGAAGAAGGGCTACAAGCCTTTTAAATACCAGATCGATGCTGTCACACAGGCACTTTCCATCATCGAAGATAATGGGGGAGTTATTTTGGCAGACGTAGTAGGACTGGGGAAATCAATAATTGCATCCCTGATAGCCCGAAAACTGGAAAAACGTGGTATCATTATCTGCCCTCCAGGATTGATTGGTGACGATGCCGCCAACTCGGGCTGGAAGAAATATAAAGAAGACTTTGAATTATATGATTGGGAGGTACGCTCTGGGGGTGACCTGGATGGAATAATTGAGTTTATTGGCAATACCGATGGGATCGAAGTGATCATTGTGGATGAAGCACATCGCTTTCGCAACAGCAGCACAGAAACCTACGAAAAACTAAAGACCATCTGCCGCGGTAGAAATGTAATTCTACTCACTGCAACCCCATTTAACAATTCTCCCGCAGATATCCTCTCAATGCTGAGCCTGTTTATTGTCCCCAAAAAATCCAATATAACCCTTAGCAACAACCTGGTTGATCTCTTCAGGTCTTACAATAGCCTGTTCAAAGACCTTGCCTATATTCGCAAAAACTGGCAATCCAAAGATCCTGCCAAAAAAGAGGCAGCAAGAAAGAAGTTCCAGGCTCTGTTTGGGGAAAAAGAGATCAACATCGCAAAAGTAATTGCCAGGGCTGCCCTGCTCTCCAAACAAATTAGAGAAGTGATAGAGCCTGTTACAATAAGAAGAAACAGGCTTGATCTGATCAATGACCCCGATTACCAGAGTGAGGTTAAGAAACTCTCTAAAATTGATGATCCTAAGGAGTGGTATTATCGGCTTACACCTGAGCAATCAGCTTTTTATGACCGTGTGATTGAACTTTATTTTACCGATAATCCGGAAAACCCCGATCGGTTTAAAGGCCCCATTTACAAACCCTACCGCTATGAGGGCGTTGAAACTGGACATGACAAACTCAGCCGTCAGGAACAGATCGACCGTTTGAGTCAGGACAACCTGTATGACATCATGCGCCGGCAGATGGTTAAGCGATTTGAGAGCTCTTTTGGAGCCTTCCGACAAAGTATTGTCAACATCCGGGATTCCTATGAGAAGATTAAAGAATTCATTAAAAGCTCCAACAGCAGATACGTGCTGAATCGCAAGCTGATAAACAAAGCGGATGGAGATGATCCCGACCAGATAGATGAATTACTTAGTCAATTTGCTGAAGAAAACAAAGACCTTGATAGCAAGAAAAACCGGATTTACGAGGTGGACAAGTTTGTTCTGAAAGAGCAATTCTATGATGATATTGAATCCGACATTTGTTTGTTTAACAAGATTATCACTGAAATTGATTCCCTGGCTCTGGTGGAAAACGATCCCAAACGTTTGGCCCTGATCCAGAATGTGGAAGCAGTGTTGCAAGCCACGCCTATTAAGGGCGAACCTGCCCCCAAACTTGTGATTTTCTCTGAGTATGCAGATACGGTTAAATACCTTGAGCCTGCCCTGCAAGAGCATTTCACAAATCGGATCCTGGTGATTACCGGCAGCATTGGCAAACAGAATTTGGATGAGATAAATACAAATTTTGACGCAGCCTATCCCAAAAATAAGCAGAAGAATGACTACGATGTACTGTTGGCTACGGACAAGCTCTCCGAAGGTTTCAACCTAAATCGAGCTGCAATGGTGATCAATTATGATATTCCCTGGAACCCGGTGCGGGTGATTCAGCGGGTGGGGCGCATCAATCGTATTAGCAAAAAGGTCTTTGCTACGCTTTATATTACTAATTTCTTTCCAACAGAACAGGGTGCTGGTATTGTTAAAAGCCGTGAGATTGCCTCCCACAAGATGTTTATGATCCACGAAACCTTGGGCGAAGATGCCCGTATCTTTGATGCCGAAGAAGAGCCAAGCCCTGCCAAGCTCTTTGCCAAAGTGCAGACCAATCCCTATGACCTGGAACAGGAAAGCCTCTACACCCGGCTTAAGAAACTGATGCGTAAGTGGGAAGAAGAGTATCCTCAAAGAGTTAAGGCTTTGGACGAAATGCCCATCCGCATCAAAACTGCCAAAGCTCATGGGGCTGATTCTCTGGTCATGTTTATACGCAAAGGTAAGCTCTTTAGCGTGAGCCAGGACTTTATAGACGAAAACAAACAGCTTATCCCCTTACCCATAGAAGAAGCAATAACCAGGATAGAATGTACTCCAGACACCTTTAAGTTGCCTCTCAGTAGTGGATTTTGGGATACTTACACCGTGCTGAAGGAAGAAGCGGAGAAATTCAGTTTCAAGCAGTCACAGCAAAGCAATTCGGTGAAGGCTTTCAACTTCCTATCTTTCCTGCTGGAACAAGATGCAAGAGAACTTGTTTCTTGGCGCAGCTTCCTGATCATGCTGCGGGAAGATATCGACGCTTATGGAACCCTGCCTGAGTACACCCTGAAAAGCATTTGTGATTGGGAAAACGGCGGTAAACCGGATTATCACCTTATTGCCGCAGAATTGGAGAAACTAAGCAATACCCTTGGAAAGAACTACCTGAAAAAGGTAAAAGACAGCCTGAAAGCCTATGAACAACAGGTGATCGTGGCAATAGAGAACCAAGCAAAGGATGTGTAACATGAGCAGAGTTGTATTATCCCATAATTTTTCAATCGAGAACTGGATAGACTATTTCGATAGGCACTCAGATTACTTCAATCTCATAAACACGCATATAAGACAACATCAAAATGAAGAATTCAAATCAGTTATCAAACTGGGGTCGTTGGACTTACCAGAAGGAAACACTGTTTCTATATTCTTAATGAGTACAAGTCAGCAGCTCAATGAAAGGTCTTACAGGAGAAAGCAGTTTAATAAGTCAGTGGACATCCTCAAAGCAGAAAACACCCAAGCAGGCTTGTTTGTTTTTTATGATGAAGATAATAGCTTTCGCTTTAGCCTTATATATTCTGTTTTTAAGGGAACCAAGAGAAGTTTTAGCAGTTATAAACGATACTCATACTTCATTTCAGCAGATACTCCTCATCATACATATAAGCAGCAGATTGGTTTTGTAAGAATGGATGACCTACAGTCTATAAAAGAAGCATTTTCTGTAGAACCAGTTACCAATCAGTTCTTTATAGAAATATCTTTGAAATATCTCGAACTTGTCGGTGGTGATCGAAAGATTGGCACGAAGTTATATAAGTATCCTGGGTTTCTTGTGTTGCCAGTATCAAATCCGGATACCAATAAAGAATTCGCAGTAAGATTACTGGGAAGAATAATCTTTTGTTGGTTTTTGAAACTTAAACGATCAATCAACAAGTTACCGCTCATTCCGAGTTCTTTAATATCATCAAAAGCGGTTGAAGAATGTGGTAATCGCAGCTATTACCACAAAATTATCGAACCCTTGTTCTTTGAAGTGCTCAACAAAAATAGGATAGAGCGTAATCCCCTATATCGTGGAGATCAGTGGGATACTATTCCTTTTCTTAATGGCGGATTATTCGAGCACGACTCAATCGATTTTTACTCTCCCACAGATACTGGCTTATCAGCTTTTGTTAACACTGTAAAAATCCCAAATCAGTGGTTCTATGATCTGTTTTCAGTGTTTGAAAGATACAATTTTACCGTAGATGAATCCACAAGCACAGATATCGAGATAGCAGTAGACCCAGAGATGCTAGGCAAGATATTTGAAAACCTGCTTGCTGAACTTGACAAGGATACAGGAGAAACAGCCAGAAAAAAAACTGGAAGCTATTACACACCACGGGAAGTAGTTGAATACATTGTAGATATCAGCCTCTTCCAGCATCTAAAAACTCATGTTACAGTAGATGAATCATCACTTCGCCAATTGATTGAATCTCCTGAGAATCCACCCAATCTAAAAAATGATGAGATCAAAAGCATTCTGGATTCAATCAGTTCCCTAAAAATCATAGATCCGGCTTGTGGTAGCGGTGCTTTCGTAATGGGGGCAATGCAGAAAATGATTGAGATTATCAAAGTTTTAGACCCATCCTCCGAGTATTGGAAGGATAAGATTATCAGCAGTATAAAAGATCCTGTGTTTAGACGTTATATAGTAGAGAAATTAAAAACTGAGAACCTATACTATACTATCAAATTGGGCTTGATCAGAGACAACATCTATGGTGTGGATATCTTGCCAATGGCAGTAGAAATCTCCAAGTTGAGGTTCTTTTTATCTTTAGTAGTTGATGAGACTATCGATGATACCAAAGACAATCGAGGCATTCTGGCTTTGCCCAACTTGGATTTCAAATTCATAGCCGCAGATTACGTACTGGATTTGGCGTCAGCTATTATGCACGATTCGAACTATACTCCTTATGTAAATGAACTCAAAATCATTATAGACAACTACTTCACCGCTTATGGTTCTGAGAAAGAACAGATTAAAAACCAATTTTTGGAAAAGCAAAACGATATAGCACAAAAATTAGCTCAATCTGGTCTTCTAATTCCAGATATTGCTGAACTCCTTAATTGGAATCCCTTTTCAAAAACCTCTGTGAATTGGTTCAATCCTGAGTGGATGCTGGGGTTGAATGAGGACTTTGATATCATAATAGCCAATCCGCCTTATGTAAGCAATAAAAACACCGATAAGAGCAAAGTGCCTCTTTATCTTAAAAAGTATGGGTTCTCAGATGACTTATACAATTATTTCTTTATCAGATCATTGGATATGGTGAAGACAGGAGGTATCCTTTCATTCATAAGTTCAAACACATATCTATCAATCAATTCAAAGCAAAATCTCAGAAAAGCTTTTCTAGATAATAGGATAATAGAGATATTCAAGATTGATAATCCTTTTGAGAATCCAATGGTTTCTCCTGCCATCATAACTTTACAAAAAACTGATGAGTTCAAGAACCATGATATAACGTTCAAAATCGCTGAAGAGCAAGAGGACTTTCTCAGTCCATCCGAATATAAAATCAATACCTCAGTTTTTAAGAATACAGCCTTCAATACATATTTCCCACCCACCGAGTTTAACATGCGGATTTGGGATAAGTATGGGAAACAGACTAATCGGCTAATGGCTCAATATTGGGCTATGATTGATTCCAGTAAAGCTATAGCCAGGAGCCACAAGTATCTTGATGAGTATCGCAGATCTCTGAAGCCTGGTGACCTTACATTGCTGGGGCTTGTAACTGAAGGAGGACAAGGCTTGGCAACTGCCGATAACGGCAGATTTGTGGGCGTGAAGGAAAAAACCAAGGAAGCATACCGGATTAAGACTACCAGAGCCCAAAAATTATACGAGGCAATTGTAAGAAAGAATATCAACCAGCTTGGAATAGATTCATTACAGTATGCCAGAGACATGTTAGCCGACTTAAGTGAAACGGAGATTAGGAATCTGTTCAATAACATGAAAAGGGATTATGGCAGGGATATTTTTGGTAGCGGTTATCTGTATCAAATTATAACAGAAAGTGAGATAGCAGATCCCGCTCAGATGAGCCTGGCAGAGATTAGCAATGGGATTAAAACGGGAAAACCTCACTTCGTTCCCTATGATAAGGGTGACAAGGACGGAAACCGCTGGTTCTTGGTCACACCCTACTGTCTTGATTGGTCGGAAGAATCCGTGCGTTTTCTTGTTTCAAACTCTGGGAAAAAAGGTCAGGGAATGCCTGTTGTAAGAAACAAGGATTTCTATTTTCGCGAAGGCTTTTGCTGGAGCGATATTAATACTATATATCTTAAATGCAGGCTCAAAGGAAAAAGCGTCCACGATGTAAAGAGTATGAGTTTGTTTTCACTAATGCAGGAAATTCCTGATTGGTTCTATGTGTGTATAATAAACTCTTCGTTCATTAGCGAATATGTGAATGACTTTTTAAACAACACTCAGACTTTCCAGATTAACGATGCCAGGCAACTTCCGATAATCATCCCTTCCAGGGATCAACTTGAGGCATTTCATCGAATCTTTGATAGTGCCTACTCTATTAAGCTCAAACAGTTTGCAGATGTGATATCCGACTCTATGGCAGCGGGAAAGCTTGCAGATATTCAACAAACATTAGACGCGTATGTCATTGAGTATTACGGATTAAGCAACAAGTGATTTCTTTTTAGTGGTATATATAATCACGCTTAATGATTGATGTTGGCGTGCCACAATATATGTTTGGCATCAAATGTTATAACCTTTTTGTATCGGCATATTGGGCAGTATGATATCAGAGGGTGATGAATGTAATTGTCGCATTATGACTCGCGTATCCCTATGTATAATAGAGGGAGGTCTGTTGTGAGAGAAATAAAGTATGGGCACAGGATGATAATAGGGTAATGCCCAGCGTACATTTATATTGACAGCAAGCGGCAGGATCAAAAAATGGCTTTACACGATATTAGATGTGGAATAGGATATTATGAATAGATATATCATACTTGCAGTATTGCTTTTACTGGTGTTAAGTGCACCTGCAGACGAGCTGTCTGACAAACAAAAGCAATTGCAAAAGGTGCAAAGCCAATTGCAAACTGCCCAAAAGAAAGCCAAAGAGGCGGAGAGCAAAAAGCAAAAAGCTGATACAGAGATCAAGCGTACAGCATCTTTGAAAAGGCGTGTGGATGATAATCTGGGTAAACTGAGGAAGGATGAAAGCGTCAAAAAGCAATCATTCCACAGGGTGAGCACCCAGCTATCAGAAGCAAATCAAAAGTTGCACAGTCTGGAGGATCTGCAAAACCACAGCCTGGAAATGCTCTTGCGGGCAGACAGATCTTTTACGCCCACCCAGCTTCAACACAGGGATCAGCGGTTTTTGGCGATGGTAGCCCAGCACAACACAATTCGTCTGGTAAGCATGCAGGGATACCGCAGTGCCTTGGTGCAAGAGCGCAGCCTGAGGGAATCCGATTTGAGTCAGGTTGCCCGCCAGGTGCGCAGCCAGGATGCGGAAGCGCAGAAGATGAATAGAACCATATCCAACCTGCAAAGTGAGAGTTCCAAGCTGGCAAGGGAGCAAAAACAATTGCAATCCCAGATTGCCAAGCTGAAGAAAGATGCCAGTCAATTGGAATCCCTCATCAGTCGCCTCACAACCAGCACACCCTCCACTCCCAGCACATATAAATTTACCGCCAACAAGATATCATGGCCGGTGCGCGGCAAGATTTTGAGAAGTTATGGCCAGCAGACACGCGCCTATGGAACCTCTGTGACCAGCAATGGCATCGATATCGCCGTGGTAGAAGGAACTGCCGTGGCGGCAGCAGACGATGGGGAAGTGGTGTTTGCCGATAGATTCGGTGGCCAGGGCAACCTGGTGATTATCGATCATAAAAACGGATTCTTTACCGTGTATGCCTATAATAGCAGTATCCTGGTCTCGGTGGGGGCAAAGGTGAAAAGAGGGCAAACCATTGCCCGCAGTGGCTCCACTGGCTCTGCCACAGAGCCTTCCCTGCATTTTGAATTGCGCAAAGATGGCAAATCCATCAACCCCGTTCCATATCTGGAATAGTATCTTGAGGAGAAATTAATGAAGATTCTGATTGACCCTTCCCCCCGCAAGCTATCCAAGTTTTTGGATACGGAAGATTTGCAAGGGAAGACCTTTTTACATCATACAGGGTCTATGTTTGGCATTGGCTGCAGAGTGTCTGATACACAGGCTATCCAACGCATCATCAAGCTGAAACAAAAGGAAGACCGCAGTGGGCTGATCGCCTTGGTGCCGGATATACGCTGGCTGGAGGATAACGACATCCATATTCCTGATAGGCTAAGACCGCTTTTGGATCAATATTGGCCGGGTAATCTGACGGCGGTATTTGCCTGTGATGATCCCCGCTTTGAGGCGATACAGGTGAATGGGAAGGTGGCGTTTCGCGTGCCGGATAATGAACTGTTGAGGATGATGATAGATATGATTGGCGAGCCCATCGTGAGCACCAGCATCAATATGGCATCCCTGCCAGCGGAGAATGATCTGGATAAATTGAAGAGCTTTTATGCCTCCTGGTTTGATTATGCAATCCATCCCCACCCGCGGAATCTGACCAAAGACCCGCGCTCTTCCACGATCATCGAGTATTTATCCTCAAACGAGCCAGGCAATACGGAAGGGATTACCAGTCTGAAGTGTCTGCGCGAGGGTTCCATCCCCTTTTACGGCATCCAAAATTCCTTTGCCATGCCCACGATTACCTTTGTGTGCACTGCCAATATCTGTCGCAGCCCCATGGCAGAAAAGCTGTTCAATTACTATGCCAGACAGCGGGGCTTGAGGATGGCGGGGGATTCCTGTGGATTGATAGAGGGCGGCAGGATGATCTCGCTCAATTCCATGCAGCTATTGATGGAGAAGGGGATCGAAGAAGCCAAAGACCACGTATCCAAGCAGATTACTCCCGATATCGTGAAACACTCGTGGCTGCTGCTCACCATGGAACAAAGACATCGTGATTTTATCCGTAAACAAGAGCCTTCCATGGCACACAAGGTGCTGACCCTCAACGAGATTATGGGCGGGGAAGGTGATATTGAAGACCCTTATGGCAGCGGACTGGACGATTATCGGGAAACGTTTGCGATTATCGAAGAGCGCATTACCGGATTGATAGATAAAATAGAAAATAAACAAATTGATTTGTATAGACAGGAGCAATAGATGTCCCAACCTCATATCAGTGCAGAAGTGATAGCCGAACACGGGCTTTTGCCCGAAGAATACGAATACATCCTCGAAATCATGGGCAGAGAGCCCACCATCGTGGAATTGGGGATTTTTAGTGTGATGTGGTCTGAGCACGCCAGCTATAAAAACTCTGTGCGGCTGCTGAAGACCTTGCCCAAGGAAGGCAGCCACCTTCTGGCAAAAGCCGGAGAGGAAAACGCAGGCGTGGTGGATATCGGCAACGGGCTTGCCGTCTGTTTCAAGATAGAAAGCCACAACCACCCCTCCGCCGTGGAGCCCTATCACGGAGCAGCCACAGGCGTGGGAGGGATATTAAGAGATATCTTTACGATGGGAGCACGCCCCATAGCTGCTCTCAATTCCCTGCGTATTGGTAATCCGGATAAAGACCAAGTGCGCTATCTGCTCCGCGAGGCGGTGCATGGGATAGCGGATTATGGCAATGGTTTTGGCGTTCCCACCGTGGGCGGAGAGATATACTTTGAAGATACCTACGAGGGCAATCCCCTGGTGAATGCCATGGCAGTGGGCATCGTGAAACACGGCCAGATAGCCCGCTCTGCAGCCAGCGGCGTGGGGAATCTGGTGGTGTATGTGGGAGCCAAGACCGGACGTGACGGCATACACGGCACCACCTTCGCCTCGATGGATATTTCAGAAGAATCCGCCCAGATGAGGACACCGGTGCAGGTGGGCGATCCCTATTACGAAAAGCTATTGATGGAAGCCACTCTGGAGATAATCCACGCCGGCTTGGTGGTGGGAATCCAGGATATGGGCGCTGCCGGGCTCACCTGTTCCAGCTCCGAAATGGCTGGCAAGGGAGAAGTTGGCATCGAGATGGATACAGCCTTGATACCCCAAAGAGACAAGGGGATGACACCCTATGAGATAATGCTGTCTGAATCCCAAGAAAGAATGTTGGTGATCGTGAAGCCGCAAGATTATGATAAAGTGAAGGCGGTCTTTGATAAATGGGGCTTGGAAGCCGCAGCGGTGGGCAAAGTGACGGATGACAAGCTCCTGCGCATCAAGCATGCTGGAGAAACCGTGGCGGAGATCCCTCCGGAATATCTGGTTTTGGGGGGCAAGGCACCCGTTTATACCCGTGAAACCAAGGAGCCGGAGTATTATCAGCGGCTCAAAAATACAGACCTTTCCCAGTTGCAATATGCCACCGACCTCAACCAGGAGCTATTGGCGATGCTTGCCCATCCCAACCTGGCATCCCGGCGCAAAGTGTATCGCCAATATGACCACATGGTGCAGGTGAGCACACTCGTGGAACCAGGCTCCGATGCAGGTGTGATCAAGATCAAAGGCACCGATGCTGCCATCGCTCTCTCCACAGATTGCAATGGTCGCTATTGCTATCTGGATCCTTATCTGGGCACCATCGCGGCAGTGGCGGAATCCGCCCTCAACGTGGCTTGCAGTGGTGGAAAGCCGGTGGCAATCAGCAACTGCCTCAATTTTGGCAATCCCTACAAGCCAGAAGTGTATTGGGGCTTCAGCGAGGCAATTCGCGGGATGGCAGACGCCTGCCGGGCACTGGAAACACCGGTGACGGGCGGCAATGTGTCCCTTTCCAACGAAAGCCCCCAGGGTGCCATCTATCCCACGCCTGTGATCGCAATGTTGGGCATCTTGGAGGATGCCAGCCGGGCGCAAACACAATTCTTCAAAAAGCCCTCAGACCAGATACTCCTTCTGGGAGGCATCTCCCAAAGCCTGGGTGCATCGCAATATCTGCAGTTTAGGCATGACCTCGTGGCGGGTGCAGTTCCCTCTCTGCCCCTCAAACAGATCAAGAGCTTGATAGACCTGCTGATGGCACTCTATGAAAAGAAGCTGCTGAAGAGTGCTCATGATGTGTCAGATGGCGGGCTTGGCGTGGCTCTTTCCGAGTGTTTGTTTGAAGATCGCAGCTTGGGAGCCACCATCAATCTGGCGGCTGTCCAGGAGCCTGTCATCACTCTCTTTGGAGAGGTGCTGGGTTCTGTGGTGATCAGTGTTTCAGAAGCGGTTAAGGATCAGGTTTATGCCCTTGCCGCCCAATATGCCATCCCTGTCTCACATCTGGGAGAGGTGACGGATAATGGACGCCTCAAGATCAGCGGTATGATTGATCTGCCCACATCCGAGCTGTATCAAGCTTGGGACGAGGGCTTGCAATTAGATGACTTTTAATAATACATCACAATAATAAGGAGGAGGAAATGAAGATGGGAATCTTCTTTGGCAATCTCTTTTGGGGCGTGCTCCTGATACTGTGGGGCATCTCTTTGATACTGAAAGGATTTGGTGTCTCTCTGCCTCTGGCAAAGATCTTTTTTGCCATTATCATTATCATGTTTGGGATCAAACTGCTGGTGGGCGGCTCTTGCAAGACAAAAAGCGGGATTCGCACCAGTAGCTCGGGAGACACCATCGAGCATACCACGGTGTTTTCAGGGCAAGACATCGATCTGAGCCATATTCGCCCGGATAGCAAACCCATCGAAATCAATGTGGTCTTTGGTAACGCCGTGGTGACCTTGCCGGATGATGTGAGGATAGATCTCAAGCCTGCTGCCGTGTTTGGCGTGTTGGTTACGCCCAAACAAACGAATTCCGGCATCAGCGATACACAGCAGGAGGTAAACGAATCCGCCCCGGGGGAAAGCGTGAGCATCAAAGCCAATGCGATATTTGGCAAGATTGTGTTCAAGATCAAATCTGTAAAAAGAGAAGCACCAGAGGCACCGGCAGATAGCACAAATGGCGGAGGCACGGAGTTTTAGGCTGATCAAGGGCGCTTTTGGCAAAGCAGCCACTCTCCTGATCCTGCTTTTGGGCATCAGCGGGCTAAATGCGCATCCATCCATCGGCTATGTATTTAGCGGAGGGGGAGCACGCGCCTATGCCCATGTGGGAGTGCTGAAGGTATTGGAGGCAAATGGCATCCAGCCAGATCTCATCACCGGCACCAGCATGGGGGCTGTGGTGGGAGCACTCTATGCGATGGGCTACAACGCCTCACAGATAGAGGAAATCCTCATCTCCAATGCATGGCAAGATATGTTGGATGATTCTTTCCACCGTAAAGACCTTTATATAGGGCAAAAGCGATGGGCACCATACGGCACCTTAAATCTGGAGATGGAAAGCAATCTGGAGCCCAAGCTGCCCTCAGGAGTGTGGGTGGGAAACAACCTCAATCTGGAATTGGCAAAGGTATTTGCCATAGCAGGAGGGGGAAGAAACTTTGACCAGTTGCCCATTCCCTTTGGTTGTGTGGCTACTGATTTGCTGAGTGGAGAGCCCGTCGTCTTTCGTGAAGGCAGCCTGATGCAGGCTGTGCGCGCCTCTCTCTCTATTCCCAGCATCATCCAGCCCTTTCAATATGATGGCAGGCTGTTTATCGATGGAGGGGTCTCGCAAAACCTGCCCATCAAGGAAGCCAAAGAAATGGGCGCAATCTACACGGTGGCTATCAAGACCAATTCCAGCCTGCGCACCAGACAGGAGCTCAAAAACCTCATCCAGGTATTAGATCAAACCATCAATATTGGCATGACGCGCAACGTGCATACTTCACTGAATGAATGTGACCTTCTCTTGGAGCCAAACCTACAGGAATTCCGCAGTACGGATTATCACCTTGCTGCCCAGATCATTGCCGCAGGAGAGGAATATGCCCTTGCTCAACTGGATGCCATCCAGAGCTTTATAGACAGCCTGGGATTGGATGGCGGCAAGCAAGAGAAACCTGCCCAAGCTCCTTTTACAGAAAAGCAGCCCTTGGGCAGCCTCAGTATAATTGGCAATGAAAACCTGAGCGCAGCCAAGGTCAAGGAATTCTTGGATTTGGAACTCAAGAATCCCTATGGTGCGGAAGAGATAGTGGAGGCATGCCGGAAGGCGTGGAATTCCCAGCTTTTCCTTACCATCTATCCCGTTATGGACAGCAAAGACGGCGTGTGGCATGTGAATATCCACGTGAAAGAGCGTGCCAGACAGCAGCTGAGCATCATCTTAAACTATACTTCCGAGGAAGGGATCAATGCCGGTGCCATCTTCAAGCTGAATAATATCCTGCTCAGCAATTCCGTCTTCCAATCTGCCTTCACCTTAGGCGGCAAGAGCGAATACAACGTGGATTATGTGAAAAACTTCGGCGAGCTGTGGGGCTCATATTTCCGCATATTTCACAACTATAGCATGCACCGCAGGTATTATTATGATAGCGATTTTAGCAAGATTGCCAGCGTGAAAGCTGCAGAACTGGGCATCAACGGCGGCGTGGGGATATTCGCCTCCAAGCTGGTGAATGCAGAGGCGTTTCTCTATAGCTTTCGCACCAAGCTGTATCGGGATATCTCGGAAGTGGCAGAGATTGATTCCTTATACACGATCTCCGGTGCAGGCTTCAAGGCATACCACGAAAGCTTGGATGACTATTATTTCCCCATGGCGGGGCTGCGTTCCTCCCTCAAATTCAACTTAGCCCGTTCCTCCCAAGTAAGTGACTACTTATATTCCAAGATGTATTCCAGTTCTCAGCTATATGAACCGATCTACGATTGGCTCTCGCTGAAGCTGGGCTTGGAAATCGGCTCCTGGTTTGGACGCCAGCAGATCAATATCGATCCCTTCTATCTGGGGGGCTCTTCCGGATATATGGGCTATCAAAAGTATGAAGTGAGCTCGCCGGTGTATAAGATCTATGAACTGGGCATGGTGGCAAAACCGCGGCGCAACCTCTTTGTGAATATGGGATTGCAAGGACTTGATATTGATGATATAGATGACTGGAGCGATTATAGGAGCATCATCTGGAGCTTTTATGCAGGTGTGGGCTTCAAATCTGGGATTGGTCCCTTGCGCCTCGCCATGGCAGTGAGGGAGGGTGGTCAGCTCAATTATTACCTCAATTTGGGCTATGATCTGGATGTGTTCCATTTTTCCAGACGTTAGACAAGGCTGGTCTGCAGAGCTCCACCTCCAATTTTGTGGTTGACATATTGATGGCATTTAGAAAGGTGATATCCACATACATAATTTCTGGAGAATAATAAATGAGATTTCCCCGCCCCGATAAAGACGAGATTATATCCCTGCTCTCTATCACCGATCCACAAGAGCTGAAGGAGCTTTATGCCCGCGCTTATGCCGTTAAAACCCAGTATATAGGGCGCAAAGTGTGGTTTAGAGGCATCATTGAGCTCAGCAATATCTGCTCCAAGGATTGCTTTTATTGTGGCATCCGCTCCGGCAATCCATCCGTCTCCCGCTACACCATTTCCCCTCAGGAGGTGGTGGAAGAAGCCCGCTGGTGTTATGAACAGGGCTACGGCTCCATTGTATTGCAGGCAGGAGAACGCAGCGATAGCACATGGACAGAGCTGATATCCAAGCTGCTGCGCCAGATCAAGGAAGTATCCGATGGCAAGCTGGGCATCACCCTCTCTTTGGGAGAGCAAAGCAAGGATATTTACCGCCAGTGGTTTGACGCCGGGGCACATCGTTATCTCTTGAGGGTGGAGACCACCAATGCCCATCTTTACAAAGAGTTGCATCCGCCGGATCACAGCTTTGAAGACAGGGTGAAATGTTTGGGTTATCTGAGGGAAGTGGGCTATCAGGTGGGCACCGGGGTGATGATTGGTTTGCCCAATCAGAGCCTGGCAGACTTGGCTGATGACCTGCTCTTCTTTTATGATATCGATATAGATATGATTGGCATGGGACCCTTTATCCCTCACAAAGACACCCCTTTGGGACATCTGGTGCCCAGCCACAATCCGGAAGAAGCCATCGAGCTGGGGTTGAAGATGATTGCCGCCAGCCGTATCTTTCTGAAAGATGTGAATATAGCCTCCACCACCGCTTTGCAGGCGCTGCGTGAAGATGGCAGGGAATTGGGGCTGTTGGCAGGAGCCAATATCATCATGCCCAATGTAACAGACACCAGCTATCGCCGGGGATATCAGCTCTATGAAGGCAAGCCACACTTGGATGAAAATGCCTCAGACAGCCGTGACAGCCTCCAGCAAAATATCGAAGCCATTGGCGAAACAATTGCATATAACGAATGGGGCGATTCAGCTCACTTTTGGGCTCGCACCAATAAATAATGGAATAAAGAGTAATAAGGAGACTTAGAGATATGTTACCAGGTGGAAAAGGAATGCAAGACCTGATGAAAAAGGCGCAGAAAATGCAGCAAGAAATGGAGCGCAACCAGAAAGAACTGGAAAGCAAGATCTTCACTGCCAGTTCCGGCGGTGGAATGGTGAGCGTGGAAATGACTGGCAAAGGCGATATCAAGAGCCTGAAAATAGACCCTCAGGCGGTGGACCCTGAAGATGTGGAAATGTTGGAAGACCTTATCATTGCCGCCATCGCTGAAGCTCAAAACCAAGTGAACGAAGCCAGCGGCTCCATGATGGAAAGCCTCACCGGCGGAATGAAGATCCCCGGTTTATTCTAAGATATTATGCTCATTTCTCCCCGTTTGGAAGAGCTGATCAAAGCTTTGAACGGCTTGCCCGGCATTGGCCGTAAAACCGCACAGCGCCTGGCATGGTACCTCTTGAGTGCCGATGCTGACATAGCCACAGATTTGGCAAAGACAATCGTGGATGCCGTCCAAAGCTATGCCCCCTGTGGCGTGTGTAATCTCATCTCAGAAAGTGATCCCTGCCCCTTGTGTGCATCCACCGATAGGGATGATAGCCAGCTGTGTATCGTGGAAAACAGCGGTGACGTGCATATCTTGGAAAACATGAACGAATACCGGGGGCGTTACTATGTGCTGGGGCATCTGCTTTCTCCTTTGGATGGCTACGGTCCCGAAGAGCTGGGCATCCCCAAATTGATGGAGCTCTTGGCAGAGCGCAAACCGACGGAACTGATCCTGGCTCTCAAGCCCACAGCTGAGGGAGAGGCCACCATCCACTATCTCACGCAAATCCTTGCTGAAATATCCATCAATATCACCCGCCTCTCCACCGGTATTCCCTTTGGTGGGGAGCTGGAATACTCCAGTGCTCTCACCTTGGCAAATGCCTGGAATAGACGCTATTCGGTGCAATAGATGTTTACCGGAATCATTGAATCTGTTTCCCCAATCACCGCCATTCGTGAGGCTGCTGGCAAACGCTATTTGCAGATACAGCGTCCCGCCATCTTTGATGATATCAAAATTGGCAGCAGCATTGCCAGTGACGGGATTTGCCTCACGGTGCTCAGCCTTGATGAATCCATGTTTGAAGTGGAAATCATGGCGGAGACGCTGCACAAATCAACCGCTGGAATATGGGAGCGGCGCCGGCTGCTGAATCTGGAGCGGGCAATGAGAACTGATGGCAGATGGGATGGGCATATCGTTCAGGGGCATGTGGATAGCGTGGTAAAATTGAAGCGAATCCGCAACCAGGGAGATACAAAATATCTATATTTTAATACCATACCAGAGGATGGCGAGCTAATGGTGCCTCAGGGTTCCATCGCCATCAACGGTGTGAGCCTCACGATAGCAGAGCTTGCCAATGATAGCTTTGCCGTGGCGCTCATTTCCCACACTTTGGAAAACAGCAATCTCGCTTTACTAAACGTGGGAGATCCCGTAAACGTGGAATATGACGTGATAGGCAAATACATCCAAAGAAGAGGCTCGCAAAAGCAGATATCACAGGAGTGGTTGTATGAACAAGGTTTTTAGGCTGGCGGCAATAGTATTACTAACGGTGATAATGGTATCCTGTGGCAGCAGGAGAAACCCCACGGGGGGTCCCGAAGACACGGTAAAGCCAGAAGTGCTTACCATTATGCCTCAGGTGTATACAGAGCTTTCTGATCGCATCGAAATCACTTTTTCCAAGCCTATGGATAGAAGCAGCTTCACGGAAGGGCTCTATTTTTACCCTCCCATTATGAACAAAAAAATCAGCTACAGCGGCAGAGCTCTCACCATTCAAATCAATGAAAAACTGTTGCCTGATACAAACTACCACCTTACGCTCAGCACCCGTATCAAAGACCTGCGTGGCAATGCCTTGGCACACAACCAAAGCTATACCTTTGCCAGCGGAAAGCTCAACAATAACCGCTTGAGCGGCCAGATAGCCTATGAAAACCCCGGTGATATGGGCAAGCCGATCATCCTGGATTTGTTGGATGCGGATTCCCTCTTGGTATGCAGTGGCAGCGTCTTGGGCAGCAGCTATGCAATTGATGCGCTCAACCCTGCCAGCTATATCTTGAGGGCATATCAGGATTTGGATGGGAATGGACGCTATGACTTTGGCAGGGAAGCCTATTTTGAAGAAAAACTGACCTTGCAAGGCAACCTAAGCCTGGATTTGATGATGGCTTATGCAGATAGCACTGTGGTGCGCATCCAAAGCGCCAGAGCGGTATCCAACCAAGAGGTGGAGGTGAGCTTCAATAAGCCTCCCAGCAGCTTGGGAAGTATAAAGATCCAAAGCACTGAGGGTAAAAGGCTGCCCATCCTATTGCAGGAGCTGGAAAACAGCAAGCTTACCCTCATCACCGCCCCCCAGGATAGCAGCAGCTATCGCCTGGTGATCGCAGACCTCCTGGACAGCAAGAAAAACTATAATCCTGAATCTGCAATGAGCTTTGCCAATAGTACAATAATTGATGAAAACCCTCCTTTGCTCCTGAGCTCCAAACCGCGCAATGGCACCAGCGTGTCATCCCTCAGGCCAGTGCTGGAGCTGGAGTTCAATAAGATAATCCCCATGGAAGGCTTGAAAGTGAGGCTGGTGGCCTCCGATACCAAACAGGATGTGCCTCTGCAAATTATCAAGGCGGATTCCCGCTTCTGCCAGCTGCGTCCCACCCAGGATTTGACAAACTATCGCAGCTATCAGCTCATTATCGAAGCACACACCCAGGATACCTTTGGAAACCGCATTGGTACGGAAGAAAGCATTAACTTTTTGCCCCTGATAAAATCCCGGGATTAAGGGCACCCTCCCCAGAATTCCCCCTCTTTTTCTTATCTCTTCCCTGTTAACCACCCTTGTCTCTCCTTTGTCTCGACAAGGGAGAGACAAGGGTGGTACAAGGGAGGCTAATGGGCAAGGAGTAGGGAAAGCTATACTTTGCGCTGATAAATCAAGGGCTCTTTAGCTGCGTTCACCCAGCTATATTTTACCTCTCCTATGTAAATCGTATGGTCTCCACTGCGGATTTGGCTTGTTACTTCGCATTCAAATGCAGCCAGAGCCTCGGTGGGGATGGGAAGCTTGTTCAATTTTCCGGGGATGTATTTGGTATCGGTCTCGGCAAATTTATCCACATCTTTTCCAGAATTGCTGCCTGAAAATGCACACAACTGTTTCATCTCCACTGAGGGGAAGATGAGGTTAAAGAAGCGGTGTTCCTCCAAACATTCATGGGTAAAGCGGTTGTGACCGATGGAGATGGCAAACATGGGCGGTTGGATGGAGGTGCGCATAAACCATTCCACGGTAATCAGGTTATAGCCGTTATCCGGCTTTTGGGTGGCTACCAAAGCAATCTTGGCAGGCAAATGTACCTTTGCGTATGCCGTGCTGAGCTCTGTGATCTTCATTGTAAATCCTCCAATCTTACTATGTATAAATTATATCTCAAAACAGGAGATGGGGCAAGATAAAGCTACACAACAAAAAGAGCCGCCTCTGATGAAGCGGCTCTGTGTATGTTGATATTAGTTTGATTATTTCTTTTTGGTAAGCTTTTGAATTCTTTGTTTTTCCTTGCGGGTGATGCTAAACACATCCAATACTAGGTTGCTTGCCAGGAATACTGAGGAGAAGGTACCAACAATCACGCCCAACACCATGGCAAGGGCAAAATCGTGGAGGACAGTGCCACCAAAGAAATACAGTGCCAATGCGGAGAACAGAGTGGTGATGGTGGTGACGGTGGTGCGGCTGAGAGTGCTGTTGAGGGCTCTGTTGAATATCGAGGGCAGGGGATCATTGCGATAGATCACGAGGTCTTCACGGATACGGTCGAAGACCACGATGGTATCGTTGATGGAATAACCCACGATGGTGAGCAAGGCGGCTATAATCTGGGTGGTGATCTCTTTACCGGTGAGGGAAAAGACACCCAAGACTATGATCACGTCGTGAAACAGTGCCAAAATAGCCATTACGCCGAAGGTGAGCTCGAAACGGAACCACACATAAATCACCATCAGGATGAGGGCGATGATAACGGCGACAGTGGCTTGACTACGCAATTCGCCACCCACTTTGGGGCCTACCACGTAGATCTCTTCCACCACATCTTTTGCAAGATCTCTACCTTGCACGTATTCGGGCAGATTCTGTTGGATAATCTTCAAGATTTCGTCTTTCACGCCGCTGGTCACCTCCTCATCATCAGTTTTGCTCTTGATTTTGATGAGGAAGGAGGCATTGGCAGGGTCGCCGATATTTTGTATTTCAGCTTCCGGGAAGCCGTGTTTGTTTAGTACATTACGCAGGGTTGCCACATTGAGCAGAGGGGTATTGGGGTCTGCAGCTTTCAGATTGATTGATGCAGATACGCCGCTGGTAAAATCAATGCTCCAATTCACGCCGCGGGTGAGGAGCAACACGATGCTGCCCAAAACCAGGATGCCGGCGATGATGTATGAAATCATGCGTATTTTGACGAAGGGGATATTAGGGTTTCTAAATAGTCTCATTTCAGGCTCCTCAAATACTCATGGTTTTTTTGTTTGCACCAAGCATAAGGCTTTCCATCAATGAACGCAGGAAAACAATGGCACAAAACATTGAGCCAATGATGCCGATGGCAAGGGTGATGGCAAAACCACGGATGGGTCCTGAACCAAACTGATACAATACCGCTGCGGCGATGAGGGTGGTGAGGTTTGAATCCCACACAGTGATCACTGCACGCTTGAATCCAGCATCAACTGCTGAGCGAGGGTTTTTGCCTGCACCCAGCTCTTCGCGGATACGTTCAAATATCAATACATTATTATCCACAGCCATTCCAATGGTGAGGATGATGCCAGCGATGCCGGGCAGGGTGAGCGTGGCACCAAAGAGGGTGAGCATTGCCAAGATAAAGCCCACGTTGAAAACCAGAATGAAATCGGTGATCAATCCCGCCAGCTTGTAATAAATCAGCATGAACAGTGCCACAGCCAAGAGGCCGATGATGGCAGCCATGGTTCCGCTTTTGATGCTGTCTGACCCCAAGGTGGCTCCGATGATGGAGGTGCTGATGGGGATAATGGGGGCTTCCAGGTTTTTGGAATTGAGCAGGATTGCCAATTCGCTGGCTTCGCTGGTGGTAAAGCTGCCGGTGATCTGAGCTCTGCCGCCGGGGATGCGTTCATTGATATGAGGGGCAGAGTAAACAATTCCATCCATCAGGATGGCAAGGCGTTTGCCCACGTTGTCTGATGTGACGCGTTCAAAACGGCGTGTGCCTTCGCGGGTCATTTCCAGGGAAACGTAAGGTTTGTTTGCCGTGCGTGGGTCGGTGGAGCTGGAAGAGCCAAAATCCACCTTGGCACGGGCTATATCAACACCAGTCATTTCCTGGGCAGATTTGAGCACATAGAAAGGACGATCGGCGTTTGCATCCTGCAGGTCAAGCTTTTGGAAGGCAAGCTGATAGCCGGCGGGGATGAGATTTATAAAAGATGAATCTGCCACTAGCTCGTTCATCAAACGCACATTGGACTGGGGGATTTCATAGTTGATTTCACCGCGTCCAATCAAACTGCGGAATATGCCGGCGGTGGTATCCAAAGAATCCACTTCCAGCTTGAGGCTATCCACCAGGGCTTTGTCTTTTTTAGCAATCTCTGCCAAAGCCGGAAAGCGGGAAACATTCATCTTCACAGATTGGTCGATAGAGGTAAGAACGCGCTCGGCTTCTTCGGGGGAAGCCACCAGTTTAAATTCCAGCATAGCGGTTTTCTTTACCAAACCTTCAGCTGCTTCGAGGTCTTTGACACCTGGGAGCTGAATAACTATGCGTTTTTCTCCCATTTTTTGGATGATGGGTTCGGCTACGCCGAATTGGTCAATACGATTGCGGATGATCTCGATATTATTATCCACAGCACCAGCCACTTGATTGGCAGGTATCTGAGCTGTATCCACTTCCAGGATAATCTGCATGCCGCCTTTGAGGTCCAGACCCAGATTCAGTTTCTGGGTGGCCCACCAACCGGGTAGGCCGTCAAACGCCAAAGGAGCAAGGAAGAAAGCTGTTCCCAGTATGAATATCAGGATAGCGAGTCCGCGCCATGAGAACTTTTTCATTGGCTTATGCTCCATGTTTCATTAGTATAAATTTAGAATTTCCAATCCAAAGATTTTGAATCTATCCATTCGTCAAGTCATTTATTGAATATGTGAGATTCAATGCTCCGGTTTGAAGCCTACGGATTTGTTTTCAGGCATTCCCTGCACTTTGATTTCTCCATATTGCTTTTCAAAGGTATCTATATTCTTTTCAAGCAGTTGCAACAGCTGTTTGGCGTGGGAGGGGGTGCATAGAATGCGGCTGTAGATATTGGCATGGGGGATGCCCGGCAGGAATCTGCCACAATCAATAATAAATTCGGAAGGGGAGTTTGTAATCACGAAGAAATTGGCATAAGTGCCTTCCCCTACTTTCTCGTCAATCTTGACGTTAAGCTGTTGTGGTTGTTGAGGTTGTTTGGGTATTTTAGACATTTCATTTACTCCTTTGTCTTATCTTCCATCATCAATAAAATGGTTGGAAGGGATCATTTTGTGTGCACTGTGTATTTTGTCTATCAAAAAAGCGTAATGGGGGCTGGCGCTGCATAAGGCGGCGTTGCCCATGATGATTATTCTATCCATTGCCCGGCTGAGAGCCACGTTCAATTTGCGATCCACGCTGCCATCATCGGAGACAGCCTCAAGGTTGCGCAATTCGCCGCTTTCCCTCAAGGGGAGGGTGAGGATGATTACCTTGCGTTCAGAGCCTTGAAAGCGCTCCACAGTGTCTATTGTGATGTTTTCATACTCTTTGCCCAAGGTGTTGCGCAGGGCTTGGATCATTGCCCTGAATGGCGCCACAATGCCCAAATCGGTGTTGTGGTTCTGCAGCTCTCCCAAGGCTTCAAAGGTTTTGATGAGCTTTAGGATAAGCTGGCAATGGTGATCATCATAAAAAGCGGTGCTGCCCTTGGGGGTGTCTATCCAGATAATGCGGCCATCCAGCTGGCAAGAGGCTTCTGGCAGAGATAGCGGCTCGTTTTGGCGGGGCAGGGCGCTGTGGAGGCTATCCTGGTAATAATGGTTGATGAGACTGGCGATATCCTCATGCATCCGATAGTGTTTCTGTAACATATAGTGTCCCTGCTGCCAGTTTTGCATCTTGCATTTCAGATATAGCCTTTCCATCATGGAGCGGTTGTAGCTGCTGTAACAGAGGTCATTCAGCTGGTTTGAGGTGAAGCTGTAATCTGCCTTGTCTTGAGAGATGATGGGAGGCAGCTGGTTTTGGTCTCCGACCAAGATGCATCTTTGGGCTTTGGCAAGGATGCCCAGGATGGCGGGTTCGATGATCTGGGAGGCTTCATCGATAATGAGGGTGCCAATCTCTTCCTTGAGGCTCATCAGGTCTTGTATCCAGCTATTGCAGCTTTGCACGGTTGCCACCCAGACGCGGTTTGAACGCAGGATATTGTCTATATCAAAGAAGCGCTTGCCGCGGATGAGGTTTTCCAGCAGCTGTTCCTCGATATTCTGGGAGCGTCCCGTACGGATAAAGGGGATATCATGTTTGTGTAGGTTGAGGCATATCTCATCCACAGCTCTGTTGGTGAAACTGAGTACCAGAATCGTCTGCTTCGTCTCATGATACAGCTTTTTGATATAGCGGGTGAGGAGTCCGGATGTCTTGCCGGTGCCGGGTGGTCCTTGGATCACGCAGTAATCTTTGGCGCTGTCTATCTGGGCGATGATGGCATCAATATCATCTGTGGAGGTGTGTGCCACGGTGTCAAATTCCGGCTCCAGGATGCCCATCAGCTTGTGTCTCTTCTGCGGGGTGGCGGTTAGGAAGCCGGTAATGGAAGCCAAAGGACCAAAGAGCATCGTCTCCAAAAGGTCATGCTCCAGAGCCCAGGTGTGGGATCCCATGGTCTCGAGGTTGATATTGAGCACGCCTCTGGCTCTTAGCTCCAGATGGTCGTCTTCCAGGCGGATGAGCTCTGCGCGGATGATTTCCTGTCCCCATACGGGCAGATCCTCGCGGTAAGCTATCACCACGTCGCCTTCCCGAAAGTTGCTAATCAGGGTTTTATCCGGTCTGCTAAAGCGCAGGACGTTGGTGGTAGCGGATTGGAGCTTCATGGATTGGATGATCCTATAGCGGCGTTCTTTCTCCTCCCGGCTTAGTTGCCAGAGAGCGTTATAACCATAGCTGCTTTCGCCGATGGAGCCCAGGGAGCCAATCTTGGCATACCAGGTTTCCCTCACCGCCAGGCGTATCTGCTCCAAATACCATTCATACTCCATGGGGGAGAGGGAGCCCAACAGGGTCTGCACCTTATTGAGCTTTGCCCAGCTGAATTGCGGCAAGCCACTGCCATCGTAGGTCTTGAGCCAGGCAAAGAAGATGGCAGGGTCTTCTGCCAATTGCTTCCACAGGCCCAAGATGCGGTTGCGGCACATGATGAGGGTGCGTTCCTCTTTCTTGGTATTGACCACGTGCAAGAGGCTCTTTTGTGGCAAGCGCGAATAGAGGATGGAGCTGGTTCCCAGCTTGCCCTTCGGATAGCTGTTGCGGATAAGCATATTGTAGCCCACCACTTGCGCCTGATGCTGAGACCAGGGTTGAAACTTGGGGGCGCTGCCGCTTTTCAGCTCCAGTATGCAGTATTTGTCACCTCGTTTATAGAGCAAATCCAGGCGTCCCTGCAAACCATAGCGGGGAGAGATGTAGGAGGGTTCCAGCATCATTTCATCCTTGCTGGCAAGCTGTGCCATTGCCTTCAGACGTGGGAAATGCTCGTTTTTGATGCAAGTATGAATCTCCTTGGCGGCATCGATGCCCAAAGCCACCATGGGGATGGGAGCCCTATCCATGCTGCGCCGGAAGAGCTCATCATAATCCGCCTGAGGATCCTCCATCAAGTCATCAAAGATATTATTGACCGCAATGCCCTGCACCATGCTCTGGCTGGCTCCTTCGCTGATAAGGCGGCTGAGGATGGCAAGCTGGGGATGCATCTCATTTTGGGAGATACATTCTGCGATGCTGGTCACATCCATCAGGTAATCCGGCTCCAGCACCATCATGGTGGAATGGTTGTCTATGTATTGATTGGGAGCGCCAGAGCTTTCGCTTACATTGATGCAATTAAGGGTAGCCCATTGCCACATACAACGCCCTAGTAAAGACCATTGGCTTCCCTCTCCGTTCTCGGGACGGTCTCTGAGTTTGATGTAGACTTGCACCCCATTTTCATCCAGCGCCTGTATTTCGATGCCGGTGACCCGCTCGTCTGTTTTGGTAAGCCTCCAGCTATGCACCACGCAGGTGAGATCATGGCGCTTTGCCTGTGGGCGGTCTGCAAAGAGGGTGGCATTGTGTTCTGTGAGGAAGCTTGCCAGGGCGTCCAGCTCCAGCTCCTCCTGATACCATGCCAAAAGATCGTGCATCACATGGCAGGCGGTGAGGAAATTTGCCATGGAAGGTTCTATTTCGCCATCATGCGCCACCTTGTTGCCATAGATGCGCAGGAGGTTTGCCTGTTTGGAGAGCTCTGCAGGGATATTCACGAGATCATGATAATACTGCATCCGGGCAAAGAGCCCATTGGCAGAAACCTGAGCATCCCGGGTGAGCTCCTTATACATCTCCTCCAAGAGGCCTCTGATGATCAGCTGTCTGGCTTTGATGGTCTGCGCATCCGTGGTCAGCTCCAATAGCTGATCCAAGATCTTCTGCGCCCTTGCCAATTCCAGCAGTTTCATCTATTATTCCAGGTCTGTCTCGTCAAGTTCAGCTTCGTGGTTCTCCTCAGAGGGGTCTTTGCTAAAAAAAGCTGCCACAAAGTCTTTGATGCGGAAGTTTTCCAGATCATTGATGCTTTCGCCCACGCCGATCAGCTTGAGAGGCAATTGCAGGGTGTGTCTCAGATTAAAGATGATACCGCCCTTGGAAGTGCCGTCATATTTGCTGAGGATGAGCCCGGAGAGCTTGATTGCCTGATCAAAGTGACTGGCTTGCGAGATGGCATTTTGCCCCGTGGTGGCATCCAATACCAACAGGGTTTGATGGGGGGCATCGGGGATAAGCTTTTGGATGCTGCGCTCTATTTTGGTGAGCTCCTGCATCAATCTGTCTTTGGTGTGCTGGCGTCCGGCAGTATCGATCAACACTATATCCACTCCCCGCGCCATTGCAGAATTGACGCCGTCATACACCACTGCCGCAGGGTCTGCATTGGCGGCAGACTTGATAAAGGCCGCTCCAGAGCGCTGTGCCCAGATTTCCAGCTGTTCGATGGCGGCGGCTCTGAATGTATCAGCAGCCACGATCAAGACGCTTTTGCCCATCTCTTTGAAGCGATGTGCTATCTTGCCGATGCTGGTGGTCTTGCCCACGCCGTTTACCCCCACAAAAACCACCACATAAGGCTTGGCATTCACTTCGGCAAAGAAATCAGGCTCTTCCGCATCTTCCTCCTCATCAGAAAGCAGTATATCCTGCATAATCTCCTGCAACACATCCTGCACCACTCCGGCATCCTCGATGCGATCCACGCGGATTCTTTCGGTAAGGCGCTGGATGATAACCTCACTCATGTGCACTCCGGTATCTGCTCTCAGCAGGATTTCCTCTATTTGATCCATCAATTCTTCATCAACTTTGCCCCGCAGGCGGATGGCTTCGGCTATGCGGCCGATAAAGCCACTGCGGGTTTTTGCCAGTTTCTGGCGCAAGTTTCTCATTATACTCAGCATTGAGTGCTCCTATTGTATGATTATAGTTGACATTCTTACAGCTTGCCATAATATTGAACCCACAGACATAGTCAACCAAAATCTAAGGGGACGAGATGAATAAAAGACCTTTCAAGCCAGAACTGCTCCTGTTGATAGTGATCCCTCTCTTGATCACTTTCTTTGGTGTAAGCCTCTATTACAGACAAGATGAGACCAAGGTGGTGAGCAGAGACCTGCAGATGCAGGAAGCTTTTGGCGATAGCCTGCATCAGGTATTCCGCATTGAGGGAGCTGATGAAATGCAGCCCGTACCAACAGGCAAGCCAAAATCCATTGGCAATAGAGAATTGAGCCTGGCTTTGGCACTGATCATGGGCGTGGCAGCTCTTTGGGGAGGATATATGCAGCGCAGATGGCTGTGGTATATCGTCATCTCCCTGGCTTTGGCATTCACGATACTGGGCTCCTCCTATGTGGGTATCCAGCTCACAGCGTTTTTCCTACCCAACCTCCTCTTGGCAGCCCTCATCACCCTTATCATCGGCAAGCTCTTTTTCATCCATTCTCTGATCCGTTTCCGCCTGATACTCTGTTCATTCCTGTCTGCTGTTGCCATCACCATATATTACTTCCTGCTCTTTTTGTTCACTTCCCAACCCTTTGGCTGGGCGGATGCCAAGGTGGTATTCTGGAATGGCATCATTTTGGTTATCTTCACCACCTTTGGGCTCACCGTTTCTGATTTGATACTCACGCCTTATCGCAAGAAATACTTCTATCCACCTCTCTTGGCAGAGGATGAAGAAGAGGCAGAAGATGCTGAGTGACAGGGATTTCTTTGTATTGCCACCGCATGAGGGAATGGTGGATTATGTAGCAGTATTTGGCAATGCAAACCCCGTTTATATCGAAATAGGCAGCGGCAAAGGGGAATTTATCTCCCAATACCCCACCTTGTATCCGGATGCCAACTTCCTGGGCTTTGAGGTGCGTGAAAAGCGTATCCGCAATATCTTGAAGAAACTGGATCCCAGCCGCAATCCAAACGTGAGGCTGATGGTGGAGCTGGTGGATGAAGGGATCAGGGAGAGGCTGCCGGCTGAGTCTGTGGAGGGAGTGTTTATCCAGCATCCCGATCCCTGGCCCAAGAGGCGACATCACCGCCGCCGTCTCATCCAGCCTGTATTTTTGGAGGCATTGGCTTATATCCTCAAGAAGGGCGGCTTTGTGCAGATATCCACAGACCATGCAGAGTATGCCACGTGGATAGAGCGCGAGTTTGCGCAATGCCCTTTATTCAAGCCTGTATTTTCTGAAACAATTCAGAACAGCCCTCATCTGGAAAACCACGTGGTCACCTGGTTTGAAGAGGAGCAACGCCGCCAAGGCTATGAACCGCAATTTATGTTTTATCACAAAGTGTAACAGGAGTATCCCCAGTGTACAAGTTCAGCGAAAACCGTGAAGTAAACGAAATGCTAAATCAGGTGGTATTCTCCATCCAAGAGCTTACCACCAAACAAATACAGCATATCCAGAGGCTCACCAATATTGGCAAAGCCCTGTCTTCTGAAACCAATCTGGATAAAATCTTTGATATGATTTTACAGCAGGCCATCGAATTTACCAATGCCGATGGCGCCACCATCTATATGGTGGATGCAGAGAGAAAACAACTGAGCTTTGAGATTGTGTACAACCGCACCATGAACATACACCAGGGCGGCACCAAAGAAAAGGTGGATTGGCCCAGCATCCCTTTGTATAACGAAGAGGGAAATCCACGGCTGAATCACATCGTAACGGCCGTTTATCACACCAAGAAAAGCCTCTATTTTGATGATGTATACCAAACAGACGATTATGACACCTCCGGCACCAGGAGGACAGACCGGCAGCGCGATTACCGCAGCAAATCCATGCTCACCCTGCCCCTCAAAAACCACGAGGACGACGTCTTGGGCATCATCCAGATGATCAACGCCATGGATAAGAATGGCAAGGTGAATAGCTTTAATGATGAACACCGTACCATGATGGATTCCCTGGCGTCCCAAGCCGCCATCGCCCTCTCCAACCGCCATCTGATTGCCGAACTGGAAAAGCTGCTCATGCAATTCATGCATTCTATCGCCAAAACCATCGAACGCAAAAGCAAATACTCCTCAAACCATATTATCAGGGTGGCAAATCTCACCGATATGTTTGCCACCAAGATAAACGACGCCACCCAGGGTCCTTACAAAGACGTGCACTTTAGCAAAGAAGAATTGACGGAGCTTTCCATGGCTGGCATGATGCACGATGTGGGCAAGATTATCACCCCGGAATATGTGATGGATAAGAGCACCAAGCTGGAAACCATCATGGATAGGATAGACCTCATCACCCAGCGTTTTCATACCATGCGCCTTTTCTTCAGATACCAATATGCCATCCTCTCAGAGCAGGATTTTGCAGATTACACTACCATACATTTGGGCAAATCCCATACACTTGAGGAAGTGGAGATGTGGTTGGATGGGGAGCTGGCATTTGTGAACGGAGTCAATATCGGCACAGAATTCCTCCCGGACACGGATATGGAGAGGTTGGAAGAGCTTACCAAATATAGCTTTGAGCATGAAGGGGAACAGTACTATCTGATCTCAGAGGAAGAAAAGCGCAACCTGCAAATCAGGCGCGGCACCTTGCTGCCGGAAGAGATCAAGATCATGGGTCAACACGTAAACGTCACCTGGGAAATGCTCTCCGAGGTGTCTTTCCCCAAGAAATATGCAAATGTGGCTTTCTATGCCGCCACCCATCATGAAAAGCTGAATGGGAAGGGCTATCCCCAGGGGCTAACCGCGGAACAGCTGCCCCTCCAATCCAGAATCCTGGCTGTGGCAGATATCTTTGAAGCCCTCACTGCGGCAGACCGTCCCTACAAGAAACCCAAAACCCTCTCCGAATCCCTGCAGATTATGGCGATTGGTGTAAAGAATGGAGAGCTTGATCCTCACCTCTTGGATCTGTTTTTGGATTCAGGACTTTATCTGGAGTATGCCAAGGAAAATATGCTGCCGGAGCAAATCGACACCCCGGATCATGAGGCAATAAAAAAGATATACAGACCTGAATGAATATCCAGCATCTAACAATGGACAAAATCTGGCTGGCACCGCTGGCTGGCTATACGGATGCCGCTTTTCGTATTCTATGCAAACGGCATGGGGCAGATGTATTGGTAAGCGAAATGGTGAGCGCAGACGGCCTTGTGCGAGATTCCCGCAAAACAGAGGAACTGATCCACTTTGGCGAGGAGGAACGCCCCTATGCCATCCAGATATTTGGCAGCGATCCTCTTATCATGGCACAGGCGGCAGAATATTGCCTGCGCTTTAATCCCGATCTCATTGACATCAATATGGGCTGCCCGGTTAAGAAGGTAGTAAAGCGCGGTGCAGGCAGTGCTTTGATGACAGACCCTCCGCGGGCGGCAGCCATCGTGAAAGAGGTGAAAACAGCGCTGGGAGGCAGGGTGCCCCTCAGTGTAAAATTCCGCAGCGGTTGGGATGCCAATAGCCTCAATTTTATGGATTTTGGCAAGCTGATGCAGGATAGCGGGGCAGATATCCTTTGCCTTCATCCCCGCACCGCCAAACAGATGTTTTCTGGCACCAGCAATTGGCAGCATATTACCCAATTGGCAGCCCAAGTCTCTATCCCGCTGGTGGGCAATGGTGATATAGCCTCACCTGAAGACGCCATGAGGATGTATCAGGAATGCGGTTGCCAAAGCGTGATGATAGGCAGGGGAGCCTTGGGCAAGCCCTGGCTGTTTTCGCAAATCAAGGAATACCAGACCACAGGCAGATATAGCCCCGTCACCCAAAATAAGCTGCATCAGACGATGTTGGAACATATAGATCTGGCTTTGGAGCACAAACCGGAATGGGTGGTGGTGAAAGAAATGCGCAGTCAATTGTGCCACTATATCAAGGGTATTGTGGGTGGTTCCCGGCTGAGGCATCGCATCAACCAATGTAGGGATGCCCAGGAGCTGATAGCTGTGGTGGCAGAGGTTGGCATCCTAACTATGACTGATAGCTAATCTGCGCGTATTTTTACTGACCCTTGTACCCCCTGGCTAAAGCCAGGGGATACAAGGACTTACCGCTTCTTGCCCGTTAACCACCCTTGTACCACCCTTGTCTCACCCTTGTCGAGACAAAGGAGAGACAAGGGTGGTTAACAGGGAAGAAGTGTAAAAATGCAAGCGAAATGCCGTCTCTCTGAGACTCATAACTCATTCTTATCGCTTGAGTTGACCTGAAATATCGTCTCTGCTGAGACTCTTTAATGTGCTCGCTTTCGCTCGCGATTAATCAAGAAGGGAGGGAAGAAGTGTCAAAATACAAGCGAAATGCCGTCTCTCTGAGACTCATAACTCA
>Ga0172382_10000719_pt1 | contig 61733 bp, 45 predicted proteins | sample Leawel138RmetaG_FD_122245 | JGI IMG/M metagenome (GOLD analysis project Ga0172382, IMG submission 122245) | Leachate microbial communities from a municipal landfill in Southern Ontario, Canada - Leachate well 138R metaG | ecosystem: Engineered > Solid waste > Landfill > Unclassified | place...
GACCGGCGAAAGGTCGGGCCAGGCCACCGGCAGCCCCTGCGCACTTGCCATTGACAACAAAACAACACTCAGCGCACACAAGAGGCCCATCGGGCGCGATTCGATGTTCATGAAACCTCCAGCCTGCAACAATAGTCTGTGACGATGATACGACGACCCAGAGCGGACACCCCGCCACGGTCGCAATACCAAGGAGACATCTACCCATGAATACCGGACTCGTCGCCCGCAGCCTTGAAAAAGTCAGGGCCATCGTGGCCAGCGCCACCGGACTCGGCCTGGAAACCCCCGAAAAACGCATTGCCTGGCTACGCCAGCAGCTGCAGGAATGCGCCGAAGGGCTGGGAGGAGAAGTCTCCACCCGGCAGCGCGCGGCGCGCCTGGCGCAAAGTTACCTCGAACTCGACGACGCGGACCGGCACGCCTTCCTGCGCATGATCGCACTCGAATTCGGTCCCGACCCGGCCATCGTCGCCAGCGCCCATCAGGCCTATCAGGAAGCCGTCGGCACCGAAACCCAGTGGGACGCGGAGGCCCGCCTGCGCAATGCGCTGCAATCCGCCCGCATTCGCATCCTGACCCAGTTCAACGCCATCCCCCAGGGCGTGAAATTCCTGGTGGACATGCGCGCCGACCTGCTGCGCTTTCTCAGGAACGACCCCGACCTGAAGGCCCTCGACCGTGAGCTCGAAACCCGTCTGTCGTCCTGGTTCGATGTCGGCTTTCTCGAGCTGGTACGCCTGACCTGGCATTCACCGGCCGATGTGCTGGAAAAGATCGTCGACTACGAGGCAGTGCACGAGATCCGCTCCTGGACGGACCTCAAGAACCGGCTCGACTCCGACCGGCGCTGCTACGCATTCTTTCACCCGCGCATGCCCACCGAACCGCTGATTTTCGTGGAAGTGGCCCTGCTCGAAAGCATGGCGGACAATGTCCAGACCCTGCTCGACATTCACGCCCCGGTGTTCGACGCAAGCCAGGCGAGCAACGCCATCTTCTACTCGATCAGCAGCACCCAGAACGGCCTGCGCGGGGTCAGTTTCGGAAATTTCCTGCTGAAACGGGTGGTCGACGACCTGAAGCGCGACTTTCCCCGGCTCAAGACCTTTGCCACCCTGTCACCGATTCCCGGCTTGCGCCGCTGGGCCGAACGCGCGCCGGAAGAGGTGCTCGCAGCCTTCTCGTCGAGCGACTGGAAACGGCTCGCCCCGCTGGGCATCAGCGGCCCGGAAGACGAGCGCCTGAAGACCATCCTGCATGGCCAGGAAGCCTGGCATCAGGACGAGGCGCTCGCCACCGCGCTACGCGAACCCCTCACCCGTGCGGCGGCCACCTATCTGCTCACGGCCAAGCGCGGCGAGCGCCCGCTCGACCCGGTGGCCCGCTTCCATCTCGGCAACGGGGCGCGCGTCGAGCGGCTGAACTGGCTGGCCGACAGCTCGGAGAAAGGGTTCGCGCAATCCTGGGGGTTGATGGTCAACTACCTGTACGATCCCGACCGTCTGGAAGACAACCTGGAGGCGTTCGAGCAGAACGGCACCATCGATGCGGCTTCGGCAGTGCGCCGCATGGTGCCGTCGCGCAAGGAGCGCACGGGCAGCTGAGCCATCGCCCCGCCGCCCCGTCGTCTCTAACCTCTATCGCCTTCCACCCGTCCGGTCGCCCGGCTCAGGCGCGACCGGACACCCGCATCTGCAGGCGCCCGACGCCCTCCACCACGGCATCCAGGTGGTCGCCCGGTTGTACCGGCCCCACGCCCTCGGGCGTGCCGGTAAAGATCAGATCGCCGGCCTTCAGCTCGAACAGCCGTGACAACGCAGCGATGATCTCCGGCACCGACCAGATCATGTCCGACACCTGCCCCTGCTGGCGCAATACATCATTTACCCTCAGGCTGACCCGGGTCTGCCCGGGCAACGCGCCCTCGGCACGCTTCAGGGCCGACACGGGCGCACCTCGATCAAACGCCTTCGCCACATCCCAGGGCCGCCCCTGCGCCTTGGCCTCGGCCTGCAAGTCGCGCCGGGTCATGTCCAGCCCCACCGCATACCCCCACACACAGGCGGCCGCCTGCTCCGTTGAAAGGTGTTCCCCGCCCCGATGCAGGGCCACCACCAACTCCACCTCGTGATGCACATCGTGGCTGGCCAGCGGATAAGGCCAGGACGCCGTCTCCCCCGGCAGCACCGGAAACACTGCATCTGCCGGCTTGGTAAAGAAGAACGGCGCCTCCCGGCCCGGATCGCCGCCCATCTCCCGGGCATGGGCCGCATAGTTGCGGGCAATGCAGAACACCCGGCGCACCGGAAACACGCCGCCCCCCAACACGGGTACGGCAGCCTGTACCGGCGCCTCGATCACACAATCCACTTGCTGCACATCGCACTCCTGTTTTGTCGGTTTCACGGGGGCAAGCTTACACCGTGCAAAGAATTTCACCTCGACGCTTGACCGCACAGCACAAATCCTTTGTAATGCGAATTATTCCTATTTTGTTTATTTAAAGATTGTGATCAAGGACACTGGAACCGTTCCCGCTCAGGCCCGACCTGAAGACACTGCGCTTGCAGGCGTGGCGCTTCCTGCAGACAGTGCCCGGCGCATCGTGCCGAGCGCCACCCTGCTCAAGGGCGAGAGCTGCATCACCATCGAACATGGCAGTGCGTTGTACACCCTGCGTGCCACACGCGCAGGCAAGCTGATCCTGACCAAATGATCATGGCCGTTAAGCGAGAGGATTCGACCGATGTATGTATGTGTTTGCAACGGTGTGACCGAAAGACAGATTGAACGGGCCGTACAGACCGGCGCCGCACGCATGCGTGACCTGCGCCTGTTGCTGGGCGTAAGCGCGGAATGCGGAAAATGTGCCGACTGCGCCCAGCGCTGCCTGCGCTCCGCACTGAGCGGTCAGGAGGCAGGAACGGCCACGGTAGACTGCATGAGCAATGCGCTGCAGCCTTCGATCACAATGCTCACAGGCGAAACCCTTGAGGCCTGCGCAGCATGAAATCCGACCGCTCCTCCATGCCGGGTACCCCCGCAGTCATACTGCCCGGGCACACGCCAAAACCGTCCCGCAGCTCATTGCCGGTGTTCGCAGCCCACAGACTGGCCCTGTATGTCCTGGCTGCGGCCTGCCTGCTCGACCTGTGGATGCCCTGACACGCATCAAGTCCGGATCACTGCCAAGGCGATAGAATCCCGCCATCGACCCCCGTATGTCACTCAGTCACACCTTGCACCCAGAACATCTCGCCTCGCTGCCCCCGCCCGGGCGCCGCCCAGCCCCCGCACGGCTGGCGACCACCGCGCAGCCTCGCACACGGGACGAGGCGGCGCGGTCGCGCCCGTCCCGCAGCAAGGCACGGCGCGAGCGTCATCTGATGTTGCTTCTGGTGGCGCTCGCGCATGCCGCAGGCGCCTACACGCTGGCGCACTGGTCGGATGAGCGACCGGTGGAGATCACCCCGCCCATCGTCGTCTCGCTGATCATGGAGGCGCCGGTACAGGCCGAGCAGGCGAGCGCACCGGCCCCCATGATCGAGCAGCCCGAGCCCCCCGCACCAGCCCCCGCGCCCCCGGTGCCGGTGGAACGCCCCGAGCCTCCAAAGCCGGTGGATATGCCCAAGCCTGTCGAAAAACCCAAGCCGGTTGAACGCCCCAAGCCTGTGGAGAAGCCCCGGCCAGAACCGAAACCGGCACCGGAAGCGGTTCAGCCCACGCCCCAGGCCAGCGCATCGCCCACAACCGAAACGGCTGCGGCCCCCACCACGCCCCATGTGCCTGCCACCGCGCAGGCAGACACACGCAGCGCACCGCAACGCGCCGCACAGACCGGGCCAACCACCGCCCCGCGGCACGATGCCAACTATCTGAACAACCCGAAGCCGTCCTACCCCGCGCTGTCGCGACGCATGCGCGAGGAAGGCACGGTGAAGCTGCGCGTGTTCGTGAGCGCAGGGGGACACGCCGAAAAGATTGAACTGTCCGAAAGTTCGGGCTTCAGGCGGCTCGACGAGGCCGCCGAAAAGGCCGTCGCCCGATGGCGTTTCGTGCCGGCCAGGCAAGGAGCGCAGAACATCTCTGCCTGGTACATCGTTCCCATCACCTTCAAGCTGCAAGGATAAGCATCATGCCCACCCCCGAAACCTTTGGCCTTGCCCACCTGTGGGCCCAGTCCGATCACGTCATCAAGTTCGTGGCTTTCATCCTGGTGGTGATGTCGGTCGCCAGCTGGTACCTGATCCTGGTGCGCAGTACCCGACAACTGCGCGCACGCCGCCACGAGAACGCCATCGAATCGTTCTGGAACGCCTCCAGCCTGGATGACGGCCTGGCCCGGCTATCGCGCGAAGCGCCGGATTCGCCCTTTGAAGCACTCGCCCGGCAGGGGGCGGCAGCAGCCGAGCATCTGCGCGACCATCACCATCAGGACACCCTGGGCGGCCGGCTGAACGCGGACGAATTCGTCACCCGCGCCCTGCGCAAATCGATTGCGATCTCCACTGCGCAGCTTGAATCCGGTCTCACCGTACTCGCCTCGATCGGTTCGACCGCCCCCTTCGTCGGCCTCTTCGGCACGGTGTGGGGCATTTACGGCGCGCTCATCGGCATCAGCGCTTCGGGCATGGCGACGCTGGACAAGGTGGCCGGCCCGGTGGGCGAGGCGCTCATCATGACTGCCTTCGGCCTGTTTGTCGCGATTCCGGCCGTGCTGGCGTATAACGCTTTCAACCGCGCCAACCGCCTGGAGCTCAACGAACTGGACGCCTTCGCCCACGATCTGCACGCCTGGTTCACCACCGGTTCGCGCCTGCCCAGCTCCCCCAGGGGGCAGGTCGAAGCGCAGCACGTCCAAGCCCGTCAGGACAAGCGTGACGCCCCCTTGCAGACGGCAGCCGAAGGAGCGCTGTGATGGCTTTCGGCGGCTTCAACCAGGGCGGCCAGTCCGCCCCGATGAACGAAATCAACATGGTGCCGCTGATCGACGTCATGCTGGTGCTGCTCATCGTGTTCATGATTACGGCTCCCCTGCTCACCCACTCGGTGAAGATCGATCTGCCGGTGGCGAGCAGCGAGGCCAGCAATGAAGAACCCGACACGGTCACCCTGGCCGTGAACGAATCCGGACAACTGTTCTGGAACAATGAGCCGGTGCCGGATGCCGAACTCGACCGGCGTTTGACGGAAGCCGCCGGGCTGGAGAAGCAGCCCGAGCTGCACCTGCGTGCCGACCGTGGCACACGCTATGAAGTCCTGGCCGACCTGATGTCACGGGCACGCCAGGCCGGCATCCGCAAGATGGGGTTCGTCACTCAGCCTGACTGACGCGGGAGCGCACACGCACGATCACATCCACCGACTCCAGCGTCACGCCTTCGCCCAACTCCGGCATGCCGACAAGACGCATTCGGTCGGCCGGAAGGTCGGTCAGACGGCCACTGTCCACGTCGTACAGATGGTGGTGCGGCGCCACGTTGGAGTCGTACACCACGCGCTCGCGATCCACGAACAGCTCGCGCACCAGCCCTTTTTCACGAAACAGCTTCAGGGTGTTATACACGGTTGCCCGCGAAGTTTCGGGGGTGCTCGCGCGAACCCCCTCCAGAATCTGCTCGGCCGACAGATGGCAGGGGCGCGACAGCATCACCCGGGCAATCTCGATGCGCTGCAGGGTCACCGGAATGCCCGCCTCGCGCAGCAGATCCGCCATGTTCCGGTAAGTCTCCATGATCACGCTCCGTCGGGGAGAAAGTCGGGTGGGCCGGGTAGGCCGGGTGAAGAAAAACGCCCCGTTCGGACGGGGCGTGGTACAGCTTTTGCGAATATTAACGCAAACCGTTATTCCTGCAAGTCCGTATCAGTCGAACGGCTTCGGGCGCGGAGTGCTGTCAGACGACGGCGGCAGGATCGGCAGCTGGAAGCTGGGCTGGTCGCCGGTGAGCGTCTTCAGGAAAGCCACAATCCTGGCATTCTCGTCATCGGTGAATTTACGGCCCAGTTGCAGGCGACCCATGATATCCACCGCCTCGGGCAGCGTATTGGCCGCGCCATCGTGGAAGTACGGATAGGTCATTTCCACATTGCGCAGCGTCGGCACCTTGAAGTTGAAGCGGTCTGCGTCCTTGCCGGTCACCGCAGAGCGGCCTTCGGCCTCCTTGGTGGAGTGATACGGCTCGACAATGCCCATGCGCTGGAAGGAGTTGCCGCCCACGGCCTCGCCGTTGTGGCAGGCCACGCAGCCGCTTTCCTTGAACAGCGTGTAGCCAGCCAACTCGATGGCGTTGATTGCGTCGTCCTGCCCCATCAGCCACTTGTCAAAGCGCGAATTCGGCGTCACCAGCGTTTTCTCGAACTCGGCAATTGCCTCGGTCACCTGATCGATGTCGATCGTCGTGTCCATGCCGAATACCTGCCGGAATTCCCGCACATAGGCCGGGATCGACTCCAGCACGCCCACGGCGAGCACATGGCTGAAGGCCATTTCGCCCGGGTTGGCGATCGGGCCACCTGCCTGCTCCTTCAGGTCGGCCGCACGACCGTCCCAGAACTGCGCCACGTTCAGGCTGGAGTTCAGCACGGTCGGCGAGTTGATCGGGCCTTCCTGCCACTTGTCGCCAATCGAGGTGGGCAGGTTGTCCGAGCCACCGCGCGACAGGTTGTGGCAGGAGTTACAGGAAATGAAACCGGAGTTGGACAAACGCGGATCGAAGTACAGCTTCTTGCCCAGCTCGGCCATGCCCAGATTGATGTTCTGCGGCGGGCGAATCGGGGTGATCGGCTCATCGCGCACCGTGGTTGCCCAGGCGGCCGAACTGACGGCCGTGACGGCCAGCGCGATAGCGAGACTGCTTGCCTTGACTTTCATAATTCACTCCTATGAGTGGGACACAAGCCCTGTAAGCGGAAGTTTAGACTGTTTCCAAATGTTGGAAAGCATTTGACGCCTCTTCTGCCCGGGAAATCTTGATTTAAGTCATAAGTTGTCCGCTTTGGGCGCTTCGGCACCTCAATGAGCATGAAAGCATTCATTTAACGAATGCGATTCATTCTTGTTTCTGTTAGCATGAAAGGCATTGTCAACCGCCATCGACCCGCAGGGAGTCGCCACTTTTCATGAACAACACACTACGCTGCATCCTCGTCAGCGCCGGGTTCAGCCTGAGCGCCGTGCCATCGTTCGTCCACGCCCAGGACACTACCGATCCAGCCCGCGCGGTCGCCACCCAGTACGCCAACATTGCCGAGGCCATGTATGGCGATGCCCTGACCCAGGCCAAGGCGCTGCAAACCGCCATCGAAGCCCTGATCGCCACCCCCGGCGAACAAACCCTGCAGGCCGCACGCAGCGCATGGATTGACGCGCGGGTGCCCTACCAGCAAACCGAGGTGTTCCGCTTCGGCAATCCGATCGTCGACGACTGGGAAGGCAAGGTCAATGCGTGGCCCCTCGACGAAGGACTGATCGATTATGTCGATCCCGCATATGGCACCGCCTCCGACGAAAACCCGCTGTACGTGGCCAACGTGATCGGCAACACCCACATCAAGTTTGGCAGCGAGGAAGTCGACACCACCCACATCACCAAGGAACTGCTCTCCGAAACCCTGCACGAGATCGGTGGCGTCGAGGCCAATGTGGCCACCGGCTACCATGCCATCGAGTTTCTGCTGTGGGGCCAGGACCTGAACGGCACCGGCCCGGGGGCCGGCAACCGGCCATGGACCGACTATGCGCAGGGCGACGCCTGCACGCATGGCCACTGCGATCGTCGCGCGCAATACCTGAAGGTGGCCACCGAACTGCTCATCGACGATCTCGAACGGATCACCGCACAGTGGACGCACGGCGGCGAAGCCCGCAGCAGCGTGGAAAATGCCGACCGCAACACGGCACTGACCACTATCCTCACCGGCCTGGGCAGCCTGTCCTACGGTGAGCTGGCCGGTGAGCGCATGAAACTGGGCCTGATGTTGCACGATCCGGAAGAGGAGCATGACTGCTTTTCCGACAACACCCACAACTCGCACCACTACAACGTGGTCGGCATGATGTCGGTGTATGAAGGACGTTATGTGCGCAGCGACGGCACGGTGCTGGAGGGTCCGAGCCTGTCGTCCCTGGTCAGCGGCATCGACCCCGCACTCGACGCCCAGACCCGCAGCCGCCTGAAGGCCAGCCACGACGCCATGGACGCCGTGCGAAAACGGGCGGCCGGCATGGAGGCGTATGACCAGATGATTGGCGAGGGCAATGCAGAAGGCAATGCGGCGATCCAGGCGGCGATTGACGCACTGACCGACCAGACCCGCAGCTTCGAGCGCATCGTGGCAACCCTGAACCTTCAACCCATCGCCTTCGAGGGCTCGGACAGCCTCGACAATCCCGAGGCGGTGTTCCAGTAACGACACGCCTCAGGCCCCGGCGGGTGCGCGTTTCTCTCTCCTCGGCGCACACCCGCCACCTTTGTTCGCCCACTGTCAAAGCCCCATCAAAGCCCCGTCAAAGCCCCGTCAAAGCCATCTCACAGCCATCTCACAGCCATGACACACCCTCTCGCCCGAGCAGGACAGGCCCGCCCCACCCTGCACACCTCCCTCCCCGCCCTCTGCACGGCCACTGTTGCTTTCACGGCCATCGCCTCCATCGCAGCCATTGCCCCCGACGCATTCGCAGCCCTTCCCGATGAGGCAAGCCGCATCGCCACGGTCACCGCACTGACCCGCGACTTCACCCGCTCCGAGCCCTTTGAAGCCAATCCGGCCGGTGCCGGCACGGTACACAAGCTGATCAACACCAGCAGCTTCTCCCACCCCTCGGCCAACATGAGCTTCGAGCGTCAGCTCGACTTTCGGGTCGGAGACGGCATCTTCCGCAAGCTGTGGGTGTCCGCGCCCAGCTCGACCCAGTCCTCCAACGGTCTCGGCCCGCTGTTCAACGCCCGCTCCTGTCAGTCGTGCCACCTGAAGGACGGACGCGGCAAGCCCCCGGAAAGTGACGATGAGGCTGCCGTGTCGATGTTCCTGCGCCTGTCCATCCCCCCGCAAAGCGCGGAGGACCACGCCGCGCTGGCAAGCCACCGCAAATCGGTGATTCCGGAGCCCACTTACGGTGGCCAGTTCCAGACCTTCTCGGTGCAGGGCGTCCTGGCCGAAGGGCGCATGGACATCCAGTACGAGGCGTTCCCGGTCACCCTGGCCGACGGCACCGTGGTGCATCTGCGCAAGCCGACCTATCGGGCGACTGACCTCAACTACGGCCCGATGCACCCGGAAACCCTGCTGTCCCCGCGCGTGGCACCGCAGATGATCGGCATGGGGCTGCTCGAATCGATCGCCGAGGAAGACATCCTGTCCTGGGCCGACCCCGACGACAGCAACGGCGACGGCATTTCCGGACGCGCCAACCGGGTCTGGAGCGACACCCACGGCAAGGTCATGCCCGGACGCTTTGGCTGGAAGGCCGGCAAGCCCACCATCGGCGACCAGACCGTGCATGCCTTCTCGGGCGACATCGGCATCTCCACCCCGGTGCTGCCCGCCGCATGGGGCGACTGCACCGAAGCCCAGACAGCCTGCCGCGAAGCCCCTCACGGCAGCTACGGAGACGACGCGGTCGAACTGTCCGCCGAAATGCTCGACCTGGTGGTGTTCTACTCACGCAACCTCGCCGTCCCCGGCCGGCGCGACATCGAAGCCCCGCAGGTGCTCGCCGGCAAACAGGTGTTTTATGACAGCGGCTGCACGGCCTGCCACCGCCCCAAGTACGTCACCGCACGGGACGCCGTCGGGCCGGAACAGTCCTTCCAGCTCATCTGGCCCTACACCGACCTGCTGCTGCACGACATGGGCGACGGGCTGGCCGACAACCGCCCCGAGGGCGAGGCCAACGGGCGGGAATGGCGCACGCCGCCACTGTGGGGCATCGGCCTGACCCAGACAGTCAGCGGACACACTTTCTTCCTGCACGACGGGCGCGCACGCAACCTGCTTGAGGCCATCCTGTGGCATGGCGGAGAGGCCGAACCTGCCAGGCAACGTGTGATCGCCCTGTCCCGCGAACAGCGCGAAGCCTTGCTCGCCTTTCTCAACTCACTGTGAGACCGCTTCCGATGCGCCCTTTTCGAGCACACCTCCGGTGGCCCCTGCTGCTCGGCGCCTGCTGCCTCAGCACGGCGCTCCATGCCACCCCGCCCGCCCAACAGCCGGACAGGCCGGAGCCTGCCGCCAGCGACTACCGCCGGCTCAATCTGGAGTTGGTCGACCAGCACGTCATTCCGCGCTACCGGCAACTGAGCGACGCCACCCGGCAGCTTGAGCAGCACGCCCGGCAGTTCTGCGCCGCCGGGCCCGATACCGTGCAGGCCGAGCGCGAAGCGCTCGAACAGGGCTGGCATCAGGCCACCGACGCGTGGCAAGCGGTGCAGCACATCCGCTTCGGCCCGGTGGAACTGTTCATGCGCAGCATGCGCTTCTCGTTCTGGCCCGATCCGCGCAACACGGTCGGACGGCAACTGGACGCCCTGCTGGCCACCGCCGACCCTGCGGCCCTCGACCCGCAAGCCTTTGCGCGCGGCACCATTGCAGTCCAGGGTTTCCCCGCGCTTGAGCGCCTGCTGACCGCCGACGAGCCGCTGGGCGCAGAAGCCGGGGCGCGTGCAAGCAAGGACACCACCGATGCCGCCCGCTACCGCTGCGCCGTACTGGTCGCCATCACCCACAACCTGAGCAGCATGGCCAGCGACACCCTGGCTGGCTGGCTGGACGGGGAAGGTACGGCAGCGTCCGGAGGGTCTGCTGCCTCTGCGGCTCACAGCCTCCCCGCCTACCGTCAGGTGATTGCCGACGCTGCGGCCGAGGGAGGCCACTACCACCTCGACCGCGAGGCCACCCAGGACTTTTTCAAGAGCCTGAACACCGCGCTCGAACTGATCGCCGACCACAAACTGGCCCGTCCGCTTGGCCCCAGCCTGCAGGCTGCACGGCCGCAACTGGCCGAAGCGTGGCGCAGCCAGCGCTCGCTGGAATATGTGCGCAGCAACCTGGCCGCCGCCGAGGCCCTGTATCTGGGCGCATCGGTCACCGCCGACGGGACCGACAGTGGCACCGCAGGCGGTGGCGGTTTTTCGGCCTTCGTACGCACGGTGGCCGGAGACGGCGAACTCGACGCCCTGCTGCGCCGCGCCCTTGCCCAGACCCGGGCTACCGCGCACGGCCTGTCCCTGCCACTGGAAGCAGCCGTACAGGACCCGCAGGCCCGCAAGCAGGTGGAAAAACTGGTGCGCGAGGCCAGCGCCCTGAAAGCCCTGATCAGCCAGCGCCTCGCACCCGCACTGTCCATCCCGGTCGGCTTCAACGCGCTCGACGGAGACTGAGCCGATGCTCGGACGCAGACGCTTTCTCGGCCTCGGCGCGGGCGCTGCGCTGGGCAGCCTGGCCAGTGCAGCCCTCCCGCCCCGTGCGTTCGGTGCCACCACGGCCGCCCCCCGTCCGGACGTCGCCGGCCACAGCTATCTGAGCGCCCGGGCCGACGCCCGGGGCCAGTACCACGCCACCCGCTTCGACCTGCATGGCCGAGTCATGCTCGACCACCCGCTGCCCGGTCGCGGCCACGGCAGCGCCCTCCACCCCGAAGGCCACGAGGCGGTCATGTTTTCGCGCCGCCCCGGCACCTTCCTGATGGTTTTCGATCTGCAGGCCAACCGCCCACGCCTTCAGTTGCCGGCAGCCCCCGGCCGCATTTTCAACGGGCATGGGGTGTTCGCCGGTACGCTGCTGTACGCCACCGAAAGCGTCACGCACGCCTCAGCGTCCACCACGGCTGACAACGCCCCTGCCTTCCAGGCAGCGCACGTACGGCAGGGGGTGGAAGCGCCCGGGCTTGCCGTGGGCGATGGCGTGATCGGTGTGTATGACCCTCGTGCCGGCTACCGCCGCATCGGCGAATTTCCTTCTCACGGGCTCGACCCGCACGACATCCGGACAATGCGCAGCGGCGCGCTGGTGGTCGCCAACGGTGGGCTCCTCAACCACCCCGACGCCCCACGTCTCAAGCTCAATGTCGACAGCATGGCGCCGACGCTGGTCTATCTGGACGCGGCCACGGGCCGGCTGCTCGGCCAGTACGCGCTCGCCCCGGAACACCACCAGCTGAGCATTCGCCACCTCGCGATCGGCGAGCACGACAGTGTAGTCGTGGCCATGCAGTATGAAGGACCGTCCACCGACCGGCCGCCGCTGATCGCCCTGCACGCGCCCGCCTCCGCCACACTGACCCTGCCCGAGCTGCCCGATCCGGTGCTGGCCGGTTTGCGCAACTACTGTGGCAGCGCGGCCGTCGATGCCAGCGGACGGATTGCCGGCATTTCCAGCCCACGCGGTGGCCGTACGGTATTCATCGACCTGGCCGATGGGCGCTGGCTGGGCGAATGCCCGCTGGCCGACGGCTGTGGCATTGCCGCCGGTCCGGAGGCGGGCAGCTTCATCCTCAGCAGCGGACTCGGAACGGTGCTGCTCGCGCGCCCGGATGGCCCGCCACAACGGCTGTCCGGCCCGCCACCGATGGAACTCAGCCACTGGGACAACCATCTGACCCTGATCGCCTGAACCGGCCACACCGCGCCAGGGCTGCAATACGATACAAAGCAGCCCGACCCGATCCGCTATGCTCCCACCGTCGATTGCAGTCCTTGCGCCCCTGTCCCCGCGCCTCTCTCGCAGGGCTGGCGCACTTTCCGGATGACCAGACCAAAACCATGACCGCTCACCGTAACCACGCCTCCCGCAAACCCCGCCGCTGGCCGATCTTTCTGATGGCCATCGTGCTGCTGGGCGCTGCAGCCTACTTCGGCCGACAACACTTCCTCTCCCCACCCGACCCGGCCGCCGACCTGCAGTTTGCCTCCGTCACGCGTGGCGACATCGAGGACGTGGTGACCGCCACCGGCACCTTGCAGCCACGCGATTACGTCGATGTCGGCGCCCAGGTTTCAGGCCAGCTGACCCACATCCATGTGGATGTCGGCCAACAGGTGAAGGAAGGCGACCTGCTTGCCGAGATCGACCCCACGGTCCTGCAGTCCAGAGTGGATGCCACCCGCGCCAGCCTGCGCAACCAGCGCGCCCAGCTGAAGGACCGTGAGGCCAGCCTGATGCTCGCGCGCATCCAGTACAGCCGCCAGAAGAACTTGATGGCCGAGGACGCCACCAGCGAAGAGGCGGTGCAAACCGCCGAAGCCAGCCTGAAATCGGCCGAGGCCTCGATCGAGGCACTCAAGGCACAAATCGACCAGACCGAATCCAACCTGCGCGCCGACGAAGCCAACCTGGAGTACGCCCGCATCTACGCCCCGATGGATGGCACGGTGGTGTCGATCAGCGCCCGCCAGGGGCAGACGCTGAACACCAACCAGCAGGCGCCCACGGTGCTGCGCATCGCCGACCTGAGCACGATGACGGTACAGACACAGGTTTCCGAAGCCGACATCAGCCGACTGCGCATCGGCATGCCCGCCTACTTCACCACGCTGGGCGGGCAGGGTCAGCGCTGGCATGGCGAACTCGAAAAGATCGAACCCACGCCCACGGTGACCAACAACGTGGTGCTGTACAACGCCCTGTTCAATGTACCCAACCCGGACGGGCGTCTGATGACGCAGATGACCGCCCAGGTATTCTTCATCACCGCCCAGGCCCGCGATACCCTGCTCATTCCAATGGGTGCCCTGCAGCGCAACGCCCCCCGCCCGACCGCCGCTGCGCCCCCCCCCCAGACTGAGCGTGCCGTCCGCCCCCGCCCACCACGCGACGCCGCAGACAGCCCTGCCGATGAGGCCCGCCCGGGGCGCCCCGGCACGGTCAGGGTGCGCAGCGCCGACGGCACGCTCAGCGAGCGGCCGGTACGCTACGGCGTGAGCAACCGGGTGCAGGTGCAAATCCTGTCCGGTCTGGAAGAGGGCGAGCAGGTCGTGTCCGGCCTGGCGGTCGGTCGCGGTGCCGCAGCTGGCGGCGCACCCCGCATGCCGAGGCTGTGAGCATGGCCAATACGCTCCCCAGCCACCCGGACACGCTCAGCACGCCCGGTGCCGGCAGCACTGCACTGATCGAGCTGTCCGGCATTACCCGCAGCTTCGGCATGGGCGAGCTGGCCGTCGAGGTCCTGCATGGCATCGACCTGAAGATTTACCCGGGTGAATTCGTCGCCATCGTCGGCTCGTCCGGCTCCGGCAAATCGACCCTGATGAACATCCTCGGCTGCCTGGACAAGCCCACTTCGGGCCACTACCTGTTCATGGGCGAGGATGTCGCCAGTTTCGACCGCGATGAACTCGCCCGGCTGCGCCGCGAAGCCTTCGGTTTCGTGTTCCAGAGTTACAACCTGGTCGGCACGGCCACCGCCCGCGAGAACGTCGAGATTCCGGCGGTGTATGCCGGCATGCCGCCCGACGAACGTCAGCAGCGCGCCGAAACGCTGCTTGCCTCACTTGGCCTCGAAGCACGCTGCGACCACCGCCCCAGCCAGCTTTCCGGGGGGCAGCAGCAGCGCGTCTCGATTGCCCGGGCACTGATGAACGGCGGACGCATCATTCTGGCCGATGAGCCGACGGGCGCCCTGGACAGCAAGAATGGCGCCGAGGTGATGGCCCTGTTCCGCCAGCTGTCGGCCGCAGGGCACACCATCATCCTGATCACCCATGAGCGCGAGGTCGCCGAACAGGCCCAGCGCATCATCGAAATCCGCGACGGCAACATCATTGCCGACCCCGGCCCGGCCCTGCATGGACTGCGGGAAACGCCCCCCGATTTCACCCCGCACATCGACCACGGCTCGGCCTTCACCGAACTGCTGGAGGCGACGCGCACCGCACTGCGGGCGCTGCGGGCCAACCTGTTCCGCTCCATGCTCACCCTGCTCGGCATCGTCATCGGCGTGGCAGCAGTGATTGCCATGCTGGCCATCGGCGACGGCGCCAAGCAGCAGGTCATCGACCAGATCAGCGCGATGGGCACCAACCTGCTCACCGTGCGCCCCGGTGCACCCAACCAGCGCGGCCGGGCCACCACCTCCACGCTGGTGCCGGAGGACGTCACCGCCATCGGCACACTGGACAACATCCTGGCCGCCGTGCCCGAGCAAAGCAGTTCGGTCACGGTGCGCTTCGAAGGCTTCGACCATCGCACCGAAATCAATGCCACCTCGGCCGACTACATCGTCGCCCGCAGCTGGCAGCCCGCCAGCGGTACCTTCTTCAGCGCGGAAGACGAAACCCGCTACGCCACGGTGGCCGTCCTCGGGCAAACCGTCGCCAGCGCGCTGTTCCCCGGCGCCGACCCGGTCGGTCAGTACATCCTGGTGAACAACATCCCGTTTCAGGTCATCGGAGTCATGATGCCCAAGGGCGCCACCAGCTGGGGGCAGGATCAGGACGACGTGGTGTTCGTGCCCTTCACCACCGGCAGCCTGCGCCTCACCGGTCAGCGCTTCCTGCGCAACGTCACCGTCGCGGTGGAGGATGTGGCGCGCATCGACGACACCCAGGAAGCAGTGCACGCCCTGCTGCTTGCCCGCCACGGGGTGGAGGATTTCCAGATCCGCAACATGGCCTCGATCATCGACACCGTGTCCGAAACCCAGAACACGCTCACCGTGCTGCTCGGCACCGTGGCCGCCATCTCGCTGCTGGTGGGCGGCATCGGTGTGATGAACATCATGCTGGTGTCGGTCACCGAACGCACCCGCGAGATCGGCATCCGCATGGCCACCGGCGCGCGTACCCGCAACATCCAGCAGCAGTTCCTCATCGAGGCGCTGGTGGTGTCGGCGCTGGGCGGACTGATCGGCGTGGGGGCCGGACTGGGCATTGCCGCCCTCATCGCCCACTTCGGCACCCCGATCCAGTATTCACTGGCACCGGTACTGCTCGCCTTCAGCTGCGCCTTCGCCACCGGGCTGGTGTTCGGTTTTCTGCCCGCGCGCAAGGCTGCACGGCTCGATCCGGTGGTCGCCCTCGCTTCCGAATGAACCGCATGAGAACCCCGATGCCCCACCCCACCACGCTCCCGGCCCGGCTCCGGCCCAGGCCTCGACCCTACTCCCGACTCCACTCCCGACCCAGCCTGCACCTGCTGGCGCTGGTCGTGAGCGCCAGTCTGCTCGCCGGCTGCGCCACCTCGCGCGACGACCCGGGGGCCAGCGTCACGCTGCCCGGGCAATGGCAGGAAAACGCAACGCACCCAAGCCCACAAGCACAGCCGGTCAGCGCCGACTCGTGGCAGCGCTTCGGCTCCAGCGAGCTTGAAGCGCTGCTGCTCCAGGCGCTGGAGCACAGCCCCGACCTGGCCATGGCCCGCGAGCGGGTGATCCAGGCCGAACTGGCGGTGCGCAGCACCGGCGCCTCGCTGTTTCCGGCAGTGCACCTGAATGCCGGCACACAGGGGCGCGAGGCCAGCAATGCCGCCGCAGCCTCGGACAGCTCCAGCCTGGGCGTGGCCATGAGCTATGAAATCGACCTGTGGAACAGCAACCGGCTGTCCCTGCAGGGCGCGCAGGCGCAGCTTGCCGCCAGCCGCTTCGACTTCGAGGGCGCGCGCCTGTCCCTCATGGCCGGCGTGGTGAACGCCTATGCGCAAGCCCTCGCCCAGCAGGCACGCATCGACATTGCGCGCAAGAACCTGGCGATTGCCGAGCGCCTGTTCGGCATCGTCGAGGCCCGTCATCGCAACGGCGCGGTCTCCGCACTGGATGTCAGCCGCCAGCGGGCTGCCGTGCTGACGGCTCGCGACGCCCTGCTGCCGATGGAGGTGCAGATGCGTCAGACCCTGCGCGCGCTGGCCATCCTCACCGGCCAGGTGCCGCAGGGTTTCGGCATCGAAGGGGGCGACCTCTACGCGCTCACGATTCCCGAGGTCGCCCCTTCCGTGCCGGGCGAACTGCTTGCCCGACGTCCGGACCTGGCCTCGGCCGAAGCCCGGCTGGCTGCGGCCGAGGCCAACATCGCCCTGGCCCGCGCAGCCCTTTTCCCGCTGCGCCTGTCATTGGGCCTGAGCAGCAGCGCGAGCAGCGGGGAGTTCGCTTTCATCGGACTGGGCAGCCCGGTCAATGTGGCCAGCGTGTCGCTGTCGCTGATGCAGGCCATCTTTGATGGAGGCCGGCTGCGGGCACAGGTCGACAGCAGCGAGTCGAGCCGCCGGCAACTCGTCGAGAGCTACCGCAGCAGCCTGCTCACGGCCTTGAAGGAGGTCGATGACGCGCTCGCCAGCGTGGCGCGCAGCCGCCAGCAGGAAAGCGCGCAGCGCGAGATTCGCGACGAGTACGAGCAGGCCCTGCGCCTGTCCGAACTGCGCTATCGCGAAGGCTCGGACAGCCTGTCCACCCTGCTCGATGCCCAGCGCAACCTGTTTTCCGCCGAAGACAGCCTGCTGCAGCACCGCCTCACCCGAATCACCGCTACGGTGGACCTGTACAAGGCGCTGGGCGGTGGCTGGCAGGCCGACACCCCTGCCGACACACTACCCGGCACGCTCCCCTCCTCCAGCCCCTCCGCAGAATGAGTTAACAAGCAAGCGCCGGGCAGCCGACCGGCTGCCCGGCCTCCCCTGAGCACCGAACAACATTGACCGACCGGTCGGGTTATTTTTCGTTTTTTTGATCTAGGTCAACATTTTCAAGCCTGCCTGGCCTCATCTTTACGCCTGTCGACACCCCGTCGCATTCGAAGATAAAAGCAAAGAGGAGACACGCATGGCCAAGAATGAAAAGCTCGCGCTCACCCGTGAGTTTCCCCCCGCCACCGAGCAGCCCAACGTCTATCCGCTGTCCTGGAACGCCCAGACGGCAAAGATGGAAGAAGTGTGGGATGCCGCCCAGCGCGAGAACTGGGACCCCAAGAAGCTGCCCTGGGACACCCTGGACGTCGAGTCCTACTCCTGGGAAGAGCGCGAGGCGATCGCCTACTGGTGGACGCTGCTGTCGGTGTTCGACGCCTCTGCGCCCCCGGTGTTTGCTTCGGCCTTCATCAAGACCTATGAAGACCATGAAGAAGACCCGGTGCGCCGCTGCTTCTTCTCGGTCACGCGCGACGAGCAGAACCACGAGCAGATGTGCGGTCTGGCGATCACCAAGTTCCTGGAGCATCCGGACCCGCTCACCTACGAACCGAAGACCGAACTGGGCAAGCGCCTGCAGAAGAACGCCAAGTGGCTGTACTACAACGGCGGCCGCTACTGGAATGGCTACAAGCAGGCCGTGCCCAAGTACTCGCTGGCGGTGCTGTTCTCCTCTTTCCTGATGGGCGAGATCGCCGCAGCGACGATCTTCAAGCAGATGCACGACAACTCGCGCGAACTGGTGTTCAAGGAAGCTTTCCGCAACATCGGCCGCGACGAAGGCCGCCACATGGCGATCTGCATGGCGCTGATGGAGCGTGACTATCCCAAGCTGCCGCAGGAAGACAAGGCGATGGTGACCAAGCAGATCCGCGCCGGTTACCTCTTCCTGTCCGCCGTGCTGTTCGAGCCGCCGATGGAATTCTGGGACCTGCCGGAAGACTTCATCGCCAGCCAGCGCGAAGGCGAGGAAGTAGCACGCGGCGCCGGTTTCGGCATCCCGAGCTACGAGGCGAAGAAAGAAAACTGGAAGAACGCCATGCTCAACCTGAAGGGCGTGCTCGACCGCTACGGCATCCCCTTCCCGGCCATTCCCGAAGTCGGCATCACCGGTGAAGAAGTGTCCGACGTCGATATGGAAGACATCATCCCGGTGTTCTGACCCCCGGTCCCGACAGCCGAGACGCACAGCGGCCGCGAGCCATGCACTCGCGGCCTTTTGCATGTGTGCCGCATGTCCGCCACCACGGCACGCATCCCCACCCATCAGGAGAGAACACAATGCACACGACGCACAAGATCCGCCTTCATCCCTCCGGCCGCGAAGTCCAGTGCGCCAGCGGCGACACCGTGCTGGCCGCGCTCGAAAAGTCCGGCTACGCCCTGCCCAACAACTGCCGCGCGGGCGCCTGTGGCGAATGCAAGGTGAAGGTGCTGTCCGGTCAGTTCGACCAGGGCATGGTGCTGGACATGGCCTTGTCGCAAGACGAACGCAAACAGGGCTATGGCCTGATGTGCATGGCCAAGCCGCTGTCCGAGGAGCTGGTCATCGAATGGGGCACCGAAGATGCCCGTCCCAAGCTTTTCCCGCCCCGCGAGGATCAGCGCTACGTGGTGGTGGACCGGGTGCAGCGCACCCCGCGCATCACCGAATTCCACTTCCGTCCGGTAGGCCCGGTGATGCGGTACTGGCCGGGCCAGTATGTGACGATCGGCGACGAACGCGCCGGGGCCGCTGCGCGCTGCTACTCGATTGCCAACGCCCCGCGCCCCGACGGCGAGATTACCCTGCAGGTCACCCGCATCGACGAAGGCAGCACCAGCCTGTGGCTGCACGACAAGGTGGCGGTGGGCGATCTGGTGAAGATTTCCGGCCCCTACGGCACCTTCATCGGCGACCTTTCGGTAGACGCGCCGGTGCTGTGCCTGGCCGCAGGTTCGGGCCTGGCCCCGATCCTGTCGCTCACTGAAGCGGCGTTGCGTCGGGGTTACCGCAAGCCGGTCACGCTGATGTTCTCGGCCCGCGAGGCATCCGACCTGTACGACCTCGGACTGATGAAGTACTGGGAAACCAAGCACCGCAACTTCAGCTACAAGCCCACCCTCACCCGCGAGCAGCGCGACGGCTACCTGCACGGCCGCCTGCCCGAAGTTCTCCCGGAGCAGTTCAAGGACCTGTCCGCACACAGCATCTTCATCGCCGGCAGCCCGGACTTCGTCTCGGCCTGCGTGAGCGCCGCCAAGGCCCTCGGCGCCCGCGATGAATGCATCCACACCGAAGGCTACTTCGGCCAGGCCCAGCCCCAAACCGCCCCCGCCGACCACATGATGAGCCTGCTCGGCTGAGAGGCCGCGCCGCCCTCTTCAGCTCAACTGTGCAATGCGCCAGATGGAGGTGGCCTGATCGGCCATCCAGTTCTGGCGTGCGGCGATGCGCTCCGGCGTCCATTCCGCATTTTCCTCTGCCATTTTCCGGGTAACGGCAAAACCGCTTTGCGCATAACTGTCGCGCTTGGCCGCATAATTGGACGTACCGGCATCACGGTTGGCGCCGGACTGCATGAGCGTCATGTTCCCCAGACGATAGGCCAGGCTGCCAGCTTCCTCATTGCTGAAGCCCCCCCAACCGTCCGGCGGGTTTTGGGGCAACACATGCTCGATATTGAAGGCATCGCTGGTGAAGCTGTGATCCTGCCCGGAAAGATGCTTCTCCAGCGCGCACAGGATGAAGCGCACTACCCGATTGTTGCGCGAGTCGGTGGTCCGGATCGTTTTGTCGGAAAAGGCCGCCCGAAATGACCGGTCCTCCACATAAAGCGTTTTCATCGCCTGCAATACCGGTCCCAACTGTGCCAGCGTTCCTTGTGCAATACGCTCGGCCACGCCATTGTAAGTGCGCTCCTGCTCCGCTGCGCTGTACCCGCAGATCACGTTGTAGCGCAGGGAAATCACCATCGTGGCGCGCAGCAATCCCGTGAAGTCCGCTGCCTGAAACACCCGCCGGGCCGCCAGCAGCAGCGCGAAAGGCTGCCGCACCCGAAAGGTTTTCAGCACTCCGGCAAGCTGCTTGTCCTCCTGGCTCCACTGCGAAGCTTCGGGCGAGGAGAGGGCCAGATAGGTATCAATGTCTTCCTCCATGCCCCGAAGCAACAGGAACACCGACTCCCGGCTCATGACCCGCGCACGAATTGTCTTGAAGAGATCGGCCTGACGCGCAAAGCTGTGGCGGCTGTTCCAATGTACCCGCAGAAAATCCGGGAAGTTCTCCGATTGCAGACGCCCCACAAGCGCCTCCCAGCGCTCTTCCAGTATGCGCAGTTCGTGGTCGCGATCGCCCCCTTCGTCCAGCACCGAGAACAGATAATTCTTGAGCAGGTCGGTGGCCGACAACCGCACGCCACGCGCGTTGAGCGTTTCAAACACTTTGTAGGCGTTCAGTTCATCGGTGACAGTGATGACGGTAAAGAACAACCGGTCGCTGATGTCTTCGACCAACTGGGCCAGGCGCCGGCCTTCATCGCCCACTCCCGCCTTCAGCCAGGCGCCCACCTGCTTGTCGAACCACTCGAACGCCTTGCGCAACAGATGCTCCGAGGCCCGGAAACCACGCTGCGGCAGATGCCCGAGCGGGACCAGATAGGTCTGGAAATAGTGGTTGTTGTTGCGGTTGAGGCTCAGCTTGGGGCGGGCAATCAGGGTGACGGGATCGAGATAGCCGACATAGGTCTGCCGGATCTGGTTCAAGCGCTGCGTGTTTGCGTCAGGCTCGTTTCCTGCCTCAATCAGTCTCTGGAGATTCTTCAGGACGGCCAGCACGATGAGGCTGACGGTCGTCAGGCGTTGCTGTCCGTCAATGACATCAAAGGACTTGTCATCTGCCGACTGCAGCACGAGATAGCCCATATAGTGCGCAGCCTCCCCGTCGGCCCGCAGGGTTCCGAGGATGTCCAGCCACAAGTCCTCCCATTCATCGTTCGTCCAACTGTAGTCACGCTGGAAGCGGGGAATGCGGTAGGTCAGACCATTGCCAATGAGCTTGCGAAAGGTGTTGTTCTCGGTCTTGAAGTTCGTGGCTGCCATGGTGTTGTCTCCAGAACGTTTCTGCCGCACGAAGCCGGGATTGTATCAACGGACTTTCGTCCTCACCGATGGCGTCCTCGAGCGCCCCAGGATGCGGACAAAGCTTGATAACAATTCTCAATTGGGTATAATTCTCATTAACGATTTTGACCCTACTTCTGCGCAACCTAGCCAGCCATCTGCGGCCTCCTGCATGCCGCCAGCCAGCCAGGGCGTCTTACGCCTCCCGTTCAGGGCCGAGCCGGCTGTCTGTGCTGCACACGCTCGACTCCTGACAGGGCACGTTCGCCCCGCGCTTCAGCCATCAGGAGAACCCAGTGCAGCAAGACCGCCACGCCCTTCGTCACCTTCCCCGTGCAACACAGCTTGCCGTTGCAATGGCCCTGGCCTTTGCCGGTACTGCAAATGCCCAGCAACAGCTCGACACGGTCGTCGTCTCGGCCTCCGGTTTTGAACAGAAAATCACCGATGCCCCGGCCAGCATCTCGGTCATCACTCAGGAAGAACTCGCCCGCAAGCCCTACACCACCCTGATCGACGCGGTGCGCGATCTGGAAGGGGTGGATGTGGGTGAAACGTCGGACAAGACCGGACAGCGCACCATCAGCATGCGCGGGATGGGCTCCGACTACACCCTGGTGCTGATCGACGGCAAGCGCCAGAACAATCATGGTGACATTTACCCGAACAACTTCGGCGGCAACCAGTTCAACCACATCCCGCCGCTGGACGCCATCGAACGCATCGAAGTGATTCGCGGCCCGGCCTCCATCCTGTATGGCGCCGATGCGATGGGCGGCGTGATCAACATCATCACCAAAAAAGTCACCGACACCTGGGCAGGCTCCGCCACCTTTGGCCGCAGCCTGCAAAGCGATGATGCCTTTGGCGACGACATCACCACGGATTTCAGCGTGCGCGGTCCGCTGATCGACGGCAAGCTTGGCCTGTCCGTGCGCGGCAGCGTGTATGAGCGCCTGGCATCCACACCCGAATTTGCCCCCGCCACCGCGCCCGACGGCACGGTCCACTGGCGCACCCTGGGTTTCGGCGGTGGAGGCAAGACGGTCGACAATACCAACAAGGCGTACGGCGCCAGCCTGTACTTCACGCCCGATGCACGCCAAACGATTTCCCTCGATATCGATGCTTCGACGCAGACATATGACAACGCGCCGGTCCTGAACCAGCGCAGCGGCGACATCGCGTTTCCGCTGGGAACGGTCGATAGCATCGACACCGTCTGGCGCGCCAGCGGCGGCAAGGTTCAGCCTCGCGTGGGCTACTTCGACGAGCAGGAATTCACCCGCGAAGCATGGTCGGTGACCCACGAAGGCAAATGGGACTTCGGCACGAGCTTCGTTTCCCTGGCCCACGTCGAAACGGACAACAATGGCCGCACCCTGCCTTTCAGTGTGGCCGAGCGCAAATTGCTGCAACAAATGTACGACGGTACGGGTGCCTACGAGGGCATGAGCGACGAAGCGCGCAAGGACATGGCCGCCGCCACCTTCCTGCCGCGACCGAAGCGGGTGATGCAAAGCAGCCAGCTCACCCTGGATGGCAAGCTCGACATCCCGCTGCACAATCTTGCAGGCGATCACCTGCTGGTGGTGGGCGGCCAGCTCATCCGGGGGAAGCTGAAAGACAGCGTGTTCGGCATGGAAGAAGGCACGCCGGGCGGCGTGCAGGACCACAACATGTGGGCGTTCTTTGTCGAAAACAACTGGATGCCTACAGAGGCCTTCACCCTGACCGCTGGCGTGCGCTACGACGACCACGAAGTGTTCGGCGACCATGTCTCGCCGCGCATCTACGGTGTCTACACCCTGAATCCGCAGTGGACCGTGAAGGGCGGCATCAGCACCGGTTACAAGACGCCCAAGACCACCCAGCTCTATGACGGAGTGGTCGGTTTCGGTGGACAGGGGACGTCGCCCATGTTCGGCAACCCTGACCTGCAACCGGAAACCAGTCGCAATACCGAACTCGCGGTGTACTGGAATCATCCGAACCGGCACAGCTTCAATGCCACCGTATTCCACAACGACTTCAGGGACAAGATCGCGAACGTGCCTTGCGGCCCGGACACCTCGACGCCTTGCGCGAGCCCCGGTGAGTATGCCGACCTTGGCTACCAGCCCTCCTCCACCCGTAGCGGCAACATCGACAAGGTGATCATCCAGGGTCTGGAGTTGGCCGGACGCTGGCAGATTGCCGACGCCTGGGCGCTGCGCGGCAACTACACCTATACCGACAGCGAGCAGAAAAGCGGCAGCAACAAGGGGCGTCCGCTCAACAACACCGCCAAGCACATGCTCAACACCACGCTAGACTGGCAGGCAACGCCCGACCTGAACGTCTTCCTGTCCATGGAAGCACGCTCCCGGCGCTACCGCAGTTACAGCACCACGTTGGAGAAAGAGCTGTACTACGAGGACTATGAAGTTTTCCACCTCGGAGCCAGCTACCAGGTGAACAAGCACGTGACCCTCACCGGCCGGATCAACAACCTGCTGGACGAGGATTTCACCACCTACGACACCGCCTTCACCCCGTGCACCAGTGGCAACACCTGCGTCAACGGCTGGCAGCCGTCCTATACGGACCATTACAACAACAAGGACAAGGCACGCAGCTTCTGGATCAGCGCCAATGTGAAGTTCTGAGCGTGCCCCGGACAAACCCGGCAACGGCAAGAGGCCGTGTTGCACGCACACAACACAGTGTCACAGAAATTTGCAACCATTGTTGCGAATCATTATCATTCTGACAACACGATGTAGCCAGCCACCTGGACGACAGGCCCTGCCCGGGCCTGCCCATCACCGGGAAGCCAGCCAAAGACGTTTTCAATCCCAGTCAGGAGCTGATTCCATGGTGCACTGCTTGTCCGTCCCATTCCGTTCTTTCCGTCCCTGTGCAGTCCCTGCGGGCAAGCCTGCACGCGCCCCGCTGGCGCGTGCGCTGTCGCTCGCCCTGCTGGCAGGCACCCTGCCCACCGCCGTATTCGCCCAGGACACCTCCACGCAGTTGCGTGAGGTGGTCGTCTCCGCTTCCGGTTTTGAACAGGAGCTGCGCCACGCGCCGGCCTCAATTTCGGTCGTGACCCGCGAACAGCTGGAAAGCAAGCAATTCCGCGATCTGGCCGAAGCACTGAAGGATGTGGAGGGGGTGGACGTGCGCGGAGCCACCGGCAAGACCGGGGGGCTGAACATCAGCATCCGTGGCATGCCCAGTGACTACACCCTGATCCTCATCGACGGCCGTCGCCAGAACGTGGCCGGCGATGTCACACCGAACGGCTTTGACGACGCGCTCACCAGCTTCATTCCGCCCATTTCGGCAATCGAGCGCATCGAGGTGATTCGCGGCCCGATGTCCACCCTCTACGGCTCGGATGCGATGGGTGGCGTAGTCAACATCATCACCCGCAAGGTGGCCAGCGCCTGGACCGGCAGCCTCGGGCTGGAAGCCGGCCTGCCGGAAGACGGCGACGAAGGCAAGAGCGGCAAATTCAATTTCTACGCAACCGGCCCCATCGTCAAAGACACCCTGGGCCTGGCCGTGCGCGGCAACCTGTTCCGGCGGGGCGAATCGGACATTCTGCCCTCCTCCGGCGAGGGCGCCATCTCCAGGCGTGGCCCGTCACCGGTCGAGACCCGGCAGCACACCCTCGGCGCCAAGCTCACTCTGACGCCCAGCCGCGACCACGACATCTGGCTCGATCTGGAACAGGGCCGTACCTGGTACAACAACGACGAATGCCAGCTCGGCACCCGTGACTACATCAACTGCAACACCGGCGCAGCCACCTCCACCGCCAGCGGCTACGAAGATGCGATGCGCTTCAACCGCGACCAGCTCGCCATCGGCCACAGCAGCCGGCTGGGCGAAGGCATGCTCGAATCGAGCCTGATGCGCACCGCTACCGAAACCACTGGCCGCACCATCCCCAGCGCCTCGCGCCCGAGCGGGAGCCCGGACATCGGCAGCCGCCGCACGCTTGAAACCACCAACACGGTACTCGACTCGAAGTACATCGCCCCGCTGGGCGACGCCCACATCATGACCCTGGGCGGCCAGTGGTGGGACGCCAAGCTTGAGGACAGCCTGCTGCCGGAAAACCACAGCCAGACCATGTGGTCGCTGTTCGCCGAGGACGAATGGCGCTTCACCGACAGCCTGGCCGCCACGCTTGGCCTGCGTTACGACCGCCACGATGCCTTTGGCGGCGAACTCAGCCCGCGCGCCTATCTGGTATGGGACGCCAGCGAAAACTGGACGGTAAAGGGCGGAGTAAGCCAGGGCTTCAAGGCCCCGCGCCTGAACCAGCTCATCGACGGCGTAGCCGGCATCGGCGGACAGGGCACGGTGATTTCGATCGGCAACCCCGACCTGCGCCCCGAAACCAGCACCAGCACCGAACTGGGCATGCTGTACGACAGCCTTCAGGGTATGAGTGCTTCGGCCACACTGTTCCACAACCGGATCAAGGACAAGATCGGCTCCGGCGGCGACTGCGCGGTGGACTTCATCTCCAGCTGCGCGGCCAACCCGACGGCCACCTACTCGATCAACAACGACGAAGGCAAGACCTGGGGTATCGAGCTGTCCAGCCGCATCGCGCTGGCCGAGCGCTGGTCGCTCAACCTGAACTACACCTACACCGACAGCGAGCTCGTGCAGGCTGGCAGCAAGAACGGCAAGCTGAGCGACACCGCCAGGCACGTGGCCAATGCCCAGCTGCGCTGGGACCCCAGCGCCCGCTACAGCCTGTGGCTGCGGGGTGAATACCGGGGCGACAGCCGCCGCTTCGATGGCGACCCAACCAGCCTCACCGGTAACGACCAGCTCGAATACCAGGCACTGGGCGACCTGCGTGGCTACACCCTGTTCCACCTGGGCGGGGCCTACAGGATGAACAAGGACATCACCTTCAACGCGAACATCTTCAACCTGTTCGACAAGGACTTCCGCAAGTTCAGCGCCTGGACCAACAACGCCGGCGAGACCGTGTGGGGCAGCCCGTACCTGAAGTCCACACGCTCAACCAAGGGCACCCTGCCTTCCGGGCGAACCTTCTGGGTGTCGGCGAACATCCATTTCTAAAACCGTCGCCACGTTTCACGAAGACACGCCATGCCGACCTACGCACCACCTCACCCGCCGCCCGCCCTTCAACCGGAGGGCCGGCAGCCCACCGACCCCACGGCCGAACGCCGGGCCAGGCGGGCGGCGTGGTTGCGTACCCTGCACCAATGGCACTGGATCAGTTCGGCGATCTGCCTGTTCGGCATGCTGCTGTTTTCGGTCACCGGCATCACCCTGAACCACGCTGGCGCCATCAAATCGACGCCGTCCATCGTCAACCAGCAGGCCGAGCTGTCATCGGTACTGCTCGACACGCTCAGAACCCGGGCGCTACAGACCGCGCAGGCCGGCGACGACGCGCCACTGCCCGCCGAGTTGCGCACCTGGATACGCCGCGAGATGGGGGTTTCCCTGCGCGGCCTGTCCGCCGAATGGAGCGAGGACGAAATCTACCTGCCCCTGCCCCGTCCGGGGGGCGACGCCTGGCTGAACGTGGACCTGCACAGCGGTCTGGTGGAATACGAACGCACCGACCGGGGCTGGATTGCCTGGGCCAACGATCTGCACAAGGGACGCAATACCGGCCCCGCATGGAGCGGCTTCATCGATCTGTTCGCCGGAGCCTGTGTGGTGTTCTCGCTCACCGGGCTGCTCATCCTGCAGGCACACGCGGCCAACCGCCCCATGGTCTGGCCGACAGTGGGCCTGGGCGTGGTCATTCCAGTGCTGCTGGCACTGCTGTTCATTCACTGAATCACGGAGCACATCCCGCATGAAGAAATCCGCACTCACCGCCCCGCTCATCGCCCTCGGCCTGCTGGCAAGCCCCCCGGCGATGCCGGCCAGCCTGGACATCGAAATCGAACTGCCGCAGATCGGCGCAGCCGATTTTCGCCGTCCATACGTCGCCGTCTGGCTTGAGCGCCCGGACAACTCGGTCGCTGCCAATCTGGCCGTGTGGTACGACGCCAAGATGCGCAACGACGAAGGCACCAAATGGCTCAAGGACATGCGCCAGTGGTGGCGGCGCACCGGGCGCGAGCTGGTCATGCCGATCGACGGCGTGACCAGCGCCACCCGTGCCCCGGGCGCGCACACCCTCAACTTCACTTCCGGACAACACCCCCTGGGCGAGTTGCCGGCTGGCGAATACCGCCTGATGGTGGAGGCGGCCCGCGAACACGGCGGCCGCGAGCTGCTCAGCCTGCCCATTCAGTGGCCCCCCACCGGCGCGGTGGGCAATGCGATCACCGGCAAACACGAATTGGGCAAAGTCTCCGTTCAACTCAAGCCCTGAGCCATTCACCCCCCATCGAGGACACCATACCCATGACGCTTCGCACACGCATCACCCTGACCGCACTCGCCCTGAGTCTCGCCGCCCCGCTGGCCCAGGCCCACGAAGCCTGGCTGCTGCCTTCTTCCACCGTCCTGTCGGCGAATGGCCACATCACGGTCGACGGCGCAGTCTCCAACGACCTGTTCCACTTCAACTACCGCCCGATGGCGGTGCGCGACAACCTGTTCATCACCGCACCGGACGGCAGTGCCGTGGAGCCGAAGAACCTGCAGCGCGGCGAATTGCGCACCGTGTTCGATGCCGAATTGACCCAGACCGGTACCTTCCGCATCGCCATGGTGAACGCCAGCCTGATGGCCAGCTGGAAGGAAGGGGGCGAAACCAGGCGCTGGCGCGGCCCCCTGGCCGACATGGCCGCAAACATCCCGTCCAGCGCCGACGAACTGACCGTGCGCGAAGGCGTCTCCCGCATCGAAACCTTCGTTACCGTGGGCAAGCCGAGCGCGCTCGAACCCACCGGGCAGGGGCTGGAGCTGGCTCCGGTCACCCATCCGAACGATCTGTACGCAGGGGAACCCGCCACTTTCGGCTTTACCGTCAACGGCAAGCCGATGGCCGGTGTCGAGGTCATCGTGATGGCCGGTGGCACCCGTTACCGCGACAACCTCGACAAGGTCGAAGCCGTCACCGACGACAAGGGCCAGTTCAGCATCACCTGGCCGACACCGGGCCTGTACTACCTGAAAGCCGGCATCAGCGACACCAACGCCAGCCTCAACAACGCCGAGCGCCGCCTGTCCTATGTCGCGACCCTGGAAGTGCTGCCGCAATAAGCCATGACCGGCATCGAGCTTCCCCGACTGGCAGCAGCCGGGGCCACCCTGGCGGCCTACACCTGGGTGTGCCTGCGGGCCTGGCGCCGCCAGCGCCCTGCCAGTGCTTCGCCCACGGCCACTGGCGCTGCTGAAACGGCAAACAGCGTCGTGCTGGTGGCCTATGCCAGCCAGAGCGGATGTGCTCACGAGCTGGCCGAAGAAACCGCCGAGGCCCTGCGCAACGGTGGCGTGACCGCCCAGCTGCTGCCACTGGCCGAGCTCTCCTCCGCCCGCCTGCAGGCCGGCACACCGGTTCTGTTTCTGGTCAGCACCTGTGGCGAAGGCGACGCGCCGGACAATGCGGCCCGCTTCGTCGAGCAGTGCATGGGCCACCCCCTGCCGCTGGACGGCGTGCAGTATGGCCTGCTCGCGCTGGGCGACCGCCGCTACCGGCACTATTGCGGCTTTGGCCGCCGGCTCGACGCCTGGCTGCAGGACAATGGCGCACAGGCCCTGTTCCCCCGCGTGGAGCTGGATCAAGCCAATGCGGACAGCCTGCAACAATGGCGCCACCAGGTCGCCAACGTCGCCGGACTGGCCGAGCTGGCCGAGCTGCCCGAAGCCGCCCAGCCCGCCCCGGGCTTCTGGCACCTGCGCGCCCGACACCGGCTGAACCCCGGCAGCGTGGGGCACGCGGTGTTTCAGGTGGAACTCGAAGCGGTTGCCGGCGCCGACCGGGATGCCCCCAGGCGCCCCACGCCCGACTGGCAGGCCGGCGACCTGCTGCAGCTTTACCTGCCCGGGCAGGACGAGGCGCCGCGCGCGTATTCCATCGCGTCCCTGCCGGGCGACGGTGCCGTCCAGCTGCTGGTGCGGGCCATCGCCGGTCCGGACGGCCAGCCCGGCCGCATGTCCAGCCTGCTGTGCGATACGGCGCAACCCGGCACGGTGTTGCGTGGTCGCCTGCGCGCGCATCACAACTTTCGTATCGGAGACAACCACGACCGACCGCTGATCCTCATCGGCAATGGCACCGGACTGGCCGGCCTGATGGCACACCTGCGCCAGCGCGCCGCACAGGGCGACGGGCGCAACTGGCTGGTGTTTGGCGAACGCCATGCCGCACACGACGACTTTTGCGGCGAAGAGCTGGACGCCCTCATGCAGGCCGACCTGCTCGCGCGTTGCGATCGTGTCTTCTCGCGCGATGCCCCGGCCGGCGAATATGTCCAGCACCGCCTGCAGCGCGCCGCAGACAGCCTGCGCGAATGGGTCGCCGGAGGCGCGGCGATCTACGTCTGCGGCAACGCAGTCGGCATGGGGCCGGCGGTGCACCAGACGCTCATCGACGCACTCGGTGCCGGCACCGTGCGCCAGCTCACCGACAGCGGGCGTTACCGCCGGGACATTTACTGACCTGCCCAGGCACCACACCCCCCGAGCTTATTCATCCAACACGCAACAAGGAGCCTCTCATGAAAAAGACTTACGCCCTCATCGCCCTGGCCACCGGCTTCGCCATCGCCCCGCTCTGCCAGGCCAGCGACAGCCCGCCGCCCGAGCGTGTCTCCCACTTTGAGGCGAAGAAGGCCGACAACGTCGAACAGGCCGTCGCCAACCTGAAAGAAGCCAACGCCAAGCTGGCCGAGCTGCTCTCGGGTGAAGTCGACGACCATGCCATGCACGACATCCACAGCCTGAGCTACACCATCGAGGAATCGCTCGCCACGCTGATCGACGAAATGCGCACGCTGCTCGACACCGCCGGCGACATGCACTTTGCCACCGAAGGGTTGAAGCGCGACGCCGTCATCGACTATGGCGACGCCTATCTGTCGGGCGTGCGCAGAATCATCGACTGAGCAGGGCCGGCGCTCACGGACGACGCCAGAAGCCCTGATCGCGCCAGTCCCTGATCCAGTCCATCACCGCCTCGGGCGGCATGGGGCGGGCAATGCCGTAGCCCTGCCCCTCATGACAGCCCAGCGCCACCAGCGCCCGGGCATGCTCTTCGGTCTCCACCCCTTCGGCCACCACCCGGCGCTGGAAGGACTCGGACAGGCGGATCACGCTCTCGACGATCAGCAGGTCGTCGGGGTCTTCGAGCATGTCGCGCACGAAGTGCTGATCGATCTTCAGGGTCTGCGCGGCCAGGCGGCGCAGTTGCAGCAAGGAAGAATAGCCGGTGCCGAAATCGTCCAGCGCAAAGCTGACCCCGAGGGTGCGACATTCCCCGAGAATCCGGCCGGCCAGCTCCCAGTCCTCCACTGCAGCGCTTTCCAGCACTTCCAGCTCGACATCGGCCGGCGAAATGTCCGGATATGCCGCCAGTGCCTGCGCAAGCTGCTGCGGGAAGTCGGGTTGAAGCAGGTGGCGGACCGCCAGATTGATGCTCATCGACAGGTCCAGTCCATCTGCCTGCCAGGCCTGCAGGCGGGCCAGCGCCGTGTCGATCACCCAGCGGCCAAATTCCAGCTCCAGCGGCGTGCCCTCCAGCAAGGGCAGGAATTCTGCCGGCGGCAGCAGCCCGCGCGACGGATGCTGCCAGCGCACCAGCGCCTCCATGCCGAGCACCTCACCGTCGCGCATGTCCACCTTCGGCTGGTAATACAGCACGAACTCGCGGTTGGCCTGCGCATGCGACAGGCGTTCCAGCTCCACACGCAGCTCCTGCACCCCCCGGTCGTGCTCCGCATCGAAGACATGGAAGCGGTTGCGCCCCTCCTGCTTGGCGCGATACATGGCCTGATCTGCATGGCGCAGCAGGGTGTCGGCATCGCTGTGGTCATCCGGATACAGGGTGGCCCCCAGGCTGGCCGACACCACCACCGAGCCCGAGCCATCGAGGTCGAGCGGCCGGGCCAGTTCGGTCAGAATCCGCTCGAAGGCCAGCTCGCATTCACGCAGGCTGTCGATGCCCAGCAACACCAGCACAAACTCGTCGCCCCCCAGGCGGGCGGCCGTGTCGCCCCCGCGCAGACAGCGCTTGAGCCGCTGCGCCACCCCCTTCAGCACCCGGTCGCCGGCCTCATGCCCGAGGCTGTCGTTGATCGGCTTGAAACCGTCCAGATCGAGCACCACCAGCGCCATGATGTCGCCCCGCCGACGGGTATGAGTCATCGCCTGCGCGATACGGTCACTGAGCAATCGCCGGTTGGGCAGGCCGGTGAGCGGGTCGTAATGCGCCAGCCGCTTGAGCTCCTGCTCATGGGCCTTGAGATGGCTGATGTCCGCCAGCACCGCCACATAATGGCTGACCTTCCCGTCGTCGCCCTGCACCGCGCTGATCGACAGGTGCTCGGGATAGACTTCACCGTTCTTGCGCCGATTCCAGATCTCGCCGCGCCAGCGCCCGGTTTCGTTGATGCAGCGCCACATGCGGCTGAAAAAGGCCTCGTCGTGACGCCCGGACGACAACACCCGGGGATTCTTTCCCAGCACCTCTTCGCGTTCATAGCCGGTAATGAAGGTGAAGGCATCGTTCACCTCGATGATGCTGCCCGCCCGGTCGGTCACCAGCACCCCTTCATTGGCGGTGGCGAACACGCTTGCCGCCAGCCTCAGCCCCTGCTCACTGATGCGCAGCCGGTGCTGCGACTCCAGCAGGCGCTGCCGGTTGGCGAGCAGCAGGAACAGGGCCCCCAGCAGCGCAGTCGCGCCACCGCCGAGCAGACTGATCACCAGCGCATGCCGCGCCCACAAGTCATCGAAACTGATCGGCGGTACCACATCGAAGGGGGCGATGCGCAGGGTGCGCATCAATTCTTCCACCGGCAGGTAGTCGGCCGGCAGGGTGAAGCCGTGGATGTCCGCCGCACGCGCGGCCGCACTGTCCGGCGCCAGGGACAGCAGTTCGGCCGCCAGACGGCCCACCGTGGTCGGATGCACATGCGGCAACACCACCACCGGCCACTCGGGGTACAGCCGGGTCGACACCCGGAAGGGGTAGCCGGGCAAGTGCTGCTCGTTGAGCACCCGAATCTGCTCCGGCGACAGCCGCCCCTCGGCCATCATGCGTTCGATGATGCCGGTGCGCACCATGCCGGCATCCACCTCGCCCGCCAGCACCGCCTCGACCACTTCATCCTGAAACGGCTTGACCACCAGGGTCAGGTCGCGCTTCGGGTCGATGCCGGCGCGCATCAACTCGAATGCCGGCGCTGCGCGTCCGCCCAGATAGCGCTCGGCCAGGGCGGCCACCCGCCGGCCCTTCAGGTGCGCCAGGGTACGCAATTCGGTACGCTCGGCCCGGGTGAAGATCACCCCGCCCAGCACGGGCGTGGGCGTGCCGTTTTCCTCTTCCACCAGCGTGGCGATCACGCCGGACAGGGGATAGCTCTGACGCAGCACCACGTAGTGAGACGGATTGGTGAGCAGCAGGTCGAGCTGGTTGCGCCGCAGGGCATCCTCCATCTCGGCGGCGTCCAGCGGCAGCAGGCGCACCTCGTAGCCCGGCAGGGCACGGCCCAGGTAGGCGGCCAGTTCGCCCCAGCGCTGCTCCGACTCCTGGTGCGAACGGTTTGCGAACACGCCGAACACCAGCGGTTCCAACGCACTGGCGAACACCGGCAGGCATGACGCCCACAGACAGCACGCTATTAACCCCGCCCTTAAAGTCACCGACAACCGTTCGGGCTGAGCCACCGACAACCGTTCGGGCTGAGCCACCGACAGCCGTTCGGGCTGAGCCTGTCGAAGCCCACTCCCGGCAGCGCCCTTCGACACGCTCAGGGCGAACGGAAACAGCATGCTCAAGGGCCGGATTAATAGGAGCAGCCACCGCCTCATGGTGCCCCCCCGCCCAGATAGGCATCGGTCAGGAGTCCGTCGAGCGGCGGCATCTGCTCGACCAGGCCGTGCTCGAACATGAGGCGTGCAAGCTCGCCGGCGGCACGTTCGAGCATTTTGCCCTGCACCCCCAGATAGCGCCGGTTGTGCGACAGGTCGGGCAGCTCCAGAAAACGGAAGGCCTGCAGGGCCTGCGGCCCGTCCAGCCCCATGCGCACGCCCATGCGATAAGCGGCATCCAGCGGATTGTGGCGCAGGTGGTGCAGCGCCCGGAAGTGCCCACCGATCAGGCCACGCAGCGCTTTCGCATGACGGCGGGCGGCCTTCGGTTCGACGGCCAGCAGGTCGAAAATGGTTTCGGGCAATTGCCTGCTGTCGAACACGCGCACGCCTCCACGGGCCTGCACCTGGCTGCTGACCGGTTCATACGTGATCAGAACATCCACCTCCCGGGCATCCCAGACTTCGAGATGGCGACTCACCTCCACCGACACCACCTCCACTGCGTCCTCCGGCAGCCCCGCCGCCTTCAGCAACTTGTGCAGCATGAGCGCGCCCAGCGCACTGGTTTCCACCCCGACACGACGGCCACCGAGCTGCTTCAGGTCGGCCAGTGGCTGGCGCGCGAGTACCACATCGGCGCCATTCGAGACATTGCACACCAGCACGATACTCAGCATCAACCCACGGCTGCGCGCGAGCAGCACCTCATCCAGCGTCAGCGTCGCGCCCTGTGCCTGCCCGGCGGCCAACGCCGCGAGCGAGGCCGAGGCCGAGGGCATTTCAAGCAGGCGCAAACCTTCGGCCGGCAGCCAGCCCTGGTCGCGCGCCAGAAACATCAGCTCGTAGCCGGGCCAGACATGACTGGCAATCACCAGTTCGCCCGCAGGCGCACAGCCCCCCGCCATCGACAGCATGGGCAGCACGGTCAGGCTGCGCAGGACGGTTCTTGGCGTTTCACGCATGGCAGGTGGGTGACTGTGTTTACGGTTTCGATTGTAGGCGCAAAGCCAGGCTGCGCGCGCAGCAATCCATCACACTTCGAAGCAATCCACCGGCCCGCCCGCCTGCCTGCCTGCCTGCCTGCCTGCCAAGAGTAGTACGCCTCGCCCTCCCCGGCACCCCACTGGACACACTTCTTGGTTACCCTATCGCCTGAGCGCCCACGAAGGCTCCAGATCAAGGAAGGCATCATGACCCACCCGACCGCAGGCAGCCCACAGGCCTGCTCCTCACATACCCTGCACATTGCCGGCATGAGCTGCGCCTCCTGCGTGGCGCATGTCGAAAAGGCCTTGCTGAAGATGGAAGGCGTGCGCTCGGCCAGCGTGAACCTGGCCACCGAGTCGGCCACGATCACCGCCGACCGGCCGCTTGACTGGGTGGCCATCGAACAGGCGGTGGACAAGGCGGGCTACACCCTGCAGCGCGACCGTCTGGAACTGGACATCGAGGGAATGAGCTGCGCGGCCTGCGTGGGACGGGTGGAGAAAGTCCTGAAGCGCGTGCCGGGCGTGCAGGTGGCCACCGTCAATCTGGCTGCCCACCGGGCGCATGTGGAAACGGTGGGCGCGGTCACCCCCCAGCAACTCATCGAGGCCATCGGCCGTGCCGGCTTTGGGGCACGCCTGTCGGCCGAGGTGAGCCAGGATGCGCGCGCCGAGGCCGCCCGTGCGGAAGAGCTCGGGCTGCAGCGTGCGGTCTGGCTGGCCGTGGCCCTGACCCTGCCGGTGTTCATTCTGGAGATGGGATCGCACCTGCTGCCTGCGATGCATCACTGGGTGCAGCACACCCTGGGGCAGCAGCACAGTTGGTGGCTGCAGTGCGTGCTCACCACGCTGGTGATGTTCGGCCCCGGCCTGCGCTTCTTCAGGAAGGGCGTGCCCGCGCTGCTGCGCGGCGCCCCGGACATGAATGCGCTGGTGGCCCTGGGCACCAGCGCGGCCTGGGGCTATTCCGTGGTGGCCACCTTTCTTCCGGGGTTGCTGCCGGAGGGCACGGTGAATGTGTATTACGAGGCCGCCGCCGTGATCGTCACCCTGATCCTGATCGGCCGCCGCCTGGAAGCCCGCGCCCGGGGACGCACCAGCGAAGCCATCCAGCACCTGATGCAGATTCAGCCGCGCACGGCCCGGGTGATGCGCGACGGTCAGGCGCAGGAGATCGCAATTGCCGAGGTGCGCGTGGGCGACATCGTCGCAGTGCGCCCCGGCGAGAAGATTGCCGTCGATGGCGAGCTCACCGAGGGCCGCTCCTTTGTGGATGAATCCATGATTACCGGCGAGCCCGTGCCGGTGGAGAAGTCGCCCGGCGACCGCGTGGTGGGGGGCACCCTCAATACCCGGGGGGCCTTCAGCTTCCGGGCCACGCAGGTGGGCGCCGACACCGTGCTGGCGCAGATCATCCGCATGGTCGAGGCAGCCCAGGGCGCGAAGCTGCCGATTCAGGCGCTGGTGGACAAAGTGACGATGGTGTTCGTGCCGGTGGTCATGGGGGTGGCCCTGCTCACCTTCATCGCCTGGTTGCTGTTCGGCCCCGCACCGGCGCTGGGCTTTGCGCTGGTCAATGCGGTGGCCGTGCTGATCGTGGCCTGCCCGTGCGCCATGGGGCTGGCCACGCCCACTTCGATCATGGTCGCCACCGGCCGTGCCGCGCGCATGGGCGTGCTGTTTCGCCAGGGCGACGCGCTGCAGTTGCTGCGCGAGGCGCGCGTGGTCGCGCTGGACAAAACCGGCACGCTGACCGTGGGCAAACCGGAACTCACCGACCTGGAAACCACTGAGGGTTTCAATGAGCACGAGGTGCTGGCGCGCGTCGCGGCCGTGGAGCAGCACTCCGAGCATCCGATCGCTGCCGCCATCGTCGCTGCGGCACGCGCGCGGGGCCTGGCGCTGGCCGGCGTGGAAGGCTTCGAGGCCACCACAGGACAGGGCGTGCAAGGCCACGTCGATGGTTGCCGGGTGGAGGTGGGGGCCGCCCACATGATGGCGCAGCGGGGCATCGATGTCAGCGCCCTCGCCACGCAGGCCGAACGTCTGGGCGATCAGGGCCGGACCCCTCTGTACGCGGCGATCGATGGCCAACTGGCCGCCATCATCGCGGTGGCCGATCCGCTCAAGCCCGGCTCTCGCCAGGCGGTCGACACGCTGCATGCAATGGGCCTGAAAGTGGCCATGATCACCGGCGACAATGCCCGCACCGCGCAGGCGGTTGCCCGTCAGGCCGGCGTGGACCATGTGATCGCGGAAGTGTTGCCCGACGGCAAGGTGGCCGCACTGAAGCAACTGCGGGAACAGGCCGGAGGACGCCATCCGCGCATCGCCTTCGTGGGCGACGGCATCAACGACGCCCCGGCGCTGGCCGAAGCGGATGTGGGCATTGCGATTGGCAGCGGCACCGATGTGGCCATCGAAAGTGCCGATGTGGTGCTGATGTCGGGCGATCTGGCCGGCGTGCCGCGCGCAGTGGCGCTGTCGCACGCCACACTGCGCAACATCCGGCAAAACCTGTTCTGGGCCTTTGCCTACAACAGCGCGTTGATTCCGCTGGCCGCCGGCGTGTTCTACCCGGCCTTCGGCGCGCTGCTGTCACCCGTGTTTGCCGCCGCAGCCATGTCCCTGTCCAGCGTGTTCGTGCTGGGCAATGCACTGCGACTGCGAACGATGCGCCTGCAGCCTTGAGCAGGATGCAGGCCGCCGCTCAGGCGTGCGCGTGGTTGAGTTGCCGGGCGATGATGTCGTGGTTGAGCCACACCACCGGCCCCTGCGGGGCTGAGGAGGCACGGAAGATCAGTGCGCCGGTGGACGCCAGCACCAGCCCGCTGAGCAGGTCGGTAATCAGCGCCTTGCGATCCTGGTGCATCTGGGCGATCTCTTCGGAAGTGCCAATGGTGAGCTCGGCCTGTGCGGCGGTATTGGGCATCGGCCACGCGGCAAAGTCACGGAACGCCTGCATCACCTCGCTGCGCTGGAAATCGGCCGCTTTCTGCAGCACCGCCTCCAGCGTCACGCCCTCGGCCAGCAGCGCACGGCAGGCTTGCCACTGCGATTGTGCCCAGGCGCCGCCGCCCTCGTGCACCAGGGCTTCGAGCAAGGCAATCAGCGGCAACTCGACCCCGGCGAACACGTCGGTGGAGTTGGTGCGGATTTCCGGGCAGTTATACACCGTGGCCTTCACCCCGTCGGCCCAGGCCTCGCGGGCGATGCGCTCCAGCCGCATCTTGGCGTAGCCCTGCGTGTAGTTGGTGTAGGTCTGCCACTGGTAACGGCCATCGAGCAGGATTTCGGTGCCGTGATAACCATATGCGGTGTAGCGCACCTGTCCGCCTTCGGCCTCGATCCGCGCCCGGATTGCGGCACTGCCTTCGATGAGGTACTGGAAGGTGTTGGCCGACACTTCGTCGAAGTTCTGCAGGATCAGCTTGCCCAAATCGCTGTCGAGCAGGGTCTGCGAGGACATGAAGCGCTCCCCGCGTCCCTTGTAGATGCGGTTGGCAATCACCATGAAGACTTTCGCGCGCGGAATGCCCCCCGCCATGGTGTGGGCGAAAAATACGTTGCGCCCACTGCCGATCATGCCGTCGAGCTGACGCATGACGTCGGCCAGCGCGTCACGAAAGCGCCGGGTGCCGACCTCGCGGCATTGCTCGACATGCGCCCAGTCAAGCGTGTCATGCTCCCAGCTCTTCAGCGTCATGCGGTTGAGCAGTTCGGTCGGGGTCGGCTCGCCTGCCGGTGCGTCCAGATCGAAACCGGCCATCAGCGGCACATTGATGATGCGCCCCCCCAGACTGGCTTCGGCTGCGGCCAGTTCCTCATCGGTCAGCGGACGCAGCGCGTTGTGCTCATCGCGCCGCCCCACCGTAATGCCGACGATCTCCATTCCTGCGCTGCGCGCCTGCTCGACCAGCCCGGTGGCATAGCCACGGCCGAACAGTTCTCCAAAGAGCACGAAAACATCGCCACGCCCGAACAGGCTGGCTTGGGGAAGTTGGTTCAGATCGCTGAGTTTGTCCATGTCGGGGAAAAGGCAAGCCATGCTTGCGGCAAAGTTGCAAAGTGCCCGGGATTCTACCCGCTCACACGCCCCTGTCACGCACCTTTGCAGCAATGGCCTGGCTTACGGCGACGCCCCAGCGCATACAGCGCGACCAGCCCCGCGCCAAACAGGGCCAGGCTGCCCGGCTCGGCCACCTCTGCCGGAGGCTCGCCCGGGGGCGGCTGGCCGACCGGCGGCAACTCAGGCGGCGGAGGCGCGCTGGAGGTCCTCACCAACAGACCGAAATGCGACAGCGCTGGCGTACTTCCCTTGCCCACGGTCCAGGGAATGGCATATTGGCCACCGTACGTGCCCCCGGTCTGTGCCAGTTCCGGCAGATACCACAACCCAAGCTGTGGCCCGGCCTTGAGCACCGCGATCACGTCGAACACCCCCGACAGCCCCGCCATCTCGTGCACGCTGACCGACCATGTGCCCTGCTGCGGGCTTACGCTCAGGTCGAAGCGGACGCCTTCGTGCAAACCTGAAGCCAGGCGGCCATTTTCAAGCTTCGTCACATACGCCCAGCCATCCCCCCAGCCGAGCTGCTCATTGCCATTGATGAAAGCGCTCACACTGCCCTCGGACGGATTGAGCGCCCCGTACCAGTAGTCAGTGGCGCTGTCGCCCCCGGCCACAACACAATCCGCTGCAGGCGATCCCTTGCCACACAAGATGGGCGCAGCCTGTGCCATCTGCATGGCTGACAGCAGCACGAGCGCGGATGCGAGAGCCTTCAGTTTCATATCTTTTCCCGAGGCGTCAAAAACCGATGGCATACCCCTGCGCCAGCGTTCATGACAAAGCACTTAGTAATTGTTTTTTATGGGAAAATTATAGACTTGAAAGCCCCACCCGTATGTGACGGAATGCACACTGCGCCCCATATCGCACCGCTTGAACGCGGCGCAACCGCCCGAGCTGTGATAAACCGTGACAAGCGGTTACGATACGCGAGAGAGTCACCCTCAACACACGTAATCATCGCCTGCTTCTTGCACTTGCCCCGGCACTCACGGAAAATGACGGACGCCAGACAACCGGGAATCGCATGATCGGCCTCCCTCCCCAGCGCTCAGGTCCGGGCGCAGTACCCGGTACCGAAGCCATGGAGTCCCACCGATGTCAGACCATGTCCATCAAAGACCCCTATGTGAAGGTACTTGATCTGGAGCAGACGCTCGCCGAGCTGACCGCGATGGTCGATCAGCTCAATCAGGAACGCTGCGATCTGGAGATCGCGCTGACCACCGCCATCGAACATGGCGACGCGATCGAGGCCCAGCTTGAAACCGCCAACCGCCAACTCAAGAACGAGGTTCATGAGCGTCTGGTGGTGGAGCGGCAGTTGCGCGACCTGGTCAGCACCATCACGCAAAAAAGCCGCGACCTGGAGCTGGTGCTGCAAACCATCACCGAGCACGCCGACCAGATCGACCTGCAATGGCTCAACCGCTACATCGAATCGGAAAACGCCGCACGACAGGATGTGCTGACCGGCCTGGCCAACCGCCGCAAGCTGGACGAATGTCTCGCACAGGAATGGGCACGGGCACGCCGCGAAGGAGAGTCGCTCGCCGTGCTCATGTGCGATGTAGACTTCTTCAAACCCTATAACGACCTGCATGGCCACCAGGCCGGAGACGAATGCCTCAAGCAGGTTGCCGCCGTGCTGCGTGACACCCTCAACCGCAGCAACGACCTGATCGCCCGCTACGGCGGCGAAGAGTTCGTCGTCCTGCTGCCCAACACCCGGGCCGCCGGCGCCCTCAAGGTGGCCAACAGCCTGCACGAAGCCCTGAAGGCCGCCCGCCTGCCCCATGGCGCTTCGCCGCTGTCCGACTACATCACCATCAGCATCGGCGTTGCCGCCCAGGTGCCCGCAGACGGCGACGAACACGACCTGTTGGCCGAAGTCGACCGCTTGCTGTACATTGCCAAGCAGCAAGGACGAGACCGCATCGTCATTCAATCTCACTGATCGCGGAAACACATCATGATGAAAGAGTTCGGGCAGTTCCGCTCGCTGGCCCCCACCGAGGGCAGCGAATCGCTCAACCTGTCTTTCTGGCCGGGCACCGTGCCGCTGCAGCAGCGCTGGCGCAACAACGGCCTGTCAGCCGACTTTCTCGGCGACTATGTGACGACTTTTTTTCCTCTGGACGACAACGACCCGACCACGCGAGCACGCCAGACCGAGATTCGTGGCGCAGTCAGCTACATCGCCAACGAGTTGCTGGAAAACGCGATGAAGTTCCATGATCGCACCCTGTCCGAGCCGATCAACATCAGCCTGCATCTCGACCAGGACCGTATCGTCTTCCAGGAAAGCAATGGCGCCAGCGCCGAAGCCACCGAGCGTTACCGCCTGTACATCGAGCGGCTCGACGCTTCGGACCCCAACGAACTGTACCTCCAGCAGCTGGAAGAAAACGCCCTGAGCGACAGCAGCGCCGGTCTGGGCTACCTGACGATGATCAACGATTACAATGCCGAACTTGCCTGGCGCTTCGAACCGGCCACCGATGGCTGCTTTCGTGTGCACTCGCAGGTCACCCTGAAAATTTGATGGAGCACTCGATGCAAACACTGAAGGGAGAGGGTTACAGGGTCGAATTCGACCCGGCAACGCGCTGCATTGCCATGACCGGCGCACTGAGGCTTGGGGGATTGAGCGAATATGCCCCCATCTCCGAATTGCTGGAGTCCGCACTGTGCGACGATGCACAGCTCACGCTGGATCTGTCCGGCCTGGAGTTCCTGAACAGCTCCGGCATCGCCACCCTGTCCAAGTTCGTCATCACCGCCCGCAACCGCAAGACCTGCGCGCTGCAGGTGCTCGGCTCCAATGACATCGCCTGGCAGGGCAAATCCCTCAACAACCTCAAGCGCCTGATGCCCGCACTCGAACTGAGCTTCAGCTGATGTCCATCCTGCCGTCCGACACGCCATGCTGAGCCGCCCGCCCCCCCCGCGATGAGCACCGACCCCACCGCGCCCCCGCCACCTCACGACGCCCCTGCACGCCAGCAACGGGGCGTGAGCGCATGGCATGGCCTCACCGTACGCCAGGCCAGCCTCACGCTGGTCATCGTACTGCTGCTCGGGCTGCTCGCCGGACTCATCGAGCTGTATGCCGACTGGCAATCGATGCGTCGCGACATCCGCGACCAGACCACCCTGACGCTGCAACTCACCCAGGGCCCCGCTGCGGAGGCCCTGTTTCAGTACAACGAAACCCTGGCCACACAAGTGGTCGACAGCCTGCTGGCCTACCCCCAGATTCACTCGGTGAAGCTCCAGGACAACTTCGGCAACGGCTTCGCCGCCGGCGAGCGTGCCGAGCCCGACCGGGCCGGGCCGGTGGTGCATTCACTGTTCGGAGACCTCACCCATCACACCCTGCCCCTCCAGCACCGGCCGGAAGGCGGGCAGGCCAGCCATGTCGGCCAACTTGCCATCGTCCTGGCCGCCGACGAGATCGCGAACAGCTTCATGCAGCGAGGCCTCATGCTGATCGTGCTGGGCATCGTCAAGGCGCTGATCATCTCGGGGCTGGTGGTGCTCGTGTTCTACTTCCTGATCACCCGCCCGCTGCTCGCACTGCATGCCGCCATCGTGCGCATCGACCCCACCGCGCCCGGCCGGTGGGCACGGCCACGCCTGAGCGGGCACGATCGCGACGAACTCGGTCAACTGGTCAACTCACTGGACGACCTGATGCACGCCTTTCAGCGCGGGCTGGAACAGCGCGATCAGGCCCGCGACGAGAACCTCAGGCTGGGCGCCGAGCTTGACGTGTCACGCAAGATCCAGCAGATCCTGCTGCCTTCGCGTGCCGAGCTCGATGCCATCGAGCCACTCGAAATCGCCACCTACATGGAGCCGGCCAGCGAGGTTGGCGGAGACTATTACGACATTCTGCGCCACACCGGAGGCGTGCGCATCGGTATTGGCGACGTCACCGGCCACGGCCTGGAAAGCGGCATCGTGATGCTGATGACACAAAGCGCGGTACGCACCCTGCTCACCTGTCGCGAAGAAGACATGGTGCGCGTGATGGAAACGCTCAACACCACCATCTACGAAAATGTACAGCGCATGGGCTGCGGAAAGAACCTCACCCTTGCACTGCTCGACTACCACAGCCCGCGCAGCGAAGAGGCCCTGGCCGGAGAAAAGGGGCGACTGCGCATCTGCGGTCAGCACGAATCCATCATCATCGCCCGCCGTGACGGTGCGCTCGAAGTCATCGACACCGACGAACTGGGCTTCCCCATCGGTCTGATCGATCAGGTCGGAGAGTTCGTCAACCATGTGGACCTGCACCTGTTCTCGGGCGACACCGTGGTGCTGTACACCGATGGCATCACCGAGGCGGCCGACGAACAGCATGCGCTGTACGGCCTTGAGCGCCTCAGCGCCCTGATCCAGCGCCACCGCGCGCTACCGGCAGAAGACATCAAGGACCTGATCGTCGCCGACGTGAAACGCCACATCGGTAGCCAGACCCTGTATGACGACCTGACGCTGGTCGTTCTCAAACAACGCTGACCCCGCCCAGGAGACCTCCGCAATGAGGCCAAGCCCCCAAGCACGCCAGCCCGGCCGCTCGCTGCGCGCAGCGCTTGCCGCCGCATGGCTGGGACTGACCGGACTCCCAGCGCAAGCTCAGACCGTATCCGAGCTCGTTTGGGTGAGCGAAGAATACGCGCCCTTCAACTACACGGACCAAGGCGTACCGACCGGTATCAGCGTCGAAGTGCTGCAACACATCTGGACGCGGCTGGGGGTCGACAAACAGTCCTCCGACATCCAGATGCTGCCCTGGGCACGAGGCTACCGCATGGCACAGGAACAAACCGGCGTCTGCCTGTTTTCCACCACGGTGACCGAACCGCGCAAGGCCCTGTTCCATTTCGTGTCACCGATCATCGCCACCCGTATCGCCATCGTCGCCCCACGCGAGCGTCAACTGAAAATCGACACCGTCGCCGACCTTGTGCCCTACACCATTGGCGTGGTGCGCGAAGACATCGGCGAGCAGGCCCTGCTCAATGACGGCAGCACCGCCACCCTGTCACGCGCAGACTCGGCACGCAGCCTGGTCCGCATGCTCGCCGGCGGCCGCTTCGATGCGATCTCCTATGAATCCAACACAGTGCGCTGGAACATGCAGGAATCGGGCATCGACACGGCCGCTTTCGAAGACGTTTTCACCGTCCGCGAATCCGTTCTCGGCATCGCCTGCCACAAGGACACGGCCCCGGACACCCTCGCACAACTGCAACACGCCCTCGACGCCCTGCACGCCGACGGCACCCTCAAGCGGATCAGTGCGGCTTATCTGAAGTGACCTGCCCCACAACCTCCTTCCGGAGGGAGGATTCGAGGCTGCCCACCATGGCGCCTTCCACCACCACCGTGGTCACGAACCTGCGTTCGAAGTACAACCAGAGCAACATCGGGATCAGGGTCGGAAAGAGCAGCACCCCCAACTGATAGCCCAGCGTGAAAGCGGTTGCCTGCCACACCTCGAAACCGGTAGAGGCACGCGTCAACTCACCCACACGCACCGAAATCACCATCAACCACTCGAAACAAACCCCCCACACCTGGAAGGGCACAAGCATCAGCGCGCACAAGGGCAGCTTCCACAGCAAACCCCTTGCCCTTGCTGCAAGAAACAAGGCACACATCAGTGGCAGGCCATAGCAATACACCAGCACCTGCACCACCGGTCGCAGTTCGGACACGGCTCCAGGGGGCGCGTCCGGATGGCGCAGCGCCGTCAGCAAAGTGAGCTTTGTGCCATCGCGCACGGTGCCGAACACCCACTCGGGGAAAAAGGCTTGCATCAAGCCGTTCGACATCCAGACAACCGGCGCAACCACATACTCCCTGGCCCAGAACCACACGCCCAGCGCCACCCCCAGCCATAACAACGCACGCAGGAAGAATCCACCAATCACACTAAGCGGTCGCGACATGACGGCCGGCCTCCCTTCTTGCCACCTGCCTGACCCAGATCAGCCACACCACCACCACATCGAGCATGATCAGTGCCTGCCACAAATACAAGTGCGCAAACTCGAACACCTCGCGATCCCAGGCTGCCAGATAGAACAGCGTGATTACCCGCAGCACATTCACCGCCTGAATCGCAACAAACCCCAGCACCACGCCCGCCAACTTCATCTTCCAGTCGGAAGGATAGGCCAGAACGGCAGCCGTCAGAATGATGCAGGCCTCGATGCCGTTGCAGCCCGGCTCGATCGACACGCCAATACCGCTCACCGAGTGCTGCAGAACCTTGCCATAGGAAATCACCTCCGGATCGAACACGCCCACAACCCACGCACTGATGCTGGCCAGCAGCGCAGTCCATGGAAGCACGACGGCATTCTGCACCGGGTGGGTGAGTTCGAGGGTGAACAGCACTAGCAACAACAGCAGGAACACTCCGACAAAGCGGAACATCGCTTCTAACCTCCAGCCTCAAGTCTCGCCCATGAAAAAGGGGCGCGCTTGCCGGTCGCCCGGCAGAACGCGCCCCCGCTGACGTCAGGACAAGTTTAGCGCATCACGGTGCGATGACGCTGGTACATGGTCATGCCAATCAGCATCAGCACCATCAGGAGCAGGCCAAGCGGCGAGTTCACCGGGATCGGAGTGACATCGGTCGGCGGACAATTTCCTGCCTGAACATTGCCCTCCTTGCACTCATGATCGTCTCCATCCCCAGGCGGATCGACCGGAGGACACTCCCCTTCACCCGGCACGCAGGTCACAGGGTCGATGACCACCGGGGTCGGCGCCGGGTTTTCCTCGGAGGAATCCGGGTTGAACGGATCGTCGGTCACGCCTTCGAGCGGATCTTCCCCACCCGGACCATCCGGATCCCACTCGACCACCCCCTGGTTGTGATAAGCCCCACCCTCTTCAGGCGCATCCACGGTCACATCGAAGGCAATCCGCAGGGCATGCTCCGCCGTATCCACCGTCTTCTCGTAGTCCGGCCCGAAGTCAGCCGTCACCACGACACGCCCGCGCGGGAAGGCCACGCTTGGCGGTTCGAAAGCACACTGACTGACCGTGGTTGTACCCGCCGGCACGCAGTTCAACCCGCCCTGGTAGGTCATGCCCACCGGCACCTGATCGCTCACCGTGGCATTCTCGGCCCGCACCGGGTTGTCATTCACCCACACCATGGTCCAGCGCACCACATTGCTGCCACCGATCTGCTCCCCTGTCTTCACGCCAAAGGGCGGATCGTACAGGTAGCCGAACACCGTGACGGCGCCGTCCTCGCCCGTCACCGGCGGCAGGTCGAGCGGATCCCCGTTCTCATCGACCGGCGTCATGCTCACCGACACCTCGTTGATCAGGCTGTCGTCGCGCATTTCTTCCACGTAATACCAGACGGTCTCACCCGGCTGCAGCGGCAGGACCGAGCCGGCGCGCAGGGTCAGAGGACCTTGGGCGGTACCGGGTTTGAGCGTGAACAGCGGTGCATCGTCGAACTGCGGATTGGCCAGCGCGGTGGGACCGTTGTTGGTCAGCGCAAAGCACCAGGTCATCGGCTTGGGCTCACGGCTCTTGTCGATGACGACCAACTCCTTCACCCCCGGGCAGCCTGCGCCGGCGTTGTGGCCTTCATACACGGTCTTCACCACACGCAGTTCGGCCTGAGCGGTTTCACCCACATAACCGGTGTTATCCACCCCCACACCGCCCAGCGGCACATCGACCGTGGTCGGGTTGCTACCTTCGTTGTGGGTATCCACCGTCAGCCCAGGCTGATCGAGACCGGTGAGGGTGCTCTCCAGCACCTCGACCACGGTCGCCCCCGGCGGCACGATCTGGCTGAAGAAGCCGTTTTCGTCGGTCGTGACCTCATGCACCCGGCCACTGGCGTCGGTAATGCGCACCGTCACCCCGACAAGCGGCTCGTCCTGACCCGGTTGCCATTGGCCGCCCTTGTCCTTGTCGTGATACACCGTACCCTCGACCCGGGCGCCCAGGTGGCCAAAGTTGTAGTCCACCAGGTTTTCACCCGATGCCAGCGCAATGGCGCTCACCTGCTGGGTATCGGCATTGCTCGACGCACTACCGCGCACCGGCACACCCGGCTGGGCCCCCGTTTCGGTCAACCAGGTGGGGCTGGTTTCGGTCACCGTGTAGTTGCCCGGGAACAAGCTGTCGAAACGATACGCGCCCGAAGCATCGGTCTGTACCGAACGCTCAACCGTTACGCCACGGCTATCCACGCCCGTCAGGGTCACCGTCACTCCCGGAATGCGCATCCCTTCGTCACCATCAAGACGGGCATTCTGGTTGGGATCGATAAACACCACCCCGGCAATCGACGACATTCTGAACTCACCGAAGTTGTATTCAACGGCATTGTCCCCGCCTGTCAGCACGACTCCGGAAAACTCGTCGTTGGCCGGTGTCGTTCCACGACCGCTTGCGCCCGAGCCCAGCGTTTCCCGGCCATCGACCCAGCCTGCCGGCTGCGCTTGAGTGACACGGTAGGTGCCCGCCGGCAGACCGGTGAAACCATACGCCCCTTGTGCATCGGTGGTGGCGGTCGCGACCTCGCTGCCATCTCGCCACAGGGTGATGAGCACTCCGGCAATACCCTCTTCTCCAGCCTCGATAGCGCCATTGTCATTGCGGTCGTGGTAGACCTTGCCCGCAAGCGAGGCAACCGTCGGTGGTGGTGTTTGTTCACCGAAATTCCAGTTCAAGCCGTTCTGACCCGGAATCAGTTCCACCACAAAGCGATCGTTTGTTTGTGATACCAGAGTGCCCGGCGCCCCTGCAGTGTCCTTGCCATCCGCCCAGGCTGCAGGCTGGATTTCCCGAACAGTGTAGGTCCCCGGCGGCAGGTCTGTGAACTCATAGAAGCCGCTGCCATTGGTGGCAGTGCTTCGACTCACCGGCCCGGTCAACTCGATGGTCACGCCACCGATCGGGCTCTCTCCTGCGTCGAATACACCGTTGTTATTTACGTCGTGGTAGACATGGCCGCTGATGCTGGCCACATCTGTGGCAAGGTACTCACCAAAGTTGTAATCCGTCGCGGCCGTATCAGCAGGCAGTGCAATATTGCTGATGATCTCGTTGACCGCAATGCTGCCCCCAACGCTGCCGGCCGTTTCCGGCCCATCCAGCCAGCCGGACGGATGTGTCTGCGTGACGGTGTAGGTGCCTGATGGAAGGTCGTCAAACAAATACGTGCCATCAGCAGCCGTTGTAGTCGCCCGGCTTACCGCGTCTCCCCAGTTCGACGTACCGGTGAGGGTCAGCGTCACGCCGCTGATCGGCGGATTGCCAGCCGTGTAGGCACCGCTGAAATTGTCATCGTGGTACACCCGGCCGGCAATGCTGGAGCGCACCAACTGAATCACCGAATCATCCGGGTTATTGCCAGGCACCCGGTCGATGGAAACCGGATTTCCGTCATCCCCCATTCCTGCCTCGACTTCGGCGTTGTTGGCTACATCACTGCCGTACGGACCTGCATACACACCCGCCTTGGCGCGTGCATACAGTGTGACGGTAACGGTATTGACATCCCCGTCAGTATCCGGCGGGAAAGTCCCCTGCAAGTCGCAGGTAATTTCCTGCTGATCTGCGGGGGCAGCAATCTCCGTCACGCCGTTCGAGACATAGCAAACGTTCTGCAGGGAACCAACGGGGGCAGGTACGGCCCCGCTCACAGACAGTTGATCGCCGATGATTCCGCTCACCTGCGCAGCACCAGCGACGGCAACGACAGGGGTGTAGTCGACACCATTGACGACACCGCTCAGCCATTCGAACCCGGCAGGCAGCGTGTCTACCACGCGGATACGACTCGGCGTGTCGCTCCCCTTGTTGCCCATGGTCAGGCGAAACTCGACCGGTTGGGCGACCGAAACCGGAGAGGCTGTGATCGTGCTCTTGCTCAACAACAGATCGGTGATCGGGAAAATGATGTCATTCACCCGTTCGTAGTTGTTGCCATAGTCCGCAGCATTGTCGGCATATGCCGGATCGAACCCATTCGTGGCACGCTCTGCTGAGCGGCAGGCCCCTGCACGTTCGTGACCGGCCAACTCGTCGGCACATACGATGGGCGGAACGCCAATCGTGACGGGCCCGGTTGCGCCTGTCGGCGGCACTTCAAGATCGAACTTGAGTTCGAAACTGACCTCCTGCTTGTCATCGAGGTGAGGCCCGGCCGCCCCCGTCAGCGTGCAGCGCACGGCAGGCGGTGCCTCCGGTGTGGTTGTGGCATCAACCAGCAAGCACGATACGCCCGCACCAGCCTTGTAAGTAAAACCAACCGTTACGGCACCACCCGCCTTGTTCTCCACATTGTTGATGTTTTCCACGACGATATTGTCGCTGCCATCGACCACCGGCTTCAGTGCATAACCATCCGGTGTATCGAGGTACATGGTGATGCTCGCATTCTCGGCAAGAGACGGGCCAGCGTTGCGCATCCTGAGGCGGTAGACAAGCGCATCGTCAATGCCCACAGGTGCGCTGTGCAGCTTGTCGATTTTGACCTGCATGTCGAAATCGGGCACCTTGACCCTGAAGTTCACGCTCTGCGAGTTATTTGACAACGCGGCGGCATCGTCGCAAGCAGTGGAAACTTGTGTCAGCTCACGCCACTCGCACAAACCGCTATCCAGCGTAACGGTCGCTGTGTTGGTCTGGTTGTCTCCACTCCACATGTAACTGCCACCCGACGCTGGCAAGGTGTTGGGAGCAACCGGCTTCTTCAGACGTGCAGAGATGTTCAATGCGCGGGTATTGTTTGCATTCAGTGCGGTCGTATTGGTACATGAAAGCGCCCCCGTTGCGAGATTGCTGGCAGCGCAGTCCATGCCCGAACCGCTGATCGACAGGATTTCAAACGCCGCTTCCAGCTCTGCCGGGTTGGTGTTGATGGTGTCGGTTACGGTGAAACTACCCACTGGCAGATTCTCCGCGCCTGCGTTCCGGATGTTTATGGTGAACCCCACTGTTTCACCAATCGCTGGCTCCGGTTTGCTGATGGTCTTGCTGGTCACCGACGGGTCGTAACGCGGAGTAACGGTCACCCAGGCAGGGTCGGACAGGGCACCGCCCGATGTCGCAGCAAGCACTGAATCCGGGGAACTCAACGTTACGGTGTTCTCATGATTCCCCTGTCGAATCGGGCGCTGCATGGTGACATCGACAACGATGTTGGCATCGGCCTCCACGTTGGTGAAATTACACGCGAGGCTGTCACTCGCGCCCAGCGTGGCGGGACAGTTGTGCCCGCTGTAGCCACTCCCGGAAACAGCGATGGTGGTCCCAGTCGCGGGCCACAAGCCCGACTGAGCCGAAATGCGTGCGGGGATAGTGTCCGTCAGCCGCAGCGTCGCGATGTCTTCGTTCCCTGCGGGCGTGGTGATGACAATGCGCCATTTCAACGGCTGACCGTCATTGGCGAGGCTTGGGGCATCGCTGACAACTTGCGAATCGAGGCTCGGCTCGCTGCCATCGGTCGATACATACTTCTTGACCGCAGCCGTGGGCGTGGTGAGATTGGTCACATACAGCTGCGGACTTCCGCTCGCAGTGGCGCAATCGTTACTGGTATTCGGGTCAGCAGGTTGTGGGCCATTCGAAGCATCCAAACCCAACGCAGTCAGGGCCTGGGCGCCGGTGCAGGCACGGTTGGTCAGGGCAACCGGCGCACCCACGCTTGCCAGCGTGGTCTGGAAACTCAACGTGATTGAAGCGCCAATGGCGAGTGTACCGTCGCCGGTCGTCTGGCACGTCACCTGCTTGGTACGGTTACTATCATTTGGATCGGTGGCATCCGTCAGATTGCAGCTCCAGCCTGCAGTGACGCTCAAAGGCCCGGTCGCAATTTCTTCCGGACGCAACCAGTCCACAACGCGCAGCGGTTGCGATGCGCTATACGTCGCATCAAACGTGCTGGACGCATCATTGGTAACCGTAAAGCTATGGGTAATGGTTGTCCCCGCAGGACGCGGCCCTCCTGGCGACTTGGACTTGCTCAGCCTGAGATCCGCAAAGGGGTTAACCACGTTGTAAGGCACCGAAGTCAGATTGTTCGGCTCGTTGTAATCGGCAAAGCCGGAGGGGGGTGTCACCAGTATCGGGAAATTGCCCGTGCCAGCCGTCGCCGGCATCGTGAGCGGCAATGCGAACTCAGCATGTGCCCCATTGGCAACACCGGTTGCCGTGCAATCGATTCGCGTACCGGACAGGCCGTTGATGGTACCGGCGCCGGCGCCGGTACATTGTGCAGGCAGCACTCCGATGGTGAATCCGGCCGGAATGATGGTCGACACCATGCCATCGCCCGTTGCATCGAGCGGGCCATTATTGGTGTAGCGAATGTTCAGTGTCTGGCTGCTATTTACATTCACAGCCCCTGACGGAAAGCTGCCGCCGGCAACCAGATCGCCCCCCACGCTGACTTGCAAAGGAACGGTTGCGACGTTGTCGCCCAGTGTCAGATCGACATAACCCCGGGTCGGATCAACATCCACCACGGCCTGGTTAATCAGGCTGTCACCGGCGATCAGCGCACGCCCACGCACGGTGATCGCAGCGGCATTCAATTGCGCACGCGTCCATCCGCCCACAGGGTCCGTGTAAACACAGCGCACCTCCCGCTGTCCGGCGTCGTAACTGCAAGACGGTGCCGGGGTGATACCAGACGCAGCGTGGCTTATGTATTCGAACTCACTCCCTGCCCCAGGCAACTGGTCAGTCACGACAATTTCGGCGTTCGCCGGGATGTCGTCCCCAGAGGCAACCTGGGGCCTCAGGGTAAAGATAATTTCCTGCCCTGCGATCGGATTGCCGGCCGGTGAGGTTTTCTCTTTCAACACCGAAACTGCACCGGAAGCATTGATGTAGTAGGTTGCCGTTGCACTTCCTGACGACGCCCCTGTTCCGTTTGCAGTCAAGTTGGCAGTAGCAATTTGCTCGGCTCGCAGCGTAAACGTGGCCTCACCTGTCTCACCTGCGCCAGCTGCAGGCGTAATACAACTGAGCGGGTTGGTACCCGAGCAGTTCGCACCGGGGCTCACGACTGAAAAAGCGGCTGGAACAGGAACTTCAAAAGCCCCGGGACTTGCGCCATTATGACTCCACTTGACCGTCACGGTCGTCTCCTGCCCTCTCCCCATGTGAGTCGGACTGAAAACCAGATCAGTGACGGTCACCTGCGCAAAAGCTGCGCCCGGCATGACGGCGAACAGCCCAGCCATACCCCCCTTGCGCAGCATGTGCCGGAGCCTGGCACCCAGCGTCATAAGTCCGACAGGCGAGTGCGACAGAGCGCACTTTTTTCGATTCCTGTTTTCCAAAACATTACCCCCTGATTCCAGATGCCGGCGCCATGCCGTTCATGAATCCAATCAATGGCTTTTCTGTACTGCCACGCCATTACCCGGTTCGTTCGATCAGATCCGCCCCGCCAGCTGCCCGGGCGCAGCTCCGTGTGGGCGCGCGCGTTGCAGCATGTTGCAGTGCGACTTTGGGAATAATTATCCTGACTCAGCCCGGCATGGGCTCATGCCTCAAGGATTGCGATTAGAATATTCCCTTCGCGCAAACACGCAATACAGCCTGGAAAAGAAAAATATTCCATTCCTGTCTTTACCTAACATTTGGGATATGTATAACAAATTCACAAAGCAGCGCGAATGCAGCGGTGCGCATGCATTCGGAGTGTGACAAGGAATGCCGGGCGGGTGCAAAAGACGCTCAGGAGAGATTCAGATATTTGCCCAGGGCATGAAAGTCGCCACGCTCGGCGAGCTGCCGGGGGTGGTCGGCAAAGGCCGCGCACTCGGGGGCGGATGACTTGAGTGCATCGCACCATTCGACGATGTCGGTCACCGCGCCCAGTGCCAGCCAGTGGCGGAGTTGCCGGAGGGCGTCGTCCAGGGCGGGGCATGCGAAGGGTTGCGGATTGTCGGGCGTGCCGTCCTGCAGGACGTGGGTCACGGGCAACCCCTGCCCCCGGCGGCCCCTTCCCCGGTCGCAGTCCCTCCGGCCCGGCACACGCGTCATGCGCTCAACGGTGCCTCTTCCGTGTGCTCCTGCTGGCGAAACCCGCTCGGGGTAAGGCCGAAGCGCTCCTTGAACGCCGTGGCAAAATTGGCGCTGCTGCTGAAACCCACCCGCGCAGCCACCTCTCCCACCGACAGGCCGGTGCTGCGCAGCAACTGGCAAGCGGCCTTCATGCGCTCCTCGCGCAGATACTCGAACACGGTCATCCCGGCACACTGCCTGAAAGCTTCGTTCAGGCGTTTTGTGTTGGTGCCCACAAGACTTGCGAGCGCCGGCAGGTTGGGCACATCGGCAAGGGCGCTGAGCAGGTGGATGCGCGCGCCATGGAACAGGATTTCATGCAGGTGACTGGAGTCTGCGCTGCATCTTGCCTGCCCGGCCGGTACGCTGCCGGTGGTATGCGACAGCGCCACCGGCGCCTCCCGCGAAGCGCAGGCCGCAGCGTCATCCGCGCACGCTGCGGCCTGCGGAACGCTCGGGGCCGCGTGCGGCATGCGGTTGCGCAGATGAACCGCCAGGCGCAGGCGCATCTCGTCGAAATCGAAGGGCTTGGCAATATAATCCACCGCGCCGGCCAGCAAGCCCTGAACCCGATCTGCAGGTTCCGCACAGGCGGACAGAAAGATGACCGGCACCTCGGCGGTCAGCGGGTCGTCCTTCAGTATCCTGCAGGCGGCATAGCCGTTGCAGCGCGGCATGTTGACATCCATCAGGATCAGGTCGGGCAGCAGCAGTCGCGCCTTGTGGATGCCGTCCATGCCGTCGTGAGCATGGTACAGGCGGCAGCCCTGCCGTTGCAGATAAGCACCGATCAGCATCCGCTCGGCTTCGGCATCGTCAATGACCAGAATCCGCTTTCCCTTGAGCATGTTCATTCAACGCGTCCAGCAAGCTTGAAAGCTAACCAAGCATTATCCCTTCCGTATTGCGCGCATGGGCGGACAAAATTCCGCACATCACAGAAATTCCGATTTTTTACCCTTCATAAGCCCTTGCCACAAAGTTTCATCACATAAAGAAGCTTTTAGCCCTTGTGTGGCCGGGGTTTCCTCAGGAAGAACGTAGGAAAACTTCCTGTGAACGGCTTAAAACATCGATTCCATACAACAAAAGATATAGCCAAAAAACCTTGCGGAACACTATTGCACGAATGATCGTTTCGTGAAAAAAGTCACACTTTTTCCGCTCAATTTTTCTCGCTCAATTCGTCGGAGAAAAAACAAAACCGGTCCCCCGCAGGGCGCGCAGCGGCAATTCATGCCCCAGGGTTTCGCGCACCTTGCGGCGCAACCGACTCACCACCATGTCCAGACGGTGATCGAGGTAGTAATCGGTGTCGTGCCCCAGTGCGCGGATCAGTTCGGGTCGGGACACCGGATTGTTCACCTGCGCGAACAACGTGCGCAACAGCAAGCGCTCGGTTGCAGTAAGCGTCACCGTCCTGCCCTCGGGGCCGATCAAGGTCCAGCCATCGCCCTCCAGCCGCCAGCGCACCGGACCAACCGGCTCGCCGGGCAGATTGGCGAGCAGGCGCCGATGCACGCTGATGAGCGTGGCGACCAGTTCCAGTACATGTACCGGTTTGCTCAGGAAGGCGTCGGCAAGCTCCAGCATGCACTCGGCACGTTTCTCGGCGTCGGCACGGGCCGACAGGAACACCACGCCGACATCCATCATGCCCTTCAGCCTGCGTGCCACCTCCATCCCGTCTTCTCCGGGCAGATACAGGTCGATCAGCATCAGGCGGCATGGCCGCTCCAGCAGGCCCGCGTACAATTCGCGCGAATCCGGAAAGGTACGCACGCTGAAGCCATGCTGCCGCAGTGCCTGCGCGAGATTTTCACGAAACGACGCATCGTCATCGACGAAGCACAGTTCCACCTGTGTTGATGTCATGCTCTCCCCTCCTGGCAGAAACGTCCCGAAAATGCCAAATGCCTGTTACCGAATGACCGAATCGTTTGACGGCACACACCCGTACCCGCCACGAAGCATGCCAATGGTTTTTAATTTCTGGGCGGCACGCATCCGGGATTCTGGATTCAGCATCCGGCCATATCAGGCGACGTATCCTAAACGCTTGCGAGGCATTTGATGCAGTCCGGCAACACATTCAACAAAATCTAACAATCTCCTGCCTGAGTCACTCACCCATACTCACGCCACGGGCACAGACACCCACGCAAAAAATCATTTGGGATTGCTCCGGACCAGATCAGTCACGCCCGGAGGACGGGGGTCTGTGCTTGCCCGCCCGCCCCTGACGGGGGGCGGAGGGTTTGCCGGAGACCCGTCGAGCACCGCTCGACGGAGGGTTACCCCTGGAGGGCGCGCGGGCTGCGGTGTTGCCGGTCGCCTGGGACATCGCGCGGCCGGCAGGCCCGTCGCGCGGCACGAGTTGATCGGGCCGGTTGCCGATCAGGTCGGCACGCCCCATGGCTTTCAGCCCTTCGCGGATCAGAGGCCAGTTGTCGGGGTCGTGCCAACGCAGCAAGGCCTTGTGAAACTTGCGCTGACGGCCGGAACGGGCGGTGTCCACCGTTTCGGTATCCGCCCCCACCCGGCGCAGCGGATTGCGGCGACTGTGGTACATGGTGGTGGCCAGAGCCATCGGCGTAGGCATGAAGGTCTGCACCTGATCGGGGCGAAAACCGTTGCGCTTGAGCCAGAGCGCCAGATTCACCATGTCCTCGTCGGTACATCCGGGGTGAGCGGCAATGAAATACGGCACCAGGTGCTGCTTTTTGCCGGCGGCGGCGGAATACTTGTCGAACAGCTTGCGAAAGGCGTCGTAGCTGCCGATGCCTGGCTTCATCATCTTCGACAGCGTGCCCTCTTCGGTATGCTCGGGAGCAATCTTGAGCAGGCCGCTGACATGGTGAGTCACCAGTTCCTGGACATATTCGGGCGAGCGCACGGCGAGGTCATAGCGCAGGCCCGAACCGATGGTGACCCGCTTCACGCCGGGAAGCGCCCGTGCCTTGCGGTACAGCGAGATCAGCGGGGCATGGTCGGTGTCGAGATTGTCGCAGATGCCCGGGTACACGCAGGACAGGCGTCGACAGGACTGCTCGATCGCGGGGTCCTTGCAGGCCATGCGGTACATGTTGGCTGTGGGGCCGCCCAGGTCGGTGATGTGTCCCTTGAACTCGGGCACCTTGTCGCGAATGTCCTCGATCTCGTGGAGGATGGACGCCTCCGAACGGCTCTGGATGATGCGCCCCTCATGCTCGGTGATCGAGCAGAAGGTACAGCCACCAAAACAGCCGCGCATGATGTTGATCGAGAAGCGGATCATCTCCCAGGCCGGAATGCGCGCGCCCGCGTAGGACGGATGCGGGGCGCGGGCATACGGCAGACCATATACAAAGTCCATTTCCGGCGTGCTCAGCGGCAGCGGCGGCGGGTTCAGCCACACATCGCGCCGGCCCGGCCCTTCGCCGTGCGCCTGCACCATGGCGCGGGCATTGCCGGGATTGGATTCGAGATGAAACACGCGCGAGGCATGGGCATACATCACCGGGTCGGCGCTCACGGCCTCGTAGGACGGCAGGCGGATGACGGTGCGGGCGCGTTGTGCGCGACGGCGGGCCACCCGTTCGGCCAGCGGCACGATGCGAATGGGTTGGGAGGCGGGCTGGGAGGCGGACGGGGACTGGTGTGGCGACTGGGCGGGGCCGGACGTGGCACAGTCTGCGCCGCTGGCCGGGGCCGGCGTCATGGCATACGGGTCGGGGTGCGCGTCGATGCGCCCTGGCCGGTCCAGCGCCACGGACGCCACCTCCGCCCAGTCTTCGCCCGGCAACCAGCCCGGCCTGACCATGAAGGCCGTGCCGCGCAGGTCGCGGATGCCGGCAATCGGTTCGCCGGCCTCCAGCCGGTGCGCCACATCGATCAGCGCCCGCTCGGCATTGCCGAACAGCAGCAGGTCGGCCTTGGCATCGGGCAGCACCGAACGGCGCACCTTGTCCGACCAGTAGTCGTAGTGCGCAATGCGGCGCAGGCTGGCCTCGATGCTGCCGATGATCACCGGCGTGCCGGGAAACGCCTCGCGGGCGCGCTGGGCATATACGGTTACCGCCCTGTCCGGACGCTTGCCGGCTTGGGCGCCGGGGGTATAAGCGTCGTCGGAGCGGATCTTGCGGTCGGCGGTGTAGCGGTTGACCATGGAGTCCATGTTGCCGGCCGTAATGCCGAAGAACAGCCGTGGCTGGCCCAGCACGCGAAAGGCGTCGGCATGCGTCCAGTCCGGCTGGGCGATGATGCCCACCCTGAAACCCTGCGCCTCCAGCAGGCGCCCGATCAGCGCCATGCCGAAGCTGGGATGGTCGATGTAGGCATCGCCGGTGACGATGATCACATCGCACTGCGTCCAGCCAAGCGCCGCCATCTCGGCCCGGGACATCGGCAGGAAAGGGGCCGGCTTGCGTGGCGGACGCGCCGTGGCAAAAATGGACTGCGGCGAATTCATTCGCCGCCCTCAGCCCCGGCCACTTTGGCCCCCGCGCCCCCCTCACCGCTCGCAGCCGCTTTCTTGCGGGGACTGCGACGGCGCGGCGCAGGCTTGGCGGGCGCAACCTCATCGCCTGACGGCGCGGCCGTCACGGGGGAAAGGGCTGACCCTTCCGGCGCAGCAGGGGACGCCGGGGCGGCCTCAGTGACCTGTGCTGCCTGCACATCCGCAGCAAGCTCACGCCCCTCGGCGCCCTCTCCGGTCACCTTCTCCGTGCGCCGCGTGCTGCGTCTGCTGCCCGCAGCGGCTTTCTTGCGAGCAGGGGCTGGCGGCGGCGCCTTGCCGGTCGCGGGTTCAGCGGCTTCGTCCGGCACGCTCCGGGCGGCCGCCACGTCAGACTCGGGCGGCACGGGAACAGACTCCTCCATGGGGGCAGCAGGTCTCTCAGGGGGCGCAGCGGACGCCACGCTTTCAGCCGTGCCAGCCGTCTCCGCCGTCTCCGCCGTCTCCGCCGTCTCCACCGTCTTGCGCGTGCGGCGGGGGCTGGTGGTGCGCCTCGCGGACTGACCCTCCTTGGACGGGCCTTTCCTGGACTTGCCCTCCTCCCCCCTGCCCTTGCTCCCTTCGGCGCCAGCAGCAGGGCCAGCGCCCGGCTGCGTGTCCTCGCCCTGCACCGGTGCGGCAGACAGCGCTGCGGCAGGCGCCACGTCCTCGGTGGGCGCAATGCGGGCGCTCTGGGCCCCTTCGTCCATCGACGACTCCGCCCCGGCTGTCCTGCGATACACATAGGCCCCGGACTTCTCGTCCCGGCCGAACGACAGCAGGCCACGCGCCTGAGCCTCTTCCAGCAGATTGCCGAAGGCCTTGAAACCGAAGTAGGTTTCGTTGAAATCCGGCTTGCGCCGCTTGATCGCATCCTTCAGCATCGAAGCCCAGATCTTGCCCCGGTCGCCACGCTCGGCGAACAGCGCATCGAAGGTCTCGACGGCAATTTCAATCGCGTGGGTGCGACGGGCTTCCATGTCGTCCTTGCGCGGACGCCCCTCCTCGCCCTTCTTCGTGCCACCCGACGCGCTCTCGCCACGGCCCTCGCGCCGGCTCGTGCTGCGCTCGCTGTCGCGCACCAGATCGTCGTAAAAGATGAACTCGTCGCAGTTGGCAATCAGCAAGTCGGAGGTGGACTGCTTCACCCCCACGCCGATCACCTGCTTGGCGTTCTCGCGCAGCTTCGACACCAGCGGCGAAAAGTCGGAATCGCCGCTGATGATCACGAAGGTGTCCACATGCGACTTCGTGTAGCACAGGTCGAGCGCATCGACCACCAGCCGGATGTCCGCAGAGTTCTTGCCCGACTGGCGCAGGTGCGGAATCTCGATCAGCTCGAAATTGGCTTCATGCATGGCCGCCTTGAACCCCTTGTAGCGGTCCCAGTCGCAATACGCCTTCTTCACCACAATGCTGCCCTTGAGCAGCAGGCGTTCAAGCACGCGCTTGATGTCGAACTTTTCATAACGGGCATCGCGCACACCCAGCGCAACGTTTTCAAAATCACAAAACAGCGCCATGCTGACGCTGTCCGGGGATGAGGCCATCAGGGTCTCCAGACAATGTTCAAACTGCTTTCAGTGTGTGCATGATAGCGGTTTCCGTCGCAACTGCAGGAACCCCCGACAGGTGAAGGACTCCATTCTTCACCCTGAACCGCTCAAGCCCGCCCATGTCGTCCATGCCTTTTCACTGCTTCCGTGCGCCGTCAGCGGCCGTGCTGCGTGCTTTCATTCTGCTGGCCTGGGGGGGTGTGCTGTGGCTGCTCGCCGGCGCGTTCATCGGCAATGCCCGGGCGCAGGCCGAAGGGGCGGAGCAGGCAACGCCGCATGTGAGCGCGCGGCTGCTGGCCGATGCAAGGGCTGTGGCACCGGGCGAGCGGGTGACGCTGGGAGTGCACAAGCAGATCATTCCGGGCTGGCACACCTACTGGCGCAATCCGGGCGACTCCGGGCTGGCCACCGAGATTGCCTGGCAACTGCCAGCCGACACACGGGCCGGGGACATTCTGTGGCCGGCGCCCCAGCGGCACGCGTTCGGTCCGGTGATGAATTATGGCTATGAAGACACGGTCACGCTGCTCACCGAACTCCAGCTGCCCAACGATCTTCAGCCCGGCAACACCTTCGCGGTGCAGGCGACGGTGGACTGGCTGGTGTGTGAGGACACCTGCATTCCTGAGCAGGTCACGCTCAGCCTGGACCTTCCGGTGGAAGCCCGTACCCGGCGCGACGGCCACCCGGCAATCGACGCGGCGCGCAGCCGCCTGCCGCAGCCGGCGCCGTGGCGCAGCGGCTTTGCCCGCGATGACGCCCTGCTCGGACTGGCGGTAGACAGCGGCCCGCTGCCCTCCGGGAACGCTGAAATCTGGTTCTATCCGCTCGAATGGGGCATGGTCGAGCATGCCGCCGCACAAGTGCGCGAGGACACCGCACAGGGTTTTCTGCTGAAGCTGACGCCCGGTCAAGCCCTGTCCGCGCGGCAGGATCGTCTGGAAGGCGTACTGGTAATCAGCGCGCAACAGGGCGATGAGCGACGGGTGAGCGCGTTCCAGATCGACGCCCCGGCCATTGACACGCTGCCGGCGAGCACGCCAGTGCGAACGGCAAACGCAGGCCGCACGCTGCCCGAACCCGGCTTGGGTAGCGCACTGCTCCTGGCGGTGGCCGGTGGCCTGCTGCTCAACCTCATGCCCTGCGTGTTTCCGGTGCTCGCCATCAAGGTGCTGGCGCTGGTGCGTCATGCGGGCGCGCAGCCCGGGGCGATGCGCGCCCATGGCCTCGCCTACCTGGCGGGCGTGCTGGCCAGCTTTGCACTGCTCGCGCTGGTGGTGCTGCTTCTGCAGGCCGGTGGCATGCGGCTGGGCTGGGGCTTTCAGTTCCAGTCGCCGCTGTTCGTGGTGCTGATGGCCTGGCTGCTGTTTGTGGTGGGGTTGAACCTCTCCGGTGTGTTCGAAATCGGCGGCGGGCTGGCCGGCGTGGGCCATGCACTCACCACCCGGGGCGGTTACTCCGGCAGCTTCTTCACCGGCGTGCTCGCCACCGTGGTGGCCACCCCCTGCACCGCTCCTTTCATGGGCGCAGCCATCGGTTTTGCGATGACCCAGCCGGCACCGATCCTGCTGCTGGGCTTTCTGGCCCTGGGGTTCGGGCTGGCCCTGCCCTTTGTGCTGCTCGCGTGGTTTCCTGCTGCCACGGCACGCCTGCCGCGCCCCGGCCCCTGGATGACGCACTTCAGGCAATTGCTCGCCTTTCCGATGTATGCGGCCGCGATCTGGCTGGTGTGGGTGCTCACCCTGCAGACCGGCGCCAGCGGTGTGGTGCTGGCACTGGGCGGCATGCTCGCGCTGGCGCTGGCCGCCTGGCTGCATGGCCTGAGTTGGCACAGTCCCTCGCGCCTGCGCCATGCCTCGCGCGCGCTGAGTCTCCTGCTGGTGGCGGGCGCCGTGCTGTTCGCCGTGCGCGGGACCCCGGAAAACATCCCGGCACCCGCTGCGAACCTTGCCAATCCTGCCACGACCGCCGGAAGCGGCCCGGCCTTTGAAGCGTTTTCCGAAGCCCGCCTCAACGAGTTGCGGGCGCAGGGAGAGGCCGTGTTCGTGAACTTCACCGCTGCCTGGTGCATCACCTGTCTGGTCAACGAGCAGGTTGCCATCAACCAGGCTGCGGTCGCCGAAGCCTTTGCGCGCCACAGGGTGCATTATCTGAAAGGCGACTGGACCCACCGCAACGGCGAGATTACCGCGATGCTCGCCCGTTTTGGCCGCAGCGGCGTGCCGCTGTACCTGTACTACCCGCCACAGGTAGACAGCGAACCGCAGGTATTGCCGCAGATTCTGACCCCGGACAGCGTGCTGCGCATCCTGGCACAGCCCACCGCCGACTGAGCCTGTCCGTGATGCGTTGCATGGTGGGGTGAGGCGCCTGATGCCAAAGCCTGCCGTTGCGTTTCAATTGTTTACTCAACCAGAGGAGTCGCTCGATGATGAATGTTCATGTTTCCCCCCGACTGGGCTACCCGTTGCTGATGGGCAGTGCGCTGATGGTGGGTCTGTTGATGACACCGCTGGCGCAGGCCGCTCCGGAAGTGGGGCAGGCCGCCCCCGCCTTCACCGCCCGCACGGCCGATGGTGGCACCGTGGAACTGGCGCAGTTGCGCGGACAGACCGTCGTGCTGGAATGGACGAACCACGACTGCCCCTTCGTGATGAAGCACTACCGCACTGGCAACATGCAGGCCACCCAGCAGGCCGCCGCCGCACAGGGCGCAGTCTGGCTGCAGGTCATCTCCTCCGCGCCGGGCACGCAAGGCCATGTGGAGGGCGAACAGGCGCGCCAGCTCAACCGTGAGCGCGGCGTGGAGGCCGTCGCCCACACCCTGCTCGACCCGGAAGGCACGGTCGGCAAGCTGTACGGCGCACAGGTTA
>Ga0172382_10000720_pt1 | contig 61672 bp, 52 predicted proteins | sample Leawel138RmetaG_FD_122245 | JGI IMG/M metagenome (GOLD analysis project Ga0172382, IMG submission 122245) | Leachate microbial communities from a municipal landfill in Southern Ontario, Canada - Leachate well 138R metaG | ecosystem: Engineered > Solid waste > Landfill > Unclassified | place...
CTGGCGAAGCCCATGACCTTCTCGACCCCGGCGCGGTTGTACCAGCTCCGGTCGAACAGCACGATGTGCCCCCGCGTCGGCAGGTGCGGGACATAGCGCTGGAAGTACCACTGCCCCGCCTCGGCCTCGCTCGGCTTGCCCAGCGCGACGATGTGGCACTGGCGCGGGTTCAGGTGGCTGGCGATGGCGCTGATCGCCCCGCCCTTGCCGGCGGTGTCGCGTCCTTCGAACAGCACGACGATGCGCGCGCCGGTGGCCTCGGCCCAGCGGGCCATGGCGACCAGTTCTTCCTGCAGCGGCTCGATCAGCTCCTGGTATCGCTTGCGCTTGAGCCTGCCCATGCCGCCGCCTCCTATGTGCTGAGCAATACGATCGCGAGAAGCCCCGCCGCGATACGATACCACGCGAAGGGTCCGAAGCCAGAGCGGCTGACGAAGGCGACGAAGGCCTTGATCACCACCAGCGCGACGATGAAGGCGACGACGAAGCCGATCGCGATCTCGTTCCAGCCGACCGGGCCCAGCCCTTCGGCAAGCGCCTGGCGGTTGTCCCACAGTTCCAGCGTGGTCGCGCCCAGCATCGTCGGCACGGCGAGGAAGAAGCTGAATTCGGCGGCGGTGCGCCGATCGACGCCCATCGCCAGCGCGCCCATGATCGTCGCGCCCGAGCGGCTGACGCCGGGAATCATCGAGACGCACTGGAACAGGCCCACGCCCAGCGCCTGCCGCGCGGGAAGCTGCGCGACACCGCTCGGCCCGTCGGGCTTCGCCCAGCGCTCGATCAGCAGGATGGCGATGCCGCCCACGATCAGCGCCCAGCCGACCACCATCGGGCTGCCGAGCATCACGTCGATATAGTCCTTGAGCAGCAGGCCGAGCACCGCCGAGGGCAGGAAGGCGATCAGAATGTTGCGGACGAAGGCCACGCTCATCGGCTGCCAGCTCAGCAGGCCCGTACCGACCGCCCAGAAGGTGCGCCAGTACTGCACCACCACCGCCAGAATCGCGCCGAGCTGGATGACGACGTTGAACACCTTCCAGGTGGCGGCGTCGTACCCGAATATCTCAGAAGCGAGGATCAGGTGCCCGGTGGAGGAAACGGGGATGAATTCGGTGAGTCCCTCGACAATGCCGAGGAGGATCGCGGTGAAGGTCAGGTCCATGGGGGCGGGGTGATGAAGCAGCCTGCGCGCAAGTCAAGTGACGAGGCCGTCATGCCGGGGGGAAGCCGCGCGTATCACCAGATTCGCACGCGCTTTTCGGGCGGCAGGTAAAGCTTGTCGCCGGGCTTGACGTCGAACGCCGCGTACCACTCGTCGAAATTCCGCACGATGCCGTTCACCCGGTACTCCGGCGGCGAGTGCGGATCGGTGACGAGGAACTGGCGGGCCAGTTCCTCGCGCACCTTGCCGCGCCAGACCTGCGCCCAGCCCATGAAGAAGCGCTGGTCGCCGGTATAGCCGTCGATCACCGGCGCTTCCTTGCCGCCCAGCGACAGCCTGTAGGCGCGGTAGGCGAGGCTCAGGCCGCCGAGGTCGCCGATATTCTCACCCAGCGTCAGTTCGCCGTTCACGCAGGTCTTGCCTTCGTCGAACGGGCAGAAGGCGGCGTACTGGCCGACGAGCCGGGCGGTCAGCCCCTCGAACGCCGCCTTGTCCTGCGGCGTCCACCAGTCGCGCAGATTGCCGGCGCCGTCGGACTTGGCGCCCTGATCGTCGAAGCCGTGGCCCATCTCGTGGCCGATGACGGCGCCGATCGCGCCATAGTTCACCGCCGGATCGGCCGACAGGTTGAAGAACGGCGGCTGCAGGATCGCGGCGGGAAAGACGATCTCGTTGAGCGTCGGGTTGTAATAGGCGTTCACCGTCTGCGGGAACATGAACCATTCGCCGCGGTCGACCGGCTGGCCGAGGCGGCCGAGGCGGAAGGCCATGTCCCACTTCGCGGCGGCGAGCCGGTTGGCCAGCGGCTTGCCCGCGTCGATGACCAGGCCGTCATAGGTCTTGTACCTGTCGGGCGCGCCGATCTTGGGGGTGAAGGCGGCCAGCTTGGCCTCCGCCTCCCGCCGCGTGGCCGGGCCCATCCAGGTGAGGTCGGCGAGGTTGGCGGCCATCGCCTTGCGCAAGTTGGCGACGAGATCGTCCATCGCCGCCTCGTTCGCCGGCGGAAAATAGCGCGCGGCGTAGACTTCGCCGAGCAGTTCGCCGATCTGGCTTTCGACCGCGCTGATGCCGCGCCGCCAGCGCGCCCGCTGCACCTGCTGGCCGCCAAGCAGCGTGCCGTAGAAGGCGAACTGCGCGTCGTCGATGTCCCTGGGCAGCACGCTGGCGTGGTCGCTGAGGAAGTGCGCGGCGAGATAGGCCTGCCACGTCGCCAGCGGCGTCGCCGCGATCAGCCTGAGCGTCGCCGGCACGCCGCCGCCGAGCTTCGCCTCCATCTCGGGCGTGAACTTCGCCGCGGCCAGTTCCTCGGCGGTGGGCGGCATCTGCTGGACGATGACATCGCCGACCGCATCGGCGCCCAGGTCCCTCAGGAACGCGCGCATGAACCCGCGCGGCTCGAGCGCGTCCAGTTCGGCGAGCGTGAGCTTGTTGTAGGTAAGGTCCCGGTTGCGCGAGAGCGCGCGGTCCCACGCCTCGCGCGCCATCGCGGTTTCCAGCTCGAACACCGCCTGCGCCGCCGCGCGGGCGTCGGCATGGCCCGCCCGGCCGAGCAGGAACGTCAGGTAGTCGAGATACCTGGCGCGGATATCGCGGTACTTGGGCGTGTCGAGCAGGTAATAGTCGCGGTCCGGCAGACCGAGGCCGCTCTGCCCGACATAGAGCGCATAGCGATCACTCTGCTTCGCGTCGGCATCGACCCCGGCGTCGATCGGCGAGGCCAGCCCGGGCGTGGCGAACAGGGCAACGAGATCATCGGTGGTCCGCGCCGCGGCGATGCGGTCCAGCATCGGGCGCGCAGGGGCGAGGCCCGCCTGCTCGATCGCGCCGACGTCCATGAACGCCTTGTAGGCGGCGGCGACGCGCGCCTGCGGCGTGCCCGGCGCGGGCTTGCCGGCGACGAGTTCGTCGAGGATCGCGTGCAGCCGCTCTTCCGACAGGTCGCGCAGGGTGATGAACGAGCCGATGCGCGTCTTGTCGGGCGGGATCGGCGTCGCATCCTCCCACTTGCCGTTGACGTAGCGGTCGAAGTCGTCGCCCGGTTTCGCGGCGGTGTCGATCCACTGCGTCTGGACGCCGAAGCGGCCCCATTCGCCCGCGGCGGGCGTCTCGGCCAGCAGCGGGGCGGAGAGCGAAAGCGCGGACACGGACGCGGCGACAAGGGCAGACAGACGGCGGCGGATCGGCGGCATGGAAACTCCTTCCTGAAGGCAGGATTGCAGAACGGCGGAGATTACGGGCTGCTGAACGAAGCCGGACAAGTCATCCGACCGACGTGAACTGCCGCTCGTCGAACTGCAGCGAGGCGAGCCGCGCGTAGAGCCCGCCGGCGGCGATAAGCTGGTCGTGCGTACCCTGCTCGACGATGCGGCCCTTGTCCATGACGACGATGCGATCCGCCTGGCGCACGGTGGCGAGGCGGTGGGCGATGACCAGCGTGGTGCGGCTGGCCATCAGCCGGTCGAGCGCCTCCTGCACCAGCCGCTCGCTTTCGGCGTCCAATGCGCTGGTCGCCTCGTCAAGCAGCAGGATCGGCGCCTCGCGCAGCAGCGCACGGGCGATGGCGATGCGCTGGCGCTGCCCGCCCGACAGGCGCGCGCCGTCCTCGCCGAGGAACGTGTCCAGCCCCTCGGGCAGTTCGCGCAGGAAGCCTTCGGCGTTGGCGGCGCGGGCCGCGTCCCAGATCGCCTCGTCGCCGGCGTCCCAGTTGCCGTAGCGCAGGTTGTCGCGCGCGCTGGCGGCGAAAAGCACGCCCTCCTGCGGCACCAGCGCGATGCGGCGGCGCACGTCGGCCGGATCGGCCGAGGTCAGCGGCACGCCGTCGAGCTTCACCGCGCCCGAAAGCGGATCGTAGAACCGCTCGGCAAGCTGGAACAGCGTCGACTTGCCCGCGCCCGAAGGACCGACGATGGCCACCGTCTCGCCCGGCTCCACGGTCAGCGAGAAATCGTTGAGCGCGGCGTGCTCGGGCCGCGAGGGATAACGGAAGGTGACGCGCTCGAAGGCAATCTGGCCGCGCGGCTCGGGCAGCGCTACGGCGCGTGCCGGCGGAGCGATCGCCGGCTTCTCGTTGAGCAGCTCGTTCAGCCGGCCCGCCGCCCCGGCGCCGCGCAGCAGATCGCCGTAAACCTCGGTCAGCGAACCGAAGGACCCGGCGACGAGGCCGCCGGTGATGACGAAGGCGGCGATCGTGCCGCCGCCGATATCGCCGCTCGCCACCGCCAGCGCGCCGCGCCACATCAGCACGACGAGCGCACCGAAGATCAGCACCATGATCGTCGCGGTCATCGCCGCGCGGATGGATATGCGCCGCTTCGCCGTGGCGAAAGTGCGCTCGACCATCTCGGCGAAGCGCGTGCGCTCGCGCTCCTCCTGGTTGAACGCCTGGACGACGCGCATCGCGCCCAGCACTTCGGAAGTCAGCGCGCCGATGCCGGCGACGCGGTCCTGGCTGGTGCGCGAGACCCGGCGCAGCCGCCGGCCGAACCAGACGATCGGCAGCACCACCAGCGGGATGCCGACGACAAGCCCCGCGGTCAGCGCCGGGGCCAGGAAGAACAGGTAGATGACCCCGCCGACCCCGGTGATGAAGTTCCTGAGCGCCACCGAAACCGTCGTGCCCACCACCTGCTCGATGATCGCCGTATCGGAGGTCATGCGCGAGGATATCTCCTTCGGGCTGTTCGTCTCGAAGAAGCTGGGCGACAGGCGCAGGAGGTTCTCCTGCACCTTGAGCCTGAGGTCGGCGACGACCCGCTCGCCGAGCCAGGAGACGAAATAGAACCGCACCGCGGTCGCCAGGCCCAGCACGATGACGATCATCAGCAGGTAGCGGAAAGCGCTGTCGATCGTCGCGGCCGCGGCGTCGGGGCCGAAAGCCTGGTCGATGATCGCCTTGAACCGGGCGGGAATCGCGATCGTCGCCGAGGATGTCGTGAGCAGCGCGGCAAAGGCGATGGCGATCTGCTTGGGATAGGCCAGCGTCAGCTTCCAGACCATCCGCAACGGCCCCAGAGAGCGCGCGGGCCTGGCTTCCGGCGCGCCGGCCTCGGCGGAAAGTGGCGCTTCGGGCTCGGGACTGTCGGCGGTCATCGCGCGCCCTTACAACCTCGCTCGCGCAAGGGAAACCCACAGTCGCGCCCCGCCCCCGCCCACGGCGCGGCCTTGTGCGCCGCACCAGGAAATTGCCGCATTGCACAACGGCCGTTTCGGGCCCAGATTGGCAACAGACACAAGGAGTCGTCCATTGCTCTACAAGGCCTACGAACTGCAGCGCGCCATGCTGACGGGGGCGAGCGTATGGGCGTCGATCACGGCGGAAATGCTTTCCAGCCCCGCTTCCCCGGCCGGCTGGTTCGGCTTAGGCCCGGTCATGGCCTCCGCGCTCGACGTCTTCGCCCATGCCGCCGCGCCGCGCGGCAAGCCCGCCTTCGGGATCGAGAGCGTGACCGTGGACGGGCAGACCCACACCGTGACCGAGGCGATCGTCCTCCACCGCCCCTTCGGCAACCTGCTGCGCTTCACCCACGACGGCTTGCCCGCCGACGCCCCCAGGCTGCTGATCGTCGCGCCGATGAGCGGGCACTATGCCACGCTGCTGCGCGGCACGGTGGCGCGCATGGTCGAGCGGGCCACCGTCTACATCACCGACTGGGCCGACGCGAAGATGGTGCCGGTCGAGGCCGGGCGCTTCGACCTGGACGACTATATCGACTACCTGATCGGGTTCCTGGAATTCATCGGGGCGAACACGCACGTCATGGCGGTCTGCCAGCCTTCGGTGCCGGCGTTGGCCGCAACGGCGATCATGAACGCGGCGGAGCATCCCTGCCGGCCGGCGACGCTGACCATGATGGGCGGCCCGATCGACACGCGCGAGGCGCCTACCAGCGTCAACGACCATGCCACCACCCGGCCGCTGAGCTGGTTCGAGGACACCGTCGTCACCACCGTGCCGGCGATCTATCCGGGCGGCGGCCGCAAGGTCTATCCGGGCTTCCTCCAGCTCGCCGGCTTCATGTGGCAGAACATCCACACGCACCTGATGAGCCACTACCAGATGTTCCAGCACCTGGTCGAAGGCGATGGCGAAAGCGCCGATGCGACCAAGGCGTTCTATGATGAGTACCGTTCGGTCTGCGACATGACCGCGGAGTTCTACCTGCAGACGGTCGACCACGTGTTCCAGCGCCATTCGCTGCCCCGGGGCGAGTTCGTCCACCGCGGCCGGGCGATCGATCCCGGCGCGATTCGCGATACCGCGCTGCTCGCCATCGAGGGCGAGCGCGACGACATCTCGGGCATCGGCCAGACGCGCGCGGCGCTGACGCTCGCCACCGGGCTGTCCGAGACGCGCAAGAAGTACCACCTCGCCCCCGAGGTCGGCCATTACGGCATCTTCAACGGCAGCAAGTGGCGCAAGGGCATCGCCCCCGTGGTCGAGGACTGGATGGCCCGGCACGACAAGGCGCGATTGCAGGCGGCGGCTTAGGGTCCAAACCCGATCAGGTCGTCATCAAGGCAGCGAGCGAGCTGGGCGATTCGGATATCGCGCAGGTCTCCTAGTGACTCGGCGCCATGCGCGTCGCCAGGTCTCCCAGAGCGGCGGCCATCTTGCCGCCCAGGCCGGGCTCGATCGCGGAATCGGCGATCGCGCGCGTCATCGCGTCGGCCCATTCGCGGGCGGTTCCGTCGTCGATCTCCACGCCCTTGTGCGCGGACATCATGCACCGGCCGGGGTGTTCCTCGAACCAGTCGCGCGGGCCGCCCAGCCAGGCGGCGAGGAAGCCGGCGAGCGACTGGCGCATCGGGGCGAGGTCGGGCGCATGCAGCGCCCGCAACCGCGTGTAGCTTTCGTCCTCGTCAAGCAGATCGTAGAACCGCTCGACCACCTGCCGCACCGCGGGCATGCCGCCTACGAGATCGAAGGGTGTCCGGCTTTCCTGCCGCGCGTTCTCTGCCATCGTTTCCAGCTCCATTCACGTAAATGCCCTGCGGCGGCGCTGCTGCCGGTCACGGCTGTTGCGCCGCCTCTCCTTGCTTGCGCTTGCTCCGCCTGCTGCCGTAGCCCGCGCCGTGGTCCAGCGTACCGAACATCCAGTCGTAGAGCAGCGAGATGGTCGCAAAGTTGCCGCCGGTAAACTTCGCGTGATGGTGGTGGTGCATCTTCGACATATAGCTCAGGTACTTGAACGGAAAGCGATCCGTCTGCCACAGGTCATGGTTGTGCAGGTTGATCTGCGAAAAGGCGACCCAGGTGATCACGATCGTCACGACATGGAATTCGCCCATGAAGCGCGCCAGCACGAAGATGCTGACCGCGTAGAGGCCCAGACCCAGCGCCACCTCCAGCGGATGGATGAAGCTCGAATCGCCGCGGCAGGGATTGTGCTGGCGGTGATGGACGGCGTGCACCCACATCAGCGGGCCGCCCATGAACCCGCCGTCGTGGAACAGGAAGCGGTGCACGAGGTAATAGAAGAAGTCGTAGAACATCAGGATGACGACGATATCCCGCAGGATCCGCCACCAGGGCTGCGGCTCGATCGTCAGGCAGAACGGCAGGACAAGCCCGAAGATCACCACCCAGTAGGTCAGCCCCCACTTGCGGTTCCACTTCTGGTTCGCCGCATAGTTGGGCCGCTCCATCTTCTGCCGGTACGCGTCGCGATTGAGCTTGTGGGCATCGCGGAACGCGGGGACGAGCAGCACGAGTTGCTTGCCCAGCAGCGACACCACGCCGATCCCCAGCGCGGCGGCGAGCGAGAGCTTCCACTGATAGGCGTCCAACAGCGTTTCGAGGAATGCAGCGTCCATGGGCTTGCCTGTCGGTCCTTCCGCCGGGGCCGCCGCTCGTCACCGGACGGCGCGGCTCGTTCATGGATGGATCGTAGGCATGGCCGCGCGCGGCCCGCATTGATTGAACGCAAAATTGCGCAGGCCCGCCCCAGGGGGCAGCGGGGCGCGGGGCAGCGGGACGAGGGGCAGCGGGCGGGGGCCCGGCCCGCCGCCGCCGCTTGCGGTCTTCCTCAGAGGTCCAGATTGAACAGTTCGGCCGCGTTGCGTTCCAGCACCCGCCTGCGCGTGTCGTAGTCGTGGCCGCCCAGTTGCTCGGCCAGCTTCTCCTGCACGCCGGGATAGAGCGAGGTCGGGTGCGGGAAGTCGGTCTCGAACATCACCCGGTCGATGCCGATCTCCTCCAGCATATGTTGCGGCGCGAAAGTCTCGAACCACCACGATACCCAGAAGTTCCGGGCGAAATACTCCTTGGGCCGGCGCTTGAGGCCGTGGTCCTCGATCGTGCGCATCTCGTCGATCTGATGCTCCATCATCTCGAGCACGAAGGGCACCCAGCCGATGCCGCTTTCGATCAGGCCGATCTTCAGATCCTCGTACTTGTCGAGAATGCCCGAGACCATGAAGTTGCTCATCGTCGCGCAGACGCCCAGCGTGTGCAGCATCGCGTTGATCGGCAGGCGCTGGGTGAAGCGCAGGTTGTCCCAGATCGCCGAGCCCGCATCGAGCGAGGCGTTGATGTGGAAGTTGAGCGGCGTGCCGGTGGCGTTGCAGATGTCGAACACCTCTTCCCAGAACGGATTGATCTTGCCGTCCTGGCCGAGATAGCCGGCGATCAGCCTCTCCGGCCTGTCCGGCAGGACGATGCCCTTGAGGCCGAGGTCGACGATGCGGCGCATTTCCGCGTTCATCAGGTCCTTGTCCCAATAGGGCAGCGTGCCCATGCAGAAGATGCGGTTGCCCGATTCCGCCATGCGCTCGGCGCAGGCGTCGTTGAAGCGGCGGATCACCGCCATCGCCAGCTCGTCGTCGCCCAGCGCGACCAGCGAGCCGGCCTGGGTCAGCCCGCCGTTCTGGAAGCAGATCTGCGCCCAGACGCCCATCTCGTCCATTTCCTCAAGGCGCGGCTTCACCAGGTAGGAACCGGGGTGGATTTCGTCGTAGGTGGTGTAGGCCAGCTTGCCCAGCAGCTTGTCGCGCCCCTTGCTGATGACGTTGCCGCCGAGCGAGCCGAAGTCCCTGTCGCCGATGAACCAGCGGTCGCCCTTGTCGGTGCGCACCACGCGCGGCAGCTTGCCCTTGAGGCTGGCCGGCGCGTCCTTCTGGAACAGGTCCGGCGGCTCGGTGAAATGGGTGTCGCAATCGACGATCCTGATGCCGTTGAACAGCGGATGCGTGCCCTTGTGATAGGTCGAGTGATCGATCTCGCGGACGAAGCCGCCGGCGGAGCGACCTTCCTCGAGCCAATAGAACTTGGCGTCGTCCTCGCGCGCCTTGACCAGCGAAATGGATTTGGAATCGGCCATGACATCCTCCTTCGCAACCAACGTAGCGCTTGTTTGGTTGATTGGCGACGGCGATCTCGGCCGGCCGGACGCTTGAGCAGCCTTCCCGGCGGATCGGAGTGCGGAGCTTACGGCCGAAGCGCGGCGAAGAAGGCCGGGTCGGTCTGGAGCTTGGCCGTTTCCATCTGCGTGCGGCCGGCCATGGTGAAAACGCGCCGCCGGAACCGCCAGCCTTCTGCCCGACGGACGAGCGCGTCCTCATAGCGGCCGAAGATCACGTTGAGGTCCCGCGCGCCGCGCCGCACGGTCAGCTCGACGGTGGACCAGCGCGCCGTCGCGGTATCTCCGGCGACGTCGATCAGACCGCCGTGGGCGATGATCTGCAGCAGTTCGAAGGCGGCGAAAGTCTGGCGCATGCCATCCTCGATGGCCTGCCGCCCCTGCAGTTCGGCGCCGGCGATCGCCACCGACCCGTCCTCGGCATAGACCGAGGCCGCCCGCGCCGCATCGAGGTGCGTCAGGGCATCGCTGTAAAGCGCGACGAGCCGCCGGATCGCATCCTCGTCGACCAGTCGCTGCAGATCCCGGTCCATGATCCCCCTGTAGTTTGCCTGTTGCCGCTTGCCGGCCGCATCGTACCGCCGACCGCCGCGCGGTCAATCAATCGGACGCGACGGTCCGCCCCACCGGCCGGCTGCCGCCGCTGACGTATTGCCGGATATGCGGCCGCCCCTCGATCAGCCGTGCGGTTTCGGGCAGCGATGCGACCACCCAGGGGCTCGCCAGGTGCGCCGCGTGGACCGCGGCATCGCGATAGACCTCGACGACGACATAAGTGTCGGGCTCGTCGGCGCTCCGGGCGAAGTCGTAGTGGACGACGCCCGGCTCGTGCGCGCGGGTCATGGCCACGACATGCGCCAGCAGCGCCTCCAGGGCGGCCGCGTTCTCGGGCCTGACGCGAAGGTGGGCGATAAAGGTGATCAAGGCGGCTTGCCCTCCTGCCGCAAGCGGTACGTCAGGGGCACGCGCCCGTCCAGCGCCCGCCGACACGGGATCGCACGTGACAAGCCCCGGCCGCAGGCCTAAGGCCGCCGCCATGCAGGCCTTGCGCGCCCTTGCCCATACTCACCGCCGGCTGGCGCTGCTGCTGGTGCTCTGCGCGCTCGCGCTCAAGGCGCTGGTTCCGGCGGGGTTCATGCCGGGCCAGCAGGGCACGACCATCACCATCGAAATCTGCGCCGACGCATCCGGCAGCATCGCGGCCCAGCAGATCGTGATCCCCCGGGCCGACGCGAAACAGGACCACGGCAAGGACGGCACCGCGTGCTCCTATGCCGCGCTGGGCTTCGCCGCGCTGGCCGGCGCGGACGCGGCGTTGCTGGCGCTGGCGCTGGCCTTCATCCTCGCACTGGGCTTCGCGCCCGCCGTGATGCCGCCGCTGCGGCGCATTGCTTTCCTCCGCCCGCCGCTGCGCGGGCCTCCGGCGACCGCCTGACGGACCCAACCGCCCTGCAACCCTGCAGGGCCAGTACGACAGGCCGCCCCCGCATGCGTGCATGGCGGGCGCGGGAATCCCGGAAAAAAGCAGTAATCCCATGAAGACTTCCCTGACGGCTCTCGCCCTCGCGCTGAGCCTTGCCACACCCGCATTCGCCGACCCGGCCGATGCTGCTTCCGCCGACGCGCCTGCCGGCGCGCCAGACGCCCCCATCCTCGTCGTCGGCCAGCAGGCGCGGCCCATCGAGATCGAGCCGCGCGGCCTGGCGGTAAGCCTGGGCGACGAGCAGTTCGCCTCGGTCAACGCCTTCAACACCGAGGACCTGATGAAGTACGCGCCCGACTTCTTCGTGCGCAAGCGCTATGCCGGCGACAGCAACGGCGTCCCCGGCTTTCGCGGCACGCATTCGACGCAGAGCGCGCGCACGCTGGTGATGGTGGACGGTTTCGTCGTCTCCAACTTCCTCGGCAACAGCTTCGCCTATTCGCCAAAGTGGGGCGTGGTCGGGCCCGGTGAGGTGCGGCAGTTCGACATCGTTTATGGGCCTTATTCCTCGCGCTATGCCGGCAACTCGATGGGCGGCATCGTCGCCATCACCACGCGCGATCCGGAGCAGGCCGAGGCGTTCGTCAACGTCCAGGGCTTCGCCCAGCCCTATCGCCAGTTCGCCACCGACGACACCCATTGGGGCGGCGCGGCCGAGGCCGGGTTCGGCTTCCGCCAGACGGATGGGCCCTGGTCGGCGCGCGTCACCGCCCGCTATTTCCGCAACGAAGGCCAGCCGATGATGTTCTACGGGCTGGCCCCCGGCGGCCCGGCCGGCACCGTCGTCACCGGCGCGCTGGCCGATCCCAAGCAGCAGGAGGCCGCCGCCGCGGGCACCGGCATCGCCGGCGCGCCGGGCACGGCGAGCAACCCGATCTTCGCCGCCCAGTCCCCCGCGCGGATCACCCAGAAGCAGGCCAAGGCGAAAATCGGCTTCGACGACGGGACGATCACCGGGCAAGTGCTGTTCGCCTACTGGCACAACCTCGACGACCAGCAGGCGCCGGACTGCTACCTGCGCGATGCGGCGGGCAACGCGGCCTGCGGCGACGGGCAGGTCACATATGCCGGGACGAACTACCGCGCGGCCGGCGCCAACCGGTCGCGCACCGAACGCAGCGAATACCTGCTCGGCGGCAAGCTCGGCGCCGATCTTGGCCACGGCTGGAACGCCCGGCTGGCGCTGTCGACCTATCAGGTCGCCCGGCAGAAGGCCTATACCTCGAACGGTTATGCCAGCGGCCGGGCCAGGGGCGCGGGCAAGCTCGCCGAATCAGGGCCGACGGGCTGGTACACCGGCGACCTGACGATCGAACGCAAGGGCCGCGCGTATGACATCGCCCTGGGCGCGACGGCCAGCCTCTACCGGATCGCCACGGTCAACGCGGCGCTGCCCGACTGGACGAGCGACGCCGGGCAGGCATTCTCGACCGGGACCTTCGGCAAGACCCGCATCCTTTCGGCCTGGGCGGAAAGCGTGCTGCACCTGGCGCCCGGCGCCCGGATCACCGCCGGGGTCCGCTTCGACGACTGGCGCGCCTACGACGGGGGGCTCGGCCGGCTCGGCACCGGCGCGCTGGCGGGGCAGCCGGTCTACGCCAGCTATGCCGCGCGCCGCGAGACGGCGATCAACCCGACGCTGTCGGGCCAGATCGACCTCGACGGCACACTCGTCCAGCTCAGTCTCGCCATGGCGACGCGCTTTCCCACGGTGGGCGAACTGTTCCAGGGCAGCCTCAACGGCGACGGCACGTTCAACGCCGACAGCTTCGACCCGAACCTTAAGCCGGAGCGCAGCAAGGACGCCAACCTCCTCGTCAGCCGCGATTTCGGGCACGTGAAGCTGACCGGATCGCTGTTCTTCCAGCGGGTCGAGAACACCATCTTCCAGTTCATCGGCTTCAACCGGAACGGCGTCTCGACCAGCAGCTACAAGAACATCGACCGCACCCGTCAGTGGGGCGTCGAGGCGATCGTCGAAACACGCGACTGGCCGCTGCCGGGCGTGGCGCTGGAAGGCAACCTGGCCTGGATCGACAGCAGGACCCTGCGCAACCCGTCCGCCCCGGCATCCGAAGGCGTCCAGTTCCCGCGCATCCCTCACTGGCGGATCAACGTCGCCATGCGCCATGAATTCGCGCCCGGGCTGCAGGGCTCGCTCGGCATGCGCTATGCGAGCCGGCCGAACACCGACCTGAGCGGGCGGCAGCGCGGCGACACCTTCGGCTTCACCTCGGAGCTGTTCGCGCTCGACGCGCGGATCAACTGGACGGTCAGCGACCACCTGCGCCTTTCCGTGGGAGTGGACAACCTGACCAACGACAGGGCATGGGTCTATCACCCCTACCCGCAGCGGACCTTCCTCGTCGAAGCCGGCTGGAGGCTATGACGATGGAACAGACCTCGCTCTACCGCACGATCTGGCGCTGGCACTTCTATGCCGGGCTGTTCGTCATCCCGATGGTGCTCATCCTGGCGCTGACCGGCACCGTCTACCTGTTCAAGCCGCAGGTCGACCGCTGGGAGGAACGGAATTTCCGCAACCTGCCCGTCGCCGGCGCGGTCATGCCCGGCGCGCAGGTCAAGGCCGCGCTCGCCGCCCTTCCCGGCGCCCGGTTCCAGTCCTACCGCCTGCCCGAGGCGGAAGGCGACGCCGCGCTGGTGCTGGTCGGCCTGCCCGACGCGCCAGGCGGCGCGCGCGAGGTGTTCGTCTCGCCGCAAGGCGAGGTGGTGGGCGTGCTCGATCCCGCGCGGCGCATCATCCAGACCGCACGCGACATCCACGGCCAGCTTCTGCTCGGCCGGCGCGGGAGCTGGATCGTCGAACTGGCGGCAAGCTGGGCGATCGTCATGATCCTGACCGGGCTCTACCTGTGGTGGCCGCGCGGACAGGGGCTGGCGGGCGTGGTCTGGCCGCGCCTGCGCGCGGGCCGGCGCGTATTCTGGCGCGATCTCCATGCGGTGACGGGGTTCTGGGCGGCGGGGTTCGTCCTGGTCCTGCTCGCCACCGGCCTGCCCTGGGCGGACGTCTGGGGCAGCGGCTTCAAGGCCGTGCGGACCGAGCTGGGCTGGGTCAAAGGCCGGCAGGACTGGACCATCGGCGGCCGCGCCCCCGACGCCGGCGAACATGCCGCGCACGCCGGCCAGGACGGCGCGGCGGCGACACCCGCCGGCGCCGCGATGCCGATGGCGGGCCATGCGCACGGACACGGCATGTCGCCGGTGACGCTGGACGAGATCGCCGCGCGGGCGAGGAGCGCGCATTTGCCGTTCCCCGTGATCGTCACCCCGCCCGGCACCCCGCAGAGCTTCGGCCCGGCGCGGGCTGACTGGTCGGTGCGGTCCGACACCCAGAACCGGCCGCAGCGCGTCACGCTCAATTACGACGCGATGACCGGCCGGATGACCTCGCGCGAGGACTTTGCCGACCAGCACGTGATCGACCGGGCGGTCGGCTATGGCGTGGCCTGGCACGAAGGGCAGCTCTTCGGCTGGGTCAACCAGCTTATCGGCGTGGCCACGGCGCTCATGCTGATGACGCTGGCGATCAGCGGCTTCGTGTTGTGGCGCCGGCGCAGGCCCGAAGACGGCCTCGGCGCGCCGCCATTGCCGGCGGTTCCGGCGCGCCTGCGCGGCGTCGCGGCGATCGTCCTGCTGCTGGCGGCGCTGCTGCCGCTGCTCGCCGCCTCGCTCATCGCGCTGTGGCTGGTCGAGCGGCTGGTGCTCGCGCGCGTCCCCGCTGCGTCGCGCTGGCTGGGCCTGACGGCCTGATCAGAGCGGCGCGCCCAGGCTGACCCACCAGCCGAGCAGCAGCGCGGCGGCCAGCGCGGCCAGCGCGCGCGCCATGCCGCCGCCGGTCAGCGCAGGCGGGCCGGGGGGGATCTGCGCGTCCCGCCCCGTCAGCATCGGCGCGATCAGCCGCCGCCCGCGCAGGCGGTAATAGACGATCGCCAGCACGTGCAGCACGATCAGCGCCTGCAGCACGCTGAAGCTCAGGTGATGCACGCTGGCCGCGAGCCGGCCCTGGCTGAAATCGACCAGATGGGACAGCGGCCCCGACTCGAGGCCGTCGACATCGACCGCGAAGAGCCCCGTGCCGACCTGCACCGTCAGCGCCAGCAGCATGGCGATGACGCTGTAGCCGCCCAGCGGGTTATGCCCCGGGGCATGGATCGAAGCCTTCGGCCGGCGCAGATAGGCAATGACCGCGGCGGGCGAGCGCAGGAAGTTCCCGAAGCGGGCCGTGCTGGCGCCCGCGAAACCCCAGATCAGCCGGAACGTCAGCAGCACCAGCGCGGCCAGGCCCGCGCGATAATGCCAGTCCATCCGCCCGGTCTCGGCGCTCCACCAGGAAAAGCCCACCAACAGCACGATCGACCAGTGAAACAGGCGCGTCGGCAAATCCCAGACTTTCACAAGCTCCCCCCTCGGCGCCTCTATCGACGCGCGAAGAATAACGGCAACCGCCCGTTACGCCACCGGGAAGCGAGGATATTTTCCGGCCGGGCGAACCGTGGCACCTTGCGCGCCGCAGCGACAACGATCGGGAGAGGGTGATGGATATCGTCGACAGCCAGGTGCACCTGGGCCCCGGCGGCGCGGTCGAGATGGTGGCGGCGCTCGACGCGCTGGGGATCGCCGCCGCGCTGATCGACGAATACTGGATGGGGACGCCGGGCGAGCCGTTCTATCGTCTGGCGAACGGGGCGATGCGCACAACCTCGCCCACCGCCGAACTCGCCGCCTGGACTTATCCGGGCCGCTTTTCCTACCTCGTGCGCGTCGATCCGCGCGATCCGGAGCTGGCCGCGGTGATCCGGCTGGCCCGCGACGCGGCGCACGTGCGCGCGCTGCGCGTCTCGCCCGGCATGACCCGCGCCGAGCTGGCCGATTTCGCCGGTGGCGTCTACGATCCGGTGTTCGCGCTCGCCGGCGAAGCCGGGCTGCCGGTCTTCGTCCATCTTGCCGGCCGAACCGATCTGCTCGAACGGGTCGTCGCGGCCTACCCCGCCTGCCGCATCGTCATCTGCCATTGCGGCATGCCGCCCGGCGCGGCGCTCTGGCCGGTCATCGCGCGCATGGAGGGCCAGCCCGACAGCGAGGCCTACTGGCGCGCGGCGGCGGCCGAACCGCACGGCGAGGCCTTCGCCCGCGTGCTGCGCGCGGCGCAGTGGCCGCAGGTGGCGCTCAAGTGGGCGCACGCGCCGGTGAGCTTCGACGCCGCCGGCTATCCCAACCTGGCTACGCGGCCCTATCTGCGCGCGGCGCTCGACGCCTTCGGTGCGGAGCGGGTGATGTGGGCAAGCGACATATCGGCCAACCAGACCGGCGAAAGCTGGGCCGAACTGCTCTTCGCCGTGGCCGGCAATCCCGAACTGACGGCGGCGGAACGCGCCCTGGTGCTGGGCGGAACCGCGCGCCGCTGGCTGGATTGGCCGGGTTAGGATCTGCTCCGCCTGAGAGCCTGATCCGCTTGCGTGGAAGCGGCGCGGGGCCGGTGCCGTATCCGATTCAGCAAGGCTGACTCGACCGCCCGCCTCGCCGGGTTCGCGATGGGCATCGCCCCGATCACGTGCTAGCCTTCCCAAGCAGTTGTCACCGCAACGGAAGGGATAGCGTCATGGCAGATTCATCGCAGCGCAGCGAGCCCACCGGTCCGGACGGCGGCAGCACCCCCGCCGGCTGGCCGCTGCCGGCCTCGCTGTTCGGCCTCGACGGCCCGTTCGCGGACTTCATGCGCTCGGCCGGCCCTTTCGCGCTGCTCCAGCAGAACATGGAGCTTTGCCGCAACCTGTTCGACATCGCGCTCGGCACCTCGAAGATCGCGCCCGACCCGCGCGACTGGCGCTTCCAGGACGAGACCTGGACCAGAAATCCCTTCTACCACCGGCTCGCGCAGGCGTACCTCGCCATGACCGAGGCGGTCGAGAAGATGATCCCCGACGACCTTTCCGACGACAACCACGCCCGCGCCCAGCTTGCCGCCGACATCGTTACCAGCGCCTTTGCGCCGACCAACACGCTGTTCGGCAACCCGGCGGCCACGCTGCGCGCGATCGAGACCAGGGGCGGCAGCGTCGCCAAGGGCTTCTGCAACTTCGTCGACGACTGGCTGAACAACGAGGGCATGCCCTCGCAGGTCGACGCCTCGAAATTCCAGGTCGGCAAGAACCTGGGCGTGACGCCCGGCAAGGTGGTGCACCGAACCGAGATGTTCGAGCTGATCCAGTACGCGCCCGCCGGCGATACGGTCTACGAGGTGCCGGTGCTGCTGATCCCGCCGCAGATCGGCCGCTTCTACTTCACCGACCTCGCGCCCGGACGCAGCTTCGCCGAATATGCCGTCAGCCAGGGGCTCAACCATTTCGTCGTCTCCTGGCGCAACCCGCAGCCCGAGCACCGCGACTGGGGGCTGGAGGACTACATCGAGTCCGCGCTGGAGGCGGTGGAGACGGTCGCCGCGATCGCCGGCACGCCCCGGATCAACCTGATCAGCTTCTGCGCCGGCGGCATCCTCTCCTCGATCGTCGCCGGCTACCTCGCGCAGCAGGGCCGCGGCGAGATGATCAACACGCTGGCGCTGTGCGTGACCATGCTGAACTGGAAGGTCGACGCCTCGATCGGCGCGTTCCGCTTCCCCGCCGTGCTCAGCGTGGCCAAGGCCCAGTCGGAGATGAAGGGCGTGCTGCCGGGCAACGACCTGCACAAGGTGTTCACCTGGCTGCGGCCCAACGACCTTGTGTGGAACTACTGGGTCAACAACTATCTGATGGGCGACACGCCCGCCGCCTTCGACATCCTCGCCTGGAACAAGGACAACACCAACCTGCCGGCGAAGCTGCACAAGGACTTCCTGCGCATCTTCGAGGAGAACCTGCTGATCGAGCCCGGCCGGTTCGAGGCGATGGGCACGCCGATCGACCTGGGCAGGATCGCCTGCGACAACTTCATCGTCGGCGCGGCGACCGATCACCTGACGCCGTGGAAGGCCTGCTACCAGGCCTGCACCTTCCTGGGCGGCGACAGTACTTTCGCGCTCAGCAACGGCGGCCACGTCGCCGCGCTGGTCAACCCGCCGAGCAATCCCAAGGCGCACCACTTCATCGGCCCCGGCACCGCGCCCGACGCCGACACCTGGATGGAAACCGCAACGCGGACCAAGGGAAGCTGGTGGGAAGGCTGGGCGAAATGGGTCGCCGCGCACAGCGGCGATCGCGTGCCCGCGCCCAAGACTCTCGGCAGCAGCAAATTCCCGCCGCTGGCGAACGCGCCGGGGGAATACGTCACCCAGTAGAAACCACGCCGCTTGCACGCGAACCGGGCGGCTATTAACATCGTACTCAGTTAATTGCCGTCTTTGGCGCTGATGTGCACGTTCCGCAAAGGAAGAAGCCCTGTCTTCCATCGGGATTTGCCTGGGGGCAGAGCCCGACGGAATGAGGGGTAAGCGGATTGATCTATCTCACCTATGAAGCGCTCCGCCGCAGCACGCGCCCGATGGCCTGGCTGCTCGACCAGGGGCAGAAACTCGCCCGCGACGAACGCAACCCGGCGCGCGACACTCTGGCCATGCGGGCGCTGGCCACCGCCTGGGAACTGCCGGCGCGTGCACTCAAGGACTATGGCAAGCCGCCTTACGAGGTGTGGGAGGATCTGGGCGACCTCGAGGTGGCGGTCGACCGCGAAGTGGTCCACAGCCTGCCCTTCGCCGATCTGCTCCGCTTCAATCTGGCGGACGGCACGCAGAAGCCCAAGGTGCTGATCGCGGCGGCGCTGTCGGGCCATCACGCGACGCTGCTGCAGGACACCATCCGCGGCTTCGCCCGCGATTTCGACACCTATATCACCGACTGGAAGGACGCCCGGCAGGTGCCGCTGGCCGAAGGCGACTTCGGCTTCGACGACTATGTCGAGCACCTGATGGGCTTCCTCGAAGTGCTGGGCCCCGGCACGCACGTGGTCGCCACCTGCCAGGCGGCCCCGCCGGCGATGGTCGCCGCCGCTGTGCTCGACGAACGCAAGGCCGCGCACCGGCCGGCCAGCCTGACGCTGATGGGCGGGCCGATCGACACGCGCGTCAGCCCCAACGTGCTGACCAAGCTCACCGAAAAGGTGCCATTCAAGCTGTTCGAGAAGCTGAACATCCACAAAGTCCCGCCGGGCTATCCGGGCTCGGGCCGGCGGGTCTACCCGGGCTTCTACCAGCTCGCCGGCTTCATCGCGCTCAACCCCAAGCCGCATCTGCGCCAGTATGCCCAGTTCCCCAGGAACTCGCTGCAGGGCGACGAGGCGGCGCTGCAGAAGTTCCGCGACTTCTACGACGAATACTTCGCCGTGCTCGACATGACGGAGAGCTTCTACCTCGATACGCTGAAGAAGGTGTTCTTCGAGCACCACATCCCGACCGGCAAGATGGAGTTCCGCGACCGGCCGGTGGACTTCGCCGGGGTCGTCGACCTGCCGCTGCTGACCGTCGAGGGGGGCAACGACAACTTCTGCCCGCCGGGCCAGACCGAAGCGGCGCACACGGTGTTCAGCGGCATTCCCGCTTCGATGCGGATGAACTACATCCAGGAAGGCGTCGGCCACTACGGCGTGTTCTCGGGCTCGCGCTTCCAGAAGGACATCTACCCGGTGATCCGCGACTTCATTCATGAGGCCGCCGGCGTCACGGCGAAGGAAGACATCCCGCTCGTGCAGTGACCCTCCCCCGGAACGGGGAGGATACCCTACCGCCCCGTGAAGCGCGGCGGCCGCTTTTCGGCGAAGGCGGTGGCGGCCTCGCGGAAGTCGTCGGTCATCAGCGCGACGACCTGGACGTGGTTCTCCAGCTCGACCGCCGCCGCCAGACTGGGCGCGTGGAGGTTGGCCCACATCACCTGCTTGGTGTGCTTGACCGAATAGGGGCTGTTCTCCGCGATCATGCGCGCGCAGTCGAGCGCCCGGCCCAGGACGGCGAAAGGCTCCACCATCTCGCTGGCCAGGCCGATCGCCACCGCCTCCTCACCGGCCACGGGCCGCCCGGTCAGCATGATCTCGAACGCGCGGCCGGCGCCGACCAGGCGCGGCAGATGATAGCTGATGCCGCATTCGCCGGCGCTGAGGCCGACCTTGACCGCGCCGACGAGAAAGCGCGTCGCAGGCGTGCAGAAGCGCACGTCGGCGGCGAGCGCCAGGCCGAAGCCCGCCCCCACCGCCGCCCCGGGTACCGCCGCGATCACCGGCTGGCTGAGGCCGCGCACCGTCTCGATCAGCCCGCTGAACACCTCTTGCAGATTCATCCAGGCGACCGCTCCGTCCATTCCGGGGTGCGCCTTGAGGTCCAGTCCGGCGCAGAAGGCATTGCCCTGCGCGGCGAGCACGACCACCCGGCAGTCCGGATCGGCGCCGACCTGCCGCAAGGCATCGCGCAGCCGGCCGGCCATCGCGAGCGTCAATGCATTGCGCGCTTCCGGCCGCGCCAGCGTGACCAGCGCGATGCCGCCGTCCTGCCATTCCACCAAAACGTCGTCCGCCATACCGCCTCCTCTGGCGCCGTCCCGCGCGAATCGCCAGCTCCGGTCTGGCGGCAGTTGCGCCGGACTGCAATTTGACAGGCAGGTATGGCGATTGACTGGCGGCGCAGCCCCCCGCCGTTTCGCCCGCGTCGTTCGCCGCGCTTCTGCGCCTTCCCGTCGACGTTAACCAATTTCGATCAGATGTCGGAAAGCAAATCGGGCGCCTTTCTGCTCGTGCGGGGGCGAAAAGGAGTATCGCAATGCCCCATGGTCCGATGAACGGAGCCGCCGCCGCATCCCGTCACCCCGGGCGACCGTCCCCGGGCGGCGCTTCCCGCTGAACCCTTCCACAGCCGCTCTCCAACGGAGGCCCCCATGGCAGCCGGCAAACCGACGCGCCCCGGTCCGGGCGCGAGGGTGTTGGTCCTCGAGGACGACGTGCTCAACGCGTTCCTGATGGAAGACACCCTGCAATTCTCGGGCCACCGGGTCATCGGCCCGGCGAGGTCCATCGCGCAGGCCCTGACGCTCATCGCCACGCGCGAGATCGAAGCGGCGATCCTCGATGTCCAAATCGGCGAGAGCGTGTCCTTCGAGGTGGGATACCGGCTGGACGAGCTGGGCATTCCCTGGGCGATCACCACCGCCCATGCGCCCAGCGTCGTCGCCCCGCATTTCCCCGACGTGCCGCTCCTCTCCAAGCCGTTCACCGTCACCGAGCTGCAGGACCTGATCGCGGGACTGCTCGACGGCAGGACGGCGCGCGGCGACAGCGGCGCACCGCCGCCCCGTCCTATACCGCCTTCCCCGCGAAGAAGTCCTTGAGCATCTGCGGATCGGCGGAGAAGTCGTCGGCCAGCTTCACGCGCGCGACGCCGGTGGTCCAGGCGGTGGCGGCATAGAGCGTGACGCAGGCGATCAGTTCGGTCAGCCCGCGATGGCCGAGCAGCGCGACCGCCTGCTCGCGCGTCTTTTCGGTCAGGGCCGCGCGGCGCAGGAGCTGGACGTTGGCCGCGAACACTACGCGCTCCGCTTCGTCGGCGAAAGGGGGCTCGCGGCCATCGCCGATCGCGGCGATCAGCGCGCCGGACAGCCCCTCGCTGCGGGCGAAGGGCACGTGGAAGTCGAACTCCACCCTGGCGCCGAGCAGGGCCGAGGTGGTCAGCACGATCAGCTCACGCAGGCGGCCCGGCAGAGTCGCGCGGGTGCGCAGGGCATCGCCCAGCCGGATCATCAACGCGCCGAACTCGGGGAACTGCAGCCAGGCGTTGTAGAGGTCGGGCAGCCGCTCGGCCTCCGCACCGCCGGTATAGAAGCCGCGCGGGCCCAGCGTCAGCTCGTCCCACAGCGCGCGCTGCGCCTCGTCCAGTTCGGCCTTGTCCAGGACCGGGAACCGCTCCATGCTCTTGCCTTCCATCGCAAAACCACCCGGGAGAAAGACATGCAGATGCGCAGGCTCGGCGCAACCGGTATCGACATCGCGCCGCTGGTGCTGGGCGGCAACGTGTTCGGCTGGACGATCGACAGGGAAACCAGCTTCGCCATCCTCGACGCCGCGCTCGAGGCCGGGATCAACGCGATCGACACCGCCGACGTCTACAACATCTTCCGCCCCGGCGGCCAGGGCGGCGAATCCGAGACGATCATCGGCGAATGGATGAAGGATCGCGGCGTGCGCGACCGCATGGTCATTATCACCAAGGGCGGGCTACCGATGGGGCCCGGCCTCCAAGGGCTGGGCCGCGACTACCTGCCACGCGCGTGCGAAGCCTCGCTGCGCCGGCTGCAGACCGACTACATCGACATCTACATGGCCCACCAGGCCGATCCCGCCACGCCGATCGAGGAAACGCTGGAAACCTTCCAGACGCTGATCGACGCCGGCAAGGCGCGCCATGCGGCCGCGTCCAACTACACCGCGGAGCAGCTCGAAGCCGCGCTCGCCGCCGCCGGTGACGGCCGGGCGCGCTATGCCGTGCTCGAACCCGGCTACAACCTCGCCGACCGCGCCGACTACGAAGGCGAGGTCGAGCGGATCTGCGTCGAGAATGGCGTGGGCGTCATCCCCTTCTTCGCGCTCGCCTCCGGCTTCCTCACCGGCAAATACCGCGACCGCGACCAGCTCAAGGGCAATGCCCGCGAGATGCTGACCGCCAAATACTTCACCGAGCGCAACCTCGCCCTGCTCGCCGTGATCGACCGCGTCGCCGCCCGCCACGACGCGACGCCCGCGCAGGTCTCGCTCGCCTGGCTGATGACGCGCCCTTCGGTCACCGCGCCGATCGTCAGCGCCACCAGCCTGACGCAGCTCGACGACATCCTGAAGTCGCTCCAGCTCGAACTGACGGCCCAGGACCTTGCCGATCTGGAGATGTAGCAGCCCCCGCTTGATCGCTCGCGCAATGCGTATAGAGTGACGAGCAAAGAGCCGCAAAGGCTCGGGGAGAGAAGCCATGGCGACCAGGCAGGCGCGGTCCTATTGCCGGATCTGCAGCGCCCATTGCGGCGTGGTGCTGACGATCGAGGAAGGCAGCGAGCGCATCCTCGCGGTCAAGGGCGACAAGGAGAACCCGCTCAGCCGCGGCTACGTCTGCTTCAAGGGGATGCAGGCGGAGGAGGCGCATCACGGGCCCCAGCGGCTGCTGCGCCCGCTCAAGCGCCAGCCCGACGGCAGCTTCGCCGAGATCGGCAGCGAACAGGCACTGGACGAGATCGCCGACGCCCTGCGCGGCATCGTCGCGCGCGGCGGCGCGCAGGCGGTGGCGACTTTCAAGGGCACTTCGGGCACGCTCTACGCCACGCACATGATCCAGCTCGATTTCCTGCACGCGCTGGGTTCCAGCCAGTTCTACTCGGTCAACACGATCGACCAGTCGGCCAAGTTCGTCAGCTTCGAGCGGCAGGGCGGCTGGGCGGCGGGGCTGCAGGACATCGACCAGTCCGACGTGCTGCTGTTCTTCGGCTGCAATCCGCTGGTCTCGCATTCGACGATGCCGGTCATGGGCCCCGACCCGCAGCGCAAGCTGATCGCCGCCAAGGAGCGCGGCCTCAAGCTGATCTGCATCGATCCGCGCCGGAGCGAGACGGCCCATTTCGCCGACATCCACCTCCAGCCGCTGCCCGGCCGCGACACCGCCATCGCCGCCGGCCTGGTCCGCGCGATCCTGGCCGAAGGGTGGGAGGACAAGGCGTTCTGCGCCGAGCACGTCGGCGCCGACCGCATCGCCGACCTCAGGCGCGCGGTCGAACCCTTCACCCCCGAATTCGTCGAGCGCGTCGCCGCCCTCGAACCCGGCCAGATCGTCGCGGCGGCGCGGATGTTCGCCCGGGATTCGCGCAGCGGCGCCGCCTTCGCCGCGACCGGGCCGTCGATGGCCTCGTTCTGCAATACGATGCAGCACCTCGTCGACACGCTGAACATCATCTGCGGCCGCTTCCGCCGCGCCGGACAGAAGGCGGTGGTCGACATGATCAACCCGCCCGACCCGATCCATGCCGAAGTGATCGCGCCGCCGCGCAGCTACCGCAACTTCCCGCCCAGCCGCATCCGCGGCGTCGGCATGCTCGGTTTCGATCGGCTGGCGAGCACGCTGGCCGAGGAGATCCTGACGCCCGGCGAGGGACAGGTCCGCGCGCTGATCGTGAGCGGGTCCAACCCGGCGGTCTGCCTGCCCGACCAGAAGAAGGCGGTGGAGGCGCTTCGCGACCTCGAACTGCTGGTGGTGATGGACCCGTTCCTGACCGCGACCGCGAAGCTTGCCCACTACGTGCTGCCGCCGACGATGATGTACGAGCGGCCCGACCTGCCGATCGCCGTGCCCGGCTTCAACATCGGCACCGAAAGCTGGTCGCAGTTCACCGAGCCGGCGATCGCCGCGCCTGCCGGATCGGACCTTGTCGAGGACTGGTACCCCTATTGGGCGATCGCCAGGCGACTGGGGCTGAAGATGCAGTTCAGCGGCGTCGAACTCGACTTCGGAGTGAACCGGCCGCCGACCACCGAGGAGATGCTGGATATCCGCGCACGCAATGGACGGGTGACGCTGGACGAGTTGAAGGCGGATCTCAAGGCGCACCCGGCCGGGCGCATCTACGACCATCCGTCCAATGTCGTACAGCCGGCGCGGCCGGGCATGAGCGGACGCTTCGACGTGATGCCGGCGGACGTGGCGCAGGAGATCGCCGACTTCCTCGCCTCCGAACTGACGCAGGACGCGCAGCCGGCGGGCGGCCATTCGCACCTGATGGTCTCGCGGCGGATGAACCGGGTGATGAACTCGCTGGGCAGCAACCTCGCGGGTACGTTGCGGCACGATCCGGCGAACCCGGCCTATCTGAACCCCAGCGAACTGGAGGCGCTGGGCCTTTCGCCCGGCGACCGGGTGGAGATCGCCTCGGACCATGGGCGCATCGAGACGATCGCCCAGCCCGACAAGGCGGTGCGGCGCGGCGTCGTCTCGATCGCGCATTGCTGGGGCGGGCTACCCGGCGAGGAGGGCCCCGGCGCCAATACCAACCTGCTGATCGCCACCGACCGGCATCTGACCGACATCAACATGATGCCGCGCATGTCGGCCGTCCCGGTCAGCGTGCGCAAGGCGGGCTGACCCGGCCAGCCGCCGGACCGCGCCCTACGCTAACGTAACGGCCGGCGGACGCCTCATGCCGAATGCGATGCGGTGAATCAGCGCGGCGGGCGATAGCCCAGGCTGCGCGAGATGGTCGCGGCTTCCTCACGCACCAGGCGCCGCAGTTCGGCCAGCCGGTCGGCCAGGCGCAGGCTCGGCGCGGCGACGATCAGCGCGCCGAGCACGGTGCCCGCCGCGTCACGGATCACCGTGGCGGTGCCGGTGACCCCTTCCGATGCCTGATCGATCGTCTGCGCGACGCCGTCTTCTCGCACCGCGGCAACGATCTCCGCAAGCCGGCGCTTGCTGGTCTCGGTTTGCACGGTGAAGGCCTCGGGCGTCAGGCCGTCGAGATAGCGGCGCACGTCGGCATCGGCATCGGCGGCCAGCAGCGCGCGGCCGCCCGCGGTCGAATAGAGCGGCCGCCGGTCGCCCACCGGCACGATGAAGCGCACCGTCTTGTGGCTCTCGATCACGTCCACGTAAGTCAGCGTCTCGCCGTCCTCGTCGCGCACGCCGAACAGCACCGTCTCACCGCAGCGCTCGGCCAGGCGGCGCATGCCCTCGCGCACCAGATCGGAACTCTGCAGCCGGCGCCGCGCCTCGAGCAGCGCGCTGCTGAGACCGAAGGCGCCCGGCCCAAGCCGCCAGGCGCCGTCCGCGGCGACAACGAAGCCTTCGTCGGCGAGGCCGCGCAGTAGCGCCGCCAGGCTGCTCTTGGGCACGTGAAGCGCGCGCGAGAGATCGGCGAGGCTCATCGGTCCGGCGCTGGCACAAAGCGCTTCGAGGATGCGGATCACGCGCGTCACCGATTGCGGCGACTGCGCCGGGCGTTCATCGCTCGACATCGATACTCCCGGAAAATCGGCCCCGCCCCGATAGAGCGGAGGCGCGGCGCGATTGCAAGCCTCGCTCAGGCGAAGGCCGGCAGCACGTCCTGCGCGAAGTCCCCGGCATAGCGCAGGAAGCGCTCGGCCGGCAGGCCGGGCGGCATCGCCATCATGAAATGCTCGATCGGCATACGCGCCTGCATCTGCCGGAACATCGCGATCGCCGCCTCGGGGGTGAGGATCTGCAGTTCGCCGCTCGCCTTGTATTCCTCGAGCGTCCTGGGTTTCATCCCGCCCATGCCGAGCGCCTGGTCCTCCGCGAACCATTCGCCGTAGCTGTTGTTGGCGTGCAGAAAATGAGGCGCCAGTTCCTCCATCGCCGCCTCGGGATCGCGCGCGACGACCGTGGTGAGGCCGGTGACGCGGATGCGCGCGGAGCCCGCGTCCTTGCCCTGCTCGCGCAGCTTGGCGATGTAGAGGTCGCAGACTTCCGGGCTGCCGATGTAGCCCTCGCCATAGCGGGCGACGCGCTCCAGCGCTTTTTCGGAAAAGCCTCCGATGTAGAGCGGGATGCGGCCACGCGGCGCCGGCGGGCGCACCTGTGCGCCTTCGATCTGGAAGTGCTTGCCGGCAAAATCGACCGTCTCGCCCGCCCAGAGCCGGGTGACGATCTGCAGGAATTCGTCGAAGCGCGCACCGCGCCGGGTGAAGTCGACGCCCATCGCCGCCGTCTCGCGCTTGCGGTAGCCGATGGCGAGGCCGAGATCGAGCCGGCCGTTCGACAGGATATCGACCAGCACAGCATCCTCGGCAAAGCGCACCGGGTTGTAGAGGGGCCCCAGCGCCACGCCGGTGCCGATGCGCATCGTCCGCGTGCGCGCCGCGATCGCCGCAAGCGCGACCAGCGGCGCGGGCAGATAGCCGTCCTCGGCCAGATGGTGCTCGGGCACCCAGGCACCGGCAAAACCCAGCCGCTCGGTCTCGGCGATGACGTCGAGCGTTTCGGCGTAAAGCTCCTCCCACGGCCGGCGCCACTGCGGCGGGTTGCGGAAGTCGTAGAGGAAGCCGAAGGTCAGTTTGGCAGGCATAGGCGCTCTCCCGGTTTGGGCCAAGCGCTATGGGTGCGGGAGAGGGCTGTCAAATGCTCGTAGGCCAGGGTGTGCGGATACGGTGGCTTGCGACGACATGGCCGCCGTGCCCGATCCCGTAGCCGCCACTCCCAACCCCGCTCAGCCTGAACACAGTTGCTCAGGCTGAGCGGGGGTTAGGATAGGGGAGAGGAGGCGGGGTCGGCTTCCCGCTCCAAAACCGACCATGCCGCAAACGGCGCCCGCTTCCTCAACGCCGCGTACCGGTGACCTTCGCCTTGCCGAACATGCCGAGCTTCGCGCTGCCGGCGAGCGTATCGCCCTCGACGGTGAGGTCGTACTTGAGCGTGATCAGCATGGGCTGGGTGACTTTCATCTCCCATTTCAGCCGGTTGCCTGCGACCGTGCCCGCGAACTCCTGCGCGCCTTCGGGCGCATCGAGCTTTCCGGTCAGCACGCCGCCTTCGGTGCGGAACGTGGCGACCATCTGCTGCTCGGGGCCCACCGGCGGCTTCATCGTCACGTCCCAGTCGCCGTCGATCGCCTGCGGCACAGCCGAAGCGACCGGCTCCGGCTGCGGAGCAGGCGCGGGCGTGGCCGGCGCAGCAGTCACAGGCTCGGCCGCCGGCTTTCTCCCCTCGATCACATCCATCAGCTTCGATGGCGTCAGCGGCAGGTCCAGCGGGATATCGCCGAAGGGCGAGAGTGCGTCGGCGATGGCATTGACCAGCGTTGGCGGGCCGATGATCGCGCCGCCCTCGCCCACGCCGCGAAAGCCGCCTTCGGCCTGCGAGGGGTTGTCGGCGTGGATGAACTCGAACTCCGGCACGTCGAAGATCGTCGGCATCAGGTAGTCCTTGAAGGTCGCCGCCGTCGGGTTGCCGCGCGCGTCGTAGTGCGCGTCCTCGAGCAGGACCATGCCGATGCCCTGCGCCAGCCCGCCGGAGACCTGCCCTTCGACTACCGCCGGGTTGATCAGCACGCCGCAGTCCTCACTGGTGATCCAGCGCAGGATCTTGACGAAACCGGTTTCCGCGTCGACCTCGACCACGCAGGCGTTGGCCGCGCTGGCGAAAGTCACCGGCGGCGGCTGATAGCGGTATTGCGCCTCCAGCCCCATCTCCATGTCGGGCGGCATCCGCTGCGGCTCGCCATAGGCGATCTCGGCGATTTCCTTGAGGCTGCGCGTCATCTCCTCGGCGCCGGCGACGTAGACCATGCCTTCGGCGATCGTCACGCTTTCGGGACTGGCGTTGAGCACGTGCGCCGCGACGCGCTTGACCTTGTCGCGCAACAGTTGCGCCGCCTTCATCGAGGCGCCGCCGCCCGCCACGCCCTGCCGGCTGCCCGCCGCGCCGGGCGCGAAACCGCCGCGCGAGCTGTCGCCCTCGAACACGGTCACGTCCTCATAAGGCACGCCGAGCTGGTCGGCGATGACCTGCGCCATCGTCGTCGCCGTGCCGTGCCCCTGCGAGTGCGTGCTCATCAGTGCGGTGACCTTGCCGGTCGGCTCGATGCGGACCTGCGCAAGCTCGCCGGTCATCGGTGCCATGGAGCCGGCCGCCGCGGTCGGCTCGATATAGGCGGCGATGCCGAGGCCGAGATAACGGCCCTGCTTGCGCGCCGCCTCCTGCTCCTTGCGGAATGCGGGGATGTCGAACGCCGCGACCAGCTTTTCCAGGCATTCCATCGGGCTGATGTCGTCGATCACCATGCCCATCGGCGTCGTCACCGGCAGCTCGGCCCTCGGCAGCAGGTTGCGACGGCGGATCTCGACAGGGTCGATGCCGATCCGGCGGGCGGCGACGTCCAGCAGGACCTCGCGCGTCAGCGTCTCGATCGCCCAGGGGCCGCGATAGGCGGCAAGGCCGTTGGTGTTGGTGTACCAGGCGCGGGTGATGAAGCCCGGATAGGGCATGCGATAGGCCGCCCACATGAAGGCGTGCGCGGCGACATTGGCGTCCGCGCCCATCGGAAAGGCGCCGTTGTTGATGCCGTAGTCCGCAAAGGCACCCAGCATCTTGCCGTCGTTGTCGAAGCCGACGCTCAGCGTCATCTCCTGCTCGCGGCACTGGTTCGAAGCGGTCAGCGCCTCGTAGCGGTCCTCGATCCACTTCAGCGGCCGGTCGAGCAGCAGCGAGGCGGCGATGACCGACAACTCTTCCTTCCAAGCGTGGTTCTTCAGGCCGAACGAGCCGCCGACATCCTTGGCGATGACGCGGATCGACAGGTTCGGCAGCCCCAGCGCGAGCTGCATGTAGCGCATGACGTGATGCGGGCTCTGGCAGGTGATGTAGAGCAGCAGCTCCTCGTCGCCCTGCTTCGCGACCACGACGCCGCGCGTCTCCATCGGCGCCTGCGAGATGCGTTGGTGGGTGAAGCTGCACGTCACCGTGTGCGGCGCCTTGGCCAGCAGTTCCTGCAGGTCCTCGTCGTCCTCGATGCCCATTTCCTGGGCGACGTTGGACTGCGTGGACTGGTGTACCGGCGGGCCGTTGCGCGCGTCGGCGATGGTGACGACCGGGTCCTCTTCCTCGTACTCGACGGTGACGAGGCTGGCGGCGTCTTCCGCCAGATAGCGGTCGTCCGCGATCACCAGCACCACCGGCTCGCCGACGTAGGCGACGCGATCGCGCGCGAGCAACGGCACCGGCACCTCGCTGGGGGTGAAGAAGAAGGTCAGCACCTCGATCTTGATCCGGTCGATATCCTCGGCCGTCAGTACCGCGTGGACGCCGGGCATGTCCCGTGCGGCGGCGACGTCGATCGCCGTGATCCGCCCGCGGGCGATCGGGCTGCGATGGAAGGCGCAGTGCAGCATTCCGGGCACGACGACGTCGTCGACGAAGGTGCCCTTGCCGGTCAGCAGCCGGCCGTCCTCCTTGCGGGCGACGCGCTTGCCGATGTAGCGCTGCGCGCCGACGCCCAGACCGGGCGCGTTCATGCGTGCTCTCCCGCCGGCTGTGGCTGGCCGGTCAACTGCCGGATGGCGCGGCGGATGCCCTGATAGCCGGTGCAGCGGCAGATATGCCCCGACATCGCTGCGACCAGCTTTTCCTCGCCGGGATTGGCGCCGTCGGCGGTCAGCGCCGCCATGGTGCAGACCACGCCGGGCGTGCAGAAGCCGCATTGCAGCCCATGGTTGTCGCGCATCGCCTGCTGCACCGGGTGCAGCGTGCCGTCGGGCTCGGCAAGGCCCTCGATCGTCGTCACCTCGGCGCCATCGGCCTGCACCGCCAGCATCAGGCACGAGCGCACGGCGAGGCCGTCCACGATCACCGTGCAGGCGCCGCAGACGCCGTGCTCGCAGCCCAGGTGCGTGCCGGTGAAACCCGCGTCGACCCGCAGGAAATCGCCCAGCGACCTGCGCGCCTCGACCCGCGCCGAGACGCGCTGGCCGTTGACGGAAACTTGAATCGCGTGTTCGCTCATGCCGTCTGCCTCACGTTGAGCGCCTCGCCCAGTGTCCTCGCGAAAATGCGCCCGCCCACCGTGCGGCGGTAATGCGACGTGGCGTGCTGGTCGTCGAACGGAGCGGTATCGGCCACCGCCAGCTCGGCGATCGCCCGGCAGTCGATCTCGTCCACCGTCCGGCCGAGCAGCGCGGCTTCCGCCTGCCGCGCCTTGATCGGCGTGGGGCCCATGCCGAACCAGGCCAGGCCGGCGCGGGCGATCCGGCCGCCCTCGACCTGTACCGCGCCGACCAGCCCGACCAGCGCGAAGTCGCCCGGCCGCTGCGCCACCTCGCGGAACACGGTGATCGTGTCCGCCGGCCAGCGCGGATAGTGGATCGCGGTCAGCAGTTCGTCGGGCTCGAGCGCGGTCATGTAGGGGCCGAAATAGAAGTCCTCGGCCTTCACCCGCCGCTCGCCGCGTTTCGAGTGGATCTCCAGCTCCGCGCCCAGCGCCACCGCCGTCGCAGGCATCTCGGCAGCCGGCTCGCCCAGCGCCACCGAGCCGCCGATGGTGCCCCGGTTGCGCGTCTGATGGTGGCCGACGTGGCTGAGCGCCTTGACCAGCACAGGCTGCGTCGCCGCCAGTTCCGCGTCCGCAAGCCCCGCCGCCTGGCGCGTGCCGGCGGCGATGCGGGTGGTGCCGGCGCTGTGGCTCACGCCGCGAATGCCCTCGACCCTGTTGATGTCGACAAGGATGAAGGGCTGGCTCATGCGAAGGTTGAGCAGCGGCATCAGCGTCTGCCCACCGGCGAGCACCGTGGCGCCGCCGCCTGCCTCGGCCAGCGTGTCCAGCGCCTCGGCGACGCTGACGGGCGCGACATAGTCGAAAGGGGCCGGCTTCATGGCCTTGCCCCGCTGCGCCGGCCGGCCTCGTAACCGGCTCCGGCGGCGACGATCATGGCAAGCATCACAGCCAGCATCCAGCCCTCGCCCACCTCGCTGCGGCCGACCGAAAAGCCGGCGATGATCGCCAGCGCCACGGCGACGATCCAGCCCCAAGGCGCCCCGCCACGAGCGGGCGCAGGGGTCGCGGCATAAGCCGCCGCGGCGGCCGGAGCGGCGATGGCCGGCGCCCCGGCGGTCGCAGAAGTCGGCCCGGCCTGGGGTGCGGCGGCGGCGGGCGCCTCGACCACCTCGCCGAATTTGGTGAAGAAACGCCCGGCGAGCTGCTTGGCCGTCGCATCGATGATCGGGCCGCCGAGCTGGGCGAGCCGCCCGCCGACTTGCGCCTCGACCTCGTAGGTCAGCAGCGTGCCGCCGTCGACTTCGGCCAGCCGCACGCGCGCGCCGCCCTTGGCGGAGCCGACGGTGCCGCCCTGCCCCTGGCCGCTGATCGTGTAGCTTTCGGGCGGGTTGGCGTCGGAGATCGTCACCGCGCCGGTGAAGCGCGCGCCGATCGGCCCGATCTTGATCTCCGCCACGGCCTGCAGCCGGTCGTCGGCGATCTTCTCCAGCGACTGACAGCCCGGGATGCACTGCCGGAGCACATCGGGATCGTTGAGCGCCTCCCACACGCGCGTGCGCGGCGCCGCGATCCTCTGCTCGCCCTTCATTTCCATGAGCCGTTCCGCCTCCACCCTGCGCCGGCAGGCCCGCCGCCAGGGCGCGCTCCGACGACGTCGTTTGGCCGCCTAGATGGCGGGGCCGGAGCGCCCTGTCAAACAGGATAAGAGATAGAGTGGATCGTAAAATTCGCGAGCGCCCCCGCATCCAGCCGGTTCGACGCGAACCGCCTGGATGCGGGATTGCCGGCGAGGCTCTTTCCGCTTCGGCGTCCCGCAGCTAAGCGCAGGTCACGGTCGCCTTCATGTTCGTCGTGCCGCCCTGCTGGGTCCACAGGCTCGCGCCGCCTTCGTTCGCATCGCCGCAGACGTGGAGCGCGGCGCCATCGAACGCCGGGGACATGCCGCGGAAATCGAAGGTCGCGATCCGGCCGCCGAGGTTGCTCGCCGCAAGTTCGGCGAGCAGCGTCGCCTGGAGCGGGCCGTGGACGACGAGCGCCGGGTAGGCTTCCTCGTCCATCGCGTAGGGCCGGTCATAGTGGATGCGGTGGCCGTTCATCGTCAGCGCCGAATAGCGGAACAGCAGCACCGCGTTGGGATCGACCTCGCGGCGCCAGGCGGCGGCGGGGACTTCACCCGTGTCGGCCGGCCCGGCGATCGAACCGGCGGCGGCCGGCTCGCGATAGACGATGTCCTGCTCCTCGGTAATGGCAAGGCCCTGCCCGCCGGCCAGCTTGTGCTCGACGGTGACGAAGACGAGGTCGCCGCTCTTGCCGCTCTTGGCCTCGACCTTGAGGATCGTCGAGGTCTTGGTCACGGTCTCGCCCACCACGAGCGGGGCGTGGAAGCGCAGGCGACCGCCCGCCCACATGCGGCGCGGCAGGCTGACGGGCGGCAGGAAGCCGCCCTTGGCCGGGTGCCCGTCGACGCCCAGACCCGCGGGCGGCTGGACGTTCCAGAAGTAAAGCCAGTGGTGCAGCAGCGGCAGTTGCGCCCCCGCTGCCAGCGGCTCCGCGTCGCCCAGGGCGGCGCGCAGCGCGTTGGAGCGCGCGGGCTCCAGCACGTCGGTCAGATTTTCACTCTTTCCTACCCAGGCGGAATAGTCTTCGCTCATCGCTGCTCGCTTTCGTGAATCCGTCGTTCCTGCGGCTCAATAACCGCGCGGAAGCGGCTATGCCAGACTTGATATATAATGCATTATCTTTATCGAGGTGCCATGAGCATGTCCAAACCCGCCCCCGGAAAGCCGCTGGCCGGTCGCCGCGTGATCGAACTCGGCACGATGGTCGCCGCGCCGTTCGCCACGCATATCCTTGCCAATCTGGGTGCGGAGGTGATCAAGATCGAGCCGCCCAGCGGGGACACGACTCGCGCGCTGGTGCGCGGCGGGCCTTCGGGCACGCTGATCGCCTACAGCCATTCGAAGAAGGGCATCTGCCTCGACCTCACCACCGAGGGGGGCAAGGAGGTGTTCCGCAAGCTGACCGCGAGCGCCGACGTGGTGATCCACAACCTGGCGCCGGCCGCCTCGCGCAAGCTCAATGTCACCGCGGCGGACTGCCGCGCGGTCAACCCGCAGGTGATCCACTGCCACGTCAAGGGCTATGCCCACGGGCCGCAGGCGGACGACCTTGCCACCAACCCCGTCGCCGAGGCCGCGACCGGGGTGATGGACGACCACCGCGTCGACGGCCGGCCCAGCCGCCTCGGCCCGTCCTACCACGACCAGTTCGCCGGCACCTTCGCCGTCATCCGCATCCTCGCCGCCATGATGAACCCGGCCGCGACCGATGCCGACCGCACGATCGAGATCGGCCTCTACGAGACCGGCCTGCACCTGGCCGCGCGCGACCTTGCCGGCGTGCAGCTCAAGACCCAGCTCCTCGGCCGGCCCGAGAAGGAAGCCGGCGGCGAGTTCGCCATGCCGGGCTATGGCGCCTACGTCACCAGCGACGGGCGCTGGGTCTACCTGCTCACGCTCACCGACGCGCACTGGGCCAGGCTGACCAAAGCGCTCGCCATGCCCGAGGCGGACATGCCCGAGTTCGCCAGGCTGCGCGATCGCAAGAAGCAGCGCGAGACGGTGGAGGCGGCGGTGCGCGCCGGCGTCGGCCGCTATGCCTTCGCCGAAGTGGAGCAGCGGCTGGGCGCCGCTGGCCTCGGCTTCACCGAGGTGATGCCGCTCGAGCGCGTGCTCGACAAGCCGCAGGCGCGCCAGCCCGGCAAGCTGCGCGAACTGGACTTCCGCGGCCTGCATTTCGAAGTGCCCGAATTTCCCGGCCAGGCCGAAGTCACGCCCGGCGCGCCGCCGCCGGAACTGGGCGAGCACACGCTGGAGGTGCTGCGCGGCCTGGGCTACGCCGAGGCCGAGTGCGCCGCGCTGCTGGACAAGGGCGCGGCGAAGGGCTTCAATCCGGCGGAGTTCACGTGGGCCCCGGTCCGCGACAAGGGCTAAGGACTGGAGCCTTATTCCCGCGCAAGCGAGGATGACGCGATACGGGAAGGATAGAGGACCATGGAATACCGCTCACTCGGCCGCAGCGGCCTGATCGTCTCGGTCTTCAGCTTCGGCGCGATGACGTTCGGCGACGGCTCGGGCACTTACGCGGCGGTGGGCGACACGCGGGGGGAAGAGGCCGAGCGGCAGGTCGCCATGTGCCTTGAGGCCGGCGTCAACCTGTTCGACACGGCCGACGTCTATACCGGCGGCCAGTCCGAGGAGATTCTGGGCCAAATCCTCAAGCCCCGCCGGCAGGAGGTGCTGATCGCGACCAAGTGCCTGGGCCGCATGGGCCCGGGCGTCAACGACCTGGGCGCCGGCCGCAAGCACATCGTCGAGGCCTGCGAGGCAAGCCTCAGGCGGCTGGGCACCGACTACATCGACCTTTACCAGATCCACAACCAGGACCTGCTGGTCCCGGCCGAGGAGACGCTGCGCGCGCTCGACGACCTCGTCACCGCCGGCAAGGTGCGCTACATCGGATCGTCCAACCATTCGGGCTGGACCAAGATGCGCGCGCTGGCCACGTCAGACCGGCTGGGCCTTGCCCGCTACGTCAGCCAGCAGATCCGCTATTCGCTGCTCGATCGCGCGTCGGAAAACGAGCTGCTGCCGCTCGGCGTGCACGAGGGCGTGGGCGCGATGATCTGGGGGCCGCTCGCCTCGGGCTATCTCTCCGGCAAGTTCCGGAAGGGCGGCGACCTGTCCGGAACGCGCATCGGCTCGGGCGCGCGCGCGGCCTTTTCGCGCGACGACGAGCACGCCCGCCGGGTGCTCTCGGCGGTCGAGGACATCGCCGTGACGCGCGGCGCGACCTTCTCGCAGGTGGCGCTCAACTGGCTGGCACGGCGCCCCGGCGTGGCGACGATCATCGTCGGCGCCCGCCGCACCGAACAGCTTGCCGACAATCTCGGCGCGGCCACCTGGTCGCTGAACGACACCGAGATGGAGCACCTCGACAAGGCCAGCGCCGTGCCGCCGTCCTACCCCTACGACATGCACGCCCTCTTCGCCGGCGAGCGCAACCCGGGTTCGCCGCTGCAGCCGGGGCTGCCCGCGGCATGACCATGCAGTTCCGCACCAAGGAGGAACAGGTCGCCGATTACTTGCGCGAAGGCATCATCGCCGGCCGCTTCCCGCGCGGCGCGCGGCTGAAGCAGCAGGAAATCGCAACCCTGCTCAACACCAGCATCACGCCGGTGCGCGAGGCGCTGAAACTGCTGGAAGCGGAAGGCTACGTCAGCGGCGATTCCTATCGCGGCGCGGTGGTCGCGCCTTTCGACATCGCGGCTTCGACCGAGACGCTGAACCTGCGCATCCTGCTGGAAACGCAGCTCGTGCGCGGTGCGGTGGAGCGGGCGACGGCGGCGGACATCGCCGAATTGAAAGTGCTGGCCGACGAGTTCGCCCGCGCCTTCGCCGCCGGCGACAACGAGACCGCGCGCGCCGCCAACTACCGCTTCCACCACCGCATGTTCGAGATCGCGCGGATGCCGCAGACGCTGCATTTCGTGCAGATCCTCTGGGCGCGCTACCCGTTCGACCTGATCAACCAGCTCAAGGGCCGCGTCAGCCGCGCGGCGCACGAGCACGAGGAACTGCTGCAGGCCTTCATCGCCCACGACCTCGCCGCCGCGATGCTGGCGACGCGCCAGCATATCGAGGCGGGCTGGCTGGAGCTGAAGCACTCGGTGGCGGACGTGGCCTAGCCGCCTCGCCCCGGGCTGCCCCGGGGACGACGAATTGCCTCAACCCTTGCAGATGGACCAACCCGATGAAAAAGACCCTGTTTCTCGTCATGGACATGATGAACGACCTTGTCGCCGAGGATGGCTTCAACGCGCAGACCTACGGCGTGCAGGTCAAGCAGCGCGGCGTGCTGGAAAACACGGCCAGGGCCATCGCCGCCGCGCGGGCGGCCGGGGCGAAGGTGGGCTATGTCCGCGTCGGCTTCTCGCCCGATTACCGCGAGGCGCCGGCCGCCTCGCCGATCTTCTCGGGCGCGCGCAAGAACGGGATCTTCCAGCTCGGCACCTGGGGCACTGAAGTGCACCCCGCGCTGGCCCCGGCCGCGGGCGACTTCGACATCGTCAAGCACCGCGTCAGCCCGTTCTACGGCACTTCGCTGGAGCCGATCCTGCGCGCCAACGGCATCGAGCGGATCGTCATGTGCGGCGTCTCGACCAACGGCGTCGTCCATTCGGGCGCGCGCGAGGCGCATGACCGCGACTATGAAGTGGTGATCCTGGAGGACTGCTGCGCGGGGGTGACGGCGGACGAGCATATGCACGCCATCGCCTGCCTGGGGCGCTACGGGGCGATCGTGCAGAGCGCCGGATTCGACTGGACGGCATAGCCCGGAACGACGCGAATGCCGGCGTTTCGGGGCACGATCTGGCGCTGCCTTGACACACGTCGAAGCTGCCGCAGTGGCGCCGCAATGGACGGCGTTCCGCGCCTTCGCCAGGCCTGGGCGCGCGATCGCGGAACGGCGTCTGCGCGGCCCCCGCATGCGCCCTCCATGCGCGCCCATGCCCCTTCCGATCGAGGCCGGGATGACGATCAGGCCGCTTGACCCGGCCAAATAATGCATTATGCACCAAACTCGATTCCCGTACTGCAAACCACATGGCGCCCACGCGCCGCACAAGGAGCACGCATGAGCACCACCGATACCGATGTCGGCCACCGCCCGGCCGAAGGAAAGATCACGCCCGAGGCGATCAAGGCCGCCGAGAACATGATCGGCATGCAGCTTCGCCCCGAAGGGCCCTACCTGCAGGACGCCACCGAGGACACGATCCGCAACTTCTGCAACGGCATCGGCGACCTCAACCCGCTCTACCGCGACCTCGAGGTCGGCCGCCTGTCGCGCCACGGCTCGATGCTGGCGCACCCGAACTTCCCGATGGCCTTCGGCTGGGTCGGCCGCACCCGCTGGGGCCTGCCCGGCGTGCACGGCTTCTACGCCGGCAACGACTGGGAAATCTTCCGCCAGATCCGCCCCGGCGACCGCATCAGCGCGATCGAGCGCGTCGTCGGCGTCGAGGTGAAGGAAAGCCAGTTCTCCGGCACGCTCGTCCTCCAGTACGTCGAGGCCAGCTACTTCAACCAGCGCGGCGAACTGGTCAGCCGCGCGCTCGGCACCTGCACCCGCCACGAGCGCAAGGCCGCGCGCGAGGCCGGCAAGTACGCCGACATCAAGACGCATGAATACACCCCCGAGGAGTTCGAGCAGATCGACCAGGCGATCCTGGACGAGGAGAAGAACATCCGCGGCGGCAACGTGCGCTATTGGGAAGAAGTCCAGGAAGGCGAGAAGCTGCCCGAGATCGTGCGCGGCCCGCTCTCCCTGATGGACACGATGGGCTTCCTCGTCGGCTGCGGCCGCGGCCACACCCATGGCGTGATCTTCAAGAACGCGGTCAAGCACCCCGGCCACTTCTTCCGCAACCCCGAAGCGGGCGGCGGCATCGAGTACACCGGCATCGGCCACCACCGCGAATCGACCGCCAAGGAAGTGGGCGTCCCCGGCGTCTACGACTACGGCCCGCAGCGTTCGGCCTGGATGGCCAGCCTCGTCACCAACTGGATGGGCGACGCCGGCTTCCTCAAGCGCATCAAGACGCGCATGAGCCGCTTCAACACCATGGGCGACTGCACCTGGGCGCGCGGCACCGTGACGAAGAAGTACATGAAGGACGGCTACGCGCTGGTCGACATCGAGATCAAGGGCGAGAACCAGCGCGGCGAGCTGACCACGCCGGGCCTCGCCACCGTCGTGCTGCCCTCGCTCGACCCGAATACCAAGGTGTTCGTCGACGGTTCGGGGCTGGACCTCGAACTGCCGGTGGTGCGCTGAAGCCAGTTCCTCCCCGAGCTTCGCTCGGGGAGGGGGACCATCCGAAGGATGGTGGAGGGGCACGGTCGGTGACGCGGAGGCGGTGCCCCCAGGCGGGTGCCCCTCCACCACCTGCGGTGGTCCCCCTCCCCATTCCGGGGAGGAATTAGAAGTGTCCAATGCCCCCCTCGCCGGCCTGCGCATCGTTCTCACCGCCCGCGCCGTCGCCGCGGCCTATGCCGGCCGCCTGCTCGGCACGATGGGCGCCGAGGTGATCCTGGTCGAGCCGCCGCAGGGCTCGCCGCTGCGGAGCCAGCCGCCCTTCCTCAAGGACGGCGTTTCCGCGCTCTTCGCCTACCTCGCCGCCGGCTTCCGCAGCCGGGTCGTCGCGCTGGACAGCCCGCAGGGCCGCGCGACGCTGGGCGCGCTGCTGGCCGAGGCGGACATCCTGATCGACGACACGCCGCTGGCCGAGCGCGCCGCGCCGGGGCTCGACGAGGCGAGCGTCGCCGCCGCGCACCCCGACCTGATCCACGTCTCGGTCCTGCCGTTCGGCGCGCATGGCCCCAAGGCCGGCTGGAAGGCCGAGGACATCCAGGTCCAGCACGCCTCGGGCGAAGGCAACCTGCTGCCCAACGGGCTTGCGGTGGAGATGTTTCCCGACCGCGCCCCGCTCAAGATCCACGGCCATTTCGGCGAGATGCAGGGCGGCATCGCCGCCGCGCTGGGGGCGCTCGCGGCGCTCTGGGCGCGGCCCGAGGCGGGCGGCCAGTACGTCGACGTCGCCAGCCAGGACGCCATGCTGGCGGTCGGCGCCTTCGCCATCCAGCGGCTCGGCGACGGCTCGGTCGAACACCGCGTCGAGCGCTCGTTCCGCTATGGCGGCGTGATCCCCTGCGCCGACGGCTATGTCGAGCTGCTGGCGCTGGAGCAGCGCCAGTGGCACGGCCTCGTCAAGCTGCTGGGCGAACCCGAATGGGCGGTCGACCCGGCGCTCGAGGATTCGCTGGAACGCAGCCGGCAGGGGCCGATGATCAACCGCCACATCCGCGAATGGGCCGCCGTCCGCAAGGTCGAGGACATCGTCCGCGAAGGCCAGGCGCTGAGCGTGCCGCTGGGCAAATACTACACCCCGGCCGAAGTCGTGCGCGACCCGCACGAGAAGGTGCGGGGCCTGTTCCAGCCGGTCGAGACCGGCGCGGGCGTGTTCGACATGCTGGTCTCCCCCTTCCAGTTCGACGGCGCGCCGCTCGCGCTGCGCGGCGGCCCGCCGGCGCTGGGCGAGCACGGCGCGAGCGAAGCATCCGCTCGCGCGGAGGACACAATCCATGGCTAAACCCCTCACCGGCATCCGCATCGCCGATTTCACCGTGCACAACGCGGGCCCCTTCTGCACGCACCTGCTCTCGCAACTGGGCGCCGAGGTGATCAAGATCGAGAGCGCCATGCGGCCCGACGCGTTCCGCAAGCCGCACCCGGTCTATGGCCGCATGGGCCCCGCGACGTTCGACCAGGTGGCCTCCAACAAGCGGTCCGTGCGCATCAACCTCAAGAAGCCCGAAGGCGTCGCGCTGGCGAAGAAGCTGGTCGCGGTGTCCGATGTCGCGGCCGAGAGCTTCCGGCCCGGCGTGATCGGGCGGCTGGGCCTGGGCTTCGAGGAGCTTCGGGCGGTGAAGCAGGACATCATCATGCTCTGCGTCTCCTCCTCCGGCCAGAGCGGGCCGGACAGGCACTTCGCCGGCTACGCGCCGCTGTTCGGCGCCTGGGGCGGGCTGGGCGAGATGACCGGCTATGCCGACGGGCCGCCGGTCGAGATGCGCCACGTCATGGACCACACCGTCGGCATGAACGCCGCCGTGGGCGTGCTCGCCGCGCTGCACCGCCGCCGCGCGACCGGTGCGGGCGGACTGGTCGACGTCTCCGCGCGCGAGGTCGCCTCCTCGCTGCTCGGCGAGGCGCTGCTGATGGCGGCGGCGGGCGCCGAGCCCCGCCGCATCGGCAACGATCACCTCGCCATGGCTCCGCACGGCGTCTATCCGGCGCAGGGCGAGGACCGCTGGGTGAGTCTTGCCGTGGCCGATGACGCCGAATGGCGCGCCTTCGCCGCGATCCTGGGCTTCGACCCCGCCGACCCGCGCTTCGCCCGCGCAGCCGAGCGCCATGCCAACCGCGCCGCGCTGGAGCCGATCGTCTCGGCCTGGACCGCCGCGCGCCCGGCCGGCGAGACCGCCGAGCTGCTCCAGCGCGCGGGAATCGCCGCGCATGCCTCGTGGACCACGCCCGAGATCGCCGGCGACCCGCACCTGCGCGCGCGCGGCGCGATCTGCGAGGTGGCCGAGCCCGACGGCAAGCTGCGCGCCGCCGTGGGCGTGCCGATGCGGCTGTCCAAGGGCCCCGACATCGGCATCCACCGCGGCACGCCCAAGCTCGGCGAGGCCGAGGACTACGTCTATGGCGAGCTGCTGGGGCTGGGCCGCGACGAGCGGACCGCGCTGGAAGAAGGCGAAGTGATATATTGATGCGTCGTCCCGGGCCTGACCCGGAACGATGAGATGGGAGTTTGGAAGATGAGCGACGCACCCACCCTCGGCTTCATCGGACTCGGCGTCATGGGGGGGCCGATGAGCCGCAATGTCGTGCGCAGGCACGCCGGCAAGGTCCACGCCTTCGACATGAGCGAGGCCGCGCTGGCCGAGACGGTCGCGGCGGGGGCGCTGGCCGCCGGCTCGGTCGCCGATGTCGCGCGCGCGGCCGAAATCGTGCTCCTCTCGCTCCCCGGCGGCAAGCAGGTCGCCGCCGTCTGCGCCGAGATCGCCGCCCATGCCCGCCCCGGCACGGTCGTCGTCGACCTTTCGACCACCGGCGTCGGCGACGCGCGCGCGGTCGCAGCCACCCTTGCCGGGGCGGACATGCGCTTCGCCGACGCCCCCGTCGCGCGCACGCGGCAGGCGGCGCAGGACGGCACGCTGTCGATCATGGTCGGCGCCCCCGACGACCTGTTCGCGCGGATCGCCCCGCTGCTGGGCTACATGGGCAGCGACGTGACCCATTGCGGCGATGTCGGCTGCGGCCAGGTGGTCAAGCTGATCAACAACACGCTGCTGTTCGAGAACGTCGCCGCGATCGCCGAGATGATGGTGGTGGCCGAGCGCGCGGGCGTGGCGCCGGCGAAGCTGGTCGAGGCGGTGGGCCTGGGCTCGGGCAATTCGTTCGCCCTCCAGAACCACGGCCTCAAGGCCATGGTGCCGCGCAGCTTCCCCGAAAAGGCCTTCCCCGCCCCCTACGTGCTCAAGGATCTGGGCTATGCGATCGAGCTGGCCGGCGAACTGGGCGTCGAGCCGCGCATGGCCAACCGCGCGGCCGAATACTACAAGGCGGCGATCGACGAGGGGCTGGGCGACAAATACTTCCCGGCGATCATCGAGCTGGTCGACAAGAAATGACACGTCGTCCCGGCGAAAGCCGGGACCGCTGGCGGCTTGGCTGGACCTCGCGTCGACGAGGCCAGCGGTCCCGGGTCAAGCCCGGGACGACGGAAGAGAGGAGATAGCATGAAACTCCAAGCACGCGAGATCACCACGGGGCTGCGCTTTCCCGAGGGGCCGATCGCCCTGCCCGACGGTTCGGTGCTGGTGGTCGAGATCGAGGGCGCGCGGCTGGTGCGCTGCACGATGGACGGCGGCAAGGACGTCGTCGCCGAGCTGGGCGGCGGGCCGAACGGCGCGGCCATGGGCCCCGACAACCACGTCTACGTCTGCAACAACGGCGGCTTCAACTGGATCACCGACAACGCTTTCGGGCCCGGCTTCCTGCGCCCGCACGGCAAGGCCGATAACTATCACAACGCCGGCATCCAGCGGGTGGACCTCGCCACCGGCAAGGTCGAGATGCTCTACACGCATTGCGGAGACACCCCGATCACGGGGCCGAACGACATCGTGTTCGACGGCCGGGGCGGGTTCTATTTCACCGACCACGGCAAGACCTACGGCCGGGTGATGGACCGCGGCGCGATCTTCTACGCGGCCGAGGACGGCTCGGCGATCACCGAGGTGGTGTTCGGCATGATCACCCCCAACGGCGTCGGCCTCTCGCCCGACGGCAAGACGCTCTACGCCTCGGAGACCGAGACGGGGCGCGTCTGGGCCTGGCCGATCCTCTCGCCGGGCGTGGTCGCCAAGGACCCCTGGCCCTCGCCCGCCGGCGGCAGGTTCATCGGCGGCCCGACCGGCTACCAGCGCTTCGATTCGATGGCGATCGAGGAGAACGGCAACATCTGCGTCGCCTCGCTGGTCCGCGGCGGCATCAGCGTGTTCTCCCCCGAAGGCGGCCTCGTCGAGTTCCACGAGGCGCCCGAGCCCTATTGCACCAACATCTGCTTCGGCGGCGCGGACAGGAAAACGGCGTTCATCACGCTGTCGGGCTACGGCCGCCTCGTCGCGGTCGACTGGCCGCGCGCCGGGCTGAAGCTGGCCTACTGAGCACGCCGCCTCTCCCCCTCCTCTTCAGAGGAGGGGGTCGGGTTAATGACAGCGCGCTCTCCCCCTCCTCTTCAGAGGAGGGGGCCGGGGGGTGGTGGAGGCTGGGCGCGACCCGTCGCTTCGCGAGCGCTGCCTGCGGCATCGCCACCACCCCTGCCCCCTCCTCTGAAGAGGAGGGGGAGATGCCGTCGATACCGATCGTGTTCTAGGACTCCGGCGCGCCGGCCAGCGGATCGCCGCCGAGCGCGCGGTAGAGCGCGACGAGGTTGGCGGCGCGCAGGCGCTCGGTGGCGGCGAGCGCGCGTTCGGCCGAGTAGAGCGACTGGCGCGCGGTCAGCTCGCCGAGGTAGCTGTCGACGCCGCCGCGATAGCGCAGCTCGGCCAGGTGGAGGTTGTCCGCCGCCGCCGCGCGGCCCGCGCGCGCCGCGCGGAGCTGCGCGTCGATCGTGCCGCGCCGGGCGAGCGTATCGGACACGTCGGCAAACGCGCTCTCGATCGCCTTGCGATAGGCCGCCAGCGCCGCGTCGCGCTGCGCCTCGCTCTGCGCCACGCCCGCGCGGCCCGCGCCGCCGCGAAAGATCGCATAGCTGGCGTCGCCGCCGGCGAGCCAGTGGAAGCTGCCCCCGTCGAACAGCGCGCCGAGCGCATCCGAGGCAAAGCCGAGCAGGCCGGTCAGGGTGATCTTGGGAAACAGCGCCGCGCGCGCCGCGCCGATCTCGGCATTGGCGGCGCGCAGGCGGTGTTCGGCCTCGATCACGTCGGGGCGGCGCAGCAGGATCGCCGAATCGAGGCCCGCCGGCACCTCCCGCAGCCGCGCGCCGGCGTCCTCGACGCTGGCCGGCAGCAGCGCCGGCTCGACCTCGGCACCGACCAGCAGGCGCAGCGCGTTGAGATCCTGCGCCACCAGCGTGGTCTGGTTGGCGACGTCGGCCTCGGCCGTCTCGAGCACGATCTGCGCCTGGCGCAAGTCGCTGCGCGGGGCGATGCCGCCGTCGAGCCGGCGCTGCGTCAGCCGCACGCTCTCGCGCGCGGTCTCGGCGGTGCGCCGGGCGATCGCGAGCAGGCTGCTGTCCAGCCCGTAGGCGATCCAGGCATCGGCGACATCGGCGACGAGCGCCAGCCGGACGCCGCGCCCCGCCGCCTCGCTGGCAAGGTAGCGCTCGCGCGCCGCGCCGGTCAGCGAGCGGACGCGGCCGAACAGATCCAGCTCGTAGCCGGGGATCGAGGCATCGGCGGCGAATGCGTCGTCCGCCGCGCCGGACCCGGTCCTGGAGCGCCGGTAGCCGGCGCCCGCGCCCAGCTCGGGCAGCAGCTCGGCGCGCTGGATGCGGTACTGCGCCCGCGCCGCCGCGATATTGGCGAGCGCGATCCTGACGTCCTCGTTGTTGGCCAGCGCCCGATCGACCACCGCGCGCAGCCGCGGATCGGCGAAGACATCGCGATAGGAATAGGCCGGCAGCGCCGCCTCGCTCTGCCGCAGATAGGCGTCGCCCGCCGGCCATTCCGCCGGCACGGGCGATTCGGGCCGTGTGTAGCCCGGCGCCAGCGAGCAGCCGGCGAGCGAGGCCGCGCCGAGCAGGAGAGCAAGACGCGCGATCACGCTTGCGGCTCCGGGCCGGCGGGCGCCGGCGGATGCCCGTGGTCGTGCAGCTTCCTGAGCGTGTCGCGCGTGGTGCGGCGCACCAGCACGAAGAACAGCGGAATGTAGAATACGGCGAGGATCACCGCCGTCAGCATCCCGCCGACCACCGCGGTGCCGATGGCGATCCGGCTGTTGGCCCCAGCGCCGTTCGCCAGCGCCAGCGGCAGCACGCCGAAGATGAAGGCGCAGCTCGTCATCAGGATCGGGCGCAGGCGGATGCGCGCGGCCTCCAGCGCCGCGTCGATGATGCGCTTGCCCTGCCGCTCGGCGCGTTCGGCGAACTCGATCATCAGGATCGCGTTCTTCGCCGCGAGGCCCATCGTGGTGAGCAGGCCGATCTGCAGGTAGACGTCGTTCTCCAGCCCGCGCAGCGTCACCGCGAAGACCGCGCCGACAAGGCCGAGCGGCACGATCAGCAGCACCGCCACCGGGATCGACCAGCTTTCGTAGAGCGCGGCGAGGCAGAGGAAGACGACGAGCAGCGACAGCGCGTAGAGCACCGGCGCCTGGCCGGAGGATAGCCGTTCCTCATAGGAGACGCCGGCCCAGGCGATCGAGACGCCCGTATGCCGGGCGACGATCGCCGCGATCGCGTCCATCGCGTCGCCCGAGCTGGCGCCGGGGGCCGCCTGGCCATTGATCTCGTAGTTCGACACGCCGTTGAAGCGGCTGAGGTTGATCGGCGCGTTGCCCCACTCCATCGTCGCGAACGAGGCGATCGGCACCATCTGCCCGTCGCGCCCGCGTACCTGCCACTGGCCGAGGTCCTCGGGCGCGGCGCGGAAGGGGCCGTCGCCCTGGACGTAGACGCGCTTCACCCGGCCGCGATCGGTGAAGTCATTGACGTAGCGGCCGCCCCAGGCGGTCGCCATCGTGGCGTTGACGTCGGCCTGGCTCAGCCCCAGCACCGCCAGCTTCTGCTGGTCGGCCGTAATCTTGAGCGTGGGCTGGTCGGGCAAGGTCGAGAGGCGGACGTTGGCCAGCACCGGATCGGCCCGCGCCTCGGCAAGCACGCGCTCCTGCACTTCGCGGAAGGCCTCGCGGCTCATCCCGCTGCTGTTCAGCAGTTCGGCGGTGAAGCCGGTCGACTGGCCGAGGCCGCGCACCGACGGCGGCACGACGGCGTGGACTTCCACGTCGCGCAGCGAGGACAGCGCCTGGGTTGCGCGGCGGGCGATCGCCGCGGCGGAGTTCGCCTCGCCGGGCCGCTCGTCCCAGTCCTTGAGGCCGATGAAGCCGCGGCCCGCGTTCTGGCCGCCGCCCGCCCCGCCGCCGCCGCCGCCCGCGACGATCTGCAGCGAGCGCACGTTGGCCTTCTCGTGGGTGACGAAATAGTCCTCGATCTGGAGCGCCGCCTGCAACGTGCGCTCCAGCGTGGCGCCGGGCGGCAGCGTGTATTGCACCGCCGCGACGCCCTGATCCTCGTTAGGCACGAAGCCGGTGGGCAGCCGCACGAACAGCACGACCAGCAGCACGACGATAAGGCCGTAGATCCCCAGATAGCGGCGCTTGCGGTCGATCATCAGGGTCACGCGCGACAGATACCACCCCACCAGCCGGGTGAAGTTGCGGTCGAACCAGACCCGCATGCGGGTGCTGTGGCGGCCGACGAAGCTGGTGTGATCCTCGTCCTCGTGCCGCCTGAGCAGCGTCGCGGTGAGCGCCGGGCTGAGGATCAGCGCGACGAAGACCGACAGCACCATGGCCGAAACGATCGTCAGCGAGAACTGGCGATAGATCACGCCGGTCGAGCCGCCGAAGAAGGCCATCGGCAGGAACACCGCCGACAGCACCAGCGCGATCGCGACCAGCGCGACCTGGATTTCCTTCATCGACCGGATCGTCGCCTCGCGCGGGGTCATGCCCGGATTTTCGGCCATCAGCCGCTCGACATTCTCGACCACGACGATGGCGTCGTCGACCAGCAGGCCGATGGCCAGCACCATGCCGAACAGGGTCAGCGAGTTGATGCTGAAACCGGCGACGCCGAACACGGCCAGCGTGCCCAGCAGCACCACCGGCACGGCGATGGCCGGGATCAGCGTGGCGCGCCAGCTCTGCAGGAAGATGAACATGACGATGACGACCAGCACCACCGCCTCGGCCAGCGTCCAGGCGACGTCCTCCATCGACTTCTTGATGAAGATCGTGGAATCGTTGGGGAAGCTGTAGGCATAGCCGGGCGGGAAGCTCTCGGCCCGCTCGGCAAGCTCCGCCTTGACCCGCTCGGCGGTGGTCAGCGCGTCGGCGCCGGGCGCGAGGTTGATGGCAAGGCCCGCGCCGGGATGGCCGTTGGTGCGGCCGATCACGCCGTAGTTCTCCGACCCCAGTTCGATCCGCGCGACGTCCTTGAGCTGCACCGTCGATCCGTCGGGCAGCGTCTTGAGCACGATGCGGGCGAATTCCTCGGGCCGCGACAGGCGCGACTGCGCCGTCACCGTCGCGTTCAGCATCTGCCCGGGCGGGCTGGGCGCCGCGCCGATCTCGCCCGCCGCGACTTCGGCGTTCTGCGCCTGCAGCGCGGCCACCACGTCGCCCGGAATCAGCGAAAAGCCCGCCAGCCGCGTCGGATCGAGCCAGATCCGCATGGCATATTGCGAACCGAACACGTCGGTCTCGCCGACGCCGTCGATCCGGCCGATCTCGTCCTGCAGGTTGGACGCGAGGTAATCGGCCACGTCGAGATTGGTCGACCTGTCGGTGGTGTCGTAGACGCCGATGATCATCAGGAAGTCCGGGTTGGACTTGGTGACGACCAGCCCCTGCTGCTGCACCTGCTGCGGCAGGCGGGGCAGCGCCTGCTGCACCTTGTTCTGCACCTGCACCTGGGCGATGTCGGGATCGGTTCCCTTCTCGAACGTGGCGGTGATCGCCGCGCGCCCCCGCGACGATGACGTCGAGCTGAAATAGAGCAGCCCGTCGATGCCGGTAAGCTGCTGCTCCACCACCTGCGTCACACTGGTCTCGAGCGTCTCGGCCGAGGCGCCGGGATAGTTGGCGCGGATGTGCACCTGCGGCGGGGCGATGTCGGGGTACTGCTCGACCGGCAGGGTATAGAGGCTGCCCAGGCCCAGCAGCATCACGATGATCGCGATCACCCAGGCGAAGATCGGCCTGTCGATGAAGATCCGCGACATCGCGGGATCAGCCCGTCTTGCCGGATGCGGAAGCCTTCGGCGCCCCCGTGCGCGGCGCCTGCGAGGCGGTTTCGGGCACCGGCCTGACCGGCTGGCCGGCCCGCACCTTGCCCAGCCCCTGGGTGATCAGGCGCTCGCCGGGCTTGAGGCCGGCGGTGACGATCCAGGCGTCGCCCTGGGTCTGCCCGGCCGTCACCTTGCGCAGCGTCGCCTTGTTGTCGGGGCCGACGACGAAGACTTCGGCATTGCCGTCGCGGTCGCGCGTCAGCGCCGCCTGCGGCACGAGGAAGGCACCCGTCGCCTGCGCCTGGGCGAAGCGCGCGCGCACGAACATGCCCGGCAGCAGCAGCCCTTCGGGATTGGGGAAGCGGGCGCGCAGCGTGACCGTGCCGGTCCCCGGATCGACCGTCACCTCGGAGAATTCGACGGTGCCCGCATGGGCATAATCGCTGCCGTCGTCGAGCTTGAGCCGCACTTCGGCCACCATCGGCGCGACGCCGCCCGCGGCGAGCGCGCGGCGCAGCCGCAGCATGTCGCCCGAGCTTTGCCGCACGTCGACATGGATCGGGTCGAGCACCGAGATCACCGCCAGCGGATCGGCCTGACCGGTCGTCACCAGCGCGCCTTCGGTGAACAGCGAGCGGCCGATCCGGCCGGTGATCGGCGCGGGCACGGTGGTATAGCGCAGGTTGATCCGCGCGGTGTTGAGCGCCGCGCGGTTCTGCTCCACCGCCGCGGCGGCCGCGCGCGCCTGGGCGACGGCGTCGGTATAGTCCTGCTGGGCGATCGCCTGCTCGGCGGCGAGCGGCTTGAAACGGTTGGCCCTGGCCTGCGCCGCCTCGGCCTGCGCCTGCGCGCTGACGAGGTTGGCCGAGGCCTGTTCCGCCGCCGCGCGATAGAGGCTGGGATCGATCCGGTAGAGCGGCTGGCCCTGCCGGACGACCGCGCCTTCGGTGTAGAGCCGCTTGAGGATCACGCCCGAGATCTGCGGCCGCACCTCGGCCGTGCGCAGCGCGTTGACCCGGCCGGGAAGCTCGGTGACGATGGGCACCGTCGTCGCCTGCAGGACGCGGAAGCCGACCTCGGGCGCACCGCTGGCACGCGCGTCGTCATTGCCCTTGCCGCAGCCGGAGACGAACAGCCCCGACGCCAGCAACGCAATCATGAGGGAGGACGCGAACCTGCGCCGCCATGGCTGCCCGAACATGTTTCGCACGCATGCCAAATCCCGGCCCGGCCCGCGTGTGTCAAGTATCAGATTGTCGCGCATGCCCCTTTGGCGCGCGCGGAGGGCCTCAGCATTCGGAGGCGCCGGCCGGGCCGGTGACGCCCGACAGGTCGCGCCTGTCGCGAATGATGAAGGCCGCCTCCTGGGCGAACTTCACGTCCTTGACGAACATGTTTCCGAACAGCGGCTTGTATTGGAAGAACGCCTCGGCGAACATCACGGCGGAACCGTCGTTGGCCTCGACGGTGTGCCCCGCCTTGCCGAGCCCGGGGATCTCCGTCCCCGTGCTGCCGTAGCCGGCGGGGCCGTAGGCCGAAGTCCGGGCCAGGCCGCCCTGGCACTTCTGCCAATGGATATACTGGCGCCCGTTGCCGGCGTTCTTCTCAAGGCTCGAGAGGATGACCCTGCCATTGGTCGCGAAGTCGATCGAGGCCCCCTGCTTCATCGCGCCGGTCATGACCGAATCGATCATCTCGTTGGTGATGGTGGGCGCGACCGAGCTGTTGTCGGTCTGGCCGAGGCGCGAGGCATTGTCCGCCAGCGCCATGGCGATCTGGCTGACCTGCATGTTGACCGTCGCCATATAGGCCAGCTCGATGCCGTACATGCCCAGCGCCAGGAACAGCGGCAGCGAATAGGCGAACTCGATGAGCGCGTTGGCCGAACGGTCGCGCCCCAGCCGGCGCAGGCGGCGCAGGGCGCGGCGCGGCGGGCGAGGCGCCGGGATGGGCTTGGTCACATGCATGAGCCGGCACTCGATCCGTAGGCGGTCTGGTTGGCGAAAGGCTGGTTCTTGCGCACGCCGACCGCGGACAGCGTCCGGTCCGCGTTGTAGTCGCTGAAGAACTTGGCCGTGAACAGCGGCTTGTAGGTGACGGTGACGGTGTAGAGCACGACATCGCCGGCGCCGCCGTTGCCGGCCTTGCCGACGTCCTGTTCCCACTGCCCCGAGCGGTTCTCGTCGACATAGGGTTCGCCGTCGTCGCAGGTGCCGTTGAGGTTGGTGTCCGTCCACTTCTCCGGGCGGGCCACGTCGGTGAAGTCGAAATAGCTCCTGCGCGATGTGGTGACGGTGGCCTGCGGCAGGATCGGCAGGATCGCCGCCTTGACCGCCTCGTCCGCCGCCGCGGTATCGGCCGCCTCGAGCGAGCCGCTGCGGGCCGCCTTCTCCACCGCGCCGCTGAGGATCGCCTTGGCGTAGACCATCTGCCCTATATCGAAGATGCCCAGCAGCAAGATCAGGAAGACCGGCGCGACGATGGCGAACTCCACCACGGCGGCGCCGTCCGGCGCGGCCGCCAGCCGCCGGGCCAGGCGCGGGCGCCGGAACGGGGCGGGCCGCCGGGTCACTGCGTCAGCCTCAGTTCGCCGACCTGCTTGGCGATTTCCTGGAAGGCACTGTTCAGCGCCGCCGCGTCGCTGGCGTTGTAATAGCTGTTGGACGAGGCACAGGTCTGCAGGTCGGCGTTCGTGCCCGCGGTGAAGGAGATCGTCCAGACGCGGATGCCCTTGGCCTTGATCGCCGCGCAGAGCGCCAGGAAGCGGGACGTATGGCGGCTGGCGTCGTTCTTGTCTCCGTCGTCGGTGACGCGCCGGTCGTGCCACTCGATGCCCCAGGCGGACTGGATCATGTTGTTCGGCTCCATGATGCCGTCGGTCATGAAGATCAGATGCCGCGAGACCTCGCCGCCGTTTTTCGGGGCGACGTTGACCGTGTCCTTGAAGATGCCCTCGGGCGAAAGCAGACGCCCGCCCCAGCCCATGCCGATGTCCAGGTATGTATTGCCTTCCGGATAGAGCGCATCGGCATAGGCGTTGAATTCACCCTGCGTCATTTCGGCGAGAAGCTGCGCCTTGTAGGGGCAGGGGGAACTGGACTTCCTGCCGTAGAGGCTCGTCGGGTTGCTGGTCTTGCTGCCGCCGCTGGTGGTCCGGTAATAGGCGACCTCGGGCCACATCGGCGCCCATTTCGTCTCGTCGGACCAGGTCGGCGCGGAATCGATGTCGAGGTCGTTGGAGCCGCTCGGCGTGATGCCGTTGACCGACGAATAGCTGAAGCTCGATTCCGAAACGGTGCCGCGCTCCTCGATGCAGCCGGCCCAGGTCGAGACGACGTCACCCCCGTTGTTGGCCATCATGGGCAGCGTCACCGGATTGAACGTCTTGTACTGGTCGTAAGGAAGCGGGTCGGACCCTTCCGTACGCTCCTTGTAGGTGAAGTAGTCCAGCACTTCCTTGCTGGTATCTACAGATGTAGTCGTATAGGTGTACAGATCCCGCACACCTTCATACGAATATATATAATAATTTGAACCGCTCTTCTGACAGGTGTAGAAGGTCGCTTTCTGAGATTGCTTTTTCGTCGTGACGGTAGTTGTCACAGAACCTTCCGTAATCGTCTCCGTCGTCGTAATAGGATTTCCGTTAGACTTCCAGCCGCTATCATTGGGTGAGGCGTTGCTGCACCGCGACTGCCGGCTGTACGACGTGTTCGAATACTTCACCGGATCGGTATAGCTCTCGTCCTTGATCTCGGACGTCGTCGCTGTCGTCGTCACGTATTTGGTCACGGGCACACGCGACTGCACGTGGTAGGTGTCGGCCAGGTAGCTCGGATTGACGTCGTAGATCAGGCGCCCGACATTTACCGTGGAGCTGAACGGCACGAAGCCATAGCGGATGCGCGCGCTCGTGCCGGCGCTGGCGTTCTTCACCGTGGTGTAGAAGTTCTTCATCGCCGTCTGCAGCGCCGACATGCGCGTGCCCTTGCCCAGCCCGCTGCTCATCGAGCCGGTGGTGTCGAGCACCATGATCACGTCGCTGTTGCCCACGCCCATCGAAGCCTGGCAATCGACCGCCAGCGTGAATTTCTGGAAGCCGAATATCTGCATCACCGCCAGGTCCAGGTCGGCGCTGGCGGCTCCCACCACGGTATTGCCGTTGTCGGGCGACGAGAAGCTGCGGACCGGATCGCCGGTTCCCATCGAGCTTTTGTTGAAGTTGGTGTCGAAGTAGCTGGTCGCCTGCGTCTCGGCGGCGCTGTCGAAACCGTCGCTTTCCACCGCGCGGCGGCCGGCGAGCGCGGAGGCGTCGCAGGCGGCCTGCAGGCGGTTCTTGACGCGATAGGCGCGGCTCATGTCGATGCCGCCGCCGACCAGCGCCGCAGACACCAGCATGCCGATCGCGGCGAGTGGCAGGACGTTGCCGTCCCGGTTGCGCAGGAGTGTCAGAAATCCGCGATCAGCCTCGGTCATCTTGCCCCACGTCCTCGGCAATTCCCCAATGCAGGGAGGTCCCTTCGCGGGAGGTTAGCGTCCGCGGGCTTAAGAAACTGCTAATCCGCCCGCAGCGGCCTGCCGGGCCGGCGCCCGGCCGCGCGCCTCAGCCGTAGCCGGCCGCCATGGCGGGGGCGGTGGGATCGGTGGCGTCGAACGGCTGCAGCATCAGCGCGTATTGCGCCAGTTCGTCGAGCCGGAAGCTTTGCTGCAGCACCAGCCCGTGGGTATAGCCGCTGCGCCAGCGCACGCAGCCGAAGCGTTCGGGCAGGTTTTCGAGCGCGAGCCGGAGTTTCTGTTCGATGGCGAACTTGCGGCCGGCCTCGATCCGCGCGCCCTGCTGCGACAGGTCGAGCAGGACCGCCGGGCTGGCGATCCCGTCCGCCACGACATCGACCGGGTGCTGCAGGTTCAGCCGGATCGGCCGGCGGCGGTAGGGGCTCGGCTCGGCAATGAAGCGGGCGACGTCGATCGTGCAGGAAAAGCGGAAGCCGACATGGTCGTCGCGGGTCCAGACGCGCTCCATCGCATAGCGATCGCCGTTGGCCAGTTCGAGGAACAGATGCGCGTCGGGCGGGGCTGCGTGGAACAGACGGATGCGACAGCCCGTTTCCGAAACGTCGCGCACGACGCAGACGTATTCGCCGCTCTCGCACAGGAGCTTCGCCGCGCGGAACATCAGCGACGAGCGCGGCGCCATGCGGTTTTCGGCGGCTGCCGGTTCCCGATCCGACGCGTCCTGCTCAGCCCTGGTCATGCGAATCCTTCCACCAAGCGCCATGGGCGCGCCGCGCCTTCCTTGGTAAACCGAATATGATCGCGCGCGCTTTAAAAACGGTTAACTACGCGGGTGATAAGAATTGCAGATACGCAACTGGCTTCGAGGCGGCCCATGTCGTTCTTCATGTTCCAATTGATCTTCGCGGGACTTGCCATCGTCCTGCTGGTGGTCGGCGGCCTGATCGTGCGCGAGCTTCGTCGCCGGTCGGCGTCCCCAAAGGCGCGCCCGACGCCCACGAAGGCGGCAAGACCCCGCAAGCCGCGCGCAGCACGGACCGCGCCGGAGCCTGAACCCGAAAGCCCGCCGCCGCCGCGCCGCCGGCAGCTCCAGTCCTTCGTCGAGAACGAGCGAAGCGAGCAGGCGGAAGCCGATGGGCCGGCGCCGGCCACCGAAGCGCCCCCGGCGCCCCCGGAGGCGGACTATTCACAGGCCGTGCTCGCCCGGCTCGAAGCCGCGTTCGACAGGCTGCAGGCGGGGGATCTGGCGCTCGACGACTATCGCGACCGCCTGCTGGGCGAGCAGGCCGCGATCGAGGAGCGCATCGCCCTGCTGCATGATGGCGGCGATGATGGCGGCGATGATGGCGGGGGCGGAGCCGAACTCGAAGCCGCCCTGGCCGCGCGGGAATCGGTGCGCTGGTGCCTCGACTGGGCCGACGAGCAGGAACGCGCGCCCGGATAAGCTCCCGAACGGCGTCCGAAATCGCGATTGCATCCGCCCCGCCCCTGCACCACAGTTCCCCCAAACATGCGATGACGGACGAGAGGGGGACCACCTGACCATGGCCGGATACGGCGCCATCACCATGCCGCCCGCGGACCCGGCGCTGAGCCGCCGGGCCGCGATCGTCGGCATCGGCGAGACCGACTACGCGGCGGACTACCAGGCCGAGCGCCGCCGCCCCGAAGGCTGGGTGCCGCCCACCGAGGAAAGCCTGCTGACCACCGCCTTCGAGCGCGCGTTGGCCGATTCCGGGCTGCGGCGCGAGGACATCGACGGGCTGACCACCTCGTTCACCTATGGCGGCCCGGCGCCCGAGGACGTGGCGCGAACGCTGGGGCTCAAGCCGCGCTTCCACCTGTCCAACGGCAACATCATGGCCGGCCCCCTGCCCGTCGCCTGCGCCGCCATCGCCGAGGGCAAGGCCGACACCATCGCCATGGTCTTCGCCGTCGCCTCGCGCAGCGCCGGCCGGCTGTTCGGCGGCATGACGCATTCGACCGGCGGCGTCAGCGACCCCGACGGCGAAGGCGGCGCGCCGGCATCGTATTACTACTACCACCCCTGGGGCTGGAGTTCGCAGGCAGCCCACTGGGCGCTGATCTTCGCGCATTACCAGTGGCGGTACGGCGTGGGCGAGGAGGACCTCTACCACGTCGCCCGCCAGGTGCGCGAACACGCCATGGCGCGGCCCGGCGCGATCATGACCAAGCCGCTCGGTCTCGATGACTACCTCGCCTCGCGCTACATCGTGCGGCCGCTGCATCTGTTCGACATCTGCCTGGTCAACGACGGCGCGGTCTGCCTGATCGTGCGCCGCGCCGACATGGCGCGCGATCTGCCGCATGTGCCGGTCGACGTCGCCGGCTGGGGCTGGTCGAAAGTCAGGCAGGACAAGCTGCACGCCATGGTGCGCGAGCAGCTCCGCCCGCAGCTTCGCGAGGCGAGCGGGCAGGCGCTGGCGATGGCGGGCGTCGGCCTCGACGAGATCGAGCACTTCGAAGGCTACGACGCGGCCTCGTTCCACCTCGTCAACCAGGTCGAAGGCATCGGCTTCACCGAACCGGGCACGGGCCTGGCCTTCTGCCGCGACGGGCAGATGACCGTGGGCGGGCGGATTCCCACCAACACCTCGGGCGGCAACCTCAGCCAGGCCTACATGCAGGGCTGGGCGCAGGTCGCCGAAACGGTGCGCCAGCTTCGCCACGAGGCCGGCACCTATCAGGTCCCCGGCATCTCGGCGTCGATGACCAACCTCGCCCAGACCGACCAGACCCACCCCATCGTCTATGTCCGGGGAGACCGCTGATGGCCGAGAAGAGACCCGACCGCACGCTCGGCCACAACCACGACACGTTCTGGGACTGGTGCGGCAAGGACGAGCTGCGCCTGCCGCGCTGCACCGCCTGCGGGCACCTCGCCTGGCCCGTCGTGCGCAAGTGCGAGAGCTGCGGCGGCCGGGACTTCGCCTGGGAACGCATGTCCGGCCACGGCAAGGTGGTGAGCTGGAGCACGTTCGAGCGCGACTACTACGGCGGCACGATGCCCGTCCCCTACGACACGATCCTCGTCGAGCTGGAGGAAGGCCCGCTGTTCATCAGCAACCCCCACGGGTTCGGCCGGCGCGACCTCGCGCCCGACATGCCGGTGCGGCTGGCCTTCGTCGACGCCGAGGATTCTGCCGGAGCCTTCCGGCTGCCCGTGTTCGAGCGGGGCTGAACCGCGCCGCTGCGAGCATTCGCGCGACCGGCCCGATCCCCTATCGCCTCGGCCGCCGCGACGCGATAGGGTGCGCGCAGGACCCCGGCGCGTCGCAATGCCGCAGGATTGTCATGCCGCTGTAACATGAGCAGCGGATTCGGAGCCGATCGAATGCTGGGTGTCGGGGAAGCGATGGACACGGAGGAAGTCAGGGTCGGCGGCGGGCAGGCCGCCGGCGGCGAGGTGCGCTATTTCAATCGCGAGCTGTCCTGGCTGAACTTCAACCGACGCGTCCTCGCCGAAGCGAGCAATCCCAACTATCCGGTGCTGGAACGGCTGCGCTTCCTGTCGATCTCGGGCAGCAACCTCGACGAATTCCTGATGGTCCGCGTCGCCGGCCTAGCCGGGCAGGTGCGCCGCCAGATCGAGGAGACCTCGATCGACGGCCTGACCCCCTCGCAGCAGCTCGCCGCGATCCGCGACGCGGTGATCGAGCTGGAACTGGGCCAGCAGCGGACCTGGGCCATCCTCAGGGAACAGCTTGCCGAATCCGGCATCACCATCGTTGGCGCCGACCGGTGCGACAGCGCGCACGGCCGCTGGCTGAAGGACTATTTCAGCGCGCACATCATGCCGGTGATCACCCCGCAGGCGATCGACCCGGCGCACCCCTTCCCCTTCGTCGCCAATCAGGGCATGGGCATTCTCTTCGCGCTCGCGCGCATCGCCGACGGCGCCGAGCTGATGGAAATGGTGCTGATCCCGCCGGCGCTGCCGCGCTTCATCCACCTGCCGGGCGAGGAAGCCGCCTATATCAGCGTCGAGGACCTGATCTGCCAGAACGCGGAAGCGCTGTTCCCCGGCTTCCGCGCACTGGGCCACGGTGTGTTCCGCGTGCTGCGCGACAGCGATATCGAGATCGAGGAGGATGCCGAGGATCTGGTGCGCTATTACCGCACCGCGATCCAGCGGCGGCGGCGCGGCATGGTCATCCTCCTCCAGCTCCAGGGCGAGTTCAACCCGCAGGCAGAGGCGCTGCTGCGCAACCAGCTCGGGCTCGACAAGGCGATCGTCATCAAGACCGCGGGACTGATCGGCTTCGGCGGCCTGTCGGCGATCGTCGACGAGGACCGGCCGGACCTCAAGTTCGAACCCTATTCGCCGCGCTATCCCGAGCGCGTGCTGGAGCACGACGGCGACTGCTTCGCCGCGATCGACGAGAAGGACATCATCATCCACCACCCCTACGAGAGTTTCGAGGTGGTGGTGGACTTCCTGCGCCAGGCGGCGTCCGACCCCGACGTGGTGGCGATCAAGCAGACGCTCTACCGCGCCGGCCACCAGTCGCCGGTGATCGCCGCGCTGATCGCCGCGGCCGAGGCGGGCAAGTCGGTAACGGCGGTGGTCGAGCTGAAAGCGCGCTTCGACGAAGAGCAGAACCTGCTCTGGGCCTCGCAGCTCGAACGCGCCGGGGTGCAGGTGATCTACGGCTTCGTCGACTGGAAGACGCACGCCAAGGTCTCGATGGTCGTGCGGCGCGAGGGCGAAGGCTATCGCACCTACTGCCACTTCGGCACCGGCAACTATCACCCGGTGACGGCGCGCATCTATACCGACCTCAGCTTCTTCACCGCCGATCCCCGCTTCGGCCGCGACGCGGGCAAGCTGTTCAACTTCATCACCGGCTATGTCGAACCGCAGAAGACCGAGATGCTGGCGATCGCCCCCATCAGCCTGCGCGCGCGGCTTTACGAATGCATCGACCGGGAGATCGAGAACGCCCGTGTCGGCAAGGCCGCGGCGATCTGGATCAAATTGAACTCGCTGACCGACCCGGCGCTGATCGACCGGCTCTATGCGGCGAGCCAGGCGGGCGTGCGCATCGCCATGGTCATCCGCGGCATCTGCTGCCTGCGGCCGGGAATCGAGGGGCTGTCCGAGAACATCACGGTCAAGTCGGTGATCGGGCGCTTCCTCGAACACAGCCGCATCTGGGCCTTCGCCAACGGCGCCGAGCTGCCCAACCGGCGCGCGCGCGTGTTCATCTCGTCGGCCGACGGCATGGAGCGCAATCTCGACCGGCGCGTCGAGCTACTCGTGCCGATCCGCAACCGCACGGTGCACGATCAGGTGCTGGGCCAGGTCATGCTCGCCAACCTGCTCGACACCGAGCAGAGCTGGCTGCTCGCCCCCGACGGCAGCTATGCGCGCATGGCCAAGGGCGAAAAGCCGTTCAACCTGCACCGCTACTTCATGACCAACCCGTCGCTTTCGGGCCGCGGCGCGGCGCTGACCAGCGGTCGCAAGGTGCCCAAGCTGGCCCTGCGGCGCGGCAACGCGTGACGGAAGCGCTTGTGTTCGTCGTCAACCGCCTTACCGCCGCGACCATGACCGAGCGCCACGCGATCATCGACATCGGCTCGAACTCCGTCCGCCTCGTCGTCTACGACGGCCCGCCGCGCGCGCCGGCGGTGCTGCTCAACGAGAAAGTCACCGCGCGGCTCGGCCGCAATCTCGCCGAGACCGGCGATCTGCCCGACAAGGCGATGAAGCTCGCGCTGGCCGCGCTGGGCCGCTACGCTGCGCTGCTGCGCCTGATGAAGATCGGCAGCGTCGAGACGGTAGCCACCGCCGCGGTGCGCGAGGCGCGCAACGGCGGCGCATTCCTGGAAGCGGTCGCCCGCCTGGGGCTCGCCCCCCGCTTGCTCTCGGGCGAGGAAGAGGCGATCACCAGCGCGCACGGCGTCATGGCCGCCTTTCCCGGCGCGGCGGGCATTGTCGCCGACCTCGGCGGCGGCAGCCTGGAACTGACCAAGCTCGACGGCGCCACCGCGCGCCACGGCATCAGCACACCCTTCGGCACACTGCGGCTGGAAGCGATCCGCGCCGCCGGCCCGGGCAAGTTCACCGCGCGCGTGCGCAAGGCGCTGCACGCGGCCAGGTGGCTGGAAAGCACAGACCAGCCGCTCTATCTCGTCGGCGGCTCGTGGCGCGCCTTCGCCCGCTATGCCATGGCCGAGCTGGACTGGCCGCTGGACGACCCGCACGGCTGGGAACTCGACACCGCAGCCGCGATCCAGCTCTGCCGCCGGCTCGGCTCGGACAAGCTCAGGACCGACGTGCCGCGCCTCTCATCCTCGCGCCTCGCGACGCTGCCCGATGCCGCCGCGCTGCTCGGCGTGCTGACGCGCGAACTGCAGCCGGCAAGCCTCGTGTTCTCCGCCTGGGGGCTGCGCGAGGGCCTGTTGTTCCGCCGGCTCGAGCCCGCGGTCCGGGCGCAGGACCCGCTGCTCGCGGGCGTCTCCGCCTTTGCCGAATCGCTCGACGTCAGCCCGGCGGCGGCGGCCGTGGTGGCCGGATGGACGGCAGGCGTCTGCCCCGCCGCCGACCCGCGCAAGGAACGCCTGCGCCTTGCCGCGACGATGCTGGCGCTGGCCGCGCAGCGGACCGAGCCAAACCTGCGCATGGAAGAAGCGATGGGCTGGGCGCTGCGCAAGCGCTGGATCGGCATCGACGACCGCGAGCGCACGATCCTGGCCATGGCGGCGATGGCCAACACCGGCCGAACCGCGCCGCCGCCCGAATTCCTCCGCCTGGCATCCGCCGCCGACTTGCGCGAAGCGGCCACCTGGGGCCTCGCCACGCGGCTGTGCCGCAAGTTCAGCGCCTGTATCGCCCAGCCGCTGTCGGGCAGCACGCTTTCGCACGAGGGCGGCCGGCTGGTGCTGACGATCGGGGAGCCGCTGCGGCCGCTCTACACCGAAAGCGTGACAAAGGACCTGCGCCTGCTCGCCGGCTGGCTGGGCGCGGAACCGGCGGCACAGATCGTCGGCGAACTGGCGGCGGCGAAGTAGGCGCCCGGCTCCGCCGTTTCACATCCGCTGCCTCGCTTCCGCGCGAAAGGCGTGCGGCACCTGCCCCGTCAACCGGCGGAAAGCGCGCGCATAAGCGCTCTGGCTGTCGAACCCGACATCGCCGGCGATCTGGGCGATCGACCGATCGGTTTCGGTGAGCGCTTCGATCGACGCCAGCAGCCGCGCCCGCCGGCGATACTCGTCCCAGCCCATGCCGAGCTGCGCCTGGCAATGGCGGCGCAACGACCTTTCCGACAGCCCCGCGAGGCGCGCGGCCTCGCTCATCCGCGAGCCGGCGGGATCGGCGCGGGCATGCGCCAGCGCCAGGCAGAGCGCCGGGTGCGTACTCGTCGGCAGCGTGAGCGGAGCGGCATCGGCGATCCATTCGGTGCAGAGACGGGCGAACGCGGCAAAGAAAGCCGCGCCGGTCGCATCCTGCGGCCGGCCGAGCGGCCAGCGCGCGGCTTCGGCGATCATCGCGCGCATCAGCGGCGAGACACGCAGGATGCGCACCCCGCTTCCCGCCACGGGGACGCTGTCGGATGCCAGCAGCACCGAGAGGGAGGAAATCCGATGCAGGCTGTTGCGATGACGCGTACCAGCCGGAATCCAGCCGGCCAGGCTGCGTGGCAGCAGGTGGCGACCATGTTCATCCTCCAGCTCCATCGAGCCCTCGAAGGCGTACTGGAGCTGGTGCATGTCGTGATGGTGCCAGGGGGCGTCGATGTCGAACTCGTCCTGGACGATGGCTCCGGCAAGTTCGCGCCGCGCCGGATCGGCCAGCGTGATCAGGCCGTAGTCGCGCTCCGGATCGACTTTCGTCCGCGCCATGTCGTCCCTTCCGTATCGCTGCAGCGATGGCCGTTTCGGGTGCAATATTGGCCAATGCCCGCGAGACAGTCAAAACCCGTGGTGGCATTCCGCCCGCATCGATCATCGAGGGAGACCTGCCATGACCATTCGCGTGCACCACTCCGAACAGCTTGCCTGGCGCCGGATCGGCGATATTCCCATGGGCTGGATGCGCGACCACATCGACGCAACCGAACTCGAAGGCCGCCTCTCGTTCCACGAGACCGGCGACGCGACGACGATGCAGCTCATGGAAATGCGGCTCAACCCGGGCACGCTGATCGCGCCGCACGCGCACGATGACGACGAGATATTCTACGTCGCCGAAGGATCACTGCATTGGGGAGACAAGGCGTTGACCGCTGGCGGATCGATCTACATCCCCGCCGGCACGACCTATTCGTTCCGCACCGGGCCGGAGCCAGCCACGCTGCTCAACTTCCGCGCTCGCGCGGACCACTCGTTCCGGCCGGCGGGCGTATCAACCTAAGCAGGGCAGGCTCTAGCCCACCAGCGTCCGCGATTCGGCGATGGCGGCGATGCCGCGCTTGCCGGCGATGCGGTCAAGTTGGACCACCACGTCAATCACCGAGGCGGCGTATTCGAGCGTCTCAGCGCGGCTGAGGCCGATGCCGGTCTGCATCGCCATCAGCGCGATCTGCTCCAGCGCGCCGCGCGGCGTATTGGCGTGCACCGTCGAAAACGAGCCCGGATGGCCCGTGTTGATCGCACGCAGGAAGCTCACCGTCTCGGTGCCGCGCAGCTCGCCCAGGACGATGCGGTCCGGCCGCAGGCGCAGCGCCGCCTGCAGCAGGTCGTTGGCCGAGACCTTCGCCTCGCCCAGCTCGCCCTTGACCGCGATCAGGCCGATGCCGTTCGCCCCCGGCAGCCTCAGCTCGGCCGTGTCCTCGACGAGGACGACGCGCTCGCCGGGCGGAATTTCGCTCAGCATGGCGTTGAGGAAGGTGGTCTTGCCGGTCGAGGTGCCGCCCGAGATCAGCACGGTGCGCCGCCGCCGGATCGCCTCGCGCAGGAAGGCGATCGGCTCACCCTGCGCGTCGGGCATCGGCGCTTCGGCGGGGATGGCGATCGGGCCGCGATCGTAGGCGTCGAGCGGCAGTTCCAGCAGGCGGTGGCGCCGGATGGCCAGCGCCCAGTGCCGCCGCGTCGCCGGCGGGCCAACGAGCTGGATGCGCGCGCCGCCCAGCCCCATCTCGGCCGGCAGCGTCGCGGCAAGCAGCGGATGCTCGCGGTTGATGCCCTGGTGGCTGATCCGCGCGACCTGCTCGGCCAGCCGCTTGAGCAGTTCATCGTCGATGGCCGGCAGCGCGACGCGCTGCATGCCCGGCTGCCCCGCGTCCTCGACCCACAGCTCGCCGGGGCGGTTAACCAGAATCTCGGTCACGCTCTCGCGCTCCAGCCAGGGGCGCAGCGGGGCGAGATAGGCGTCGAGATAGACGCTGCGCGGCATCTGCGCACCGTGCCCGTCGCCGGCGCCTTCGTGGAGCGGAACGATCTCTCCGGCCATGGCCGCGCGCCCTAGCCCGCGGCCGACTGGATGCCGGTGACGATGGCGCCGGCGCCGAACAGGACGAAGCAGCCGACGATGACGGTGGCGCCGAAGCGCCAGTTCATCCGCCCGGTTAGCATCATGAAGC